>PVBE012496274.1_pt1 | contig 82441 bp, 69 predicted proteins | sample 1631181 | NCBI WGS metagenome assembly PVBE01 (sample SAMN08397723, study PRJNA350692) | Marine metagenome, whole genome shotgun sequencing project. | isolation source: water | place: Pacific Ocean | collected 2012-04 | reverse complement strand
GGCCACGAGCCCGTCGATGAACCCGTCGCCGCCGCCGTCGCTGCAACCCGCGCCGAGGGCGAGGGAGAGGGCGGCGACGCGCAAGGCGCGGGAAAAGGGCGCGGGGGAGGTGTCCACGGTGCGGGAGGTCTTCCGCCGGCGGACCGCGCACTCGGGCGCGCTCCCGCCGACTCTGGGTCTGCATGTACCAAATCGGCCGACCGCATGCGCCTGAGAGCCGCCAAAGACCGCGCGCTGGAGGCCCTGGGGCGGAGCCCCGAGGCCCGCTCCGGCGCGTCGGGCACCGATCTTCCGTCCCCGTCAGGGTCTTGCTCCACCCCTTCTTTCCGGCACAATGGAGAGCTGTAGCACCATCGAGGGTCTTCCGGCGTGACCCGCACCGGGCGTGCCAGCAGCCTCCAGAGCCCGACCGCGTCGCCCAGGAGCCTGGGGCTCGGCGCGAGACCCCGGGTCGGTCGCCAGCACCGACCCCGCTCCTCCCGACTCCGTCTCCCAGCATCCGCCCCCCGCCCTACCGATCATGGCCGACCCGACCAGCGAGCAGACCCTCTCGGTGAAGGAGACCTTCCGGGTCGACCCCGAGCTCTGCATCGCCTGCGACGCCTGCTGTCAGGACTTCCCCGAAATCTTCGTCATGGGCGATGACGAGAAGGCGCACGAGATCGAGGGACACGACTCGGGCCTGTACAACGCCCGCACCGTCGTAGACGTCTGCCCGACCACCGCCATCCTCTACTCCGGCGAGTTGCCGCCGGCGGAGGACCTGAGCCAGCTCGACGAGGTTCCAGGCTGGGAGCTCGAGTGGGCTCGCTGGCGGGGTGTCGAGGAGGACACAGTCGAGCGCGATCGGCGCTACGGCCGCGACCTGACGGTGGAGGAGCACTCCGACCACGTGCACGTGGCGCTGCACCTGCCCTCGCGCGTGCCCGCCGTGCGTGACCGCTTCCGCTACGGTCTACCCGAGCAGATGCCTGAGTACGGTGCCCACGTCTACATGCTGGGCGGCTCACTGATGATCACGGCCTGGGTCACCGACCCAAAGGTGCGCGCCCTGACCCACACCTCGAGTTCGTTCCCCGGTCAGTTCACGACGACCGTGGACATCGAGCGCGATCTCGTCGGCTACAAGCACCGCCACGACGCCCACGGGCTAGTGGAGGTCGTCCTGTTCACCGACGAACAGACGATGGAGGCGTGGACCTGGAAGTCGCACTTCATCAACGAAGCATGCACCGCCTGCTCGATCTGCGAGCGCGTCTGCCCCGCCAACGCCATCACGGGCGGCGAGGAGCGCTACTTCATCGATCCGGATCTGTGCATCAACTGCTCGGTCTGCGGGGTGTACTGCCCCTTCGACGCGATCGACGACAGTGGCGAGGTGCTGGTCCAGAAGATCAAGCCCAAGAAGGTCCCCAAGGCCCTGGTCCACGAGGAGTTGTGCACGGGCTGCGAGTTCTGCGTCCACGTCTGCCCCTTCGACGCCCTGGAGATGCGCCCGCTCGTCGATGACGGCGCCCTGCACCTGCCTCAGACCAGCACCGTCGCCGATGTGATCCTGAAGAACTGCACCTCCTGCAAGCTTTGCGAGCAGGTCTGCATCAAGGACGCCATCGAGGTGCCGCGACCGCACCAGTTCGAGGACATCGGCATGTCCTTCATGAGCTATCTGACGGACGAGCACTAGAAGGACGGCCTGGAACGGCCGTCCTGGTTTCTTTCAACACGTGCGCTGCCCCCGGGCCGACGGCCCGGCCGGCCGCACCTTGAGACAGCAGCCGCGCGGGCTTGATGGTGCCGCGACCGAAGCGGCGCCGGAGCTTGTCCAGGCTGGGCGTGATGCGCTCGAGCTTCTCGCGCGTCGCGAGCCAGTCCGACCGAGTCCGTCCCGGATCGCCCGCGCCGGCGCCAAAGAGCCCGCGCTGCAGGGGTGCACGGACATCCTCGAGGTTGGAGACCGAGACGCCGATCAGGCGCAGGGGCCCTGGTCGCACCTGCTCGAGCAGCTCGCGCGACACGGCGTAGATGCGGGCGCCAATGCTGGTCGGATAATCGAGGGTCCGGGTGCGGGTGACGGTCTTGAAGTCCGGCGAACGTGCCTTGAGGGTGATCGTGCGCCCGCGCAGTCCGCGGTCGCGCAGGCCGAAGGCGACCTCCTCGCAAAACTGGAGCAGGAAGGAGCGCAGCTCGCCGCGATCCGTGATGTCCTCGGCGAAGGTGCGCTCCATCCCGTGCGATTTTTCCTGGCGGAGCGGCGTCACACGACGCGGGTCGATGCCGTGGGCCAGGTCGTGGACCCAGGCGCCGCTGGCACCGAAGCCGCTGACAACTTCCGCGCGGGGCCGGGCCGCGAGTTCCCCGATGGTCGCGATGCCCTGGGCCTCGAAGCGCTTCGCCGTTCGCTCGCCGATCCCGAAGATGCGCGAGATCGGCAGGGGGTCGAGCACGGCGCGCGTCTCTTCGGGCAGGATGACGCGGAACCCATCGGGCTTGTCGAGCTCGGAAGCGAGCTTGGCGAGGAACTTGGAGGGAGCGACGCCGACCGATGCCACCAGGCCGGTCTCGAGCAGGATGTCGCGCTTGATCGCGCGCCCGATCTCGACCGAGTCCCCGTAGAGGCGCTCGCAGCCGGTCGAGTCGAGGAACGCCTCGTCGAGGGAGAGCGGCTCCACGAGCGGCGTGTAGCGCCGGAAGATCTCCATCACCTGACTGGAGACGCGCGTGTACTTCTCGAAGTCGGGTGGCAAGAGGATCATGTCGGGGCACTTGCGCCGCGCCATGGCGGTGGGCATGGCCGAGTGGACGCCGAAGCGTCGCGCCTCGTAGCTGGCCGCCGAGACGACCCCTCGCCCTGACGCCGGGCCGCCGACGCAAACCGGAAGGCCGACCAGGGAGGGGTTGTCGCGCACCTCGACCGACGCATAGAACGCGTCCATGTCGATGTGCAGGATGGGGATCTCCGCCGCGTTCATGGCCCGAGAGGGTGCAGCAGAGGGCCGTGATCCGTCAACCCGAAGGGCGCGGCGGGGCCGAGAGCGCACACACCTTGCCAGGGAGAACGCAGGGCCTATGCTCCTCGGCCCGACCGCCATGCGCTTCGAAAACGTCCACATCGACTCGATCGCCCACGTGCTTCCCGAGGAGGTCATCACCTCCGAATCGCTCGAGCTGCGCATCGCGCCCCTCTACGAGCGCCTGAACCTCTCGGTCGGTCGCCTGGAGCTCATGAGCGGGATCCGGGAGCGGCGCTTCTGGCCGGTGGGGACGCGGCCCAGCTCCGTGGCGGCGCGCGCCGGAGCGGCGGCCCTCGAGCGCAGCGGCGTGGAGCGCGAGAGGATCGGCTGCGTGATCCACGCCTCGGTCTGTCGCGACTTCCTTGAGCCGGCGACGGCTTCGGTCGTCCACCGCGCCCTCGAGCTCTCCGACGAGTGCACGGCCTTCGACCTCTCCAACGCCTGCCTCGGCTTCGCCAACGCCATGGTCGTGGCCGCGAACATGATCGAGGCGCGGAGCATCGACGCGGCCCTCGTAGTGACGGGCGAGGACGGGCGGCCCCTGGTGGAGGAGACCCTGCGCGAGCTGGCGACCGATCCCGACGCGGGGCGCGCAGAACTCAAGCGCGCGACCGCTTCCCTGACGATCGGCTCGGGGGCCGCCGCCATGGTCCTCGCACACCGCTCACTCTCAGAATCACCCCAGCGCCTGACAGCCGCCGCGACGCGCTCCGCCACGGAGCACGTCGACCTCTGTCGCGGAGACCGCGGCGCAGGCCGCGACGGCCCCCTGATGGAGACGGACTCCGAGGCCATGCTGCACGCGGGCAACGCCCTCGCGGAGCGGACCTTCGCGGACTTCCTGGGAGAGACGGGCTGGGCGCGCGATGACATCGAGGGCGTCGTGACGCACCAGGTCGGCGTGGCCCATCGACGGCTCCTGCTCGAGACCCTCGACCTCGATCCCGAGCGCGACTTCCCGACCGTCGAGCGCCTGGGAAACATCGGCTCGGCCTCCCTGCCGATCACCTACTCCCTGGCGCGCGAGGAGGGCTTCCTGCGAGACGACCAGCGCGTGGCCCTGCTGGGCATCGGGAGCGGTCTTCAGTGCTGCATGCTGAGCTTCGAGGGGCCCGCGGTCGCCCGTCCCTAGGATTTCAGAAAAATCTGAAGTTTGGGGCTGACTGCCCCCGGCCAGGGGCGGAGAATCCCGGCCCGCGGCGCGGTTGAGGCTCGGATTCGGCCACGCAGCGCGTCGCCGCTCGCCCGCGCGCGCTCCTCATTCTCTCTTCCTGTTTCTCGTCACCAACAGCGCCACCCGCAGCCCATGCCCACCCACGCACGCTCCGACAATCCGGTCTCCTCCGACCCCTCCGAAGACGCGGTCGAGCTCGACGCTCCCCTGGTCGCCCAGCTCCCGACCTTTGAGCTCTTCTTCAAGACCTTCGGTTTCAAGCGCATGCACGGCAGCGTCTGGGGCCTGCTGGTCATCGCCGAGGAGCCGCTCTCGAACAAGCAGATCGCCGCGACCCTCGGCATCTCCCAGGGCTCCACGAGCACCTGCCTGAACGAGCTCTCGGAGTGGGGAGCGATCCACTCCCGCTTCGACCCGGCACGCCGCTGCAACCTGCACGCGCCCGTGGGCAACACGCTCTCGATCGTGGCAACGGTCTTCCGGCGCCGGGAACAGGTAGTGATGGGCAAGCTGCGCCAGTCCACCGAGCAGACCCTGACCTATGTGCGCGAGCGCTACGGCGACCGCGACCCGCGCGTGTTGACCCTGCGCTCGATCCTCTCCTCGTGCGAGATCGCTGAGGCGATCATGCAGCTCGTGTTCACCTCCGTCGAACGCGCCCTGGGCGACAGCAGCAGCCTGCTGTCGCGAGCCCTCGGTGCGGCGGTCAAGGTGGGCATGTCCGTGCCCGCCCGCGCTCTGGCCCGCAGCCGCAATCAGGCGGCCATCCTCGCCGGCGGCGAGGAAGAAGAGGACGATGCAACCCGCTGACCTGCCGCGGGTCGTCATCACCGGCGTCGGCCTGACGAGCCCCAACGGCGACGACCTCGCCACCTATCGCGCGAACCTCCTCGCGGGCGTCTCGGGAGTCGAGGAGTTCGAGGTGCGACACGTCGGTCGGACCCTTGCCGGGGTCTGCCACTTCGACGCCCTGCGTCACCAGAAGCGGCGCGATGTGCGGCGCGGCACGCGCGCGGGCTCGATCGCCGTCTACTGCGCGCGGGAGGCCCTGGTGGACGCCGACCTCGCCCTCGACGAGCTAGCCCGCGAGCGCGTCGGCGTCTACATCGGCACGACCGAGCACGGCAACGTGGAGACCGAGAATGAGATCCACTCCGTGGCCCAGCACGACTTCGACCTCTCCTTCTGGTCGCACCACCACAACCCGCGCACGGTCGCCAACAGCCCCGCCGGTGAGGTCACCCTGAATCTGGCGCTGACCGGCCCGGCCTACTGCCTCGGCGGCGCCTGCGCCGCCGGGAACCTGGGCCTGATCCAGGGCATGCAGATGCTCCAGCTGGGCGAGGTGGACGTGGCCCTGGGCGGCGGGGTCTCCGAGAGCATCCACACCTTCGGGATCTTCGCCAGCTTCCGCGCCCAGGGGGCCCTGGCCACCCACGAGGACCCCGCGCGCGCCTCGCGCCCCTTCGATCTCGACCGCAACGGGATCGTCGTCGCCGAGGGAGGCTGCCTGTTCGTCCTCGAGCGCCTCGAAGACGCCCGCGCCCGGGGAGCGCGCATCCTGGCCGAGGTGATCGGACAGCACGTCAACTCCGACGCCACCGACTTCGTCCTGCCCCTGGCCGAGCGCCAGAACGACTGCATGCGGGCCGCCCTGAACAGCGCCGGCATGACTCCCGAGGACGTGGACCTGGTCAGCACCCACGCGACGGCGACCACCCAGGGCGACATCCAGGAGTGCCAGGCGATGCGCGCCGTCTTCGGCGACGCACCCGGCGTGCACATCAACAACACCAAGAGCTACATCGGCCACGCCATGGGCGCGGCCGGCGCGCTTGAGCTGGCGGGCAACCTGCCCTCCTTCGAGGACCGCGTGGTCCACCCGACCTTGAATGTCGAGCGCCTCGACCCCGAATGCGAGATGCGCGGCCTGGTGCTCGAGCGTCCGCGCGCGGTCGAGCGCGTCGACACGATCCTGAACCTCTCGTTCGGCATGCTGGGCATCAACTCGGCAGTCGTCCTTCGTCGCCCCTGAAACCCGCTGGAAGTGAACCGCGAGCCATGACTCCCGAAGACATCATCATCACCATCAAGGACATCATCCACACGATCAATCCCGACGAGGAGCTCGGCGCAGTCGATCCCGAGGTGGCCCTGAGGGACCAACTCGACCTCGACTCGATGGACTTCCTCGACATCGTCATGGAGCTGCGCAAGCGCTACGGAGTGCAGATCCCCGAAGGGGAGTATCAGCACCTCGCGAGCCTGAGCTCCTGTGCCGAGTACCTGCTGCCCAAGCTGAAGGACAAGGAGCTCTGGGTCACGGTTTGAGCTCCGACGTCAGCTCTCCCCACAGGCCATCATGACCACAGCGCAACAGCACGACGCCGTCATCATCGGTGCCGGCATGAGCGGCCTGGCCGCCGGCATACGCCTGGCCTGGTTCGGTCAGAAGGTCGTGATCCTGGAGCGGCACTCGCTGTGGGGCGGCCTCAACTCCTTCTACAAGCTCGGGGGCCGGCGCTTCGACGTGGGGCTGCACGCCCTGACCAACTTCGTGCCTGCGCGCACGCCCGGCGCGCCGCTCACGCGCGTCCTCAAGGCCCTACGCCTGCGCCACGAGGACCTCAAGCTGCGCCCGCAACGGGAGTCGCGCATCCTCTTCCCCGGGGTCTCCCTGCGCTTCACCAACGACTTCAACCTGTTCCAGGAGGAGGTCGGGAGTCGCTTCCCCGACCAACGCGATGGCTTCGCTCGGCTTGTGGGCGACCTCTCGCTGACATCCAGCGCCGCCTCGCCGCGGGCCTTCCAGGGGGCGCGCCCGATCCTCGCCGAGTACCTCAGCGACCCGCTGCTGATCGACATGCTCATGCTCCCGTGCTGCTTCTACGGGAGCGCGCGCGAGGACGACGTCGACTGGTACCAGTTCAACATCCTCTTCCAGAGTCTGTTCGTCGAGGGCTTCGCGCGCCCCGAGGGCGGCATCAAGCCCATGCTCGACCTGCTGATCGAACGCTACCGCTCCCTGGGCGGCGAGCTGCGCATGCGCTGCGGGGTCGAACGCGTCGTCTGCGAGAACGGCGTCGCGCGCGGGGTGGACCTAGATGATGGCACCTCCCTCACGACTGACCTCGTGCTCTCTTCAGCAGGCCACCCCGAGACCATGCGCCTCTGCGGACCGCAAGCGGTCGCCGACCACGTCAATGAAGGAGACCGGGGGCGGATGGCCTTCACCGAGTCGATCCACGTCCTCGACCGCAAGCCGGCCGAACTAGGCCACCTCGCCGCGGTGACCTTCTTCAACGACGCCGACCGCTTCACGTGGCGCTGCCCCGAGGAGTTGATCGACCCGACCAGCGGTGTCGTGGCCAGCCCCGACAACTATCTCGGGGAAGACGAGGATGGCGAGGGCATCCTGCGGCTCACGACCCTGGCGAACCACGACCGCTGGGCAGCTCTTGAGCCCGAGGCCTACGCGGCGGCCAAGCACGACTGCACCGAGCGCGCCCTCGACGTGGCGAGCCGCCACACCCTCGACCCGCGTCCGCACGAGGTCTTCCGCGACTCCTTCAGCCCGACCACCGTGCGGCACTACACGGGCCGCGAGGGCGGCGCCGTCTACGGGAGCCCGCACAAGCGACTCGACGGCCGCACGCCGTTCGACGGCCTGCGCCTGATCGGCACCGACCAGGGCCTGCTCGGGATCGTCGGCGCGCTCCTGAGCGGGATCACAATCGCCAACCTCCACGCCCCGACCGCCGCCGCATCATGAGCACCTCGCGCCGAGCTCGTCACGGCAGCACCGACGGCAAGGCGCCGCGGCGCGGGGACCCCCTGGCCGGAGCCAGGGATCACTACGACCTGCTGGTCATCGGCAGCGGACTGGCCGGCCTGACGGCCGCCAACATCCTCGGCCGAGGGGGCTTCTCGGTCGCGCTGCTCGAGCAGCACTACAACCTCGGCGGGCTCGCGACCTGGTTCAAGCGCCGTGGAGGTCATGTCTTCGACGTCTCCCTCCACGGCTTTCCGGTCGGGATGAAGAAGACCTGCCGCAAGTACTGGAATCGCACGATCGCCGACTCGATCGTGCAGCTGGAGAGCATCCGCTTCGACAACCCCCAGTTCTCCTTCGAGACCGACTTCACGCGCGAGGACTTCACGCGCCATCTGGTCATGACCTTCGGCCTGGAGCGCGAGACGGTCGAAAGCTTCTTCGACCACCTGCGGGCCATGAACTTCTACGACGACTCGGGAGGGACCGTCGGCGAGCTGTTCGAGCAGTTCTTTCCCGGCCGTAATGACGTCCATCGGCTGCTGATGGAGCCCATCTCCTACGCCAACGGCTCCACCCTCGACGATCCGGCGATCTCCTACGGGATCGTGTTCTCCAACTTCATGAGCAAGGGGGTCTTCACCTTCTCGGGAGGCACCGACCTGCTGATCCGGGAGATGAAGGCGGAGCTGGCCCGCAACGGGGTCGATCTGTTCCACAGCGTTCAGGTCGAGCGCATCCTGGTCGAGCAGGGTCGGGTGACCGGCGTCGAGGCCGGCGGACGCGTGATAGGCGCGGACGCGGTGCTCTCCAACGCCAGCATCAAGAGCACCGTCGAGGACCTCGTGGGGACGGAGCACTTTGCCAGCGAGTTCAGCTCCGGGGTAAAGGCGATCCGCCTCAGCAACTCGAGCTGCCAGGTCTATCTCGGTCTGCGACGCGGCGCATCGATCCCCTTTGTGACCGATCTCCTGTTCACCTCCACTCGGGCGAGCTTCGACTCCGCGGCCTTGTGCGATTTGCACGGCCAGAGCCGGACCTTCTCGTTCTACTACCCCAAGACGCGGCCGAGCCAGGATCGCTACACGGTGGTCAGCTCGACCAACGCCAACTACACCGACTGGGCGGACCTCTCGCCGGAGCGCTACGTCATCGAGAAGGAGCGCCTCGTCGCGGACACGATCGATCACCTCGAGCGCTACCTCCCCGGCGTACGCGAGAAGATCGAACATGCCGAGGCCTCCACGCCCCGCACCTTCGGCTTCTACACCCAACACCCCGCCGGCGCTTCCTTCGGAACGAAGTTCGAGGGCCTCTCCTACAGCATGGGCCTGAGCGACGAGATCGCCGGTCTGTTCCACGCCGGTAGCGTTGGCATCATCATGTCCGGCTGGCTGGGCGCCGCCAACTACGGCGCCATCGCGTCCAACAAGGTCGACGCCCACCTGCGCCAGCTCGCGGAGATCACCGTATGAACTTCGAAGACCAGGCGGTCGTCGTCACCGGCGGCACGCGCGGCCTCGGGCGGGCCGTCGCCCTCGGCTTCCTGGAGGCCGGCGCGACGGTGCACGCCACCTACCACTCCAACGAGGAGGCGGCGAACGCCTTCGCCGACCGCTGCGCCGAGTGGCCCGGTCGCCTGCGCCTCTACCGCTTCGATGTGGCGGACCACGGCGCCGTCGAGGCCTTCTGGAACCAGCTGGAAGAGGATGTCCCCGACGGCGTGCAGGTGCTCGTCAACAACTCGGGCATCCGGCGCGACGCGCTCCTGGCCCTGATGTCCCCCGAGGACTGGTCGCGCGTGATCGAGACGAACCTCACGGGTGGCTACGCCATGAGCAAGTTCGCCGTGCGCAACATGATGACCCGGCGCTACGGGCGCATCGTGTTCATCACCTCGCCCTCGGGAAAGCTCGGATTTGAGGGGCAGGGCAACTACGGCGCCTCCAAGGCCGGCCAGGTCGGCCTGATGCGTTCCCTGGCCAAGGAGGTCGCCAAGCGCGGCATCACGGTCAACTGCGTCTCCCCCGGCTTCGTCCAGACAGAGCTAATCGAGGACCTCTCCGACGAGCTCCGCAAGCGCTACAAGGAGATGGTCCCTGCGCGGCGCTTCGGCACGCCCGAGGAGGTGGCCTACGCCGTGCGCTGCGTCGCCGCCCGAGAGGCGAGCTACATCAGCGGAACGATTCTGGAGGTGAGCGGTGGACTCTAAGACCCGTACGCTCGAGCGGCCGGAGATCGAGGCCCTGATCCCCCATCGGCCGCCGTTCCTGTTCGTGGACCGCGTCCTCGAGCTGGAGGGCGACGCGATCGTGACCGAGTGGCGAGCTCCCGAGGACGCCGCCTTCTTCCAGGGCCACTACCCCGGAAACCCGATCACACCGGGAGTCCTGCTCTCGGAGTTCGCCGTGCAGAGCGCCGCGATCCTGGTGGGCGCGACGGAGGCCGGTGAGCGACCCGATGGCGCGGTCCCCGTCCTGACGCACATCCAGAACGCGCGCTTCCGGCGCATGGTGCGACCCGGGGACACGGTGCGGACCAGGGCGACGGTCGTCGAGCGCGTCGGCGACGCGCGCTTCGTGCACGCACGCATCGAGTCGGCCACGGGTGAGACGACGGCGCGCCTCGAGTTCACGGTCGTCCTCGCACGAGAGGAGTCCTGAGTGAACTGGCTCGGTCTCGAGGGAAGCAAGATCGTCGTCTTCGGCGTCGCCAACAAGAAGAGCGTCGCCTGGCACGTGGGCGCGCGCCTCGAGGAGGCGGGCGCCGAGGTCATCTACGTTGTTCGCAGCGTCGAGCGTCGGGCGCAGTGCGAGCAGCTGCTGGCCGAACGCGAGGTCCTGGTCTGCGACGTGGAGTTCCCCGAGCAGATTGAAGCTCTGCGCGAGGAGCTCTGCGCGCGCCACCCGCGCATCGACGGCCTGCTGCACTCGATCGCCTTCGCGGACTACGAGGGTGACTGGGAGGCGTTCCACGAGACCCCCAAGGCCGCCTTCCTGCAGGCCGTGGACATCTCCTGCTACTCGTTGATCGCCCTCTCCAACGCCCTGCGTGAGTTGCTGACGCCCCGAGCCTCGGTGGTCACGATCTCCATCTCCGACACCCAGATGGCCGCGGAGAACTACGGCACCATGGCGCCCATCAAGGCCGCACTCGACTCGACCGTGGTGTTCCTCGCCAAGAGCTTCAGCCGCTTCGGTGAGGTGCGCTTCAACGCGGTCAAGGCCGGCCTGCTCAAGACCTCCGCCTCGGCAGGCATCCCCGGCTACGTCGACAGCTACCTCTTCGCAGAGGCGGCGACCCTGCGCAAGCGGGGCCTGGCGACCAGTGAGGTGGCCGACACCGCCTGCTTCCTCCTGAGCCCCCGCTCGAGCGGGATCAACGCCGGCGGCGTCGTCGTGGACGCCGGAATGGGCGTCAACTACTTCGACCGCGCGCTCGTCGAGCGCGTACTGCCCGGAGACGACGAAGAGTGAGCGCTCGCGACCCGCGACAGCACGACGACGGTCCGGGGCATGGGACGGCGGTCCTCGATCCCTCCCTCCGCCCGGCAGCCGGAGGCGCGGCGCCTCTGCCCCCCGACGTGGCGTCCGAGTTCCCCTTCGCGCCGCACTGGATCGACACGCCGGCCGGACGAATGCACTACGTGGACGAGGGACCGCGCCGGACCGATCCCCTGCTCTGCATCCACGGCAACCCGACCTGGTCCTTTTACTACCGGCGGGTGATCTCAGCCTTCGGCGACCGGCGGCGCGTGATCGCCCCCGACCACATCGGTTGCGGGCGATCCGACAAGCCCCAAGACTGGAGCTACCGCCTGGCCGACCACGTGGACAACCTCGAGCGCCTGTTGGTGGAGCTCGACCTCGAGCGCGTCACCCTGATGGTCCACGACTGGGGCGGTGCGATCGGCCTGGGGGCCGCCGCGCGCCAGCCCGGGCGCATCGCCCGTCTCGTGATCCAGAACAGCGCCGCCTTCCCCTTCGATCGCATCCCCCTGCGCATCGACCTCTGCCGCACGCCGTTGGTGGGCCAGGCCCTGATTCGCGGGCTGGGGGCATTCGGTCGCGCCACCTGTCGCATGGCCCTCGAGAAGCGCGAGCGCATGACGCCCGCCGTGCGCCACGGCTACCTGGCGCCTTACGACAGCTGGAAGCACCGCATCGCCAACTGGAAGTTCGTGGACGACATCCCCATGTCCCCGCGCCATCCCTCGCACGCCACCCTGGCAGCCATCGACGCGGCCCTGCCCGCCTTCCGCGACCGGCCCGCGCTCCTCTGCTGGGGCGAGCGCGACTGGTGCTTCACCCCGGCCTTCAGGCGCGCCTGGGAAGAGCGCCTGCCCGCGGCCGAGGTGCATCGCATCGAACACGCCGGACACCTCGTCCTCGAGGACGCACACGAAGAGATCATCCCGTGGCTGAGCGCATTCCTCGAGCAGTCCCCGGCGAGTTGAGCGGCGCAGCCCGCGGCGCGGCGCTCGCCGCCCCGCCCGCGGAGGGGACGACCTCCAACATCGCCGCCACCCTGGTGGACGCCGCCGCGCGCCACCCCGACGCCGACGCCGTGCGCGTGGTGAGCACGCGCGGGCGCGCCACGCGGGTCAGCGCGATCTCCTTCGCCGACCTCGACGCCCGCTCCAATGCCCTCGCCAGCGGCCTCGCCCGCCGCGGCCTCGAGCGTGGAGATCGCGTGTGCGTCTTCGTTCGCCCCGGGGCGGACCTGATCGTGGTCAGCTTCGCGCTCTTCAAGCTCGGCGCCGTGCCGGTGCTGATCGACCCGGGCATGGGGCGCGTGAACGTCGCACGCTGCGTGGAGCGCGTGGCGCCCCGTGCCCTCGTCGGCGTCCCAGCGGCGCACCTCGTGCGCAGGCTCCACGCGCGCGCCTTTGGGAGCGTCGAGCTTGCGGTCACCGTGGGTCCACGGATGCCCGGTGGAGGTCCGACCCTGGCGCGCCTGGAGGCCGACGGCTCGCGCGCGCCAGTCCTCGCGCGACTGAACGACCAGGACCCCGCTGCGATCCTGTTCACCTCAGGCAGCACGGGCCCGCCCAAGGGAGTGCGCTACACCCACGGCATGTTCCAGGCCCAGGTGCGGGCACTGAAAGACTGCTACGGGTTCGAGCCGGGAGAGATCGACGCGGCCTGCTTCCCGCTCTTCGCACTGTTCAGCCCCGCCCTGGGTATGACCTGCGCCTTCCCCGAGCTCGACGCCTCCCACCCCGCTCGATGCGACCCGGCACGCATCGTGGCGGCCATCGAGGCCACCGGCGCCACGAGCAGCTTCGGCTCCCCGGCCATCTGGCGGCGCGTGGTCCCCTGGTGCGTGGAGCACGGTGTCGTCCTCGGCGGGCTGCGCCGCGTGCTCGTGGCCGGCGCCCCCGTCCCGCCCGAGTTGATCGAGGACTTCCTGCGCATCCTCCCCCCCGACGCCGACGTCCACACGCCCTACGGCGCGACCGAAGCCCTGCCGGTCTCCACCATCAGCGGGCGCGAGATCCTGAGCACGGCGAGCGAAGGCTTGGAGCTGGGCCTGGGCACCTGCGTCGGCATGCCCGCGCCCGGGATCGAGGTGCGCCTGATCAGGATCGACGACGAGCCGATCGCCGAGTGGGGCGACCTGCGGGAGGTGCCCGACGGCGAACCGGGGGAGGTGTGCGTCAGTGGCCCGGTCGTCACCCGCGAGTACGCGTTCGAGCCCGGAGCCACCGCGGCGGCGAAGATTCGCGACGGTGAGCGCATCTGGCACCGCATGGGCGACGTGGGCACGCGCACCGCCGACGGACGCCTGTGGTTTGGCGGGCGCAAGGCTCACCGGATCGAGACGCCCGCGGGCCTCGTCATGCCCGTCGCGGCCGAGACCCCCATCAACGTCCACCCTTCCGTGCGCCGCAGCGCCCTGGTGGGCGTCGGCCCGCGCGGCGAGGAGCGCCCCGTACTGGTCATCGAGCCCGCCTCCGGGCACGCACCGCGCGGTGCTGCGGCGCGCGACAGCCTGCGCTCGGAGCTGCTGGCGCTCGCGCGCCGCCGCCCCGCGAGCGCGGTCGCCACCGATGTCCTCTTCCACCGCGGCTTCCCGGTCGATGTGCGCCACAACGCGAAGATCGATCGCGAGGCCTTGAAGCGCTGGGCGGAGGCCCGTCGCCCGTGAGGGTCCTGGTCACCGGCGGAGGCGGTTTCGTGGGCGGGGCCATCGTCGACGAGCTCCTGGCTCGCGGCCACGAGGTGACCTCCCTCTCCCGCGGCGTCTACCCCGAGCTGGAACGCAAGGGCGTTGTCTGCGTGCGCGCCGACCTGACCGAAGGCACGACCCTGGGCGCGGCCGTGCGCGGTCACGACGCCGTGATCCACAGCGCCGCGCGAGCCGGGATCTGGGGACCGCAGGCCGACTACTGGCGGACGAACGTCGAGGGTACGCGCAAGGTGCTCGCTGCCTGCCTGGCCGAGGGTGTCGGGCGCCTGGTGTACACCAGCTCTCCAAGCGTCTGCTTCGACGGCCGGGATCATCTGCGAGCGGGAAACGACCTGCCCCATGCCCAGCGCTTCCTGGCCCCTTACCCCGCATCGAAGGCCGCCGCCGAGCGCAGCGTCCTCGAGGTCGGTGAGAACGACGGGCTGTTGACCTGCGTCCTGCGACCGCACCTCGTGTTCGGGCCCGGCGACCCGCATCTGCTCCCGCGGCTGGTCGAGCGTGCTCGACGCGGCCACCTGCGGATCGTCGGCGATGGAAAGAACGAGGTCTCCCTGACCTATGTCGAGAACGCCGCCGTGGCCCATGTGGACGCCGTCGAACGCCTGGAGGCGGGCGCGGCCCACGTGGGCCGCGCCTACTTCGTCGGCCAGCGCGAGCCGGTGCGCCTGTGGGATTGGATCGCCGAACTGCTCGGACGACTCGCCATCCCACCGCCCCGCAAGCGCGTGTCGGCGCCGGCCGCGCGCGCCCTGGGCGGATTCCTGGAGTGGACCTGGCGTGGTCTGCGGCGTCGTGGAGAGCCGCCGATGACTCGCTTCGTCGCCTCCCAGCTCGCCACGTCCCACTCCTTTGACATGGGGCCCCTCGAACGCGACCTGGGCTACCGCGAGCGCGTCGACATGGCGACCGCCCTGGACCGCACCGTCGCCTGGCTCTCCGCGGGCGCTCGGGAGGAGATCAAGGCTGGAGATTGTCCCACGGACCGCGTCCCGGATCCTCGCGCGCGCTGAACGGCGCGACGAAACCACCCTCCCCGATCGAGGTACGCTCTGCAGCGACGGTGTTGCGCACGACGAAGTGTCCACGGCCGGGCGCCGACAGGTCGAGCACGCCGTTGGAGCCCAGAACGTTTCCGTCAACGGTCACGCGCGAGCCGATCAACTCGATGCCAGCAGCGCCGTTGCTCTCGCAGGTGTTACCTATCAGTCGGCAGCCGTTGCGCGCCCGCAGGCCCGCCAGACCGTTCTGGCGCAGGGTACAGCCGCGCGCGATGACGCCGGGGTGCAGGTCGAGGCCGCGCCGACGGTTGCCGGTCGATTCGCAGTCCTCAACCCATCCGCCGGGCCCCATCCACAGGCCACTGCCATCGACGGTGGCGCGCGCGATGCAGCCGCGCACGATCGAGTCGGGGCCGGCCTCGATGCCCATCGCCAGGTTGGCGCGGGCACTGCAGTCGGCCACCAGGGAACCCGCGCCGACGCGTATGCCCGCCGAGTGGTTCGCGAGGGCCTGGCAGTCGCGCAGCACACCCTCGGGTCCGACCTGCAGGCCCGGACCGTAGAGGCTCTCCTCGGCGCGGCACTCCAGCAGGGTCGAGCCAGCGCCGGCGAGGATCCCTCCGTACTCGTTGGCGCGCGCCGTGCAGCCGGCGATCGTCGCGCCCGGGCCGGTGACGAACCCGAGCCCTCCGTGATTGAAGTCGCTCACGCAGGCGCTGAGGCGAGCGCGGGCACCCAGGTGCGCGCCGTGGCCGCCGTTGTCGAGCAGGACCACGTCGCGCAGCTCCACGTCCGTGGCCGAGGCCAGGGCGACGCCGTCCGCCCCCCAGTGCAAGACGCGGCCGTTGCGCACGACGATGTCGCGCCGCTCGCCCTCTGCGAGGATCCCTGCACCGCTCCCTGGGCCGCCCTCGAGCACCTTGCCGCCCAGGTCGATGACGACGTCATCGGTCAGGATCCGGATTCCGTAGGGTGCGCCCGAGGGACCGAGGTCTCCCGTCAGGACGTAGGTGCCCGGGGTGGTGACGTCGAAGGGCAGGTCCTCGATTCTCTGCTCGTCCAGGAGGGTCCGGGCAGGGAACGGCGCCGGATGCAGGAGCGCGCAGGCCAGCAGCGCGCAGGCGAGGGGAGAAGTCATGTGACCAGGAGGGTATAAGAACGGCGTGCGCGGTCTGGACACCCTTCGCGGAATCCGATCGCTCCCCGCCCACCGATGACCAACTCCGCCCCGTCCCGGCGCGCGCTCCCCCTGGCAGCGGCGTTATGGCTCCTGTCCCTGGGAGCGGCGGCCGCACCGAGCAGCGAGCGCCCCAACCTGGTGCTGGTCTACGTGGACGACCTGCGCGCAGACGCCCTGTCGGCCACAGGCAATCCCTACCTCGAGACCCCCCACCTCGACCGCATCGCGCAGGAAGGCGTCCTGTTCACGCGCTCCTACGTGACGACCTCTCTGTGCTGTCCGGGGCGCGCGAGCGTCCTGACGGGAAAATACGCCCACAAGACGGGCGTGACCGACAACCAGCCGGAACGGGATTTCCTCGCCTCCCATCGCACCGTGGCTGACTTGCTCGCCGATGCGGACTACGAGACGGCCTTGATCGGCAAGTGGCACATGCCCAACCCGAATGCAGCGCCGCGGCGCGGCTTCGATCACTGGGTCAGCTTCGAGGGCCAAGGTCAGTACTTCGATCAGCCCCTCAACGTGGACGGCGTACAGAGGTCGTCGAAGGGGTTCCAGACCGACGTTCTGGCGGGTTACGCCCGGCGCTTCATCGAACGCGAGCGCGGCGAACGACCGTTCCTGCTAGTGCTCTCCTTGAAGAACTGCCACTCTCCGCACCTGCCCCCGGCGCGCCACCGAGGGCAGCTCGACGGCACGCCCATGGCCTTGCCCGAGAGCTTCGGCGACGACCCGCGATCCCTTCCCGCGAGCTATCGCGACGCGCGCCTGAGTCGTCGCAACCGCGGCGCCCACCCCCACCCGGAGCTGTACGAGATCACCGTGCGCCGCTACTGGGAACTCGTCCTCTCGGTGGACGAGGCCGTGGGGCACCTGTTCGCGGCGCTCGAGGAGCAGGGCATCCTGGACGAGACCTGCATCGCGTTCACGAGCGACAACGGCTACCTGCTGGGAGAGCACGGGCTGATCCAGAAGGGGTTCGCCTACGAGCCGTCAATCCGGGTCCCGCTCTGCGTGCGCTATCCAGAGCGCATCAAGGCCGGGACCGTGATCGACTCGGTGACCCTCAACATCGATCTGGCCCCGACCTTCCTCGAGCTGGCCGGCCTACAGGTGCCGTCGGATGTGCAGGGTGCGAGCCTGCTCTCCACTCTGGACGGCGGGACTAGCGGGCGTAGCGATTTCCTCTACCTGGCGCCCTGGTTCCGGCCCGACGGGACGCCGCGCGAGCTCGCCCTCGGCGGTGGGCGCTACAAGTACGTGCGCCTGCGCGATGCGGGTCTCGAGGAGCGCCTGTTCGATCTGCGGGAAGACCCGGGCGAGCGCAGGGATCTCTCTGCCGACTCGGCTCTGGCCGAGGTGCTCGAGGCCTCGCGCGGGCGCATGCGTCTCCTGATGGACGAGTTCGAAGTCCCCGAAGGATGGTTCGACGCGGACTGAGGGCCGCCGCACGAGCGATCCCGCGCCGCCGCGGACCGGTCCCCGTAGAAGCCGCTGCAGTCGGCGATGCGGACGGTGGGCTCGCAGCTCATCGAGCCCTCCAGATCCGAGCCCGCGCCGCGCCCCGGCGCGTCGGGAAAGTAGACGCGCTCAAGACGAGAGCTCGAGGGAGCGCGTGTCTCGCAGTTCGCGCACCAGATTCAGGAAATCGTCGGCAGCGATGGTCTCCTGGTCCCGCGTCCCGCGCCGGCGCAGGGTGACGGTGCCCTCCGCCATTTCCCGGTCCCCGACGATCAGCATGAAGGGCACCTGGCGCTGCTGGGCGTCCTTGATCTTCTTGTTCATGTGGCCCGCCGACAGCATGGCGTCGACGCGAAAGAGCTCCGCGCGCAGGCGTTCGCCGAGCTCTCGGCAATACTCGGCGTGCTCCTCGCGGATCGGGATCAGGGCCACTTGGGTCGGCGCGCACCAGAACGGGAAGCGACCGCCGAAGTGCTCGATCAACACGCCCATGAAGCGCTCGAAGGACCCCAGGATCGCCCGGTGCACCATGATCGGACGCTTGCGCTCCCCGTCGCTGTCGGTGTAGGTCAGGTCGAAGCGCTCGGGCAGATTGAAGTCACACTGCACCGTGGAGGTCTGCCACTCCCGCCCGAGGGCGTCGCGCATCTTGAAGTCGATCTTGGGTCCGTAGAAGGTCCCGCCGCCCTCGTCGATCTCCAACGGCATGTCGACCTTCTCGGCGGCCTCACGCAGGGCCGTGCTGGCCTTCTCCCAGATCTCGTCCGAACCGATGGTCTTCTCCGCAGGCCGCGTGGCGAGGTAGGCCGTGAACTCGAAGCCGAAACCGTCCAGGATCTGGCGCACGAGTTCCAGCACGCCCGCGAGCTCGTCGGTGAGCTGATCGGGAGTGCAGAAGATGTGGCTGTCGTCCTGGGTGAACCCTCGCACGCGCAGCATGCCGTGCAGAGTTCCCGAGCGCTCGTAGCGGTAGACGGTGCCCAGCTCGGCCCAGCGCAAGGGAAACTCGCGATAGGAGCGCCCGCGACTCTGGTAGATAAGGATGTGGCCCGGGCAGTTCATCGGCTTGACCCGGTAGGGCTGCTCGTCGATCTCCATCGGGGCGTACATCATCTCGCCGTAGTTCTCGAGGTGACCCGAGACGGCGAACAGGTCCTCGCGCGAGACGTGCGGGGTGTAGACGGCCTCGTAGCCGGCGCGTGTGTGGAGCTCCCACCAGAAGTCCTCGACCGCGCGGCGCACCGCGCCCAGGGCCGGGTGCCAGAAGACGAAGCCGCTGCCGGCCTCGGGGTGGGTGCTGAAGAGGTCCATCTCTGCCCCCAGCCTGCGATGATCGCGCAGGCGCACCTCCTCCAGCCACGCGAGGTGTTCGGTGAGCTCGGCCTCGCTCCAGAAGGCGGTGCCGTAGATGCGCTGCAACATCGGGTTCTTCTCGTCCCCGCGCCAGTAGGCACCGGCGATGTTCTGCAACTTGAAGGCGAAGCCGCGGTCGAGCCGGTCGATGTGCGGCCCCTCGCAGAGGTCCTCCCACTCACCGTGGGCGTAGAAGGTGATGCGCTCGTCCTCCCCGATCAGATCGAGGGCCTCGAGCTTGAAGTCCTGACCCTCCAGACGCGCGCGCGCCTGTTCACGATCGCTCTCGCTCACGACCAGTTCGGGGGAGCGCCTGGCGATCTTGCGCATGCGCTTCTCGATGCGCCGCAAGGCCACATCGGTCAGGGGCTCGGGGAGCTCGAAGTCGTAGTAGAACCCGTGGTCGATCGACGGGCCGAAGCCGTACTTGACACCGGGAAAGAGTTCTCCGACGGCCGAGGCCATCAGGTGCGCCACCGAGTGGCGCAGGGTCGAGAGCGGATAGGGTTCCGCCTCGGAGGAAACGGACGGCTGCTCGGACATTTATCGTCTCCGCCGGGAACCCAACCGCGCCGCCCCAACCTGGGACCGAGCGGTCCGCGCTCCTCCCGGACGGGAACGCGGCGGACAGACTACACGGCCAGTCAGCCAGGCCGCGACCTAATCCCCATTCCGCCAGCACTGGACTTCGGTCGCGAGCTCGATCCCGGTGGCCTCGGCCACGCGCTCGCGGACATCTTCGATCAGTCCGAACACGTCCGCAGCGCTCGCCCCGCCGCGGTTGACGATGAAGTTGCCGTGCAGGGGACTGACGACCGCCGCGCCGCGGGCGTGACCCTTGAGGCCGCAGGCGTCCACGAGCTGGCCCGCCGTGCGCCCCTCGCAGCGCTCGGGGTCGGGGTTCTTGAAGATGCAGCCCGACGAGGCCTCGGTCACGGGTTGCACGGCGTTCTTCGCCATGAGGAACTCCCTCGTCCGCTCCCGCACCGCCAGGGGATGATCGATCTTCAGTCGAAGAATCGCCGAGACGACGACCCGTCCACCGAGCTTTCCGTCGCGGTAGGCGGGCGTGCACTCTTCGCGTCGCAGGTCGCACACCTCGCCGTCAGCACCCAGCACGCGCACGCACTCGATCACGTCCCACATCCAGCCCAGGCGCCCGCCCGCGTTCATGGCCACGCCCCCACCCAGGTGTCCCGGCACGCCGGCGAGCATCTCGAGGCCGGTCAAGCCCAGATCCTGCGCACGGCGCACGAGGCCCTGCAATGTGGCGCCACACCAGGCCACCAGCCGCGGGTCTTCCGCCACGGGCACGGGCGCGACGCGGCTCGTGGCCTCGAGGGCCTCGTGCGCATCGTCAGCCCCCTCGCCCGAGGGGCGAAAGACGCGCCGCAGGCGGTCCGTGGCGATCACGCAGCCCTCGAGCAGGCCGTCGGCCACGAGCAGATTCGCCCCGCCGCCCAGCATGCGCAGGCGCAAGCCGCGCTCGCGCACGGCCAGAACGGCCTGACACAGCTCCTCCGGCGTCGCAGGCTCGAGCAGCCACTCGGCCCGGCCGCCTACCCGCATGGTGGTCCTAGGGGAGAGTTCGGCCTGCTGCAGGACTGCGCAGGGCCAGCTGATCGATGATCTGTTCACGGGTGCCTTCCACATCACCGGCGCCGAGCACGAGCAGCACGCTCGCGGGCGGCAGATGCTCCAGGGTCTTCTCCACACTGCGCGCCAGGTCTCCGCCGGTCGCGGAGGGAACGCCCGCGCGCCGCAAGCGCGCCGAGAGCTCGGCCGCGAGGTCGACATCGGAGCCGAACTCCGCCTCGTCGATGTGAGCGCGAGCGCCGTAGATGTCCGCGATGATGACCCGGTCCGCGCCCCGCAGGCTCTCGACGAAGTCCCCCAGAAAACGCGCCGTGCGGCTGTACTGATGGGGCTGAAAGAGCACGTGGACCGGGCGCCTGGAGAAGGCCCGACGCGCAGTCTCGATCGTCACGCGTACCTCGGTCGGATGGTGGGCGTAGTCGTGGACGACCTCCACGTCGTCGGCGATGCCCCAGCTCTCGAAGCGCCGCTCGGTGCCGATGAAGCGCTCGAGCGCGGCGGCCGCTGACGCCGCTGCGATCTCGGGCTCGAGATGCCAGACGCGCCCCGCGTGCCCGACGGCCAGGGCCAGGGCCGCGGCTGCGTTCTCGACATTGAAGGCTCCCGGCACGCCCAGGCTCACGACGGGCGTCGCCCAGCCCGGACCGCAGAGGCGGAAGCGGAAGTAGCCGCGCTCCTCCCCAACCAGATCGATCTTCAGCTCGCGCCCCACGCGCCAGAGTTCGCAGCGCACGGCCGCATCGAGGCTCTCGGGCACCTCGCGGCCCAGGACCAGCAGGCCCTCGGGGCAGACGCGGTCGCCGAAGCGCGCGAAGGCCTTCTCGATGTTCTCGAGAGTGCGGTAGTAGTCGAGGTGGTCGGCCTCGACATTGGTCACCAGCGCGCCGTCGGGGCGCAGGCCGAGGAAGGTACGGTCGTACTCGCAGGCCTCGACCGCGAACCAGCCTCCGTCGTCGGGCACGACCGCGTTGGCGCCCAGCGCGCGATCGGTGCCCCCCACCAGCGCGCCCGGGCGCGGCGCACCGCGGCCCATGGCGTCGGCCACGCCGCACAGGGCGTGGTAGAGCATCCAGGAAGTCGTCGTCTTGCCATGAGTGCCCGCCACGGCCAGAGTGCGCTCCCCTGGGCAAAGGCGCCCCAGGAGTTCACCGTACTTGATCACGCTCACGCCGCGCGCGATGGCCTGGGCGCAGTGCTCGTCTTCGAGCGGAACGGCGGCCGAGCGCACGACCAGCTCGACCTCCGCCGGCAATGGAGCGCGTCCTTCCGCGCCCAACTGGACCTCGATGCCGAGCTCCTCCAGCTCCGCGCTGAAGCTGGAGCCGTCGCGGTCCTGGCCGCTGACCACATGGCCGCGCGCTTGCAGGATGCGCGCCGCTCCCGAGCAGCCCGCGCCGCCGATTCCCACCAGGTGCACCCTGTTCGGGATGTCGGCGACCCCTTCCCTTCTCATCGCTCCGCTCATGTTGTCTCCGCGTTTCGTGTCTCGCTCGTCCGGCGCCGCCCTCCGACCCCCAGACTTCCCCAACGCACTGGCCGCTTCAAGCGTGATCGCGCACAGTTGTGCGCGTCGCGCACCCTCCGGCGCACCCCCTTTCGGGTCAACTCGCCGCACACGCCCTGCACAACTCCTCGATCACGCTCCCCGCCGGGTCCGAGGGCAGGGCGGCGCGCGCCGCGCGGCTCATCGCCGCGCGCTCGCTCGCCGCCTCGCGCCCCCCCAGGCGAAGCAACTCGTCCACCAGCTCCCCGTTCAGGGAGGCCTCCTCGCAGATGCGGGCTCCCGCACCCAGTTCGCGCGCGTTGAGCTCCTGGTGCCCGTCTCGGTGCCCGCGATAGGGCACGACGAGCGCCGGCAGGCCGATCGCGGCGATCTCCGCCAGGGTCGACGCACCGCCGCGGCAGAGGGCCAGGGTGCCGGCCCGCAACACCCGCTCCATCCCATCGATGTACTCCCGCGCGAGATAATCGGGACGGTCGGCGAGCCCCTCGGCGCGGCGGCCGGGCCCGGTCTGGTGCAGGATCTGCAGACCGCCGTCCAGCAAGGGCGGGCCGTATTCCAGCACGAAGCGATTGAGGGCTCCCGCGCCCTGACTGCCGCCCAGGACGCACAGCAGGGCGCGGTCCGGCGCAAAGCCCAGGGCACGCAGGGCCTCGTCCCGAGATTCGCCCGGGGCCAGGAAGGTCGGGGCCAGGGGCGGACCGATCCAGCGGTCTCGGCCAGTCTCGCCAGTCCCCTCGGGCAAGCTCGAACGCCAGGCGTGGAGCACGCGCAGGGCGAGGGGCGATATCCAGCGTGTGGCGCGCCCGCGAGCTGCGTTGATCTCGAGCAACAGCACCGGCAGGCCCAGGCTGCGGGCCGCCAGGGCCGCCGGTAGGGTCGTGAAGCCTCCCAGCCCCAGCAGCACCTGGGTGCGATGACGGACGAGGGCCGCGCGCGCGCGCAGAAAGGCCGCGGGAGTGCGGGCCGCCAGACCCGGTCGCGAAGGCGCTCCACCGCCGCGCGGTTCCAGGCGCAGCACGACGCGCTCGCCCGGACACTTCCCCCCTCCAAGAACGCGCTCCTCCACGGGCCGGCCACTCGTGAACCACACCAAGTCCTCGATGCGCACCGCGCCCGCGCTCGCTCGATCCAGCACGTGCAGGCCTGGAACGATGTGTCCACCCGTGCCGCCGCCGGCCAGAGCCACTCGCAAGCTGGGCGCAGGCACAGTACACGCCCTTCAGAAACCCGGCCGCCCCTGCGGCTGTACCGGAGCGACAGGCGCTGCCTGGTCAGCGGGCGGGGCCGCGATCACATGGGCGGCCGGTTGAGGCGCGCTGACGGTCGTCATCAGGGCGCTGGGCGCCCTGCCGGGGGTGAAGCCCTCTGCCGCGAACTCGAAGGCTCCGGGCAAGTAGATCGCCGCCAGCACGGCGCAGCCCAGGATCAGGCGTTCGAGAGCCGCGTTGCTCACCGCACCCGCGCGGGGCCGGAGGCCGTGGGTCGGACGGTCGCTCGCGCGACCAGCGAGGTGCCCGTGGACACCGGTGGTCCCTCGGGCAGGGCCAGGACCGTCCCGACCTTCAGGCGATCGGGGTCGAGACCGGGATTGAAATCCACGATCTCGCGCCAGCGCCGCGCGCTGCCGAGCTCGCGCTGTGCGATCACCGACAGCACCTCGCCGGGCGCGACGATGTGGGTGCGATCGGAGGCGGGGACGTCGAGCAAGGGGTCGACACGCGTGTGGGCCACCCGCGCGGGCGTGGGCGTGCTCGCGGAGATCGGCCCGACGACCTCGGGCAAGCGCAGAATGGCGCCAACTCGCAGACTGGCCGGGCCCACCCCCGGGTTCAACTCCACGATCTCGCGCCAGCGGCGCGCGCTGCCGAGGGTGGCCTGGGCGATCTCGCTCAGGGTGTCCCCTGCCTTGACTAGATAGACGGTCTCCTGCGGATCCACGGCGACCTCCTGCGGCCTGGGCGCCGGTTCGGCGACCGGCCTGGTGGCATGCTTGGCGACCGACGCCTTGACTGGCGCCACCGATTGCATAGCGCCTCGGCGCTCGTTCATCGCCGCCGCGTTGGTCCTCCTGATGAAGGGCTCGACGCGCGTGGCACCCGCACCGGATGCCGGGCCACCCGGAATCCGTTCGAGGTCGGGCGCGACGGTCTCATGCGCGCCAGCGCGCTCGCCTCCCGCCAGGGGCGCCTGGGCGCGCGCCTTGCGCGCACGCTTCAGATCGCTGGGGACGGGTTGGCGCTTTTGAGCGGTCCGAATCGCCTGCGCCTTCGCGGCCAGGCGCGGCTCCTCCACCCGCGGGGGATCGCCCTCATCCCAGAAGGTGATCGCGGCGATGGTGACGATCAGGAAGATCATGGCGACGATGCCGTAGCGTTCGATTCTCTGCATGGCAGGCTCCGGGGACTCAGGCGCTGGATGGTGGTGAAAGGGACAACGATTCTGGCCGGGTGCGCGCCGCGCCCAGCGCGAGCCCAACGGCCAGGGTGGAGATCAACAGCGAGGTGCCCCCGTCCGAGATGAACGGGAGGTTCATTCCCTTGGGCGGCGCGAGGCCGGTCACGACCCCCATGTGGATCATCGCCTGCACGCCGACGGAGAGCAGCAGGCCGAAGGACGAGAGGGCCGCGAAACGATCGGGAAGGGAGAGCACGAAGCGCATCGAGAACCACACCATGGCAAGGATCAATCCCAGGCAGACGAGCATGCCGAACAGGCCCAGCTCCTCGCCGATCAAGGCGAAGACGTAGTCGGAGTCCTGATAGGGAACGCCATGATTGCGGTACATGCCCTGCCCCAGCCCGACGCCGAACAACCCGCCGCTGCCGAGAGCCTCTACGGACTCGCTGACCTGCGCGTTGTGCTCCTGGCCGAAGAAGACCGCGAGCCGGCTGCGGATGTATGCCAGGTTGGTGAGGGCCAGCACGATGGCGGCACCTCCGCCCACCAGCCAGCTGACGGCCAGCTGGCCGGAGCGCGCACCGCCGACCCAGAGGGTGGCGGTGAAGCAGGTGAGGAAGAGCAGCGCACCGCCCACGTCCGTCTCGAGGGCGATCAGGCCGAAGAAGATGTAGCAGATGGCCAGGATGGGCAGCAGGCCGCGCCGCAAGTCGTGCAGGCGTTCGCCGAGCCGCGTGCAGCGATCGGCGACCCACACGACCATGACGATGCGCGCGAACTCCGAGGGTTGGAAGGAGAGCCCGAGCACGGGCACGCGGATCCAGCGGTGAGAGCCGTTCTCGGGCTTGCCGATCCCGGGAACCCAGACCAACAGCAGCATCAGGCCGGCGGCAATCACCAGGACCGGCAGCATGCGCCGCACGCGGTCGGGACCGAGGCGAAAGGCGAACAGCAGCGCAGCCAAGCCGAGGATACGGAAGACCGACTGCTCCACGACCTCGGAGGCGAAGGCTTTGGGCGGCAGGATGGTCGCCGCGTGGCTCGCCTGCAGCAGGAGCCCCATGCCCATCATCGCCAGCACAGCGCACAGGAGCTTCACCGCCGGCCGCACGGGATCGTGCACCTCGACCAGCCTGGGAAAGATCTCGAGCCGATCGAAGATCGTCGTCTGCTGCTCTCCAGGCCCGAGAGCCGCGGGCAGACCGCCCCTGCGTCGAAAGCGTGCCATCAGCGCACCTTCAAGAGGGCCAGCCCGGCCATGGCGCAGACCGAGGCCACGATCCAGGCGCGGACGGTCACGGTGACCTCATGCCAGGGATCGGGCCCGGGTTTGAAGATGCCGCCAAAGCGCTCGAGGCCGTGATGGACCGGCGCGCAGGTGAACAGGCGTCGACCCCCGGTACACCGATACCAGGCCAACTGGAGGGCGCTGCTCAAGAGGTTGGCGAAGAAGACCGCGGCGATCAGAGGCAGGACGATCTCCTGCTTCGCGACCAGGGCCATCCAGCCCAGGAGCCCGCCGATGGGCAGGGATCCCGAGTCGCCCATGAAGACCTGAGCGGGGAAGCAATTGAACCACAGAAAGCCCAGGCAAGCGCCGCACAGGGAGCCGCCCACGACCGCCATCTCCGAGGCGGCGGGCACGTGCGGAAGCAGCAGGTAGTCGGTCCAGTCCCAGCGCCCGGCGATGTAGCAGAAGATCGCCAGAGTCAGCCCGGAGATGATCATGCAGCCGGCCGCGAGGCCGTCGAGCCCGTCGGTGATGTTGGCCGCGTTGGCACTGGAAACGACGATCAGCCACTCGAATGCCAGAAAGCACGCAACCCCCACCAGCCCCAGCTCGCCCAGGGGGATCGCCGTGTCCTTGAACAGCGGAAGGTGCAGGTTCAGGAGCCCGACGCGCCCGGTGATCAGGGCGTAGGTGACGAACGCTCCCACGACGCCCAGGATGACCAGCGTCATCCCGGCCATCTTCGAGCGCGTCGAGAGCCCCTGGCAGCCCTTGATCGTGAGCTTCTTGAAGTCGTCGACGAAGCCGACCGCCGCCAGGCCTGCCGTGAGCAGCACGCCCAGGACCACATGTACGTTGTCGAGCCTGCACCAGAGCAGGGTCGAACAGAGCAGCGACGCCACCAGAAAGCTGCCGCCCATGGTCGGCGTGTCCCGCTTGGACGGCGCACCCTTTGCGACCTCCAGGGGGACCAGATCACTCACGGAGAGGTCCTCGACGACGCGGTGGGATCGCAGCCACACGATCACGGGCCGGCCCCACCAGAGCCCGAGCAGGAAGGCCGTCAGACCCGCCATGGCGATGCGGAAGGAAATGTAGCCGAACAGATGCACGCCGAGCATGTCGTCGAGGATCCCGGGGATCATGCGGCGCCTCCTCCCCCGTCCGGGCCGTCGATAAGCCGCGCGACGAGGCGCTCCAGGCCAATCCTGCGACTGCCCTTGATCAGGACCACATCTCCCGCGCCCAGGACGGCGGGGACCTCGGCCACGGCGGCGACCACATCCGGAAAGTGGAGGGTCTGGGCCTCGCCGAGCCCGCCTTCGAGGGCACCGGCCGCGGTGGCGCGAGTGAGTTCGCCTACACACACGAGCAGATCCACGCCGCCTCGCGCGGCCTCCTTCCCAACCTCGTGGTGCAGCTCCGCGGAGAGCTCCCCGAGTTCGAGCATATCGCCCAGCACCAGCACCCGCCGCCGAAACCCGTGCAACCCTGCCAGGACGCGCACGCTGGCGCGGGCCGAATCGGGATTGGCGTTGTAGGTGTCGTCGAAGACCGTCAGGTCGCCTGCATCGAGGCGTTCCATGCGACGGCGACCGCCAGTCAATTGAGACACGGCCGGCAGCACCTCATCGAGAGAGAAGCCGAGGCCCCTGCAGGCAGCCAGGGCCGCGAGCAGGTTCTGCACGTTGTGGAGCCCGAGTAAGGGGAAGGTGATCTCTCGTCCCTCGACGACCATGGTGGTTCCGCCCGAATGAAACCAGACGTCGGTGGCATCGAGATCCCCTTCCCCATCCACGCTATAACTGATGACCCGCGCGGTCGTCATCGAACGCAGCTTCGGCGTCCACTGGCAGTCGGCATTGAGTACGCAGAACCCATCGGTCGGCAGACTCTTTGCCAGCTCGCCCTTCTCTTCGGCCACGCCCTCCACGCAGCGCAGGCCTTCGAGGTGACTGGCTCCAACATTGGTAATGATCCCGGCCGTCGGCCGCGCCGTGCGGCACAGGGCGGCGATCTCGCCGGGGTGATTCGTCCCCATCTCCACGACCAACGCCTCAGTGCGCCGGTCGGCGAGGAAGAGGGTGTGGGGAACCCCGATGTCGTTGTTGAACGAACTCGGCGACCCGACCACTCGGCGCTCTTGGGCCAGCAGCTGGACCAGGATATTCTTGGTGGTCGTCTTGCCGCAGGACCCGGTCACGCCGATGACGGGGATCGCCAGGCGCTCGCGATGCCACGCGGCCAGGTCCGAGAGGGCGCGCCGCGGATGGTCGTGGACGAGCACCGGAAGCCCCTCGGGGAGGTCGCGCAGCAGCTCCTTTACCTCCACCGCCGGCCCGCGCAGCATCAAGCCCGCGGCGCCCCGGCGCGCCGCCTCGTACGCGAAGGCATTGCCGTCGAAATTAGGCCCCGAGAGGGCGAAGTAGAACGCGCCCCCCTCCAGGGTGCGGGTGTCTGTGCTGACGCCCTGGGCGCTCTCATCGAGCCCGCCGCGCAGGAGCTCCGCACCGGTCGAATCGATGATCTGGGCGATCTGCATCTCGATCACCCGAGCTCCTCCAGGGCCACACGACGGTCGTCGAAGGGCTGACGTTCCTCCCCGCTCACCTGCACGGTCTCGTGGCCCTTGCCGGCCAAGAGCACGACATCGCCAGGCGATGCGTTCTCTAGGGCGAGGCATATCGCACGCCGCCGATCGAGTTCCACATGCACGCGGGCGCGCGCCGGCTCCATGCCCGAGCGCACCTGATCGGCGATCGCTTGAGGGTCCTCGCTGCGCGGGTTGTCGCTGGTCAGGATCACCTCATCCGCGCCGGCACAGGCCGCCCGTCCCATGGGGGCGCGCTTGCCCGGATCGCGCTCCCCGCCGCAGCCGAAAAGAAGGATGAGACGGCCCTCGCCCGCTGCCTCGGGCATCACACGCCCTGCCATGGCGTCCCGCAGGACGCCGAGCGCGCTTTCGAGGGCCGCCTCGGTGTGTGCGTAGTCGACCAGGAGGTGGAAGCCGCGGCCGCCCGTGGGGACGCGTTCCATCCTTCCCGGTGGAGAAGAAACGGTGGCGAGTCCTTCCACGACCGTGGAAGGACTCGCTCCCGAAAGGAGCGCCGAGGCCGCGGACGCAAGCGCGTTCTGGACGTTGTGCCGGCCAAGGAGGGGCAGTCGGACTGCGGCCCCGGAGATCCCCATCCCATTCAGGGTCAGGTCAGATCCCTCCATGTCGACACGATCCAGGTTTGCGCAGAGGTCCACTGCCCCGGCACCGTTCTCATGCGTCTCGTCACGGACGCCGTAAGTCACCACGCGAGCGCCCACCTCGCGGGCCGCGGCGCTCATCCACTCCGCGCGCGGGTCGCCGGCGTGGATCACCGCTGTCCCGCCGTCGCCCAGGCCTTCGAAGAGACGCGCTTTGGTGCGCGCGTAGCACTCCATGTCTCCGTGGTAGTCCAGGTGATCACGCGAGAGGTTGGTGAACACCGCCACCGAGAGCGCTAGCCCAGCCACGCGCTCCTGGTCGAGTGCGTGCGAGCTGACCTCGAGCACCAGGGCGTCACCAGCCTGGGCGCGATGGCGGTCGATCAGCTCCCAGAGGGCCGGTGCGTCGGGCGTCGTGTGGGTGGTCTCGATGCGCTCGCCGGTCGCCAGGAGATGGCCAGCCGTTCCCAGGACGGCTGGGCGCCGGCCAGCGTGGGCCAGCAGTTGACCCGTGAGGTGCGCGACGGTGGTCTTGCCGTTGGTCCCGGTGATGCCAACCACGAACATTCCGCGCGCAGGATCATTCCGCAGACACGCGGCCACCGGGCCCACGAGGGCGCGCGCCGCCGGGTGGATCCAGAGGGGAACGGCGACCTCGAGGCACCTGGAAGCGAGCACGGCGCTGGCCCCGCGCTCCAGGGCATCGGGGATGTGATCCGCGCCGTCCTCGCGCAGGCCGGCGAGGGCCGCAAAGAGGTCACCGCTCTCGATCCTCCGGCTGTCCAGCTGAACGCGGCGGACCCGCGGTCCCCCACCGCCGCCAAGCTCGCATTCGCCTCCGAAGATGTCGACCAGCTCGGCCAGCATCACTGCCCTTCCTCCCGCGCATCGTGCGCCCAGGGGAACTCCTGATCGTTGACCTCGCCCTGATAGGGATCGGGGACGTCCCCGGCGGCCGCCAGACCGACCGGGTGCCCCGAGCGCGTGAGGCCGAGCGCCTCCTTGAGGAGCTTGACGGCCGTCGGTCCCGCCACGCGCGAGCCGAACTTCTCCCGCCCGCGCGGCTCGTCGACCACGACCAAGACGAACACCTCGCGCTGCTCGCCGGGCACGGATCCGACCAGGGCGATCGACGAGGTGTAGCAGGACCGACCGGCGTGGACCGACGGTCGTCCGGCGAGAGCGCTGAAGGGGATCCAGTCGGGGTCCTTGCGCGCCAGGTGCGCGTTGTGCTCGTTGCGCTCGAGTTCGAGGTGCAGGCAGACCTCGCCGCCGACCTTCTGGGCCGTGCCGGTCTTGACCCCCAGGCGCAGGGGCGTCCCCAGCTCCGCCTCGCGCGCGCTCAGGTGGCGGCCGGTCCCGTAGTTCGCGGCGCGCGCCATCATGTCGCGCACCTCGGCGCTGGCCGCGGCCGAGAAGACGCGCCGCGGGCGCTCCGCTTCCAGGGGATAGAACTCGCCTCCACGCTCGAGGCCCGAGACCAGGCGCAGGGGCAACCACGCTCCGCCGCGCACGGCAGCGAGCAATCCCGCCGCGTGCTGACAGAGGGTCACGCTCAGTTCGTGGCCGAAGGAGATGGAGGCGTGGGTGTAGGCTCGCGACCAGGGCAGGGCGGGTAGGTGGCCCGCGCTCTCGACCCCCACTCCCAGCCCTTGCGGCTGACCGTAGCCGAGGCGGCTCAGGGTGTGGTGGAACGACGCGTCGTCGACGCGCATGCCGATCTGCACCATCAGCGCGTTGATCGAGTACGCCACCCCATCACGCGCCTCCTGCAGGCCCCCCGGCGGCCCCTCCGCCTCGTGGATGACGCGCGTGCTGCCGGGGATGCGGTAGTTTCCGTCGTGAGTGTCGATCTGCTCGCCCGGGTCGACCAGACCGCGATCGAGGGCGGTGGCCATCACGATCGGTTTGAAGGTCGAACCAGGAGTGAACGTGTGCCAGGTAGGCAGGAACTCGCTGACGAGGTAGGGGCTCACGGCGTCGAGGGCCAGCACATCGCCGCTCGCCACGTCGACGGCGACTCCCATCGCCAGGGCGGGGCGGTGCTCGTCGACGAGGTCGGCGAGGAGCCCGCGCAAGGTCCCCTGCAAGACGGCATCGAGGGTGGTCACGACCCTGGGCGTCTCGCCCTCACCCCGGTCCTCGCGGTAATAGCGCCTCGACCGACTGTGCACCGGCCAGTTGCGCTCGAACTCGTAGGTCGCCGGTCGGCCCGCCAGGAACCTCCAGTTGGGGTCGGCGAGGATCTTCGAGCAGAGCCCTTCGAGGCCGGACAGGGGATGCTTGCGATCGAGCATCCCACGCACCGCCCGCAGGTGTCGGTCGAGGTGTTCGGGAGAGTCCTCGGGGACCGCCACACCGCAGCAGGCCGCGACGGCGCGCCGAGTAGCCGTCCCGCGATCGATGTAGCGCCAGGAACCGATGACCCGGAACGGTCGCTGGGTCCCGTCCACCTGGCGCACCGGGTAGACGCGCTCGTGGTGGAATCCCAGGCTCATCTGGTGCTCGGCCACATGCTCGCGGTCGAACAGGGCCGCCAGGGTCGTCACGCGCGCCGGCGGGAGCGAATCGACGACCACGCGATCGGCGCAGGGGATCAGGGCCCGCCAGACTCGCGCGCGCTCACGCTCGTGGGCGGCCCACACATCACCGACGGCCCGTTCGGGCTCGTCCCCGCCGCGGATGCTGTGCGCGAGGCCGTCCGCGAGCTTCTGAGACCAGCGCCGCGGGCCGGGGGTGCGGCCCCTGACGCTCTGCGCCTCACGCGTCGCTTTCGACATCACCAGGGACGGATTCCACACGATCCGCCAGGGCTCGACGTCGGAACGATGAACGAGACGCATGCCGTCGTCGAGTCCAAGCTCGGCCATCCAGGAGTGGACGCGCAGAGCCTGCTCGCGGTCGAGGTCAAAGGCCGGATCGGTGACGGTGATCAGGCCCTCGACCGCGTCGGGGAGCATACGCGCCAGGAGTTGCTCCGCGCCCACCTCGCCCCCCAGGGTGGTCGCGATCTTGCGCGCCATCGCGTCGGGAGTGTGGGCCTGCCACATGGCGCGCGGCGACATGCGCAGCTCGATGCGCTGCACCGAGCGCGCCAGGGTGCGGCCGGTCCGGTCGACGATGTCGAAGTCCGGGGCCGGCCCCACATCGCGCGCCCCGTGGTCGGGCTGGGCGTGGGCCGAGTCCAAGGCGAGCAATGCGCTCTTGACGACCACGGCTACCAGGAACGCAACCACGACGACGAAAGCCGCGAGCGGACGCAGGCCGGAAGCAGACTCGAAGGAGCCGTACCTCATCGACTGGGCCCCTGATCCGCCGCCACCTGGCTCTCGAGCTCGAGAGCGAACTCGCGGGCGAGGATCTTCGCCTCCAGGGACTCGTTGCCGGCCTCGATCCGATCGCACTTACGTTTCAAGTCGTCGAGCGCCTCAGCCCGCTGGTGGTTGTGCGACTGGATACCGACCGTCACCAGGCCCAGTCCAAGGAGCGTGGCGCAGAGCAACAGAGAGAGCACGGCGCGAGTCACGACGGGCGCCCTCCCCCGACGTCACGCAGGCGAGCGGCGGCACGCAGGCGCGCGGAGCGCGCGCGCCGGTTGTCGCGCACCTCGGCACTGGAAGCCGTCAGGGGCTTGCGGGTCAAGATGTCCCAGCGCCCCTCTCGTCCGCCGCGCTGCAGGAAGTGCTTGACGGCCCGGTCCTCCCCGGAATGGAACGAGATCACGGCCAGTCGCCCGCCGTCAGCCAGCCAGTGGTCGGCCGCCGCCAGGCCTCCGAGCAGCTCGTCACCCTCCTCGTTGACGGCCCTGCGCAGGGCCTGGAAGGTGCGCGTCGCGGGGTGGATGCGGCCACCGGCGCGCCCGATCGACCGCGAGACCACCTCCGCCAGGCCGGCGGTGCGCAGGAAGGGTGCGCGCCGGCGCGCCTCGACGATGTCGCGCGCGATGCGGCGGGCCCGGGACTCGCCGCCTTCGAAGTAGAACAGGTCGGCCAGGTCGCTCTCGTCCCAGCCGTTGACGATGTCTGCCGCAGTGCGCGGTCGGGCGGGGTCCATGCGCATGTCCAGAGGACCGTCGGCGAGGAAGGAGAAGCCGCGTTCGGGACGGTCCAGGTGTAGGGAGCAGACGCCCAGGTCGAACAGCACGCCCAGGGGCCGGCCGATGCGCTCCTTGCGGATCGTTCGCGCGAGCTCGGAGAGCCGCGCCCGCCGCAGGCGCACGCGATCCCCGTATCCGGCGAGGTTCTCGCGCGCGAGATCGAGCGCTTCGGGATCCTGGTCGAGAGCCAGGACGCGCACTAGGGGCGCGGCTTCGAGCATCGAGCGCGTGTGTCCCCCCGCGCCGCAGGTGCCGTCCACGATCCAGCCGTCGAGGTCCTCGGGACGCTCGCCGGCGATGGCTGCAACGACCTCATCCGGGAGCACGGGTACGTGAACCTGAACGTCGCGCCCCTCGCAGTGATCTCGATCGAGATCACCCGTCGCGCAACTGGCCGCCCTCTCCGCGCCCTGCATTCGTCCCCCCCTTCGTTGTTGATTGGTTCGCTATCCCTGAGATTCTCGATCGCCGAGCGGATCCCGGCACAACACGGAGTCGAGCTCGTCGTAGTCGGCGTCGTGTTCCGCCTCGAGCGCCTCCCAGGCCTCGACGGGCCAGACCTCGGCCCGGTCGTCCACGCCGACCATCACGACCTCACGCTCGATCCCGATACGCGCCTTCAGTTTCTCCGGCAGCAGGAGCCGCCCCGAGGCGTCGAGTTGCACGCGCTGGGTCTTGGAGAAGAACATGCGCTGCTTGTTGCGCATCTCGCGACCGGAGAAGGCGAAGCTGTCCAGGCGCGATCGGACCTCGGCGAAGCCAGACTCCGAGAAGAGGAACAGGCAGCCCTCGAAACCCAGGGTCAGGAAGGCGATCACGTGCCCCTCAGGATCCAGGCCCAGCGCTTGCTGAAAGCGCTTTGGGACGAAGACGCGGTTCTTCGCATCGACCGTGTGGCGCGAGGAGTCGTAGAACATCACCCCTCCAGGGAGCACGGATACCCCAGGTCGACACCCTCGGCACGCCAGCCCCACTTTCCCCCACTAAGGTCCACAATGGTTATCTTTGACTCCACCGCCGGGATCGGCAACAGGGAGTCGGGACAAAACGGTCGCAGGGAGTTGGGAGGGCCGGTTCGACCGCGCGAGCCCCTACTACATGTGGGGGTCGCGAGTGAGAGTCTGACCGGACGCCCCCATATCTGGGGGCGGGCCACCACTATCTCTAAATCGAGTTAGGCGTCCCTTTTTCGGGCAGGCGAGGGCTTTTTCGGCTCCTCCCGGGGCGCACACCTTCCGCCCTCGCCGAGGGACAAGGAGTCCCCGCCCTGTCCGGTGCCCACTCCGTCCCGCCCTTCGGCGTCGTCGGGCATGGAAGGCTGCGGGCTCTCCGAGCCCTCCTGCCCGCGCTCTTCGGGGTCTCGAGCGGCGTTCTCGTCCATGGCTCCCAGACGCTCGTCGCATGACTCGTGGGCGGACAAGCCGTCGGATTCGCCCGAACCATCCAGAATCGAGGACAGGCGCGCGCTCACCTCCTCCAGCTGCTCCGGCTGAAAGTCGTGCACGGCGACCGGCAGCGCCTCCTTGCGCCGTGGCCGACGCACGACGAGGAACTCCCCGTCCTTGTCGCGGCGAACGCTGGCCAGCTTCAGCTTGCGCTTGCGCATCAGCAGCAGACAGACCAGATAGCGCAGCTCCGCGAGCTTCTCGCCTTCCCGCCCCTCGAGCTCGATGAACAGGCGCTCGAGGGAGGCCAGGTCCAGGCTCAGGGTGCGCTTGCGTCCGGTCTCGAAGCGCGTGAACCACCAGAAGAGGTCGTCCGCGCTCCGTGAGTGGACTTCCCAGCACGGATCGCAGAGGTCCTTGCGCGTGAGCTCCTCCCCCGCCACGGCGAGCAGCGAGACATGCCGTTCGCCGTCGCTGAAGGAGCGCTCGCAGGCCGTGCAGGTGCCGTGTTTCTTGCGGAATCGCCAGGAGTCCATGGGGCATCGGGGCGCGTGGCGCCCGCGGCGAGCCTACGCCAGAGGCGGGCCCCGATCACGGCCGGCGAGGACAATCTCAGCCCTGCGATCCCCAGTTCACCCCTCGGTCGGCGTGCCGTTCACGGACCACCACGCCCGCCAGCTCCTCGGATCGAGGGGCACGCTGGCGCCGGTCAAGGCCACCAGGGCGGCCTGCGTCGCCCGCAGGGCGCCGAGCCCGCCCCGGCCACGGCCGAGGGCTTCGAGGTGGTCGATCAGGGCCGGGACCGCGCGCGGGTCGCCGACCGCCACCAGCCCCTCGCAGGCGGCCCCCGCCACCGTCCGGTCAGGATCGGCCAGGGCCGCCTCCAGAGCCTGCCGCGCGTCCTCACGGCTGCGGGCGCGGGCGCCACGGGCGCCGAGGGCCAGGGCGCACTCCGCGCGCACAGACCACTCAAGATCGCCGGCCAGGGATCGCATCAGGGACTCGTTGACCTCCGCCTCCCGCGAGCGCGCGTGGGGCAGGCGAGCCAGCAGCTCCGCCGCGCGCCTGCGGGCCTCGCGCTGCTCGGCGACCAGCCGGCCGGCCACGGCCACGGCGACCTGCGGGTCGTCCATGCGCACGAGCACGTCTCCGGCCAGGAAGGAGACCACGCTGTCGGCCACCTCGACCATCTCGACCAGAAAGGGCGCCGCGGCGCCGCCCATCTCCACCAGGTCGCGGCGCGCGCGCTCGTAGGGTCCGGGGAGCTCGCCGCGGCGTGCGAGGGCGCCGCTCGAGTAGGCGCGCACCATGACTCGGAACAGGTTGTCGCCCAGGAAGCGCGCCAGGCGAGGATCATGCAGGTCCTGCGCGCGGCGCACCTCCCAGGGCTCGCCGCCGGCGATCCACGCTTCCCACAGCGAGCGCTGGAGCTCGGGCAACTCATCCACCTCCACGACCCGACCGCTGCCGCCCGGGGGCGCCGCGCAGGCGAACGCGAAGACGAGCGGAAGGGCGAACAGGGCGGAGCGCCCCCTCATCTGTTGCGCCCCTTCGCGCCCTCGGCGAGCAGCTCGGCATAGATCGCCGCCACGGCCTCGACGTGGTCGGCCCGCGACGGCAGTTGCGGCTGCTGCGCAGCGAGCGCGTCGAGCAGTCCAGGATCAGTGATGAAGCGCTCGAGCTGGGCGGCCAGGTCGCGCGCGTCCCCCATGCGAAAGTGAAAGCCGCCGACGCCCGGCTCGACGAGCTCCGCCATCCCGCCCAGATCGGAGACGAGCAGCGGCGTACCCGCGGCAAGGGCCTCCAGGATCACTAGCGGCGCGTTCTCGAACCACAGGCTGGGGACGACCAGCAGGTCGGTGGCCCGCAGGCGATCGGCCACCTGCCCGCGCTCCAGGGTACCGCGCAGGTGCGCGCCGACGCGCGCGGCGCTCGCGCTCAACAGCGCCTGGTAGTCAGGCTCGTGCCGCGCGGAGCCGATCAGTTCCAGCTCGGCCCGCGCGCGACTGTCCGCACCGAGCAACCCCCAGGCCTCGAGCAAAAGGTGCGCTCCCTTGAGGGGCACCAGCGTGCCGATGAAGGCCACGCGCAGGCGCTCCGCCCGCGCTTTCCGCCGACCGCCGCCGAAGAGGCTCAGGTCCACTCCCGTGGCCAGGTAGAGGGTGCGCTCGGCGGGCAGGCCCCACTCGACCAGGCGCTCGCGCAGGAAGCGGCTGGGTGAGAGGAATCGATCGACCCAGCGCGAGCTGGCCGCGCGCAGGGTGCGCTCCCGTTCGGCGAGCAGTTCGCGCCGGGCAGCCAGGGCCTCGGCGTCCGCGGCGCTCGTCTCGTCGGGCGCATCCCTGCGCAACACCCCGCCGATGCGTCGCACGGCACCACCCAGATCCAGGCCAGTGCCGCCGCGCAGGGCCGCGACCCAGCCCGCCACGCGGCGCTCGAGGCCCGACTGGGCGAAGGGAAACTCGACCATGCAACTGGCGCAGCGGTCGAGGTCCACCCTCTCGCACAAGCCGCCGTCGGCGTGCACTCGCTGTCCGAAGCGCGGGCAAGTGAGCCAGAAATCGTGCAGGGTGAACACGACCGCCGCCCCCGATCGCGACGCCCGCTCCAGGCAGCCAACGGACAGGTACATCAGGTGCTGGAAGTGGACCAGGTCGGGGCGCAGGCGCTCGAGTACTCCCGCGAAGGCCTGCTCCGCCGCCGGGTAGCTCCAGGTCTCCTCGAAGGCGTCGTAGTGGAGGTTGTTGACGAGCTCCACCACCTTCACACCCTCGTGTTCACGCTCGCCGAGGGAAAGGTGCTCGCGGGCGATGTCCTTCTCGGTCGCGAAGACCGTGACCTCGTGCCCGCGCTCCACCAGGCCCGCGGCCAGGTCGGCCGTATAGACCTCGGTGCCCGCCGTGTGCAGCGGAGGGTAACGGTGGCTGACGAGCAGGATCCTCATGGCACTCGGAGGCGGCGGCGCTCCCCATCAGACAGGCCGCGCCCTCCGGTTGCCAGCCGGGCGCCGGTTTCGGCGGCTGGCAGGCAAAACGCGTTCCTCAGCGGGCGCGGAGCCGGGGCGCCCACGCGAAGAGCACTCGACCTCAGACACGCGCCCGCAGGTAGCGCCGCGCGAGGGAAGAGGCGAGATCGCTGGCGAGCACGATCAGCGCCCCCAGGCCGATCAGGAGCAGCATCTCGTCGTAGTAGAGCTTCGCGCGCGCCTCCTGGATGTAGAAGCCGAGGGAGACGACGCCCAACATGCCGAGCACGGTCGCCTCGCGCACACAGGTCTCGAAGCGGTAGAAGAAGTAGAGCAGGTAGTTCCCCAGGGCGAGGGGGAAGACGCCCACCGCCAGGACCTCCCGGCGCGAGGCGCCAGTGCCGCGCAGGGTGCGCAGAGGCAGAGGGTCGAGGTTCTCGATCACCTCCGCCCCCAGCCGGCCGAGGATCCCGCCGTTGTGAAGGGCGAGGGCCAACACGGCCGGCCAGGCATGGTTGGGGCCGAGCATCGCGAGCAACAGGAAGGCCAGCACGTACTCGGGGACCGAGCGCGCCAGGCTCATCGCGCCGCGGACTGTGACCCGCAGAGCGCGCCAGGCGAGGCGGTCGGTCGCGATGGCGGGCTCGAAGGGTCGCAGGGTGGCGACGTTGGCCGCGGCCAGGGGCGCGAGCAACCACGAGAGCAGTCCGGCGAACAAGATCGCGAGGACCGAGATCGCCAGGGTCGCTCCGGCGGCCTGCAAGCCATGATCGAGGAGCACCTCGCGCGCCCAGCCCCAGGCGCGGGCGACGTCGAAGCCGCCCTCTCGCAAGGGGAACGGCACGATGTCCTCGGTCACGAAGCGCAGCAGGTTCTCGCGCCGCCGGCGGGTCAGGAAGTCGCCAAGTTCCACGGCGCCCGAGGTCCAGACCCAGAGGGTGAAGAGCCCGAGGAGCACGACGCTCCCGCGTACGAGGCGGCTGCGCGGTCGGGCGCGATGGAGCCTGGTGAGGCGGTCGCTCATCGCATCACCACCCGCTGGCGGAGCTTCGAGCTCCACAGTTCCAGCAGCCCCAGCAGAGCCAGGAGCGCGTACAGGTAGGTCCAGACCTCGCGATAGTGCACGTTCTCCGCGGAGAGCCGCAGGTAGTAGCCGATCGTCGGGTATCCGAAGAATCCGAGGATGGCCGAGGAGCGCACGGCGCACTCGAAGCGGTAGAAGGCGTAGGCGCTCATGTCACCCAGGGCGCGCGGCAGCAGTCCCCAGGCGAACACGCCCACGCCCCCAACGCCGATGGCGCGCAGACTGCGCGCCGCGTCTCGTGGACACTCGTCGAGCATCTCCGAGAAGACCTTCGCCAGGGTTCCGCCGTAGGGGATCGCGATCGCGATCACGGCACTGAAGCTCGAGAGCCCGAGGGCGGCGAGGAAGAGCACCGCCCACAGGAGCTCGTGCACCGATCGCATCAGGGCGATCAGGACGCGCACGGTGACGTGGACGAAGGGCATCAGGCGCACCAAGGGTGCGTGCGACCTCGCGTGAGCGCGCACGGCGTAGCCCCCCTCGTCCGCCCACCACGAGCTCGCGCCCAGGAAGCCGAAGACGATGCCGATCACAAGCGACAGGCTCATGCCCGCCGCGGCGAAGATCAGGGTCTGCCAGAGGGCCCCGACCACCCTCAGCAGCAGGGGCGGAGCGTCGACCGGCACCTCCGCGGCCTGGTAGGTCAGCGCCGGAGAGAGCGCCCCCTCCAGGAACAGACTCAGGATGCCTCGGCCCGCTTCCCCGGGCAGGGCGTCGGCGGGCGAAAGCCCCAGGGAGGCCCAGGCCAGACCGGCGGCGATCAGCACTCCCGTCAGCAGCCGCCCGCGCCTGCTCAGGAAGGAGGGGCGCGCGAGGAGGGCGTCAGCCGTCACGCTCTCCCTCCTCAAGGTGGTAGAGCCGAACGAGGTCCTCGTCGCTGACATCCTCGCTGCGCTCGTCGAACACCACGCGCCCGTGCCGCAGGCCGATCAGGCGCCCGATGAGCCCGCGCGCCAGCTCGATGTCGTGCAGGCTCAGGACCAGGGTCCATCCGGCATCACGCGCCATCTCTAGCAGCAGCGCGAGGGTCCCCCGCGCCCGCGCGGGATCGAGCGCCGAGAGCGGCTCGTCCGCCAACAGGACCCCCGCCTCCTGGTAGAGGGCGCGCGCAATGGCGACGCGCTGACGCTCGCCCCCCGAGAGAGTGTCCACGCGATGGAACAGCTTCTCGCCGATCCCAAGCCGGTCGAGGATCCTCAGCACCTCAGTGAGCTCCGCGCGTCGCGCGTGAAACAAAGGTCGCAGGGAGGCGAACAGGCCCGCGCGCCCAAGGCGACCGGAGAGTACGTTATGTGAGACGCGCAGGTTTCCCACCAGGCCTAGCCCCTGAGGGATGAAGGCGATGCGGGAGCGCAGGGCGCGCAAACGCGCGCCTGGCAGGCTGCAGAGGTCTTCTCCATCGAGCAGGACCACACCGCGGCTGGGGCAGACCGTCCCGTTGCAGAGGGCGAGGGCCGTCGACTTTCCCGCCCCGCTCGGGCCGACGAAGGCCAGCGCCTCGCCCGGCTCGATGGTGAGGTCCAGGTCGAGCAGGGTGGCGCTCCCGTCGTACTCGACGGACACGCCGCGAAACTCGAATCCCGTGGGAGAGCCCTTCATCGCCGACATGGTAGGCAGGGGAACGCTCAGCGCAGAAGGTCGAGTTCTCGGGCCAGCTCGGCGAGAGGAGCGAACTCCTCGTTCGACGCCCGGACGATTCCCTCCTCGCGCTGCAGAGCCACGAGGAGGGCCGGGTCGGTGATCCCGACCATGGCCGCCTGCAGGCGCTCGATGAAGCCCTCGCCAAAGGTCCGGTCGAGGTCGGGGTGCACTGTCCAGTTGTAGTCGGGGTAGGGCGGCGTCTCCCAGATGACCGGGCAGCGCGCGGGATCGATGCGTCCGTCGGCGACCATCGCCTCATAAACCTTGAAGTTCAGAGCCCCCGCCTGGAACGTCCCGGCCTCCACCAGCAGCGCCGTCTTGGCGTGGTTCCCCGAGAAGCTCATCTCCTCGCCCTCGAAGAACTCCTGGGGCCGCCGGCCGCTGTGCTGGCGAATCCAGTGCTCCGGCATCAAACGCCCGGAGGTCGAGGACTCGGAGCCGAAGGTGAAGGTCTTGCCCTCGAGCTCCATCGGAAAGGACTCGGACGGTTCCACGCCCGCGTCCACGTGGGCGACGAAGTACGACCGGAAGTGCGGGTCGACCGCCCCCTGGGCGATGGCGCGCGCTCCCTCGACCGCGGCGCGCGCGCGGACACCCGTGAGTCCGCCGAACCACGCCAGCTGCACGTCGCCGTTCACGAACGACTCGACCGAGGCCGAGTAGTCGCTCGACGGCACGTAGCGCACCTCGACACCCAGGACTCCGGTGAGGTGCCGCGCGAGAAGTCCGTACTTCTCCTCGAGTTCGGTCGAGTTCTGATCGGGGATGGCGCTGAAGCACAGGACGGCTCCGCCGGCCTCCGCGTCGCCTCCGCAGGCGCCGGGGAGCAGGGAACCGAAGAGCAGCAAGAGTGCGGGGCGGAGGGTCGGAGTCAGCATGGTCGGAACTCTCGAAGGTCGGCGGCGGGTCGCGGCAGGCGAGAAGATACGGTTCCCGCGCGACCAGATCGCAGCGCCCGGTCAGGGATGTGCAAGAAGCACGTCGCGGCTCAGTCGCGCCGACCGCCGATCAGCCTGCGCGCGATCCCCCACCACAGGCGCAGGACGCCGTCGACGAGCGCCAGGGCCGCACGGCGCACGCCCCCCTCGGCCACGGCGGGCGTCACGGTCAACGGGCCGCCCACCAGCAACGCCCCGTCCCCCAGGCGCCGCTCGTGGCCGAGGGCGCGCCGCCGGCCGCGGGCCTCCCGGGCCTGGCACATGAACGCCCACTTGCCCCGCAGCCAGGCGCCGCCGTTGCCCTCGGTGAGGGCGAAGAGCAGCCCCAGCGCCTCGTAGAAGGCCAGGCCCGGCGCAGCGCACAGCAGGGTCCACGCTCCGAAGCTCTTGGCCAAAAACCGCCAGCGGTTGCGCGCGTGGTAGAAGGTCCGCCGCTCGGGATAGTGTGCCCCGTCACGAAAGCTGACGCCGGCGGTCCCGTGGCGGTGTCGCACCGATGCGTCCTCCACGCTGAGGATCTTCCAGCCCCGCGCACGTACGCGCCACGAGAGGTCGAGGTCCTCGAACAGGATGAAGTAGGCCTCGTCCCAGGCTCCCAGCTCCGCCAGGCGCTCGCGGTCGCAGAGCAGCGCCACGGCCACGGCGCAGTCGACCTCGACCACCCCCTCGCCGCGCGCCTCGGCGCGCGGGCGGTAGAAGTTGCGCAAGGCGATCAGCCCCGCGTAGTGGAAGGCGCCGCCGTCGTAGTGCACCCGTTCGGGATCATGATCGAAGACGCTGCGCGGCTGCACGAGCACCGCCTCGGGCTCGGCCGCGGCCGCCGCCGCCAGCTTCTCCAGCAGGTCGCTGGCGACCACCGCGTCGTTGTCGAGCGCCAGCACCCAGCGCGTGCTCGCCCGTGAGAGCCCCTCGTTGCGCGCAGCGCAGGGACCGTCGTTGGCCGCGCGCACCAGAGTGCGCACGTGCGGGTAGTGCTCGTGGACGAACTCGACGCTGCCATCGGTCGAGGCGTTGTCGACCAGCAACACTTCGGCCACGTCGCCGTGCAGGGCGCCCACGGCGTCGAGGCAGGGGCCGAGGTGCTCGCGCCCCTGGTAGTTGCACACGACCACGGTGACCGGACCGATTCCCGCGTCGTGGCTCATGATCAGCGCAGGGGAAGTTCGAAGTCGTCAGCGCGCACGGGCCGCCGGCGGCGCAGACAGTAGGGAACGTTCACGAGGACCGAGAAGGCCGCCTTGCAGACGATCCACCAGGCGCCGGGGGTCTCGCGCAGGGCGGCGGCGGTGCCGATGGTCCCCACGGCATCGCTGACCTCGCCGCGCGCCTCGGCTCCTCCGGAGCGCAGGACAACGCGCGAGAACACCAGCCAGGGCATGCGCACCAGGTCGGCCGCCGGAGCGTACTTCAGCATCGTCAGCCAGGCGTTGCGCGCGTGGTAGTAGAGGCTGCGGGCGCCGGGCTTGAGACCGAAGGGGGTGCGGTGAAACACCTCGACCCCGGGAAACTGCAAGACGCGGTAGCCGAGGTTCAACAGGCGACAGGTCAGGTCGCGCTCGTTGCCGTAGATGAACAGCCGCTCGTCGTAGAACTCCGCCTCGCGCAGAGCCTGGGTCCAGGCCAGGGAAGCGCAGCCGCGGAAGGTAGACATGTAGCGCTCCGCGTTCACCGCCACAGCGTCGCGGTGACTGGCGGGCATCCCGGGTTCGACCACCTTGGTGGAGAGGATGGCCGTCGTCTCGGGTTCGGCGACCAGCCGCCGCACAGCCTTCGCCAGCCAGTCCGGAGGCATCACGATGTCGTCGTCGAGGATGGCCGTGAGCGGCGTGCGGCTGGCGGCAAAACCGATGTTGAAGGTCTCGCACGCTCCAAACCTCGAGTGGGGCATCTCGATCAGGTGCACCTCGGGGAACTCCGCGCGCAGCATCTCGCCCGTGCCGTCGCTGCTGGCGTTGTCGACAACGACCACGCGCGCGAAGGGCAGCTCCTGGGCGAGCAAGGCCCGCAGGTTCTCGCGCAGGTCCTCGCGCTTGTTGAACGAGGAGAGGACGGCGGTCGCGGCCGGCAGCTCGCCGTCCCCCCCGGCCACCCAGGCCTCGCGCGCGATCTCGCTCCCGAACTCCTCCAGGGCGTCGCCCGCGACCGGGGCGAAGGCCTCGGCGTGCAGGACGAGGGGGTGGACGAGGGCGCGCGAGCGGTCCAGGGCCTCGGAGCGCGCCGCGACGGCCGCCGGGGCCGGGGCGAGGGCCTCCAGCGCCGCCCGCTTCGCGCGCTGCGCAGTCGCGACGTCCAGCAGCGCCGGCGCCGGTACCCCCACCCGCAGGCCGTACAGCATCAGGCGCCGCGCGTCCGAGCCGGCCAGGGCGCCGGCTACGGCCCGGGCCACCCGCCGACGAGCCGGGTCGACGGCCGCGGCCAGGGGCGCGTAGACGAGGGCAGGGTCGAGCTCCGCGCAGACGCGCGCCAGGGCCGCCGCGGGATCTTCCGAGGTGTCGACGCGCAGGTCCTCCACTCCCAGGCGGCGAAAGGCCGGCGCGAGGGCCGCCTCGCTCTCGCCGCTCCCCTCCCCGGGCGCGGCGAGCACGAGCACCGTCGGGCGTTCGCCGTGGCGCGCGTGCAGGGCGAGGGCACCGCCGCAGGACAGCAGGGCGTCGACGCCGCGGGCCGCGACGCACAGGGCCCTACCGGCCATCGACGCCGGGTCGATCAGGAGAGGGACGGGCTCGCTCAAGGGGACGGCTCGGGGGCGGAGTCGTCGGAGATCGACAGGGTGCCCTCGAGGGTCGAGCGGATGTACTGCAGGATCGCCTGGGCGCGCACGGGGTTGTCCCCCCCTTTCTCCCAGTCCGCGTGGTCAAGCTCGAGGGGGCGAGCGATGTTCTTGTTGATCTGTCGCTCGACCCGCACGCCGAGCAGGATCAGGCCGGGCGAGACCGGCTCGTAGCGCACCTTCGCGCGCTCGCGGAAACCCTCGCCGCTGAAGGGGTGCAGGTCGGGCTCCCAGACGGAGTTCGCCACGCGCTCGACGGGATCGAAGCCGCGCACGACGACGTGGAAGCCCTGGGCCTCCATCGCCAGGCGCGTGACCTCTGCCAGAACGCGGTCGCTCGGCCCGGGAATCTCGCCTTCGATCCACTGAACCGGCGGCGCGGAACGGCAAGCGCAGGCGAGGAGCAGGAGCGGAACGAGAAGTCGCTTCATGGCGGCGCGGTTCAGGAGAGCGGGGCGTCGGTCGGGGCGTCGGAGGAACTCCGCAGCACGAGCCGGATCGGGATCTCGCCGAACTCCAGCTCCTCCCGTAGGCGATTGGCGAGGTAACGCAGGTAGTCCTTGCCGAACAGCTTGCGGTCGTTGACGAAGAGTACGAAGGTCGGGGGCGTCACCTCCGCCTGGGTAGCGTATCGAATCCGCGTTCGGTACCCGCTGGAACTGGGCGAGCGCGCTTCGAGGGCCTTGTGCAGGACGCGGTTCAGCTCGCCCGTACCCACGCGCCGCCGGGACTGCACGAACAGTTCCTCGGCGACCGACAGGGTGCGATCGACGCCCTGGCCCGTGAGGGCCGAGAGGAAGGCGATCGGCGCGTAGGCGATCCCCGGCAACTGATCGCTGATGTACTCGCGGAACTGCTCGGGTTCGAAGCCCTTCGCCATGTCCCACTTGTTGGCAGCCAGCACGACGGGTTTGTAGTGGTCGACAACGTAGCGCGCGAGACGTTTCTCGATGGCGGAGAAGCGCTCGGTGACGTCGAAGAGCAGTACGACCACGTCGGCGCGCCGGATGCTCTTGTGGCTGCGGGCGTCGCTGTAGAACTCGACAGCGTCCGCCACGCTGCTCCTCTTGCGAACCCCCGCTGTGTCGATGGCGACGAAGTTTCGGCCGTCGCGCTCGAAGATCACGTCCACCGCGTCACGCGTCGTGCCGGGCACCTCGGAGACGATCACGCGCTCCTCGCGGGCAAGGCGGTTGATGAGCGTCGACTTGCCCGCGTTGCGCCTCCCGACGACCGCCAGCTTCATGGCCGGCTCCAGGATCGGCGAATCCGAAAAGGCCGAGGCGGGCAGGAGCTCGACGATGCGCCGGTAGAGCGGCTCGAGTCCCTCGCCGTTCTGGGCGCTGATGGTGAAGGGGCCTTCGCCGACGCCCAGGGCGCGGAACTCGTCGGCTCCCAGACGATACACCTCGGCCTCGGCCTTGTTGGCTACCAGCAAGACCGGCAGGTCCACGGAGCGCAGCAGGTTCGCGACCGTACGATCGAGGGGCGTCAGTCCGTCGCGCACATCCACGACGAACAGGACCAGCTCGGCCACCGCCAGGGCGTTCTCGATCTGCTCGGTCACGCGCGGGCCGAGGTCGTCGCGATCGACGATGCCCACGCCGCCCGTGTCGATCACCTCGACCCAGTGCTGTTCGGCTCCGCGGAACAGGCGCGCGGGCACGGCGATGCGGTCCCTTGTCACGCCCGCGGTAGGCTCGACGATCGACACCATGCTGCCGCACATGCGATTGAGCAGGGTCGACTTCCCCACGTTGGGACGGCCGACGATCGCGACGCGCGGCAGGGGGGCGCTGGTGGGGGCTGACATGGGCTTGCGACTCTACCCGATGGGCTCCCTACTCGACGCCGAGCAGTGGGTGGACCTGGGGCAGGACGCGCGCTGTGAGACCGCAAGCCTCGGCGCGCTCAACGAGCGCGAACAGCAACGCGGGCTCGGGCGCGGACGAGCCAGGTACGGGCGTCACGGGCTGCAGCACCACGGGTAAGCGGGGGGCGAAGGAGGCGACGTCCGACAGGAGCGGCTCGAAGTCCGAGACGCTCCGGCCGGAGGCCACGGGAATCTTGGCGCAGGCGTCGCTGGGGGCCACCAGCTCCAGACAGGCGCGCCGCGCAGCGGCCCACTGCCGCGCGTCGGCTGGGGCCGTCTCACTCTCGCCCGCGACCCCCACCGGCGCGCCGAGGTCGGCAGGCAACTTGAGGTCCAGGCTCACGTGCTGCACGCACGAGACGAGACGGCCGAGGGCGAGCGGGTGGGCACCGGCCGTCTCCAGGTGCACCGGACGCGGGGCCAGGGCCGCGACCAGGGCCTCCAGGAAGGCCGGGTAGAGCAGGGGCTCGCCGCCCGTGACGCTCACCGGTCGCGTACCGCCGGGGTCCACCTCTTCCACCCAGGCCGCGGCCCGTTGCGCATCGACCAGAGCGGGCTCGCTGCGCTCTCCGGAGAGGGCCGCGACACGCGCCGGGCGCTGTGGGTCGACGACCCACGAGTGCGGAGTGTCGCACCACGCGCAGCGCAGGGGACAACCCGCGAGGCGCACGAACACCTGGGACTGGCCGACGAACGCACCCTCGCCCTGGATGGAAGCGAAGACCTCGAGGACGGGGGCCTCGGACATGCTGGTCGCCCGATCGGGGGAAAGCGTCGCGGAGCGGGCCCCGGCGCGAGCGATGCGGCGGAACGCGGTCTCCGCCGCCGACCGCCTACCCGGCGTCGGTCTCCTCTTCGGCGTCGCCTTCCGTGGCGGCGTCCGCATCGGGGGCGTCCTCGACGACCTTCTTCTTGGCCACCTTGAACTTGGTGCGCACCTTGGGCAGGCCAAAGACCGAGTCGGTCTCGGCATCGAACTTACCGGTGGCCTGCAGCTTCTGCAGGCGCTCAACGCGCGTCAGCACGCTCCGCTCGCCGACCAGGGAGTCGGCGCCGCGCAGGCTGGGGTGAATGGACATGAGAGGTTTGGATCTGGTGATTCACCGGCCGGGAGGCGCGCCGCCCGCGGGGGCTAGCGCTCCACCAGGTCGTCGATGTTGACGAAGTAGGCGCCGGCAAAGGCGCCCGTCTCGCTCGAGGGAGGCGGCCCGGGCAGGGCCCGCAAGCGGCTCCTGTATTCGGACAGACGGTCCTCGCGCTTGGGTTCCGCGCCGACGCACAGGACCAGTTCGTTGCCCTGATCGATCGGGGCGACGGCCGGAAGGCCCAGCTCGCGCAGGTAGCGGTAGGTGGCGAGGGCACGCTGCCATCCCCGGGGCGTGTTCCCGTAGTAGATGGCGCGCACCGTGAAACGGTTGGACTTGTCGAAGAACCGGACATCGTCGGCGGTCAGGTCGCTCGCGGCCGACCCGTCTCCCGCCGTATCCCGAGGGTCATCGGACTCCTCATCGGAGCCCGTCGAGACGGCGGCCGCAGGGGCCAGAACGCCTTCGTCCGACGGCCCGGAGAGCGTGTCCTGCGACTCGCTCTCCGCGCTGGAGGATGGCGTCCCGCTCGGCGCTCCCTGGTCTCTGTGGTCGACGTGTCCGTCGACCTGATCGACGCCGCGACCGCCGGCCTCGACCGTCGCGGTCGAGCGGCCCAGCCAGTACGCAGCGCCCAGCACGAGCGCCGCCACCAGAGAGCCGAGCACGAGGCCAGTCGAGCGGGAGAGCCCGGTCGACGTACCGGGCCAGATCGCCCGCGACGGGGCGGATCCCGATTCGGGAAACACCGGCCTTGCGGTGGACTCCCGTTCGGAGGCCGCGAGGGCCTCCAGCATGTTCCTCTTGCGCGGTCCCATGGATTCTGCACCCAGGGAGCCAAGCGGGGATCGCGTTGTCAATGCCGTTCTCCCCGGATGGGGCAATGCGCGCGGCACGGCCCTCTCCCAGGCAAAAACGGCGACGCAGCGTACGGAGCCGGCGAGCCCCGGTCAACGGTCCGCCGGGCAGCGCCGCCCTAGCCGAGCCGCACCAGGTAGATGTTGAAGGCGAGCGACAGGGGGAAGGAGCGCACGACGGCCCCCGTATCGGCGCGCAGGACGAGCACGCGGCCCTCGGTCTCGATCGCGACCAGCAGGTCGTCGCTTCCCAGGTCCAGGGCCCAGGCGTCCGTCAGCCCCGCCGGGGGCGCGAGGGCCGCCCAGGACCAGGAGGCCGGCACGGCGGGGTCCAGGTCGAGCCTCCCGGCCCACCCCGCTCCCCCCCACCCGCAGGCCACGGCAAAGGTGTCATCGCTCGCGATATCGAGGTCGAAGACGGCCGCCCCCAGGGCCGCCGGAGGGGAGCTATCCGGACCGATGTTCTGGATGCCGGCGAGGCCCGGGTTGTGATCGATCCAGCTCATCGAGGTCAGATCGAGGCGGGCGATGGCCGACGGCGCTCCCCCGCCGCGCTGGACCGAGACCAGGACCAGCGAGTCGTCCGAGGTCACCACGGCGCTCGTCACGATAGGGAAGGGCCCGCTGACCGGAATGGGCCCCTCGAAGAGGACCTGCATGTAGGCCGGGCTGGCGGGATCGGTGTCGATGACGTGCAGGTACCGAACGAACGCCGAGAGCACCGCCGCGCGCCGACCGCTGGCCGAGAGGGCGAAGCGCTCCACGAGCGGATTGGAGGTGAGGTTCTGGGTCGAGGCCACGACCTGCAAGTAGGTCGGGTGCTGCGGATCGTTGTCGATCACCAGCACCTCGCTGACCGGACCGGGCGTCGGGTGTGCCAGCACGTGGATCAGGCGCCGGGCGTCGTCGGCGTGCACGTCGAACGGGCCGCTGCCGAGGGGATCGTAGACGACGCTGAAAGTGGGATGGAAAGCTGACAAGTCTGCGCGCGTCAGGTTGGCGACGCTCGCGTCCCCGCCGGCCAGGAAGAGCTCGCGCCCTTCGTCAGCGAAGGCCGCACCGGTCAGATTGTTGGTCTCCACGAGCGAGTTGCTCCAGACCTTGCGGTCGCGCGCGACGTCGAAGAGCCAGGCCGGGTCGGCCGCGCCCCCGACCGAAGAGCCGACGAAGAGCAGGTCGCCGGCGGGCAGGGCCGCCGTCTGCAGGGGCGACGAGGCAGGGAGGGTGACTGCGGGCGTCGCGAGCGAATCGCGTCCTGGCCAGGTCGATGCGTGACGCGAGGCGAACGGCAGCGCCCCCGGCGACGAGGCCTGGAGGGCGAGGGAGGAGGAAGAGAAGGCGAGGACGAGGGCGGGGACGAACAGAGCGGAGAGGGTGCGTCGCATGTTGGGGACCTGGAAGGACGGAGGGCGCGCACCGGAATCGGGGCACGCGGCCTCCATCCTAGGGCAGGAGTTCCCATCACGCCTCCCAGGGGCGCGCCCTGGGCTGCTCAGGGGTCGAGGGCTTCGAGCGCGCGCCGGCTCTCCTCAGCCCAGGGCCCTTCGGGGGCCTGTTCGAGGGCTGCCGTGAGGACCTCCCGCGCACCGCGCCGATCACCCTGGCGGGAGAGGGCGCGGGCCAGGTTGAGGTGCACCGGCTCGGGCAGTGCGACACCCGCTGCGCGGGCGGCTTCTAGAACCTTGGCCCAGTGGCGGGCGGCGCCCTCGAAGTCCTCGTCGCGAAACAGGACCACGGCCAGGTGGTTGCGGGCGGCCAGACGCCCGGGATCGAGAAAAAGAGCGCGCCGAAAGCGCTCGGCGGCGCTCTCCAACTCGTCCCGCTCGTAGGCCTCGAGCCCCTCACCCTCGGCGACCGAGGCGGCCTCGGCCAGGATGGAGGCGCCGCTGCCCAGCTCCGCCGCCGAGAGACCCAGGTCGCGGGCGCGGACGAAGAGGTCCAGACCGCGCTCGCGCCCGCCGCGCACGATGGCCGCCAGGGCTGCCCGCCGGCTGAGCATGGCCAGTTCCGCCTGCAAGGGGTGACCCTCGGCGACGAGTTCCTCGAGGACCGCCAGGGCGTCCTCCAGCTCACCGCGCGCCCCGCGCACGTCCGCCAGGAAGCGCCGCGAGTCCAGGTCCTCGGGATCGCAGAGCACGGCCCGCAGGGCGTGGTCAAGGGCTGCGCTGGGGAGCTGGTCGGCGAGCGCCCGGCGCCCGAGCAAGAGGTGCGCCTGGCCCCGGGCGCGGGCGGTGAAGGGCAAGTCCGGGTCGAGGGCGAGGGCCTGCTCGAGCAGGCGCAGGCCGGCCGCGGCCCCGCCGTTCTGGCACAGCAGCACGACCCCCTGAGCCCGCAAGAGCTCGGCCGTGGGTCCGCAGACCTCGTTGCCGCGCTCCAGCTCGGAACGCGCCGTCTGCAGACGCCCGGCGGCGGCGTGCAGCTCGGCGGCCGTGGCAAAGACCCGCGCATCGGCCCCATCGAGGGCGCGCGCGGCCTCGATGCGGCGCGCGGCTGTGGTCGAGTCCCCCGCCAGGGCCGCCGCCCGGGCCCGCAAGAGCTCGAGCTCCAGGCCCAGATCGGCGGGCGGGTAGGCCAGCAGGGCACGCGCCCGCCCGAGCTCTCCGAGGTCGAGCAGGCTGCGCAGATCTACGGCCCACGGGTCCTGTGAGCGCACCCTGGCCGCGACCGCCGGGGCTTCGCGGCCGGCCCGCACGCCCTGCACCTCGCCCTCCTCGGAACCGCAAGCCATGACGAGGAACAGGAAGGCGACGAACGGAGCGGAGGGGCTTGGAGTCGTTTCCATCAGGCGCGGCATTCTACACCTCCTCGCGCCCGGGGCCGCGGCGCGTACAATCCTCCCCGTGGGAAGCGTCCGATTCGTCACCTTCGGTTGCAAGGCCAACCAGTACGACACGCAGGTCCTGCGCGAGGCCCTCGCCCGCCGGGGCTGGCGCGAGGAGGAACGGGAGGCGGACCTGGTGGTGGTCAACACCTGCACCGTCACCGCCGAGGCGGGGCGCAAGGCCCGCAAGCTGATCCGACGCGTCGTGCGCGAGCGCCCGGACACGAAGGTATGCGTCACCGGCTGCCTGGCCGAGAGCGAGCCCGAGGTCCTGCGCGAGCTGCCCGGCGTCGAGTGGGTCCTGGGCAACGGCGACGCGCGCCGGCCGCTCAACTTCCTGCGCCAGCTAGGCCATGACATCGATCCGGAGGAGCTGGGCATTCCGGCCGGAATCACCGCTTTCGCCGGCCATACGAGGGCTTTCCTGAAGATCCAGGACGGCTGCGACCGCTCCTGTTCCTTCTGCATCATCCCGCGCGTGCGCGGCAAGAGCCGCTCCCGCCCGACCCTCGAACTCGCTCAGGAGGTGCGCGACCTGGTGCAAGCCGGCCACGTCGAGGTCGTCCTGTGCGGGATCCACATCGGCCACTGGGGTCGGGAGCTCGGGCTCGAGCTGGCCGACCTGCTGGCGGTCCTGATGGAGGTCGAGCCGCGCAGCGCAGAGGGCGAACCCCTGGCCTACCGCCTGCGCCTCTCCTCGATCGAGGCCACGGAAGTGTCGCCGCGCCTGCTGGAGTTGATGGCCACCCGACCCGAACGCCTCGCTCCCCACCTGCACATGCCCCTGCAATCGGGGGACGACGAGATCCTGGCCGCCATGAACCGCTGGTACCGCATGGACGAGTACCTGGCCGCCTGCGATCGGATCCGCAGCGCCCTCGACCGCCCGGCCTTCACCGCCGATGCACTGGTCGGCTTCCCGGGGGAAGGCGAGCGCCAGTTCGCCAACACCCTGCAGGCCGTGCGCGAGGTCGGCTTCTCCCGCGTGCATGTCTTCCCTTTCTCCCCGCGCCCGCAGACGGCGGCCTGGGAGATGGGCCCGGCGGTGGCCCCCGAGCAGGTGCGCGAGCGCCGCGCCCTCCTGAGCGAGGTCGCCGGGGAGGCCTCCGACGCCTGGCGACGGACCCTCACGGGGGCCGCGGAGCTGGTGGTGGTCGAGGGCCTGGGCGGCCTGGGTGGCCGCTACCAGCGGGTTCGCCTCGATCCGGAGGGCTTCCCCGGCTCCCCAAGCGGCCTGGTCCACGTGCGCCTCGCGGTGCGCGATGCCGACGAAGACGAAGGGGTCGAACTCGTCGGCCACCCGCTGGCCAGTGCGGGGGACGCACCGTGAGCGAGCGAGACGTGCAGCCAGGCCCGGCCGCCGAGGTCGCCGCCCTGGCCGCTGGGTTGGCCGCCGGGCTCCGGCGACGGGAGCGGCGCGGGACGCGCCGGCGCCCGGAGGCGGCTCCGGGGCCGATGGCAGCGAGCCCGGGGACTGGAACTTCGGACGGGATAACCCCGGACGAGAACGCCAAGAAAACGACAAATCCGGCACAAACTGGCCAAAAAACATCACAAACGACCACAAATAGACCGAATGTAGTCGATTCCGGCGCGGCAGAGATCCGGGCCCAGGCGGCGGCCTGCGCCGATCTGGGCGCCCTGCGCAGCGAGGTGGCCGCCTGCCGGGCTTGCGGCCTGTGCGAGACGCGCACCCAGACGGTCTTTATGGACGGCCCTGAGCACGCGCGGGTGATGTTCGTGGGCGAGGCCCCGGGTGCCGACGAGGACCGCCAGGGGGTGCCCTTCGTGGGCCCCGCCGGGCAGCTGTTGACCGACATCATCACCAAGGGAATGGCCCTGAAACGCTCCGAGGTGGTGATCGCCAACATCCTCAAGTGCCGCCCGCCGTCGAATCGGGACCCGAGCAACCAGGAAAAGGCGCTCTGTACGGGCTGGCTCGAGCGCCAGATCGAGCTCGTGGCGCCCGATGTCCTGATTCCCCTCGGCCGCCACGCCTCGGGCCACCTCCTGGGCACGGACGCCTCGATGGGTAGCATGCGGGGCCGGGTACACGAGATCGGGGGCCGACGGGTGGTGCCCACCTACCACCCCGCCTACCTCCTGCGCAGCCCGCACATGAAGCGCGAGTGCTGGAAGGACATCCAGCTCGCCATGGCCGAACTGGCCCGTGGCGCCCCCGGAGCCCAGGGCCCCTGAAGGCGACAGGCAGCGTAACCCGGCAGCGGGTGGCGGGTATGTGGACCCGTCCGGGCCCGGCGCAGGGCCCCGCGGCGCAAGTTCCCCGTCCCTGTGGGGCTTGTTGACCCCCCGCAACCCTGCCGCTATCCTCCCCGGCTCATAGATTCCGGGTGCCCGGACCCATGGTGATGACTTCACTCAGACCCCGCGCGGGTCGAGTGCGACGCGAGCGTCGGTCAATCCCCGTGGCGATCGTGCACCGGCCGCGCGACGGTCGACCCACTCCTTACGATTCCCCCTCTCACTGATCCCCATTCCAGAGGCCGCCGGGCCGATCCCCCGCCCGGCCTCAAAACCCTCCCGGCCTCAGCAAGGCTCGAGTACTCATGCGCACGCGTACCCCGCACCTGCCGCTCATCGCGACGGCCCTCTTCGCCTGCCTGTCGACCCTCGCCTGCCAGTCCGCTGAACCCGGGCAGGTCAGCGAGTCCACGCCCGCGCCTGAGCAGGCCGTGGCGGCACTGTCTGGAACCGAGGCGCAGGACGCCGCATCACCGCGGGTCGAGACCTCCGCGGTCGCCACGCGCATCCAGGACCAGGAGCTGGCCGATGACGCCGCAACGCTCCAGGTCAAGATCCAGCAGCGCGCCGTCCTGAGCGGACGGTCCATCGAACAGGGCGACGCCTTGCTCGAGCGGGCCGACCTCGAAGGTGCCCTGCGAGAATACGCCTACGCGATCTCGGTCGATCCGACCAACGCCCAGGCGCGCGAACGCTTCCAGAAGGTGGAAGCCCTGCTCGGCGATCGCGTGGCCGTCGCCGCCGACGTCCTCGCTGACGAGGTGGACCGCGAGCTGGTGCGCCGCGCCCAGGCCCGCATCGCCGCCGAGCGAGCGGACACACTGGGGGACGCGGCCATGGGAGAAGGCGACCATGAGGCCGCCATCGCCCGCTACCGCGAGGCCCAGCTGATCCTGCGCTACCACCCGCTGATCGCCAGCGATTCGATCGACGAGCGCCTGGTCACCGGCAAGCTCGAGCGCGCGATCGAGTCCTCCGGGGAGGCCGCCGCGACCGCCCAGCAACGCGCCGAGGACCTGGCCCAACGGGCCCGGGACACTGCCGAGCGGCGTGAGCGCGAGTACCGCGAGAACATGCTCGTGACCCTCTACGGCGAGGCGAACGCGGCCTTCATGGCGACCCGCTATGCCAGGGCCGAAGCCCTCTGCGAACAGATCCTCGTCCATGACGGGAAAAACGAGGCGGCCAGCACCCTGCGCGACATCGCCCGCGAGTCGCGCCACATGGCCACCGAGCGCCGCAACCGCCGCGACTACCGCGAGCAGTGGCTGCGCACCTTCGAGGACATCGACACCCTGAACGTGATCCAGAACGAGGCCGTCCTCTTCGACGACCTGCGTCGCTGGCGCGAGGTACAGCTGCGCCAGCCCCTGGAGTTCAGTTCCTACGGAGGGGCGGAAGAGTCCGAGAAGGCCGTCGTGCTCGAGCGGCTCGAGCAGACGCACCTGGCGCCGAACTTCGGCGGCGAGGACGACGAGGGCGCCGCCCTCGAGGACGTGGCCGCGTTCCTGCAGAGCCTGACGGGCGTCAACTTCCTGATCAGCACCCGCGTGCGCGAGGACCTCGACGAGGAGGAGACGACGATCCGCCTCCAACTCCCCGACTACAGCGTGCGCAAGATCCTCGACATCATCGCCGAGACCTCCGAGAGCCTGCGCTGGAAGGTCGAGGACGGTGTGGTGAAGTTCGTCACCTCCGAGGAGATGGTCGGAGGCCAGGTCCTTCGCTTCTACGGCGTCAACGACCTGATCCACCCGATCCCCGACTTCCCCGGACGCGAGATCAACGTGCAGCCCTCGGGCGGCATCTTCCTCGAGGAAGAGGATCTTGAGGAGCGCGAGTCGAACGTCGTGACCGCGGACCTGCTCGACGAGCTGATCCGCAACAATATCGAAGTAGACTCCTGGAACGACGATCCGGCCAACAGTCTCCAGATCAACGAGATGGGCGTGATGGTCGTGAACCAGACGCCCGAAGTGCACGCGATGATCGGGCAACTGCTCGAGGACCTGCGTGAGGCGACCGGGATCATGGTCGACATCAACGCGCGCTTCTTGACCGTCGAGGACAACTTCCTCGAGGACATCGGCTTCGACTTCCGCGGTCTCGGTCAGCCCGGCATGGGGACCAACGAGTTCCTCAACGACTTCGGCGACACGACCACCCAGGGCGAGCTCGGCACCGAGATCGGCCAGGGCACCGACCTGGGCGCCTTCTACGATGAAGGCGGCGACGGTGACATTCGTGCGCGGGTCGAGGCGCTCTACGACATGGCCCTCGGAGACGAGGACGTGCTGCAGGCCTCCGGTGGACTCAGCTTCCAGTGGGCCTACCTCGGCGACGTCCAGATGGAGCTGATCCTGCGCGCCGTGAGCAAGTCCGAGCGTGTGGAGCTCGTCTCCCAGCCGCGCATCCTGGTCACGAACACCGGCCGCGCGAACCTGTCGGTGCTCAACCAGGTCGTGTACGTCAAGGACTTCGATGTCGAGATCGCCCAGGCGGCGTCCATCGCCGACCCGATCATCGACGTGGTGCAGGACGGGGTGATCCTCGACGTGCGCCCGGTGGTGTCCGCGGACCGGCGCTTCATCACCCTCGAGCTGCGCCCGACGATCGCCACCCTGCAGCGGCCGATCGCCGAGGCCGTCACCACCCTCGGTTCGCAGAACTCGGTCACGATCCAGCTGCCCGAGGTCCAGATCCAGCGCGTGCGGACCTCGATCCCGATGCCCGACGGCTCGACCGTCCTGCTCGGAGGCCTGAAGACCTCCGACAAGAAGGACCAGCGCTCGGGAGTGCCGATCCTGAACAAGATCCCCGTGCTCTCGGCCTTCTTCGAGCGCAAGGGCACCTACTCGGCCAACCGCAAGCTGCTGATCCTCCTCAACGCCAACATCGTCATCCCCGTCGAGATAGAACCGACCCCCGCCCAGCTGGGGCTCTAAGTCCCTGGCGGGGCGGCGGGGGCGCCCGACACCTCCGCCGCCCTGAGACTCGGTTGCCACGGGCCGGCGGGCGGATAGAAGAGGTCTCCTACGGCGGCGTCTCCAATGGCCGACGCCGGGGAGCGCCCCATCACCCATCCGACCCTACCCCGCCCACCCGAACGGGGGCCGGTCTCTGACCCAGCCGACACCACGAAGAGCGAGCAATGAACCGTCGCCGCCTACCCGTTCCCTGCGCACTCCTCGGGACGCTCGTCCTCGCCGCCCCCGTCTTCGGTCAGAAGAGCGATGCCCAGATCCAAGACGACATCGCCTTCGCCAAGGGCCTGGCCAAGGAATGGGGCTTCGTGGAGCTGGCGACCGAGGTCATCGAGGGCATCGAGCGCGTTGGCGTGTCCTCCAGTCAACAGGAGCGCCTGGGCGTCACCCGCTGCGAGATCTTCGAGGTCGGCGCCCTCAATGAGCGCGACCGCGTGCGACGCAACGAGCTCTTCCAGCAGGCCCTCGACGCCTTCTCCGACTTCGTCTCGGAGAACCCGACCTCCAGCTCCGTCCCCGACGCCCAGGCGGGCTTCGTGCGCATCTCCTCGACCTTCGCTCGCTCACTGGAGATCTCCCAGGAGGACGCCGTGGGAGACGAGGTGGCGGTCCTACGCGAGCGGCGCATCGACGTCCTGACGGGCGCCGTCGTGAAGACCGGAGAGCTCATCAGCGAGCTCAAGGCGGTCCCGAGCGGCGATCGCAGCGAGGAGCAGAAGCGCAAGCTGTACGAATTGATGTTGAACCGCGGACGGATGCTCCTGGACATCGGGCGCACCCAGGAGAACGGGACCTTCAACTTCGAGCAGGCGAACCAGACTCTCGAAGAGCTGGTCTTCACGGTCGGCGAGGGGACCCCGCCCGCCCTGCGGGCCTACGACCTGATCGGACAGGTCTATGCGGCTCAGGAAGACTGGATGTCTGCGCGCGACTTCTTCCAGGCGGTCGTCGAGCAGGCGATCCCGTCGAACGAGACCGAGTGGAAGACGATGATCGACGACTTCGAGCTCGGCCCCGCCGACAAGGAGAAGCGCTGGCTGTTCGTCGAACTCTCCACGGAGGGCCTGTGCGACGCCCTGACCGCCATGGGCGACACGGCCGGAGCGTGCCGCTACGCCCTGCACCTCTACAACACGCAGAAGCGCGAGGGATTCTCCTACTCGAAGCAACTCGGCTATCCCTCGCTTCTGTCGGCGGCCAGGACCCTGCTCGACTCGGGAGGCTGGATCGGCGGCACCCTGGGAGCGGGAGAGACGCGCTGGTTCGCGAGCGAGGAGGAGGCCAAGAAAGCCATCTCGAGCAAGCGCAAGCGCTTCCCGGCCAGCGAGGTTTCCCTGCGCATCGCCCAGCAGGTGAACAGCGAGAACCGCGGCAACGTCCTGCAGGTCCGGGCTCAGAAGGTGATCGCCGAAGTGATCGCGCGCTCGGGCGCGGAGGTCGCGACCGACGTGCTCTACGAGGCGGCGGAGGGTGACTACAACGAACGCAACGACGAGCTGGCCCTGGCGGGCTTCCGGCGTGTCCTGCGCTCCCTCGACGGCAAGGACGCCGCGGCCCGCACGGAGTTCGGTCCGAAGACCTTCTGGCGCATGGGACGCACGTATCAGCGCCTCGGGATGCAGCTCGAGGCCGCCATGGCCTTCCGCGAGGGTTGCACCTCCTGGGTCGGAGACCCCGAGTACGACAGTCCCAACGCCCAGGGCTTCTACAAGTCCATGGACTCGATCCTGCGCGACTCCCCCGGTGACCAGTTGATCAGGGGCATGTACGAGGAGTCCGAGAACCTCGCGGCGCAGTTCGTCGAGGCAAGCAAGGACGACATCGTCTACAGCCAGGGCGACAAGGCACGCCGCAAGAAAGACTGGGCCACGGCGATCGCCAAGTTCGGCCAGGTCAGCCCCTCGGGCAACAGCTACGAGAAGGCCCTGGTCTGGATCGCGGTCAGCCACTTCCGGAGCGGCGACGCGGCCGAGGCTGGCCGACTCCTGACTGACTACATCGAGCGCTTCGTGACCGACCCGATCAACGACCCGGGCAGCAGCCAGGTCAAGCTCGCCAAGCGCACCGACGCCATGACGACGGCCGGCTTCTATCGGGGCTACATCGCCACCCTGGACGCCCAGGCCTCGGCCGACGCCGACGCGGTGGCCGGTATCGGTGACCCGGCCCTCTGGCAGCGGGTTGTCGACCTGGTCGGGGACTACTTCACGCTCTATCCGGATCAGACGAGCTACACGCCTTGGACCATGCAGATGGTCATGAACGCTCACCTGAAACTGAACGACATCCCCGCCGCGCGCACCATCTACCAGCACATGGTCAGCGACTACCTCGACAACAAGCGCACGGGGTTGGCGTCGCTCCAATTCTACAAGGCCCTCGAGCAACGAAAATCCCGGGCTTCCGAGGCCGGGGACGCCACGGGTGCCGAGGAGCTCTTGCTCGAGATGGCGAAGCTCCTGCAACTGGGGAACGAGGTCGCCTCGGCGCCCAACTTCAGCAACCTGCGTGCTGAGTCGAAGCACTGGATGGAGCTGGCCGATTGGGAGACCTCCGCCAAGCTCCTCGAACGCATCCGGTCGCGCTTCGGCAACGAGACCGAACACGCGGCGGACATGAGCAAGTACGTGCTCCCCGACCTGTCCCATGCCTTGCTGGAATTGAAGCGTGTCGGCGAGGGACTCGAGATCCTTGACGTCCTCGTCGCCGACACGGCGAACCTCCCGGCCAAGCGCACCCTGCTCGACCACTCCCGCGCCATCAGCGGCTGGGTCGAGGGCACGGGCAACTCGATCGTCGAGGTGCCGGGCGCAGGAACGACGCCTGAGGAGTTCCAGACGGCGATCGACACCGTGAACGCGATCGCGCGCAGCGGCGGCGTCGAGAAGTGGGCCTGCGAGTGGTACAGCTACAAGTTCCAGATGGCCTACACCTACCTCACCTGGGCCACCGCCGCGGGTGGACCCCAGGACAGCCGCAAGCGCCCCAGCGCCAAGGGCCAGCTGCAGCCCATCGTCCAGGAGCTCGGATCGCAGTTCCGGGGCGGGAACGGCGTCCCGGGAGTGGACGGCACCTGTCAGGATGCCGGGGCCGAGATCGCCGCCAGCTACGGGGCCGACGCCCTGCGTAGCCGCATGTTCTGGCTCTGGACCAAGGTGCAATGATCCCGAGTGCGATGATCTGGCCCCGATCCCGAGCCCTGATGAGTGGCCTGTGGCACCGCGCCCCGGGGCTGCGCCCCCGGCCTGACCCCATTCACCGCCCGGGCTCCCAGCTTGTAGTTGATGCTCCGGCCCCCCCCGCTAGAATGGCCGCCCGCTACGTCATGGAACGACCCATCGTCGCCGCCCGCACGGGCCTGACCGGGAGCGCCGCAAGGTACTCCGCGCTCCTGAGTTCGGGACTCCTCGCCAGCCTGGTCCTGTGTTCTCCCGGCGCCCTCGCCCAGGGCCGCCTGGACGCCATCTCCGTGCACAACTCTCGTGGAGAGCTGCAGACCGTCTCCGGGAAGGTGCTCTCCAACACCCTCACGGAGGTCCGCGTCGAGCGCGACGGGAAGGAGCGCACCTACGGCGCCGGCAAGGTCCAGCGCATCGTGTGGGGCGAGGCCTCCAGCCACTACCGCGATGGGCTGAAGTACTTCGAGCGCGGCGACTTCCAGAACGCCGCGGACAAGTTTGCCTTCGCTGCTGCTGACAGCGACGAGCGCGAGGTCGTGAAGGCCTCGGCGCGCCGTCTGGCTGGTGACGCCCAGCTGCGCCTCGGGCACACCGACCCGACCCGCTTGCCCCTGGCTCAGGCCGAATACGCTCGCTTCCGCTCGGACTTCGGCGAGGGGCGCGAACTCCCCGCCGTGCTCATGTCCCAGGCGCGCGCCAGCCTCCTCGCCGGTGACGACGCCGAGGCCGCGGAACGCTACCACTCCCTCTTCGAGATCGGGTCGGGCGATGCGCCGGCCCCCGGATACCCGCGCATGCTCTGCATGCACGCCGGCCTCGCCGCCGCCCGCGCCGCGACGAGCACGGGCGAGACGCTCGTGGCCCGCGAGCTCTACGGGGCCCTCGACAGTGCCCTGCGCTCCATGCTGGCCGAGGCCAGCGAAGGAACGGAGGAGCACGGACACCTGGTTCGGCTCGCGGCCGACGCGCAGCTCGGCGAGGGCTTCGTACTGATCGCTTCGGGCCAGGCCCGCCAGGCCCTCCCCTTCTTCAACGCCCGGGTGACCTCCGCCAACGGCTCCGATCCCAGCCTGCGCTTCGGCGCCCAGCTCGGTATCGGGGAGGCCCATCTGGCCCAGCGCGACTACTCCAGCGCCAGGGTCGCCCTGGCCAGCGTGGCCGCCCTCGATCACACGGACCGCGACCGCGTGGCGCGCGCACTGGTGCGCCTCGCTGACTGCTACCTGAACCTGGGGACGACAGATTCCTCCTCCCAGGCGAAACGGCGCCTGACCTACGTTGTAGAGCAGTACTCCGATACGCCCTGGGCCCGCGTCGCGCGGGAGACCCTCGCCTCCAGCTTCTAGCAGCCCGTCTCCTGAACGCCCAGACCTCTCAAGGGTGCGGTCAGCCGCCCCCTCACTCTTTCCAAGCAACGACACTCACCCCGGTGCCCAGGCCGACGCCGTCGGCCTGGGCCACTCCAGGATCCCCATCCAAGGACATCGCTGGCATGCACTTTCGTCAGGCTTCCAACTACTTGGCCCACACGACCTGCCGTCTGGCTACCAAGGCCCTGCCCGTCATCGCCGCCGCTTCGCTCACCATGGCACCCCTGTTCGCGCAGGAGGCTCCGAGCGAGTCCGCCTTCGACGTCTTCAAGAAGGCGGGTGTCATCGGCATCCTCATCGTCCTGCTCTCGGTGGTCGCGCTAGCCGTGATCTTCGAGAACGTCGTCTCGCTCAAGCGCGACAAGCTCGCTCCGCCCGAACTGATCGACGAGGTGCAAGCGCTCTTCGACGAGAAGCAGTACCAGGAGGCGATGGAGCTGTGCGAGAACGAAGCCACGTTCTTCACGCGCGTGTGCGGCGCGGGGGTCGCCAAGATCGGGCACTCCTTCGAGGTCATCGAGCAGTCCATCGGCGAGATGGGCGACGAGGAGTCGATCCGTCTCCACCAGAAGATCGGCTGGCTGGCACTGATCTCCAACGTCGCCCCCATGATGGGCTTGCTGGGGACGGTGGGAGGCATGATCAAGGCCTTCAACGTCATCGCGTCCTCCGGCGGCCAGGCCAACCCGGCCGACCTCGCCGGCGGCATCTCGGAGGCGCTCCTGACCACCATGTTCGGTCTCTGCGTCGCCATCCCCACCTCCGCCTTCTTCGCGTTCCTGCGCAACAGGCTGGTCAAGTCCATCATCGAGGTGGGCGCCATCGTCGAGGACCTCTTCGAGCGATTCCGTCCCGACCAGGCCTAGGCCGCCAGCAGCCGCGGAGCGCCACCATGAACCTCGCCCAGCACGACCCTGAGACGGACATGGAAATGGACATGACGCCGATGATCGACGTCGTGTTCCTGCTCATCATCTTCTTCATGGTCATCACGGACATGACCCAGCAGGACCTCGAGGACCTGCAGCTGCCGGTGGCGATCAACGCCATACCCGACAAGCCGAAGCCAGACGAGTTCCGCCCCGTCGTCAACATCACGATTGACGGGAAAATGTACGTGAAGCGCAGGCAGTACTACGACCCCGAGGACCCTGACGACTACAAGCAGATCAAGGAGTGGTTGTCGGACGTCGCTGATCGGATGAAGAAGGAGCCCGGCACGGATCTCCCGGACGAGCCCCTTCTGATCCGCGCCGACCAGTACACGCCCTTCAAGGAGGTCCAGAAGCTCATGGAGCAGTGCGGCTACAAGGGCATCCAGATCTGGAAGGTGCAGTTCGCTGCGGCCGAGGCCGACCCGAACGACCCGACCAAACGCAAGGTCCAGGGGCAGTAGCCGATCCCCACGGACGCATTCACCGACGACCAAGCCGAAGGCTGGCGCAGCCAAAGACAACCGAAGAACACCGTCCCCATGGCCAAGAAAAAGAAGAAAGAGTCCGCCCTGGCGGTGTTCTCCAAGGAGACCTGCGACCTTCCGATGACGCCGATGATCGACGTCACGTTCCTGCTGCTGATCTTCTTCATGTGCACCCTCAAGTTCAAGACGCTCGAGGGCAAGCTGGCCGCCTACCTCCCCAAGGACGTGGGTGTGAACCAATCGGATGCCGAGCCGATCGAGAAGGTCGAGATCACGATCAAGGTGCTGAAAGAGGGCACCAAGTGGCACCCGCGCGGCCAGGAGTTCGGCCCCTGGAGCGGCAAGGCCGGGACGCGCTACTCCTTCGGTAGCGATCGCCTGCTCGAGTACGCGATCGGCCCGCGCAAGACGACGCGCGTCGAGGAATTGACCACCCGCCTCTCCCAGCTCCACAAGGCAGACGAGACGCGCCCGGCCACGATCGACTCTCGCCAGGGCACGGTGTACGAGGATGTGATCGAGGTCCTCGATATCGTGATGGATATCGGGTTCGATGAGTGCACTTTCGTGGGCTCCTACGAGTAGGGCGCCCCGCCCTGCCAGCCCCGGTTCGAGCCCCTACCGGGCGTCGGCGGAGAGCCACCCGAGGGCGGTCTACTGAAGACCCTCGCGAGGCCCGCATCCCGGCCATAAGTCCTTTCCTCGCGGTAGGTTGCTTTTTCCATCCAGGCTTTGACCGCCGAAGGGGGCGGCTGGTATCTTGCGCGCTGTGTGGAGCCAGGAACGCGCGCCGTTTCCGTCGTCTCCAACGCCCGAACCCCCGTCTAGACCGAGGCCCGCCCGCGCGGCGTGCGCCTGCAGAGTGTTTCGCCCCGAAGTACGCCCCCGAACGTCCCCCAGCTTTCGCGTTGCCCACCGCTCTTCCGCGGATAGAGAACGTCGGCATTCACGAAAGTCCATCCCCAGTACAGCAGCCTGAGAGATCCCCAGAATGAGGAACTCCGGAACCACCCCGCCCATCGCCTGGTCCCTCCCCCTTGCCGCCCTCGTCGCAGGCGCCTGCGCCTGCAGTGCGCCGCAGGCGGCCAGTTGGGAGACGGAAGCGACAGCCCCGACGCTCGCCCCGGAGCCCGCTCCGGAGGTCAGCGCCACGCGGATCTTGCAGGATGACGACACCGACCAGCTCCGTCAGGACGCCGAAGTGGTGGACCTCAAGGAGCAGCGGCGCGTCTTCCTCGTCGAGCAGCACGTCGCCAATGCGCGAGCCCTGCGCGAGCAACTGCGCCTCGAGGACGCCCGCAACGAACTGCTGGCCGCTCTCGAACACGACTCCGACAACCTCGCCATCAAGGACCTGCTGGCCGAGGTCAGCGCCCTGATCGGTGACGACTACGGCGGGGAGATCTCGTCGGTCGCCGGGGAGCTGAACCGTGTCTACCAACTGCGCGTGCAGCAGCTCGTGATCGAGGCGGAGGACTCCATCCGCAAGGGCAAGTCGGAGCTCGCCCGCGGCGACTACGACGCTGCCATCGCCCAGTTCACCATCGCCCAGAACCACATCCAATGGGCTCCCTACTCCATCGACTGGGGCACCCTGAGCTCAGAGGCCGCCGCCCTGCTGGAGCGCGCCAAGAGCAACCGCACCGCCTCCGAGGAGGCCACGCTCATCGCCCAGCAACGTGCCGCCTACGAGCAGTTGCGAGCCCAGGAGGAACGCGAGCGCACTCGCGGCCAGGCGGTCTTGAGCAACATGCTCGAGCAGGCAATCGAGGCCTTCGATCAGGAGAACTTCGACGACGCGATGTACTTCGCCGACGAGGCCCTGCGCAAGGACCCCCGTAACGATCAGGCGCAGGACATCCGCACCTCGGCCTTCAAGGCCGGTCGCAAGCAGGTGCGCGCGAGCTATGTCGAGCGCAAGCGCGAGCAATACGCCGTCTGGCGCGAGCGCATGGACGCCGCCCGCATCCCGTGGGACGAGGTCATCACCCTGCCGGACCCCGACCGCTGGGCCGAAATCACCCGCCTGCGCGGTTCCCGTCGGGGACTCGACCCGGAGCAGATGGTCAGCAGCGCCGAACGCGCCCTGCGCCTGCGCCTGCGCCAGACGACCCTGCGCCTGCGTCCGGTCGAGGAAGAGGAGAGCCTGCGCGCCGTGGTCGACAACGTGCGCCTGCAGACCGGCCTGCCCCTTGTGGTGGACCCGGCAGCCGAGAACTCAGTCATCGACAACGGCATCGTCTTCGAATTCTCCTTCGAAAACGAGGTGACCGCTGAGCAGATCCTCAATCTGCTGGCCGACATGGCGGGCGAAGAGGTCACCTGGGTCATCCGGCACGACGCAGTGCTGATCACCACGGCCGAAAAGGCCCTCGGCAAGCCTGTCGTCCAGCACCACGATGTGCGCGACCTGGCCTTCGGCCTGACCGACTTCATGGGCCCGCGCATCGACCGCATCCGTTTGCTCGACGAGATGGAGGACGAGGACGGCGGCGGCCCCTTCGGCGGCATCGGTGAGCGCCCGGAGATGATCAACATCGACGACCTGGCGACCATGATCCAGGAGAACGTCGGCGTTGGCAGCTGGGAAGACGGTGCGAGCATCGAGAGCTACGAAGGCCACGTCATCATCGTTCACACCCCCGGCGTGCAGCAGGAGGTCAGGCAGTTCCTCGAGGACCTGCGTCGCTTCAGCTCCTCGCTCGTCACCATCGAGTCCAAGTTCCTGACCGTCGGGGACAACTGGATCCAGGAGATCGGTGTCGACTTCCGCGGGCTCGACCAGAACCCGATCTCGGACATCACCAACGGCCTCGAGGACATGGCATCCCTGGGACTGGACAACAGCGGCACGGGTGCCTCTGGCCAGAACGCCGCAGGCGCACCGTCCTCCGGCTTCTACTACGATGACGGCCAGGATGGCGACTTCCGCTCTCGCACGGAGAACTACTTCGCCGAGAACCTGGGCGACGCGGTCAGCACCATCGGGGGCCTGTCGTTCCAGTACACGCTCCTCAACGACCTCGAACTCTCCGCCATCATGAGGGCGGTCGAAAAGAACTCGCAGTTCGAACTGATCAACGACCAGGTGCTCTCGGTCCACAACACCCAGCGCGCTTACGTCACGGTCATCAACCAGCGAGCCTACATCCAGGACTTCGACGTCGAGGTCGCCCAGTTCCAGGCCGTCGCCGACCCGCAGGTCAACATCCTGACCGAGGGCGTGGTCCTCGACGTGCGGCCGACGATCCACCAGAGCCGCAAGTACCTCACCCTCGAGGTGCAGCCCACGGTGGCCAAAGTCGTCGCCCTGCGCAACTTCTCCTCCACCCTGGGCGGCAACACCTCGCCGGTCGAGTTCCAGCTCCCCGAGCTTCAGGTGCAGAGCGTCTTCACGACAGCTACGATCCCCGACGGGGGCTCGATCCTGCTGGGCGGGCTCTCCAACATCCGCAACGTCGAGCGGCGCGCCGAGGTGCCGTGGCTCGCGCGCGTTCCCCTGGTGGGCTTCCTCTTCAAGAAGGAAGGCTACAACGACGAGAACAACTCGCTCATGATCCTGATCCGCGCTCAGATCACCGACGTGCGCGACGAGGTCAAGGGGATCGAGACCCGCTACTAGGAACCAGTTCGGGCAGGTCCGAACGCTTCCGGCCCCTCGGGCTCGACATGCTGCCACCCAAGAGGAGGCCGGCCCAGCCGGCCTCCTCTGTTCGCTTCCTGCGCTCGCACGCGCCCCATGCCGCGCATCCTCTACCTCGCCAGCGTCCTCCCAGCCCGCACCGAGACCTTCGTCTACAGGGAGATCCTCGCCCTGCGGGAGCTGGGCATGGAGATCGTGAGCGCATCGGTCCACGCACCCGAGCGCGACCTCGGAGATGAACGCCTGGCGCACCTGGCGCGCGAGACGCTCGAACTCTACAGCTACCCTCCCCTGTACCTCGCTGGCCACCTGCTGGGGGCGCTCCTGCGCCGCCCCTTGCGCTCGGGGGCTACCCTGGCCCGCGCCCTCGCCGATGCTCTCTCGCCGCGGGGCGACCTGACCATCGCCCAGCGCCCCAAGGTGCTCGTTCAGGCCCTACACGCCCTGGCCCTGGCCCACCGCCTGCGCTCGCGTGGGATCACCCACATCCACGCTCACCTGGCCCATGTGCCGACCACGATCGCCATGTATGCGGCACGCCAGTTGGGCATCGGATTCAGCTTCACGGGGCACGCCAATGACCTCTTTCCCCAGCGCGCCCTGCTGGTCACCAAGCTGCGCCGTGCCCGCTTCGTCAGCTGCATATCCTCCTGGCATCGGCGCTTCTACCAGAGCCTCGTACCGCGCTCCGACGAGGACCTGCCCGTGGTGCGCTGTGGTGTCGACACGACCCTGATCCACGCCAACGCCGCCCCGGGCAGGCAAGCACTCGAGGTCCTCGCCGTCGGGCGCATGGTGGAGAAGAAGGGCTTCGACCTGCTGATCGAGGCCCTGGGCGCGGTCGCGGAGCGCACCTCGGCCTCCCTGCACCTGATCCTGGCCGGCTCTGGCCCGGAGGAAGGAAGATTGCGCGCACTCTCCGCCACCCTGCCTCCCGGCGTGACGGTCGACCTCCTGGGAGATACACCCAACGATGCGGTCATGAAGTTGATGGAGCGCGCGGACCTGTTCGTGCTGCCCTGCCGCGTGACCGCCTCGGGGGACCGCGACGGCATCCCGGTCGTGCTGATGGAGGCCATGGCCCACGGGCGCTGCGTGGTGACCGGGAACCTGGAGGCCATCCGCGAACTGGTCGAGGACGGGGTGACTGGCCTGACGATCCCTTCCGGCGACAGCCAGGCCCTGGAGAAGGTCCTCGCCGAACTCCTCGCGGATCGCGAACGCATCGAGACCCTCGGACGCGCCGGGCGACGACGGGTCGAGGAGGAGTTCGACCTCACCCTGAACGCCAGGCGACTGCTGGCATGCTTCGCCCGCGAGGGGTGAGAGCCGCCGCTCTCCGCCCACGGGACACGCCCCTGCCGAGAGCGTACACTGGCCCTGGAGGTGACCGGTGACCCGCCTGAAGGCCGTCCTCTTCGACATCGACGACACACTCTTCCCGACCACGGAGTTCGCCCGCCGCGCACGCCGCAACGCGGTGCGGGCCATGGTGGATGCAGGTCTGACCCTGGACGAGGAGCTCGTCTTCAGGGAACTGGAAGAGGTGATCGCAGAGTTCTCCTCCAACTACGAGCACCACTACGACAAGCTCGTGCGGCGACTGCGCGTGGAGGCTCTCACCCCACGGCGCACGGCGCCCATCGTCGCCGCCGGCGTCGCCGCCTACCACGACACGAAGATGCGCGAGATCGCGCCCTTCGAGGACGTACCGCCTCTGCTCGACGACCTGCGGGACGCGGGCCTGAGACTGGGCGTCATCACCCACGGCTGGAGCGTCAAGCAGGCCGAGAAACTCGTGCGCCTGGGGCTGATTCCCTTCTTCGAAGCGGACGCCATCTTCATCTCAGACCAGATCGGGATCTCGAAGCCCAACCCGAAGCTCTACAAGGTCGCCCTCGAGGAGATGGGCCTCGAAGGGCCCGAGGCCATGTACGTGGGCGACAACCCCGAACACGACATCGCGCCGCCGCGCAGTCTGGGCATGGTCGCAGTCTGGTCCTCCCGCGCCGCGCGCCACACGCCCCAGGAGGCGGGCGTCGAGCCCGACCACGAGGTTGCCGACTTCGACGAGCTGCGCACCCTGCTGCGCGAGCGCTTCGAGATTCCCGTCTAACGCGCTCAGGACTCGAGCAGGTGGCAGGAGGCGGTGTGGCCCGGGGCCAGCTCACTCCGAGCGGGATAGGCCTCGGCACAGCGCGCTTCCGCCAGGGGGCAGCGCGTGCGGAAGTGGCAGCCGGAGGGGGGATCGATGGGTGAGGGAACCTCCCCCTTCAGAGGAACGCGCTCCACCTGACAAGTCGGATCGGGCGCCGGCACGGCGGACAGCAACGCCTGGGTGTAGGGATGAGCGGGTGACTCGAAAATCTGGCTCGTCGTGCCCTGTTCCACGATGCGGCCGAGGTACATGACCGCGATGCGGTCGGAGATGTACTTCACGACCGAGAGATCGTGGGCAATGAAGACGAAGGAGAGCCCGAACTCGGCCTGCAGGTCCTTCAGCAGGTTGATCACCTGGGCCTGGATCGAGACGTCGAGGGCGCTGACCGCTTCGTCGCAGACGATCAGCCTCGGCCGCAGGGCCAGGGCGCGCGCGATCCCGACCCGCTGGCGCTGGCCGCCGGAGAACTCGTGGGGGTAGCGGTTGCCCACGTCGGCCCGCAAGCCGACGTTCTTCAGGAGCTCCTCCACGCGCTGTTCCAGTTCCATCCCCGACACGATCCCGTGTACCGCCAGAGCCTCGCCGATGGCATTGCCCACGGTGATACGCGGGTTGAGGCTGCCATAGGGATCCTGAAAGATGATCTGCAGGTCTCGACGACACTCGCGCATGGCATTCCCGCCGAGTTCGAACAGGTCCACCGCCTCAGCCCCCGGCTCGGCGCGGTAGAGCACTCTCCCGGCGGTGGGCGGCAACAGACGCAGCATGGTGCGACCGACGGTCGTCTTGCCGCAGCCCGACTCCCCCACAAGGGAGAGGGTCTCCCGGTGGCCGACCTTGAAGTCCACCCCGTCCACGGCCTTCACGTCGCCCACGTGGCGCGAGAAGACTCCCCTGCGGATGGGGAAGTACTTCATGAGGCCCTGAACCTCGAGCAGGGGATCGGGGTCGGTCACAGTCTCTCGGCCTCCTCCAGGTGGTGGCAGGCGACCGTGTGGCGCGAGCCCGGCTCGAGCGAGACGAGGGCGGGTTCCTCCTCCGCACAGCGTGCGGTCGCGATCGAACAGCGCGTGCGGAAGCGACACCCACTGGGAAAGTGGGTCGCGCTGGGCACCATGCCCGGGATGGTCGGCAGGCGCTGACCGGGAGCGGCCAGATCAGGCAGGGAGCGAAAGAGACCGATCGAGTAGGGGTGCTTGGGTGCCGCGAAGAGCTCCTCCACCGTGGCGTACTCGACGACCTTTCCTGCATACATCACGGCCACATGATGGGCGGTCTGGGCCACGACGCCCAGATCGTGGGTGATCAGGAGGACGCTCATGTTGGCCGACTCCTGAAGCTCACGGATCAGGTCGAGGATCTGCGCCTGGATGGTGACGTCCAGAGCGGTGGTCGGCTCGTCGGCGATCAACAGCGCCGGGTCGCAGGCCATGGCGATGGCGATCATCACGCGCTGGCGCATTCCCCCGGACAGCTGGTGAGGGTACTCATCCACGCGAGCGGAGGGATCGGGAATGCCGACCAAGCCGAGCATGTGAACCGCATGCGCCCGGGCCGCTTCCGAGTCCAGACCCTGGTGCAGCATGACAGTTTCCATGATCTGGTTGCCCACGGTGAAGACGGGGTTCAGGGCCGTCATGGGTTCCTGAAAGATCATGGCGATCTCGTTGCCGCGCAGGTCGCGGATCTCCTCTTCGGTCTTGAGGCAGAGGTCCTCGCCGTGGAACAGGATCTGCCCTCCCTCGTGTCGGCCCGGCGGCGTGGGAACGAGGCGCATCACCGACAGGGCGGTGACGCTCTTGCCGCAACCCGACTCCCCCACGATACCCAGGGTCTCGCCCTCGAAGAGCGTGTAGCTGACTCCGTCCACGGCCCGAGCCACACCCTCCTCGATGTGGAACCAGGTGCGCAATCCGCGCAGCTCCAGCAGGGGCTTGCGCTCGCCGTCGGGAGGCTTCACGGGCTCGCTCATAGCTTCATCTTGGGGTCGAGGGCGTCGCGAATAGCCTCCCCCACCAGGTTGTAGCAGGTGACCGTGATGAAGATCAGGACCCCGGGGAAGACCTGGATCCACCAGAACTCAGGGTTCTTGCTCTCATTGACCAGCGCGCCCCAGGACGCCTCCGGCGGCCGCGTCCCGAACCCCAGGAACGAGATCGCCGACTCGGTCAGAATTCCGGCCGCCACGGCGAAGGCGGCCGAGACCAGCACCGGGCTGAGGGCGTTGGGCAGGACATGGCGAAAGATGGTGCGCGCGTCCGAGAAACCCAGGGCCTTTGCGGCCAGGACGAACTCCTGCTCGCGCAGGCGCAGGAACTCGCCCCGCACGAGGCGCGCGGTACCCGTCCAGCGGATCAAGGCGATGACCACGACGATGGCGACGATCGGCGGCACGACCTTGGGGTCGGTGAAGGCCATGGCCATCAGGATCAGGAAGAAGGCCGGCAGGGACTGGATGATCTCGATCAAGCGCATGATCGCGACGTCCACCCGGCCTCCGAAGTAGCCAGCGATCGAACCGATCACGACGCCGATGACGGTCAACAGCACGGCGGAGAGGATGCCGACCATCAGGCTCACCCGGCCGCCCCACAGGATGCGCGTGAAGAAGTCGCGGCCCAGTTCGTCCGTGCCCGCGATGCGCCGTAGGGGATGGTTGACGGGCGGTTCGCCGGGCCGGATCTCGACCGGCACGACCGGCACCTCGTAGCCCGTCGGGTCCTGCCTGTCCTCCGCCCGCTTGCGCGGTCCGCTCTCGTAGCGCCCCGCCTCGTCGATGGCCGAGTGACTCGACCAGGTCGGGGGCCGAAAGTTGGTCTCGGCGTCGGAGTGGGTCTCCGCGGTCCCAAAGGCCACGGGGGTCCAGGTGACCGTCTCGGCCATCTCCGCGCCGATCAGCTCGCCCGCGGGGACGAGCCACATGTCGCCGTCGGCCAGGGCGCCCTTGAAGGGAGCGGTGTCGAAGGAGCCCGCCTCGCCGTAGAGCGGCGTCGCCATCCAGAGCAGGGCAGAGGCCAGGGAAATCCCCGCCACGCCGAAGGCCTTGCGCCGCCGCCAGCGGCGGATGCGCTCGCGCTCTCCCCCCAGGACGCGCCGATTCAGAAGCCCGTTCCACACCGGCCAGGTGAGGACGAACAACCACAGCACCATGAAGAAGACCTCCTTGGCGGAGAGGGCCTCGAACAAGGGCCAGCGGCGGTGGCCGACGAGGTGGATGCCCGACTTCTCGGGCGCGCGGGGATCCCAGGCGGCGAGCTCCCTGCGGAAGGAGCGGGCGACGGTCTTGGCCTCGGCGGCGGACTCGAGAGCCACGGCTGACTCGCCTCGGGCGAAAGCCTGCAGGGCGGAACGCATCGGGAGCTCGTAGGGATCGAGGCGCGAGCGCTCAGCGAGGGGCAGGGCGCGCCGGATCAGGCCCAGTCGCTGGTCAGCCGCCGCCTCTTCCAGCTTCAGGGCCGAGCTGCGGTCGGGGGGCACACCCTCACGGCCCAGGGTCCCCGCCACACGCAGGCGCTCGGTGTACTGCTCGTCCGTCATCTTCATCAGGCCGGCCATGCCCGTCGTGACGGCCGACAGGGAGCTGATCGCGCTGCGGTAGCCCTTGAGGTCCACGGCCTCGATCACGAGCGGCCGGTCGTTGGCCAGAAAGGGCGCGTAGATGGCGGCCCCGTAGAGCAGCGCGAGCACGGCCATGCCCAGCTTGAACAGAAACCGCTTCCCGAGCTGCTCGAAGACCAGATCCCAGTAGTCCTTCGAGTAGACCGTCGCCTGCAACTCCGCAGAGTCCTGCACTCCCTCGGCGGTCAGATCCTGCGCCGGATCAGTCATGACGGATCCGTGGATCGACCAGGGAGTAGGTGATGTCCGACAGCAGGATGCCGACCTGGGTCATGATCCCGACGAAGATCGTGGTGGCCATCACGATGTAGAAGTCGCGGCGCAAGAGCCCCTCGAAGGCGTACTTGCCCATACCGGGGATGTCGAAGACCTTCTCGACGATGATCGAGCCACCGATCAGGATCGGGAGGATCGAGGCCAGCAGAGTCAGCACCGGGATCATCGAGTTGCGCAGGGCGTGCTTGTAGATGATGACGCGCTCCGACAGTCCCTTTGCGCGCGCCGTGCGGATGTAGTCCTGGCGGATGACCTCCAGCATGCCCGCGCGCATCTGGCGCGAGAGGTAGGCCAGGCTCCCGTAGGTCAGGGTCAGGATCGGCAGGACGGTGTGCTTGGCGAGGTCCCAGAGCCAGGCGCCACTCGAGAGGGAGTCCGCGTCCTTGTCGTGCAGTCCGAGCACCGGCAGCCAGTCCAGGCCCGTCTTGCCGAAGATCAGGATCAGCATCAGACCGGCCCAGAAGGTGGGGATCGAGTAGAGGACGAAGAGCGTCACCGTCAGGGCACCGTCCGCCCGGGTACCCTGGCGACGGACGGAGAAGATGCCCATGGGCAGGGCGATCAGGTAGCTCAACAGGACGGAGATCAGCGATAGGGGTACGGTCACCGCCAGACGGCGGCCGAGTTCTTCGGCGACCGAGGTCTTGGCCTGCATCTCGTTGCCCAGGTCCAGGCACAACAGCCCTCCCCAGGGGCGCTCCCCGGTGTTGGAGACCCGGTCTCCGCCGCCCTCCTCGTAGTACCAGCGGAACCACTCACGGATGAGCGCGCCGCTGCCCAGGCGCTCGACGCGCTCGGGATGCGCCGTGCCGGGAACGCCCGTCAACTGCACCAGGGCCTTCGAGACGCGCGCCACGGTCGAGGCGCGCGTGTCCGTCTCGAGGCGCAGCTGGTGGAGCGCCGTCATGAGGGCCGGCAGCGCGCTCTGCACCTCGAGCTGGGCCAGGTCCGCGGCGGCTTGCGACCAGGCCGGCTCGCCCAGCCCGTCGTCGAGCAGGCGGTCGCGCAGGTCATCGATGCGAGCGCGTTGCTCCTCGCTCGTGCGGGGCAGGTGAGCGATCGCGAGCGGCTTGCCCTCGCGCACGAGCGCACCGCTGTCTAGCGCGACCTCCTCGATCTTGCGCTCCCCGTAGGGCGAGGAGAACATCCCGTGCCCGTCGCGCGAGAGGTTGACCGGCCCGATGTAGTCGAGGAACTGGACCAGCGGGTGGCGGTCCAGGCCGTGCTTGATGCGGAAGGCCTGAATCTTGGACTCGGAGTCCGAGTCGGTCCCCATCTGCCCGCCCGAGCCCATGCCCATCATGACCGTCGCCGGATCCCCGGGCGCCAGGTGGTAGATGGCGAACACCACCGCCGCGACCCCCAGGGTCGTGGGGATCATCAACAGCAGTCGGCGGAGGATGAAGTTCAGCAAGGTGAGGTCGCGGCAGGACCTGCCTGCGCGGCGATGTCGCGGGAACTGGGGAAGGGAGCGGCCTAGCCGTCCAGGGTCGCTCGCGCGCCTGCCTCACCTTCGCGCCACAGGTGCCAGCGCCGGATCATGTAGCCCGGATCGATGGCCACGGCCTGGAAGCCGCGGAAGCGCTGGTGGAGGGCGAACTTCTGGGGGACGTTGTACATGAACAGGTAGGGCTGCACCTCGTGGTAGAGGTGGCGGTGCATCTCCCGCCAGATCTCCTGCCGCGCGTCGAAGTCCAGCTCGCGCTGGCCCCTCGCGATCAGCTCGTCGAGTACGGGGTCCATCACGCCCGAGTTGTTCGAGCCGCGCATCTCATAGGCCCCCCACTTCGAGTGCCAGAGCTGCTCGGGGTCGCTCTCGAGCTCGGGCACCCAGGCCAGGTTGCAGGCGTCGAACTGGCGCGACTTCAGCTTCTCGAGGAAGGTCGCCCACTCCATCTGCACGATGTTGAGCTTGATCTCGATCTCTCCCAGCGCTTCCTGCAGCTTGAGCCCGAAGTTCTTCGAGGCGTCGTTGCCCGAGGGCATCAGGAAGTCGATCTCGAGCGCCACGCCATCCTTGTCGCGGATCCCGTCCCCGTCACGGTCGTACCACTCGGCCTCCTCTAGCAGATCGATGGCGGCGTCGGGGTCGTGGGGCAAGGGCTCGACCGAGTGGTCGTAGGCGGCGGAGTTGTAGGGAAAGGGCCCGGTGACGCGCCGCGCGAGGCCCTTGTAGTTGGACAGGCGATAGGCCTCGTAGTCCATCGCCATGGCGATGGCCTTGCGCACGCTCAGGTCCTTGAGCTGAGGCTGAAACAGATTCCAGCCCGTGTAGCCGTAGATCCCGAGGTACTTGTAGCCCTTGCAGTAGTCCTGCTTGAAGTCCTCGCTCTCGGTGCGCTCACCGAAGTAGTCGGCGGGCTTGATGCGCTCGAAGAAGTCCAGCTCGCCGTTCAACAGGGCGTTCATCGAGGTCTCGTCGTCGTCGATGTAGCGCCAGCGAATGACGTCCACGAAACCCGCCTGGTCACGATCGAAGTAGGCGCACTTCCCGTCCTCGCCGGTAAAACGCTCGGCCTGTACGTACTGCTGGGTCCACTCGGTGACGCGGTAGGGACCCGTGCCCACCCAGAGCTGGTTGTGCGGGTTCTCGTTGATGTGCTTGCCCTGCTCCTCGCCGGTGAAGCTCTCCCGGTGATCGGGGTTGTCGGGGTCGGCGAGGTCGTAGACGTGCCTCGGAAGGATCGTCAGGGAGAGCCCGAGAGTGTGCAAAGCAAAGGCGTACTGCTCCTCGTAGAAGAAGCGCACGGTGTGCTCATCGACCGCCTCCCCGCGCGTGATCTTCTCGAACTGGAAGCGCTTCTCGTCGCAGTCGACGATGGGGTTGGAGTAGATCTGCCAGGAGAAGACCACATCCGCCGCATCCACCGTGTGACCGGCGAGGCGCGCCGCGGCCTCCGGATGCTCCTCGGCGAAGACCAGCGAGGGATGCCAGAGGACGTCGTCCCGCAGGGTGAAGGTGAACACGGCCCCGCGCTCGATCCGTGCCACGTCCGCCTTGGGCAGGGTGACGCTCTCAGCGAGGGCGCTGCCGCGCGAGGTGGGTGTCACGCGCCAACCGTCGCCAGCGTCCTCCACGGCCCCGTATAAGGCCCGCACGAGTTTTTGGGCCGACTGCCCCTCGGCGATCTCGCCCTGGCGCTTGACGCTGACCTCGAGGCTGCCGGGAGTGTCGGCGTAGCGCTCGCGCGCCTCATCGGAGATCACCACGAGGTCCTCGGTGACGAGTTCCTTCGACATGCTCGGGCGGTAGTCGTGCCACTCCCAGTCCTGCGTCAGGAGCGTCTCGTGCACCTCGTAGAGCAGCCGGCGCGTGACGGCGGAGTTCTCGACGGGGTAGCAGATGCTCTCGGGCAGGCTGGCGAGGTGCACGATCACCCGGCCGCCGTAGAGAGGTGTCGCCGGCGTGTCGCGCTCGGGGTGGAACACGTCCAGGGGCGCGGCGCCCGGCCCGGCCGTCGCGACCTCGTCGGAGGCATTCATGACGGGTTTGGTCGCCTCAGGCTCGCTCACGGTCGGCTCGCTCACGACCGGCTCGCTCATCTCCGCCTCCGCCCGCACCGCGTTGGGCTGGGCGGGAGCGCTCGCAGCGGTGCCGTCGCCGCCTCCTCCGCAAGCCCAGAGAGCGGTGAGGGAGACGGACAGAACGGAGAACGGGCGAAGACGCGCTGCCTTGCGGTGCATGCTGGGAGGACCGTGGAGTTCGGCGCGGCCGACGCCGGAGGGAGTGCGGGGTGGGAGCGGCGAGGAGCACCCGGCGCGAGCCCTCGCCGCCGATGCACTCCCAACCGTCGAAGCGCGCCGCAGGGTAGCGACCGAAGGCGGCCCAGTCAAGCTCGCAAGCCATTACCTTGAACGGACTTGCGGTGATCGGGGGCGCTCGATAGCTTGCCCACATGACGCGCTCTTCCGCCTCCCACAGGGCACCGCGGCTGGCGGCTGTGACCCTGCTCGGGGGCCTGCTCGCCGGCGCCCTGTCGATGGCCGGCGGTGCGCGGCTGGAGCGCGCCGACTTCACCTTCAACAACGGCACCGAGGTCACGACCCTCGACCCCGCGACCGTCAGCGGCGTGCCCGAAGGACGCATCATCCGCGCCCTCTTCGAGGGCCTGTGCGTCAAGCACCCCTCGACCATCGAGGCGCTGCCTGGCGCAGCTGATCGCTGGAGCCTGAGCGAGGACCGGACGGTCTACACCTTCCACATCCGCGAGGGCGCTCGTTGGAGCAACGGAGACCCGCTCACGGCCCACGACTTCGTCTTCAGTTGGGAGCGCTTCCTGAACCCCCTGACGGCAGCGGAGTACGCCTATCAGCTGTGGTACGTGGCCGGCGCGCGGGAGTACACGCACCTGGTGGACGACTTCGCCTATCAGGGCGAGTGGGACCAGAACCTTTGGGTCGAGGAGCGCGACGGCGGCCGCCTGCGCATCGGCTGCTCGGGGTATCTCCTCACTGACGGGGATCGGGAGCGGCAGGTCGTCGTGACGGTGCGCGAGGGGGACGAGCTCGCCGGGGGAGCCACGATCGCGACCCTCGGTGGCGCGCCCCTGCGTCTATCGCTGGGCGGTCGCGTGATCGCCGTCAACGCCAGCCTGCCCGCCGCGGCCTCCACCCTGGCCCGGGACGCCTACGGCGAGGGCTGGTTGATCGAACTGGAGGCCTCGCCCGGCGCGCTCGCCGGCGCCCTCGAGCACGGCGACCTGATTCCCGGCGCCGACTTCCGCGCCGAGAGAGTCTTCTCCGAGCGCGTGGGCATCCGCGCCCTCGACGCCCAGACCCTCGAGGTGCGCCTGGCCTCGCCGACGCCCTACTTCCTGCAACTGGTCGCCTTCTACCCGCTCTTCCCGGTCAACCGCCGCAACCTCGAGGAAGCGCGCGCGCGCTGGCCCGGCTCCTGGGAGCTGCGCTGGATGCGGCCGGAGAACATCGTCACCAACGGGCCCTACACGGTCGAGTTCCGGCGCGTGAACGACCGCATCCGGATGGTCAAGAACCCCGACTACTGGGACGCCGAGAATGTGGCCATCGAGACCATGGACGCCCTGGCCATCGACCACCTGGGCACGAGCATCAACCTCTACCTGACCGGCGAGGTGGACTGGATCGACCGGCCGATCACGAGCATCATCCCGCGCCTGTTGCCGCGCGAGGACTTCAACCCGGCGCCCTACCTCGGCTCGTACTTCTACCGGGTCAACGTCGAGCGCCCACCCTTTGACGACCCGCGCGTGCGCAAGGCCCTGGCCCTGACCATCGAGCGCCGCGCGATCTGCCTCAGCATCACGAAGGCCGGCGAGGAGCCGGCCTGGGCCTTCACGCCTCCCGGCCTGCCGGGCTACCGCAAAGTCGAGATGGCCTCGCAGGCCGCGCGCGGCATGGCCGCCGGGCCGCAAGCCTCCGACGCGGGCTTCGCGCAGGACGTGGACCGCGCGCGCGAGCTGCTGGCGGAGGCGGGCTTCGGCCCCGGCGGAGCCACATTGCCCACGATCGAGATCCACTACAACACCGACGAGACCCACAAGGACGTGGCGGAGGTGATCGCCGACGGCTGGAAGAAGCGGTTGGGCCTGAACGTCAAGCTGCTCAACCAGGAGTGGAAGGTCTACCTCGACACGCAGAAGACGCGCACCTTCGACGTCTCGCGCTCGGCCTGGATCGGCGACTACGCCGACCCCAACACCTTCCTGGACATGTTCGTCACCGACGGCGAGAACAACCGCACGGGCTGGGGGAACCTGCGCTACGACGAGCTGATCGCCGCCGCGGCCCTCGAGTCGGATCCGGCGCGCCGCATGGAGCTGTTCGTCGAGGCGGAGGCGATCCTGATGGACGAGCTGCCGATCCTCCCGATCTACTTCTACGTCACGCGCAACCTCGTCAACCCGCGCCTGGGCGGTTTTCACGAGAACGTGATCGACGATCACTTCCCCAAGCACTGGTACTGGATGGATGACGAGGAGCTGGCGGCGAAGCGCGCGGCCCAGCCCGCCGAGTGGCGCGAGGTGCCCGCGCGCGGGCCGAGCGAGGGTCGTTACTCCCCCGTGCAGCAGAGAGAGCGCGCCCAGTGATCCGCTTCCTCCTGCGGCGCCTGCTGTGGTTCACGATCACCCTCTGGGTGGTCATCACCGTGTCCTTCTTCTTGATGCGCGCGGTGCGCGGCGGCCCCTTCGACAACGACCGCGCCCTGCACGAGTCCATCGAGCGCAACATCAAGGCCCGCTATCACCTCGACTGGCATCCGTTCAAGCAGTACCTGCACTACATCGGGCCCTTCAACCTCGACGAGCAAGGCGCCGAGTTCCTCGGCGGTGACGGAACGCGCCCCTTCGGAGGCGTGCTCGTGGGCGACTTCGGACCGTCCTTCAAGTACCGCGACTTCACGGTCAACGACATCATCGGCCAGTCCCTGCCGATCTCCGTCTCCCTGGGGGTGATCGCCTTGCTGTGGGCCCTGTTGCTGGGGCTCTCGGTGGGCGTGGCGTCGGCCTTGTGGCGCGGGACGCGCGTGGATGTCGGCCTACGCCTGGTGGCCACGGCCGGCATTGCGGTCCCCAACTTCACCATCGCCGGGTTCCTGGTGATCCTGTTCGTGTTCCTGGTACCGCTCTTTCCCGTTGCGGGCTACGGCACCTGGCGCCACCTGGTCCTGCCCGGCTTCGCCCTCGGCGGTCCCTTCGCCGCCTACATCGCGCGCCTGACGCGCACGGGGATGCTGGAGGTGCTCTCCCAGGACTACATCCGCACGGCCCACGCCAAGGGCCTGCCGCCGCGCACGGTGCTCTTGCGTCACGCCATCAAGGGCGGGGTGCTGCCGGTCGTGAGCTACCTCGGTCCAGCCACCGCCGGCATCCTGACCGGGAGCCTGGTGATCGAGCGCATCTTCGCCATCCCCGGCACGGGCTCGCACTTCGTGAACAGCGCGCTCAACCGGGACTACACCCTCGCCATGGGCGTGACCATCCTCTACACGGTTCTGGTCTACACCCTCAACACCGCGGTCGACTTCGCCTACACGCTGCTCGACCCGCGCATCAATCTGGAGGAGAGCTAGCCCGTGTCGAAGAGCGGCTGGGATCTGGGGCGCGGGGACTTCGAGCGCTTGCTTGCCGAGGTCGGCACAACGCGCGGCGAGAGCCTGTGGCAGGACGCCCTGCGGCGCTTGCGCCGCAATCGCGCGGCGTGGTCGAGCCTGCTCTTCCTGGCCGTAGTCGCGGCTACTTCCTTGCTCGCGCCCGTGCTCCCCCTGCCCTCACCGGTGACCCTCGACCTGCAGCTCGAGCCCCAGCCGCCCGTGGCGCCCTGGAGCGTGTGGGGAAGCCACGGCTTCGAGCCCGACTACTGGGACCTCTCGGCAGCCGACGAGCTGCTGGTGGACGCGCGCTGCGCGATCTTCGGAGACTGGCAGACCGGCCACTGGCTCGGCGTCGACGGCAAGGGCCGCGACCTCCTCTCGCGCATCGTCTGGGGCAGCCGCATGTCCATCCTGGTGGCCCTGGCCGCCACCCTCTGCAGCCTCATGATCGGCGTCACCTACGGCGCCTTCGCGGGTCTGATCGGCGGGCGCGTGGACAACCTCATGATGCGCGTGGTCGATGTCCTCTATTCGATCCCCTTCATCTTCCTGGTGATCTTCCTGATCACCCTCGTGAACGAGTACCGCACCGAACTCGAGGACCGCTTCGGCATCGACCGCGAGGTGGTCTTCTTCGTGGTCATCGGCGCCATCTACTGGCTGACGATGGCGCGCGTTGTCCGCGGCCAGGTGCTCTCCCTGCGCAACACCGAGTTCGTGGACGCCGCGCGCGTGGTCGGCGCCTCGACCGCGCGCATCCTGTTCGTGCACCTCGTGCCCAACGTGCTCTCGATCGTGATCGTCTACCTGACCCTGACGATCCCGGCCGTGATGCTCTTCGAGGCCTTCCTGACCTTCCTGGGCCTGGGGATCGAGCCCCCCAAGGTCAGCTGGGGCCTGCTGGCGGTGGACGGCAGCGAGATGGTGAACCCGGTGCGCGTCTACTGGTGGCTGGTGGTCTTCCCCGCCTTCGCCATGGCTTCCACCTTGCTGGCATTGAACGTGCTCGGCGACGGCCTGCGCGACGCTCTCGACCCCAAGTTGAGAGGGAGGGACTGAACCGTGGCCGAGCCCCTGCTCAGCGTGCGCGACCTGGCGGTGCGCTTCGACACTCCACACGGCAGCGTGCGGGCCGTGGACGGGGTCTCCTTCGATCTCGAACAGGGCGAGTGTCTGGGCCTGGTGGGCGAGTCGGGTTCGGGCAAGTCGGTCACGAACCTGGCGCTCCTGGGCCTGGTCCCCATGCCGCCGGGGGTGATCGAGTCGGGCTCGGTGCACTTCGGCGGGCGCGATCTGCTGGCGCTGAGCCCCGAGGAGCTGCGACGCATTCGCGGCAACCGGATCGCGATGATCTTCCAGGACCCGATGACGTCCCTGAATCCGCTGTTGACGGTCGGGCGCCAGCTGACCGAGGTGCTCGAGCAGCATCGCGGCCTTTCGCACCGCGAGGCGCGCGATCTGTGCGCCCGGGGCCTGGGGGACGTGGGCATCCCTGATCCGGAGGCGCGCCTGGACTCCTGGCCGCACGAGCTCTCGGGCGGCATGCGCCAGCGCGTGATGATCGCCATGGCCTTGCTATGCCAGCCGCAAGTGTTGATCGCCGACGAGCCGACGACGGCCCTCGATGTCACGATCCAGGCCCAGATCCTCGAGCTGCTGGCCGACCTGCAAGAGCGTCACGGGACCGCGATCGTGCTCATCACCCACGACCTCGGGGTGGTCGCGGGCATGGCGGACCGCGTGCACGTCATGTATGCCGGGCGTCTCGTGGAGTCCGCCGACACATCCTCGCTCTTCGCCCGTCCCCTGCACCCCTACACCGAGGGCCTGCTCGCGAGCATCCCCTCCTTCGAGGACGATTCGAGCGAACCGCTGGCCTCGATCCCCGGCCAGCCCCCTGACCTGGTCGAGTTGCCACCCGGCTGTGCCTTCGAGCCCCGCTGTCCTCTGTCGGGCGAGGTCTGCGGTACGGCGACTCCGCCCCTGGAGGGGATCGCGGACCCGCGTGCTGCGGGACCGCGCCACTCGGCCTGCCTCGAGTCGGCCGTTCTGCTCGGGCGGCACGCCACGCCGGAGGGGACGCCGTGAATCCCCCCCTGCTGCGCGTGCGCGACCTGGCGGTGCACTTTCCCGTCGGGCGCCGCGGGCTGCTCGGCCGACCGGCGCGCTGGCTGCGAGCCGTGGACGGCGTGTCCTTCGACCTCGAGCGCGGAGAGAGCCTGGGGCTAGTCGGTGAGTCGGGCTGCGGCAAGTCCACGACCGCGCGCGCCATCGTCGGGCTGCAACGCGCCACGGCCGGCTCGGTGCAGCTGGACGGCGTCGAGCTCTGCGGTCTCGGTCGCCGCGCCTGGCTCCCCCACCGCCGGCGCGTGCAGATGATCTTCCAGGATCCCTACGCGTCCCTCGACCCGCGCCAGACCGTGGCCTCGATCCTGGCAGAGCCCCTGGCGATCCACGGGATCGCGCGCGGGCGCGATCGCAAGCTGCGCGCGATGGCCCTGCTGGAGGCTGTGGGCCTCAACCCGCGCCACATCGCCCGCTACCCGCACGAGTTCTCCGGCGGGCAGCGCCAGCGCATCGGCATCGCGCGCGCCCTGGCCCTCGAGCCGGAACTCTTGATCTGCGACGAACCGGTGAGCGCTCTGGACGTCTCGATCCAGGCCCAGATCATCAACCTGCTCGAGCAGTTGCGCGAGCGCTTCGGCCTCGCCTACCTCTTCATCGCCCACGATCTGGCGGTCGTGCGCCACCTCTGCGAGCGCGTGGCGGTCATGTACCTCGGCCGCGTCGTGGAGGTCGCCGAGCGCGAGCGCATCTTCGGCGCCCCGCGCCATCCCTACACGCGCGCGCTGCTCTCGGCCGTTCCCGTGGCGGACCCGGAGCGCGAGCTCGCTCGCCGCCGCATCGTGCTCACCGGTGACGTGCCCTCGCCCCTCGACCCGCCAAGCGGCTGCCCGTTCCACCCCCGCTGCCCGGAGCGCGAACGCGTGGTGGGCGACGCCTGCGAGATCCGCGTCCCCACCCTCGACGCCGGCGCCGGCGGGGACGCGGCGCGCGAACACCGCAGCGCTTGCCACCTGGAAGAGAGCATCGAATAGAGTCCCCGAAGGCGCGTAGGAGCTGACCCCGCCTCGGCCAGGCGACGCCTGGTGCGCTCCGTCGCAGGCTGTAATAGGATGCCGGCAGGGAGGCCTGGCTCGTCCCCTCGTCTACTCGTTCTCCAACAGAGACCTCATGAAACCTCATCGCGGCGTGGTGATCCTTGTGCTCGGCATCCTGGGTTTCGTCCTCTGCCCGTTCTGCGGCGTGGCCGCCTGGATCATGGGCAGCAGCGACCTGGCTGCCATCGACGCGGGCTCGATGGACCCCGAGGGGCGCGGCCTGACCCAGGCCGGGAAGCTCTGCGGCATCATCTCGAGCCTGCTCTCTATCCTCTGGATAGGGCTCTTTATTTTCATGGTCATGGGGGTCTGGATCATCCCATCGTCCTGATCCGGCCACTCGTCGGCCACGCCCCATCACCCGCCCACTCCGACTCCTCCATGAACTCCACCCAACTCACCCCGCATCGCGGCGTCGTCATCCTCGTGCTCGGAATCCTGAGCTTGCTCCTCTGCTTCGTGTTCGGCATCGCCGCCTGGGTGATGGGCAACGCGGACCTCAAGCAGATGGACGCTGGCCTGATGGACCCCGAGGGACGCGGCCTGACCCAGGCGGGCAAGCTGTGCGGCATCATCGGCCTCGCCCTGAATCTGATCGGGATCTGCTTGGGCCTGTTCTTCGTGTTCTTCGCCGTGGGAGCCTCGGTCGTATCGCACATGTAGCGAGTGCGTTTCTCCGCTCGCGCGAAGGAGGAATCCGTGTCGCCCGCGGCGAG
>PVBE012738794.1_pt1 | contig 82855 bp, 77 predicted proteins | sample 1631181 | NCBI WGS metagenome assembly PVBE01 (sample SAMN08397723, study PRJNA350692) | Marine metagenome, whole genome shotgun sequencing project. | isolation source: water | place: Pacific Ocean | collected 2012-04 | reverse complement strand
TGTAGCTGGTATCAGAGCCGGAACGGTAGATGACCTCAACATTATCAAGCCGACTATGAATGTCTTTACAGACAGCATGGTTCCTTCAACGCAATTAGATCAAGACCTGCCAAGTTCACCAAAAATGCCACCATAGTTACCTGGAGCAAACTGAACCACGCGCAAGCCTAATTCAGTGTGATCAAGCTCGTAAACTTCTAGGAGTGATCTGGGTTGTGGGCTCTCAATGAAGAGGCGCCACCCCACCGAATTGCCTGCTCATGACTCTAGGAGTCCACTGGAGAGGCATTCTGCGATAGCCATATAAAAAGAGGGGCACATGCACCAAACATCCTCTGTATGGAGCTCCTATCGCGTTTAAACGGGCGTTCGAACAGGCCGTGTAATATCATCGCAATTGTTGATATTTGAAGGCGTATTAACGGTCTTGTTGTGTACAGTTTATGCGCATACAAAACGTTACCAGTTACGCCTCCGCATCCCCATAAGGCGGTGCTTTTTTATTTTATTTTTTTATTAATAGTTTTTTAAAAAAAGAAAAAGGAAAAATAAAATTAACTAACATTTTGTTTGTATTTTTAATATTCCACTACAACAATTGGTGCGCTCGTAAGCAGACGCTCAGCTTCAAATTCCATTACCTTCTTTAATCGATCTCTTTCCCGTACGGTTGTAATCACGCCATCGTGCATCGGCAGCACGGGTACTTTCCAGTCGAGATAATGGCTCAGCACCGCTGCGACCAGCATTGCCTCAAGGTAAGTGCAATGGTTGGAGATTTCCTTATTAAAAAGGAGATGCTCAACCGGTTTGTGCTTCCGTAGGATAGCGTTCAGCAACGGCGTGCTATTGAAATCTAGTCTTTCTTCCGACCATCCCTCCTCACGCAACCGCTGCTTCAGCGCTCTGCCGAAGCCTCTCTTCGTATTGTTATTCATTGCTACAAGAAAGGTACTTTGCCAGGAAATCGAAATGAAAAAGGAAAGATAGAGAAAATTATCCAGATTTAGATATCTTAAGACGCTTTTCTCCAGATTCTCCCGGAACTCCGTCGGAACTGAAGAACCGCCCGGAAATGCGGGGCAATTGGCAAAGATAAGTCTTTCGGATAAGGCGTGATCATGTATCAATGTATCGAGCTTGACGATTACGTGGGAAATGTCCGATGAATGAAGACGAACTGGCAAGCCGCCATATTTGGGTGCCGAAGGTGCGGGCGGCGGTGAAGGACCGGGGCTTGTGGCTGTTGTATCTCTACCGCAGTTTTTCCGAGATCCTGCCAGCTGAACAGGTGGAGGCGCGCATGCGGGCGGCGATCCGCCAATTTGGCACCCGCAAGGGCCGCAATGACGCGTCCGGCTTCAATGCGGACAAATGGGCCGATAATCACAAGAACAAGGGCTCGGCCGACGTTTTCGACAGCAACCAGGTGCGTGGCGCGGGTCAGTACGAGCAGCAGATGCAAATTTGCCCCCTGGTCGATCTGTGGCGCGAGGAAGGCTGCAGTGCCGGGGAAGTCTCCCTTCTGTGTGATATCGCCATGGAAGGCGATCGGGGCCGGGCGGAATATCACGGCCTGAAAATGGAACTGCCGGCAACCCTGGCCGATGGCGCGCCCTGCTGCCGACTGATCGTGACCGACCCGACGGCATGAGCGGGGCCGGCATTGGCAATATCTATCTAGCCGGCCTTATGGGCAGCGGCAAGTCCAGCCTGGGACCTTTGTTGGCGCAACGCATGGGACGGCGCTTCATCGATCTAGACGAAGCAATCTGTGCCGAGGCCGGGCACTCACTACATGATCTGGTGGCGGCGGAAGGCTGGCTTGACTTTCGCATGCGGGAATATGATCTCGTAAAACGATGCGCCGGGCACGATGATTTGGTGTTGGCCTTTGGCGGCGGCACGCCGCGCTATGCCTGGAACATGGACCAACTTGCCGACAGCGGTATCATTGTCCTGCTTACGGCAGATTTGAAGGTCTTGGCGGCGCGCGCCGGCGGCAAAGAACGGCCAAGGGTCAATGCGGACCTTAGTCAGGCGCAGGACCTGGCGCGCATTTGGAGCGAACACAAGGACAGCTATCTGGCGGCCGCGGATATCCTTTATCCAACCGACGCCGGCAAAAGTCTTGAAGTGGAAGCGGCGGAAATTCTGGCCGCGATCGACGCCTTTGCAGCGCGGAAATGTTAGTTTCCAATTTTGAAATTCATGGAAAGCTTACGGTTCCAGGGCGCCGGACGTTTGAACGCTCCGGGGCAGCATACTAGCCACGGCTAGGCCTGTCAGGCTGAAACCCAGCAAGAGCGCGAAGGCGACGGTATAACTTCCCCAGACATCGAACAGGCTGCCCGCAACGATGGGGCCCAGGGTGGCGCCGAAGGTGCCGCAGGAAATCACCAAGCCGAATAGCGTGCCATGGGCGCGGGTCCCGAAAAATTCAGCCACCGAGGGCGAGGTGACCGTGAAGAAGCCGCCATGCGCCGGGCCATAGATGGCGGCAAAAAGGAACAGCGACCATGTCGTGTCCGCGAACTGCAACCACATCAGGCTTGCTGTCAGCAGGCTGAAGCATGCCAGCAGCGAGCGCCGGGCGCCGAAAAGGTCATAGGCCCCACCAAGGACCAAGCGGCCGGCGATGCTCATGGCGCCAATGGTCGACAATACGCCAGCCGCGATCGCGGGGTGCAAACCGCGGTCCACGCCAAAAGACACGATATGAACAATGATGGTGAATAGACAAAAGAGGTCGCAGAATTTGGCGATGCAGAGGAGCCATAGGGCCTTTGATCCGAGTGCCTGCCTGAAGGTGGCGCCATCTTCCTGTTGTGCTGGATTGGTGGCGGGGTCCGGCGTCTCATCATCAGGTTTTAGCCCCAGTGAAGCAGGACTGCGGCGCAGCGTTTGCGCCGCGCCAACCAACACGACGATGGCCGTGATGCCGAATGCCAGGCAGGCAATCCGCCATCCCGGGCCGGCGATCATTGCCGCCATGAAGGTTGGCACAATCACCTGACCGCCGCCGCCGCCGGCCTTGGTAATGCCGCTCATCAAGCCCCGGCGCCTGACGAACCATCTTGCGATAGTCGAGAGGGTGGATACATCGTGAGCGGCCAGACCAATGCCCGCTAGCAGGCCGACATAGAGGTAGAGTTCCCAAACCGCCTGCATGCGGAAAAGCAACCCATAGCCGAGGCCGAATATGATGCCGGCCAGGGTAACAACGGCACGGGGGCCGAACCGGTCCACGGCCTGGCCCATGAATACCGCGCCGCCCCCGATCATGAGAAAGGAAAAAGATGTTGCCCCGGAGATCGCCGCACGGGACCAACCGAACTCGCGCTCAAGCTCGGGAAAGAGCACACCGAAGGTGAAGATGCCGCCGAGATTGATCGCCTGAATAATGCTGCAAGCCGCCACAATACGGTAGCCGTGGAATAAGCCTCTATCGCTTCCTATTCGGCGAATTTTGGACAAGATCCCGACTTTCCTGAATTGTTACGCGTACAATTTGGTTCTTATTGCGGTCACTATGAAGACGTTCTGGTGGACAGGTCAAACCGTTTGGCTGCGCCATGTGTCCTTGGGGCGCGCAATCCGCATCACGCAACACTTGGTCCCGGGACGCGAACTTGCTAGTTTACGGGTCCCTTTCCGTTAGCAAGAGAGCCTGCCATGAGCGCCCTGGAAGTCGTACAAATTCCCACCCGCGACGATAACTATGTCTATCTTCTCCGCGAGCCCGGCCAGGGTTTGGTCGGTGTCGTCGACCCTTCGGACGCGGCGCCGGTCATCGCGGAGCTCGACTTGCGCGGCTGGACGCTGACCCATATTCTCAATACCCATCATCACGGCGATCACACCGGCGGCAATTTGGAGCTAAAGGCAAAATACGGCTGCACCGTCGTTGGCGCCCGTGTCGATAGTGACCGGATCCCCGGCATCGATGTCGAGGTCGGCGACGGCGAGAGTTATCAATTCGGCGACGCCATCGCCCAGGTCTACGAGACGCCGGGCCATACCAGTGGCCATATCGCCTTTTGGTTCGCTGACGGCGAGGCGCTGTTCTGCGGCGATACCCTTTTTGCCCTGGGTTGTGGCCGGGTGTTCGAGGGCACCTTTGATGAAATGTGGGCTTCGTTGGTCAAACTGCGCGATCTACCAGATGCCGCCAAGGTCTATTGCGCCCACGAATATACCCAGACAAACGCGCGTTTTGCCGTGACCATAGAGCGGGGCAACCAGGCATTGGTCGACCGCGCGGCAGAGATCGACGCCCTGCGCGCCGCCAACAAACGAACGGTGCCATCCTTGCTGGGCGAGGAGAAGGCGACAAATCCTTTCTTGCGCGCGGACGTGGCGTCGGTGGCCCAGGCGGTGGGTTTGCCGGGCGCCGGTGCGGCCAAGGTCTTCGCCGAAGTGCGCACCCGGAAGGACAACGGATAGGCGCAGGAAGGTAGGGGGAGTGAATTCAGGCGAAGCGCTTTGGGGATATTAACCCGCGGCTAATTTCGCTTTTGCTTCACGGCGGCGGGCATGCAGGATTGGCTCGGTGTAACCGCTTGGCTGTTCCTTGCCCTTGAAGACCAGATCGCAGGCCGCTTGGAAGGCGACGCTACCATCGAAATTCGGGGCCATCTCCTGGTAGTCCCCATCGCCGTCATTCTGGCGGTCCACTACCGCCGCCATGCGCTGCATGGTTTTCATCACCTGGGCTTCGCTGCAGATACCATGGCGCAGCCAGTTGGCGATGTGCTGGCTGGAAATACGCAAGGTGGCGCGGTCTTCCATCAGGCCGATATCATTGATGTCCGGCACTTTCGAACAACCAACGCCCTGATCAATCCAGCGCACTACATAGCCCAACAGGCCCTGGACGTTGTTGTCCAGTTCGGTCTGGACTTCGTCAACGGATAGATTTTCTCCCCGCGAAAGCGGTACCGTCAGGATATCGCCGAGATCGGCGCGGCCACGTGTGGACAGCTCATCCTGACGATTCAAAACGGAAACCTGGTGATAATGAATGGCATGCAGGGTCGCGGCGGTGGGGGAGGGGACCCAGGCCGTATTCGCGCCCGCCGTGGGATGGCCGATCTTGGCCGTCATCATCGCTTTCATTTCATCCGGCATGGCCCACATGCCCTTGCCGATCTGGGCTTTGCCCTGCATGCCGCATGCAAGGCCGATATCCACGTTCCAATCCTCATACGCGGCGATCCAGGGCTGGACCTTTATCTGATCCTTACGCAGAAACGGTCCGGCCAGCATGGAGGTATGAATTTCGTCGCCCGTACGGTCGAGAAAACCCGTGTTGATGAACATCAGTCGGCTGGATACGGCACGGATGCATTCCTTAAGATTGACGGTGGTGCGCCGTTCTTCGTCCATGACGCCGACCTTCATTGTGTTGGGCGCCATGCCGAGGGCTGCTTCGACCCGGTCAAATAACTCGTTGGTGAAGGCGGCTTCCTCGGGACCATGCATTTTTGGCTTGACCACGTACATGCTGCCGGTGCGGCTGTTGCGCTCGATACCCAGACCCTTGATGTCATGCAGGGCGCAGGCGCCGGTTATCATGGCATCCATGATGCCTTCAGGCACCTCGTTGCCATTCTGATCAAGGATCGCATCGTTGGTCATTAAATGACCTACATTGCGCACCAGCAATAGGCTGCGACCATGCAGGGTACGTTCGCCGCCATTGGGTGTTTGAAACACTCGGTCGGGCGCCAAACGGCGTTCAACCATTTTGCCGCCTTTTTCGAAGCTATCGACAAGATCGCCTTTCATCAGCCCCAGCCAATTGCCGTAAACCACCACCTTATCCTCTGCATCGACAGCGGCTACGGAATCCTCGCAATCCTGAATGGCCGTCAGTGCCGCCTCCAACACGACGTCCTTGACGCCGGAGGGATTATCCTTGCCCACGGGATGGTTACGGTCGATCTGAATATCCACATGCAGGCCATTATGGCGCAACAGGACGTTGGTCAGCCCATCGGTCCCTAGGTAACCGGCGAACTGAGCCGGATCGGCTAGCCCGTTAGCGCTACCGGAAGAGAGATCAGCCATTAGCGTCCCGCCCTCCAGACGGTAGGCCGCGACGTCTGCGTGCGAGCCGGACGCTAGTGGTACATTTTCATCCAGAAAAGCGGCCGCCTGGGCGATGACCTGCTCGCCGCGCTTGGGGTTGTAGCTGCCGCCTTGCTCGTTACCATCGGCTTCGGAAATGATGTCGGTGCCATAGAGGGCATCGTAAAGGCTGCCCCAGCGCGCATTGGCGGCGTTCAGGGCATAACGGGCATTCATCACCGGCACCACCAGTTGCGGCCCGGCCATTGTCGCGACCTCATCATCCACATTCTCGGTACTGATGGAGAAATCATCGCCTTCCGACACCAGGTAGCCAATTTCGGTCAGGAATGCACGGTATTCCGCAGCATCGATTTGCTGACCTTGACGCGCTATATGCCAGGCATCAATTTTCGTCTGTAGGTCTTCGCGTTTGGTCAACAAGGCGGCGTTCTTGGGTGCCAAATCATTCAAAATCGTTTCAAAAGATTGCCAGAAGGCGTCTGTCTCGATATCGGTGCCAGGCAGAATCTTGTCGGCGACAAGCTCATCCAGTATCGCGGCAACTCGCAGGCCACCCCTTTGGATACGATCGGTCATTTCGTGCACTCCTATTGCTTCGTACGCCACGGCTTTCCAGTAGTCAGCATATTTTAGGCGTGGATTGGGACGCCGGGATTAAGGATTGTGGCCGGATAAGCCGTGCGCTTCACCACCCCAAAGTGCGGCGCTGGTTTGGCGCATGCCGCTTATAACCGCTCTGGCGCCTGTGTCCAATAGTATGGTTGGCTGCGTCCGGGGCTTCGGCTAAACCGTGTTAACGCAGGACTTTGATCTCATTATAACTGGTGCGTGCGCGGCCGGCCTGATGTGTGCGGTTGAGGTGAACAAGCGTGGCCGGCGTACCTTGTTGTTGGATAATGCCGCGAATGTAGGGCAAAAGATTCGCATTTCGGGTGGCGGGCGCGCCAACTTCACCAATTTGTTTGCCAGCCCTTCGAACTAGCTACCTGATAATACCCACTTTTGCATCTCGGCTTTCAGGCGGTCTTCTCCGCAAGACTTCATTGCCCTGGTAGAAAAGCACGGCTTTGCCTATCACGAACGCGACCATGGCCAGTTGTTTGGGACGGTTCGGCCCAGCAGGTTATCCAGATGTTGCTGGATGAGGCGCGGGGCGTGCATGTGCGAACGGCTACTAACGGGACCGACATTTCCAGCCCGGTGCCCACGGCAAATTTCCTTTCATCGTGGAAATCGTACGTGGTGTTTACCGGTCGCAGTCCCTGGTCACCATCGGTGGCGTCTATATCAGGAAACCTTCGTCGAAGACCACGGAGATATCATCGGTCCCAGGAATCTGTTTCATTGGCGATGAGGTCGATGTTACCGGTCATCTGGCCGGATTTAATTTTCAATGGGCCTGGGCATCCGGCCATGCCTGTGGCCAGGTTTGCCTGATATTGTTCATAGCGTCGCCAACGTCTTGCGCAGGAAGTTCAAAACATTTATCACTGCGTAATTTCGGAAGCGCGCCCTGTCGCCGGGTAAGGAGACCGTCTGGGTATGCTGTCCACCACGGATGTCGAGGTGCATGAATACAGTGCCGGCGGGCTGTTGGTCACTTGCCTGAGCCGCGACCACAGCGAGGCCAACATCCGCGCCGAAATCGTGGCGCACGGCGGTGGCGGCCTGGCTCGCATTCGCGAAGACGCCCCTGACTGCGCCGCCACGAAAGATCGTCATGGCTTCGTCCATGTCCGAAAGCCGCGCCGCCAGCACGCCTCCGGTCAGACCTTCAGCCACGGCGAGTGTCAGGCCGCGTTCCCGCAGCATCTCGAGCACCACGGTTTCCATTGTTTGCCCATCCACGCCAAAGATGATGTCGCCTAGCAGGCTGCGGATGATCTCTTCCTCCGATGCGATGACAGCTTCCGCCGCCGTCTCGTCCACCGCTTTGGCGGTGATGCGGACATTGATGCCCTCCATGCCGCTGGCCTGGAAAGCAAGGGTCGGATTGCCTTTGGCGTCGAGCTGTTTGATGCGTTCCGCCAGATCCTCCGCAAGGCCGGATTCACTATTACCCCAGGTACGCAGGACGCGGCTGCGGATCACTGCCGTTTCGCCGGCGCGGTGCTGCAAATCCTCCAGGATTGTGCCCACCATCATGGCACGCATTTCGTGGGGCACGCCGGGTACGGCATAAATCACCTTGTCTCCGACAGGGCAGACCAAGCCCGGCGCTGTGCCCGGCATTTGCGCGATCAGCGTTGCGCCTTCGGGGATATCAGCCTGGCGGCGGTTGTTATTGACCATCACCCGGCCTCGGGATTCGAACATTTCGCGGATTTTTTCTATTACCGCCTCGTCCCGGTGCAGCTCAACATCCATGATGGCGGCGATTACCTCGCGCGTGATGTCGTCCTGGGTCGGCCCCAAGCCGCCGCAGCAAATGACCGCATCGCTGCGTTTAAGGGCCTGGCGGATGGTATGCTCCATACGCTCGAAATTATCGCCCACCTTGACCTGAAAATGTGAATCGATCCCGACCAGCGCCAGCTGTTCACCGATCCACGAAGAATTGGTATCGACGATTTGGCCAAGCAGCAGTTCGGTTCCAATGGCGACGACTTCGCAACGCATATGTGGATCATCCCTATTATGATAAGTTCGTCCGTGGATATATCTGACCCAGGACACTCTGAAATGGTGATGTTTGCAAGGGTGGAAACTGCGAAATTGTCGTATTGAAGCATATGCCGAAGTAGCATAAATTGCAGGCCAACCATGATGGTAAGACACATCTGGATTGGATGGACCGTTCATGAGTAGTAATGAAGCGTTTAATGAGGAACTGAACGCGCCCTTCGCAGCGGCTGTCTATGCACGCGATATGCAAAACCGCGATGCCCTTACACGGTTCGCGGTCGAGCTGCGAGACCAGGGCGTGCGTGTTGGCGGCCTGGTGCAAGAGGTTCTGCGTAACGAAGACGGCGCTAGTATAGGCATTGATATCGTAGAAATTGACACAGGCCGGCGCATCCCCATCAATCGACCCACCAAGGAAACCCTGGACAGCCATTCCTGTTCCCTCAACACTTCCGCCCTGACTGAGTCCACCGAGGCCCTGCGCCGGGCTATCCGCGAGAACATGGACCTGATCGTGTTGGAGAAATTCGGCGAGCAGGAGCAAAAGGGCCAGGGTTTGAATGATGAAATCTTCATGGCCATCGCCGAGGAAATTCCCCTGCTGATCGCGGTGCCCGAATTCGCCCTGGATCTATGGCAGCAACGCAGTGGCGAGATGGGTGAAACCTTGAGCTATGATGTCGATGCGTTCCGCCGCTGGTGGTCGAGCGCGCGTCAGAGCTAATTCACAATTTATTCCGCCATCGTTTAGTGGCGGCGGGCGGCGACGATCAGGGCCTCGATACTCTCCTCGCCCAGGGCCTTCATGGCTTCCAGGCGATGCATGCCTTCGATCAGGACATAGCGGTTGTTGCCTCGGCGCACCTGGATCGGGATCTTTTGGCCTTCCTCCAGGATACTCTCGGCGAGAAGGTCCACTTTGTCTGAGTCCAAGGTGCCGCGCCGCTTTGTCGGCACGTAGATTTCCGCTACCTTGATCGCTAAGCTTTCCATTGCCGCCTCGTAATGGTTTTTCGCACCAGTCTTTATTGTATGCGATTGGTGGATACTAATCGAGCGGCGCGGCAACGGTGCAAGAAGGCGCGATGAAACGGAGGTCTCGTTATGAGCAGCAATATTGGTATAGAAATAGATGAAGGCGTTGCCCTTTTGACCATGAACAATCCGCCCCTGAATTTGGCGACGTTACAATCAACCCGACAGTTTAACGAAGCGCTTGATGGACTGGCCACGGACCCGGCGGTCCTGGTGCTGGTAGTTAGGGGCAGTGGTGAGCGGGCCTTTAGCGCCGGTTCGGATATCTCCGAGTTTCCGGATTATCTGGCGGCAGGCAATGTGGTCGAGAAAAAGCTGCGCTATGAGAATGAAACCATGACTAAACTAGAGCAGTTTCCAAAACCAACTGTCGCGGCCCTGAACGGCCTGGCCTTTGGCGGCGGGTTGGAACTGGCGGTCTGTTGCGATCTTCTTGTCGCAGATGAAACCGCAAGACTGGCCCTACCGGAAATCAAGCTTGGTGTCTTTCCAGGTTCTGGCGGCACCTTGCGCGTGACCAAGCGCATAGGTTCGGGCCGCGCCAAGGAGATGAGTTTTCTAGGTGAACCAATCAGCGCCGCCCAGGCCCTTGAATGGGGCCTAGTGAACCGCGTGGCGGCCAAGGGCGAGGCCACCAACGAGGCTCTGGTCTTGGCCCGGGAGCTCGCGGCCCGTCCTAACATTGCGTTGCAGGCTTGCAAGAAAGCCATCGACGAGGGTGCGGAAATGTCTGATGACGAAGCTATCGAGCAGGTGCTGTCATTGGCGGAAGTGGTCTTCGCCTCCGACGATGGTCAAGAAGGCGTGCGGGCGTTTTTCGCCAAGGAAGATCCGAAATTTAAACACTCCTGAAGCAGGAGAGATTTTCAATGAAGGTCAGGTTGCAAACATTGGTCGGCTTGATGCGCACATGCACGGGAGGCGGCAGCTCTCCTGCCTGCATGGCATCGAGGGAGCCATGAAAAGGTAGCGGTCTTAGCGACGAATAGATGGCATTTTGTATATCTAAACCAAATCACATTACATATTTGGCCAAAACATTATGGCTTTATGGTTGCCAATCCATTAATGCACCCGCGGCTGTCTTTACTTACCGCGCGCCGTGATCATGGCGGCCCGTTCCAGGGTCTGTTTGGCCCGCTGAATGATCGGCTCGTCTATCATCTTACCTTCGTATTCGACGGAGCCGCGGCCCTCCGCCTTGGCCACGTCATAGGCGGCGATGACGCCACGGGCCTGCTCCACGGCCTCGGCAGCGGGCGTGAATTCCTCATTCAGAATATCGACTTGCAGGGGATGGATGCAGGCGGAGCCTAAAAATCCAAGGCGCACAGCCTGTTGGATACGGGCGCGGAAGGCATCTTGGTTACGGTATTCGGCGACGGTGCCAACAAAACCTTGCGGCAGAATACCGGCGGCGCGTGCGGCCATCATGACATGCAGGGTGGGTTGGAACAGGCCTTCTTCGTCGGGCAGCATACCGGCGGACAGAGCATAGTCCTCCGAACCCAAGTTCATCGCCACCACCCGTGGATGGGCCGCGGCGATCTCGGCGGCATGGAAATAGGCCTCGGTGGTTTCGATCATGGGAAACAGCTTGGTATGGCCGTTCTCCAGGCCGTTTTCAGCCTCCAATTCGTCCAGAATTTCCGCAATGGCGCGGACATGGCCCGCATCGGCGATTTTCGGCAACATCAAGGCGCAGACGTTGGCATCAATCGAGGCTTCGATATCGGGCACTGTCAGGCGCCATGGCCGGTTGATCCGGACCAGGACATCGGCGCCCCCCGAACCGACCTTGGCCGCCGCCGCCCGCACCATGGTCCGCGCCTCGACCTTTTGCGCCATGGGAATGCTGTCTTCCAGATCGAGAATATAGGCGTCCGCGCCGCGGCTTGGCGCGCTGTCGACGAACTTTTCCACATTGGTGGGCACGAATAGCATGCTGCGCCACAATGGTAGAGGCTGTCCCAGGGATTGGGGTTGAGCGTGGCTCATCAAGTGATGTCCTCTTTCTGCAACGTGGCGATCTCGTCGGGGCTAATGCCTTGCTCACCGTAGATCTCACTATTGTGCTGACCCAAACTGGGCGCCGGAAGGCGGATTTGCCCCGGGGTTTCGGATAGATGCGCGGCCACGTTATGCATGGGCAATTCGCCCATCTCGGCATCGGGAAAGCGTAGCATCACCTCGCGCTCCCGGATCATTTCGTCTTCCAGCATGCCAGCGGTATCGTGTACCGGACCAACCGTAACGCCGGCCTGCTTGAAGATCTTCAGCAATTCCGCCTGATCATGCGAGGCCATGAACTCGCCCACGATGGGATCCAGAAGATCATTGTTGCGGACCCGGTCGGCATTGGTCTTGAAGCGCGGATCATCGACCAAATCCTCCCGCCCCATGGTCTTGAACAGGCGTTCGGCCATTGATTGCATGGAGGCGGAAAGCGCCACATAGCGGCCGTCCTTGCAGCGGTACGTATTGCGCGGCGCCGTGGTGGTGGAGCGGCTGCCGGTGCGTGCGCCGCCTTGGCCAGTCAATTGATAGTGCGCGCCCTGGGGCCCGAGTATGGCCAGCAGCGGATCAAACAACGGTAGATCAACCACCTGGCCCTTGCCGCCGCAAACCTCGACCTGGCGCAGGGCCGTCAAGGTAGCCATGCCGCCGTACATGCCCGCGACCATGTCGGCCAATGCCAGGGGAGGCAGCACAGGTGGCCGGTCTTCGAAGCCGTTCATGGCCGCGAACCCGCTGCGCGCTTCGACCAACGAGCCGAAGCCGGGCTGTTCCCGGTCCGGGCCGGTCTGCCCCCAGCCCGATATCCGCACCATGACCAGGGATGGGTTTCGCGCCAGCAATTCGTTGGGGCCCAGTTGCCATTTTTCCAGGGTTCCTGGAAGAAAGTTTTCCACCAGAACCTGGGCGCTTTCGACCAGACGCAGAAGAATCTCCCTGCCCTTTTTGCTGCGGGGGTTCAGGGTGATGCTTTTCTTGTTACGGGCATAGACCTTCCAGTGAATGGAGATGCCATCCACGCGCCAGTTGCGCAGATCATCGCCTTTGCCGGGGCGTTCAATTTTGATGACCTCGGCGCCATAGTCGGCCAAGACATGCGTCAGGGCGTTGCCGGCCACCAGGCGCGAGAGATCCAACACCCGCACCCCGTCAAGGGGTGCGGGCGCATCCGGGCGGTAGTCCCGTTTATGTAGTTGATCCAAGGTCTGTTGTTTTCCCTACCGGCCTTTCCAATCGGGCGGACGCTTTTCCGAGAACGCCAGGGGACCCTCGATAAAGTCCAGGCTGTTCTTCATATCCTCAATCGATTGGTATTCGGCCAGCATGGCCTCGCCCACCGAGGGGTGGTCCTGACCGCGCAAAACTACATCCTTGGAGGTGCGGATGGATACCGGCGAACATTCCGAGATCAGCTCGGCCCAGCGTCTGGCGCCTTCCAGGGCGCCGCCCTCGGGCACAACCTCGGTGACAAAACCCAGCTTTTGGCCCTCTTCTGCCATAACCCGGCGGCCGGTCAGGATCATGCCCATGGCCTGTTTCATGGGGATTTGCCGCGACAAACGATGCAGGCCGCCGGCCAAGGCAGCCAGTCCCACCCGGGGTTCAGGCAAGGCAAAAAATGCGTTCTCCGCCGCGATAATAATGTCGCAGGCTAAGGCCACTTCAAAACCGCCACCCATGGCCAGGCCGTTAACGGCGCCAATTATGGGTTTTTTCATATTAAAACGGTTAACTAGACCGGCGAAGCCCGATGCTGGCGGCTCGGTCTTTTTGCCTTCCGCCTGCCATTTCAAATCATTTCCGGCGGAGAATGCCTTGTCTCCAGCGCCGGTAACAATGGCGACCCAAAGATCGGGGTCGCTTTCGAAATCGTTGAAAATTTCATCCATTTCGAAATGTGAGGGCGAATGCAGGGCATTCATCCGCTGGGGCCTGTTCATGGTCACTGTGAGGATATGACCGTCCCGTTCAGCCTTGCAAAATTCAGGCATGATTTTCGCTTCCTTTTACGATTTTTTACATTCCCCGCCTATCTTTCCCTAAAATGATCACCTTGACCAGCCACGGCGTGGCTGGACGCGAACAAATTGGTCAGTTTACAAATGGGGATAGGTCATGAACGACCGGGGAATCCAAAATAATAGTGCGTTGATGAAGGCATCCGATCTTTTTATCAAATGTTTGGAAGCGGAAGGCGTCACACACATTTTCGGTGTACCGGGGGAGGAAAACGCCGACGTCATGATGTCGTTTATGGACAGTTCTATCGATTTCGTGTTGTGCCGTCATGAGCAGGCCGCTGCCTTTATGGCAGATACCTATGGCCGCCTGACGGGCAAGCCGGGTGTTTGCCTGGCGACCTTGGGGCCTGGCGCCACCAATCTGGTCACCGGCGTAGCGGATGCCAATATGGACCGCTCGCCACTAGTGGCCATTATTGGCCAGGCATCGACCACCCGCCTGCACAAGGAAAGCCACCAGAACATGGATGCCATCGCCATGTTCCGGCCGATTTCGAAATGGGCGCACTCCATTGGCAACGCCAAGACCATACCGGAAGTGGTGCGCAAGGCCTTCAAGGTGGCGACCACGGAAAAACCCGGCGCCACGGTGATTGAACTGCCCGAGGATCTGGCCAAGGTGAAATTATCGGCCGAGCCCATGCCGGTCGATATCACTCGCCGGCCCGGCGCTGATCACAAGGCAGTGGCCCGTGCCGTCGACCAAATTGCTGCCGCCAAGCAACCATTGATCCTGGCCGGCAACGGCGCGGTACGCAAACGCGCCTCGCAACAGCTGCGCCGGCTGGCACATAAGAGCGGTATCGGCGTGGTCAATACGTTCATGGGCAAGGGTGCGGTTTCGCTGGATGATCCCCATTGCCTGTTTACCATTGGTCTGCAGGGTAGGGACCATATCACCGCCGCTTTCGAGGATGCGGATGTGGTGGTGGCTGTTGGTTATGATCTGGTGGAATACGGGCCGGGCTTCTGGAATGCTAGGGGCGATAAGGCGATTGTGCATATCGACTTTGAACCAGCTGAGATCGACACGGACTTTCCCGTGGCCGTGGATGTGGTCGGCGATATCGCCGATGCCCTGTGGCAGATTAACGAGCTCTTGGAGGAGCGCTTTGACGGCAAATTGCCGTTGTTCGATATCGCCGGCCGGGCACCTCTGCGCACGGCGATTGTAGCTGATCTAACCGACGAAGCGAATGATCCAGCCTTTCCGATGAAGCCGCAAACTGTGGTCAATGATATGCGCGCGGCGTTGGGCCCCGACGATATCATGCTGTCCGATGTGGGTGCGCACAAGATGTGGGTGTCGCGCTATTATCAATGTTACCAGCCCAACACCTGTCTGATCTCCAATGGTTTTTGCTCCATGGGCTTCGCCCTGCCGGGGGCCATTGGGGCCAAGATCGCGCATCCTGACCGCAAGGTCGGATTCATCTGTGGTGATGCCGGGTTTTTGATGAATGTGCAGGATCTGGAAACTGCGGTGCGCCGGGGCATCAATTTTGTTTGCGTTATCCTGGTCGACGGCGAATATGGTCTCATAAAGTGGAAGCAGCAAAATCAGTTCGACGGCAGGCATTCGGATCTGGCCTTTTCCAATCCTGATTTTGAGTTGCTGGCCAAATCGTTTGGGATGTGGGGCCGGCATCTGGATGGTCCGGGACAATTGCGTGGCGCCCTGGACGAAGCCCTACAACAGCCCGGCCCGGCCCTGATCGCGGTGCCAGTAGACTATGGCGAGAATATGAAATTAACTCAGCGTCTTGGCAACCTGGTCGAGACGATTTGAACCGGAACAGGAGGAACGATTATGGCATTACGTGATGTGGATGATGCACTTCGGGCGGAAGACTTCGCCGGCGAGCTGGCCCATGCCAGCGCGGCACATGTGCGCGGCCTGATTCGCAAGGGTGAAATCACCGGGCAAACCGGCGGCATGGCTTTGGGAAAAATGCAGGGCAACCTGGCTATTCTGCCCAGCGATCTGGCTATGGATTTTGCCCGTTACTGCCAGCGCAATCCGAAACCTTGCCCCCTAGTGGGCGTGTCCGAGACCGGCGATCCCATGCTGCCCACCTTGGGTGTGGATATCGATATTCGCAGTGATGTATCTTCGTACAATATCTATCGCGATGGCGAATTGGTCAACAGCGTCACCGATATCAGCGGCCTGTGGCGCGATGATTTGACAACCTTTGTTCTGGGATGTTCCTTTTCGTTCGAGGAGGCTTTGCTGGCCGATGGCGTGCCGTTGCGTCATTTGGAAGAAGGCTATCTGATCCCCATGTACCGCAGCAATATAGCGACCACGCCGGCGGGGCCGTTCGCTGGTCCCATTGTCGTCTCCATGCGGCCCATGCCCATGGCCGAGGCGATCCGCGCGGTTGAGGTCACATCCCGTTTTCCCATGATGCATGGTACGCCGGTACATATTGGCGATCCCTCCGTCATCGGAATCGCCGATCTGATGAAGCCCGCATGGGGCGATTTGCCGGTGATCAAGCCCGGCGATGTGCCGGTCTTTTGGGCCTGTGGCGTCACACCTCAGGCCGCTGTGCGTGCCGCGAAGCCGCCGCTGTGTATTACCCATACGCCGGGCTCCATGCTGATCACCGATTTACCCTGCGGGCGCCCAATCTAGTTCGAGTTTTGTAGAAGGAAATGAGTATGAAGACGGAAATTATTCGTTGCGAAATCGCCGATCACATCGCCCTGGTGACTATGGACAATCCACCCGTGAATGCCCAGGACCAAAAATTTCATGAAGAAATGATGCTGGTCTTTGACACCATCTCGGACATGGACGATGTCCGCGTCGCCGTGTTGACGGGCGCGGGCAAGACTTTTTCCGCCGGTGCTAATATCAAAAACAAGGCCGGCGAGGAACGGCAACCAGGCGATGCCTGGGCGCATAACCGCCGGGCGCGGGAATGTTTCCATTCCATCATGGAATGCCGCAAACCGGTGATCGGCGCCCTCAACGGCGCGGCACTTGGCGCCGGTCTGGCGGTCGCGGCCAGCTGTGATATTTTGATCGCCTCGGAAAAGGCCAGTCTGGGTCTGCCCGAGATTGATGTGGGCTTGATGGGTGGCGGGCGCCATGCCATGCGTCTGTTTGGCCATTCCCTGATCCGCCGGGTCATGCTGACCGGTTACCGGGTGCCGGGCGAGGAATTGTATCGCCGCGGCATTGTCGAGGCCTGCGTGCCAGCGGAAGAGTTGATGGATGCTGCCGTGGAACTGGCCCGGACCATTGCGGCGAAAAGCCCGGTTGCCTCCCGCATCGCGAAGCATGCCCTGAACACGATTGAGGAAATGAGCCTGCGCGATGGCTATAGGTTCGAGCAGAACATGACCTACGATTTATCGTCCTACGAAGATTCGAAGGAGGCGATGCTAGCCTTCGCCGAAAAACGCGCGCCCGTCTTTAAGGGTAAATAGGAATATCCGCCATGCGACCGCCCGCCTCTTTTATGGATGCCTATCGCCCCTCCTTGCGTGGCCGGCGTCATATGACATCAGCCGGGCATTATCTGGCGGCGCAGGCAAGCTTTCAGGTAATGGAAGCGGGCGGCAACGCCATTGACGGTGGGGTCGCCGCTGGTATGGCCTTGGGCGTGGTGCAGAGCGAGCTGGTGGGTGTGGCGGGCGTGGCGCCGATCATTATCTATTCGGCAAAAGAAGACCGCGTTGTTTCGATTTCGGGCCTGGGTACCTGGCCGGCGGCGACGGATTCGGAATTCTTTGCCAGGGAATATCCCGACAGTGTACCCGAGGGCATTTTGCGCTGTATCGTTCCCGGTGCGCCGGCGGCCTGGATAAAGGCCATGGAACTCTACGGCACCATGACTTTTGGCGAGGTGGCAACGTCCTCCATCAAGCTGGCCCGTGAAGGTTTTGCCATGTACGCGCTGATGGCTGAATTATTGGAGGAGAAGGCAGAGAAATACGCCCGCTGGGATGCCAATACGAAAATTTATCTGCCCGGTGGCCGTTCGCCAAAGGTTGGTGAAAATTTCCGTCAGGAGGACCTTGGCCGATCCTTACAATATATGGCCGACTGCGAAGCAGTGGTGGGTGGCGACCGTATCGCCGGCCTGCGCGCGGCCCACGATGCCTTCTACAAAGGTGACATCGCCCGCAAGATCAGCACCTACCACGAAGACAACGGCGGCCTGATCCGGATGGATGATCTGGCTAGCTTCGAGGTGGAGGTCGAGGATGCCCTGCGCATCGATGTGGCCGGTACCAAGGTTTACAGTTGCGGGCCGTGGTGTCAGGGGCCGATGTTGTTGCAGATCATGCAGTTGCTGCAAGGCCAGAACTTGAGCGACATGGGGCACAATTCCGCAGCCTACATCCACCACGTGACCGAGGCGGTAAAGTTGGCGGCGGCGGATCGGGAGCGCTGGTACGGCGACCCCCGCTTCGTTGATGTACCCATGGATATGCTGCTCTCGGATGATTATGCCGAACAACGCCGCGCCATGATTGATCCCGATATTGCCTGGCCCGAGATGCCGCCGTCGGGTGATCCCTGCGCGGCCCGGATTGAACCCTCGCCAACGCCTCTTACGGCCTTGGATACCTCTTACGCCTGTGCCGTTGACGCCAAGGGCAATGTCTTTTCCGCCACGCCGTCGGATACCTCCTCCGATGGTCCGGTGATACCGGGCCTGGGCTTTGTGCCCTCGTCACGTGGTTCGCAATCCCGGCCTAACCCACAGCATCCGTCTTCTATCGAGCCCGGTAAACGTCCGCGTCTGACACCGAATCCCGCCATCGCGATCCGGCCCGGCGAATGGGCCCTGCCGCTGGGTACACCGGGGGCGGATGTGCAGTGCCAGGCCATGGCGCAGACGCTGTTGAATATCGATGCTTTCGAGATGAACCCGCAACTGGCCGTTGAAGCGCCTCGTTTCGCATCTTATTCGTTCCCGCAGTCGTTTGCACCGCACTCTTATAATCCTGGATTGCTGAAGCTCGAAGGCCGGATTGATGATGACGTGGCCTCGGAATTGTCTGCGATGGGGCACAAGATCGAATGGTGGGGGGACTGGTCCTGGCAGGCAGGCTCCATGTGTACCATACGCCATGATCTGAAAACTGGGTTGATGGAATCCGGCGCCGACCCGCGCCGGGCCGGCTATGCGCTTGGTTGGTAGTTAGCTCAATGCGCATAACTGATATTCGTGAGGCCACAGCCGCCATCGGCTCGGAAATGAGTAACGCCTTCATTGATTTCTCGCAGATGACGATATCCGTTGTTGCGGTGGCAAGTGACACCATCCGCAACGGCAAACCCGTCACCGGTTATGGTTTTTGTTCCAATGGCCGCTATGCCCAGGGCGGAATTCTGCGGGAACGCCTGATCCCCCGTATTGAGGCGGCAGACGCGGCGGATTTGTTGGACCAGGATGGCCGCAATTTCGCTCCGTGCAAGATTCGTCAAGTCATGTTGAGCAATGAAAAACCGGGCGGCCACGGCGACCGCGCGGTGGCGGCGAGCGCCGTAGACATGGCGGTCTGGGATCTGGTAGCGAAGCTGGAGGAAAAGCCGTTATGGCGGGTCCTCTCGGAGCGTTTTAACGGCGGCGCCCATGACGAACAGGTTCTAGTCTACCCCGGCGGCGGCTATTACTACCCCGGCAAGGGATTGGAACGCCTGCGCGAGGAAATGCGCGGCTATCACGATCAGGGTTACAAGGCGGTGAAAATGAAAATCGGCGCTGCGTCCCTGGCCGAGGACTTGGCCCGAATTGAGGCGGTGATCGACGAGATCGGCAGCGGCGGCGATCTGGCGGTGGATGCTAACGGACGCTTCGATTTATCAAGGGCGCTGGCCTACGGCGAAGCCATGGGGGATTATGGCCTGTTCTGGTTTGAGGAACCTGGCGATCCCTTGGATTACGCTCTGAACGCGGAATTGGCCGCGGCCTACCCTGGCGCAATTGCCACAGGCGAGAATTTATTCTCTGTTCAAGATGCCCGGAACCTGGCTCGTCATGGCGGCATGCGCCCGGACATTGATTGGATGCAATTCGATCCTGCGCTGTGCTATGGCCTGACCGAGTACCTCGATATTGTCGAGACGTTGGAGGGTTTGGGTTGGCCAAGGCGCCGCCATATTCCCCATGGCGGCCATCAGTTGGCCCTAGCCACGGCGGCGGGGCTGCAACTGGGCGGCTCTGAATCATATCCGGGCGTTTTCCAACCCTTTGGCGGTTTTGCCGATGATACGGTGGTTGAGAGTGGCATGGCGGAACCGGGTGAGTATATTGGGATCGGCATGGAGGCTAAGGCGGCAATGTTTACCGAGATCCAGCGTCTGGTCGGTGCTTAGAAGCATGGCCGGCACAAATGAATTGAAGGGGAATATACAGGCGTTGGTGTTCGATCAATACGGTACCATTGTTGATATGCAGGCTGGCTTGACCGCGGCTGTGACGGATTTCCTCAAGAAAAAGGGCTGGGATGACGAACCGCATCGTTTCGTGACCTGGTGGCGGCGCACCCATTTCGAAAACTCCATGATTGATTCCTTAAGCGACGGACCGCACACACCCTATCGCGAGATCGGCCAACAGGCCGTCTCTTACGTCATGGATCGGTGCGGGTTCAGTTATAGCGATGACGAAGTGCGCTGGCTGGTTAGTGAAATTGAGCGTCTGAAACCGTTTCCCGAGGTGATAGCGGCTTTGGAGCGGCTGGCAGGTACATACAAGCTAGCTATCCTTTCCAACGGTGATGTGGATATGCTGAAGGCGGCCAAGCCGCATATCGGCTTTCCCTTTGATCATGTTATTTCCGTCCAGGCCGCCGGCTACTTTAAACCACACCGGGCCACATACAAAAAGGCCGCCGAGATTATCGGCTTGCCGCCGGATAATATTCTATTCGTCGCCAATCATGCCTTTGATTGCATCGGCGCGAAGTCCTGTGGCATACCTACGGCCTTCATTGACCGGCGTAAGCGGCCCTTTGGCCATACACCATACCAACCAGATATTATTGTGAAAGATTTCAAGGAGCTTGCCGATGTCCTCTGCTGATGCCACCACGGGTGCCGGGCCTCTGGCTGGATTGCGGGTCATAGATTTGACCCGTGTTCTGGCAGGTCCGCATTGCACCATGACCCTGGGTGATATGGGGGCTGAAGTGATCAAGGTGGAGAACCCAACGGGCGGAGACGATACCCGAGCATTTGCGCCGCCCTATCAGGGTGATCAGTCGGCCTATTTCCTGTCTGTGAACCGCAATAAGAAAAGCGTCACCCTGAACCTGAAGGACGAAAGCGCCAAGGAGGTTCTGTGGCAATTAATCGATACAGCGGACGTCTTTGTCGAGAATTTCCGTCCTGGTGCAGCCGCGCGCCTCGGCTTTGGTTACGAGGAGGTTGTCGCCCGCCGGCCGGAAATGATCTATGCCTCGATTTCTGGCTTTGGTGACCGTGGCCCCGATGCCACGCGGCCGGGATATGATCTGATTATCCAGGGTGAAAGCGGCATGATGAGTATCACTGGCGATGCTGATACGCCGCCGTTCAAGATGGGCACGTCGATAGCAGATTTGGTTTCGGGCATGACCTTGGTGCAGGGCATTTTGGTAGCCCTTTATGCCCGCCGCAATACGGGCAAGGGCCAGCATGTCAAAGTCTCTATGTTGGAGGCACTGTCGTCGTTGCTGACGTATCATGCGGGCAACTATTATGCGACAGGCGTATCCTCGGAACGCCGTGGTAACGCGCACCCCTCAATCGTGCCTTATGAGACCTTTCAGGCTACCGACGGCTGGCTGAACATCGCGGTTGGTAACGATACGCAATGGGATACCTTCTGCAAGGCAGTGGACCGTTTGGACCTGCTGGAGCACGAGCTATACGCCAAAGCGCCTGATCGGGTCAGTAACCGGGATCAGTTGATTTCCATTGTGACCGAGCTGTTGCAGACGAAAACCAGGGATGAATGGCTTGAAATTCTAAGCAGCGCCGGTATCCCGTGCGGCGCCATCCGCACGGTAGGCGAAGCTTGCGAAAGCGAGACCTTGAAGGAACGCGGCATGATCTGGAAGATGCAGCATCCCACCGCCGGCGAAGTCAAGAACATCGCCAATCCCATTGAGCTGATGGGCACGCCGTTCGCGGCACCCGTGGCGCCGCCGCGGCTGGGCGAGCATACGGAAGACGTTCTGGGCGATTTGCTTGGTTTCAGTCCGGATCAAATAGCGGCCTTGAAGGATCAGGGGGCGATTTGAGCCTTCAAGAGCGAAGCTTTCAGTCCGTAGGATCGACGACTGGTCTGACTTCAGCCGCAAGTTGCGCTTTGCGGAACAGCTTGGCGATCAAGGCTAGTTGTGGAATTTCTGCATTTTCGCTCAGTATCGGGTGGTCGTCGTAACCGGACATGGTAAAAACTTATGTATCGGGTTGTACTTCTTGGGCCTGGGCACCGATATCCGGCCCACCGCCTTTTCCGCGATATTCCAACCCGTCATGTTGTCACCCTTCCTAGCCTACCAGGCGATGAGGTTTCACCCGATGACCGCGATACCATTGGACACGGCAGCGGCGCCTTCTTCGTTGTACACCGTGAACCCGACCACGTTATCCAGCGGTTTATGCAGCTCCACCTTTATGGTGTTGCCGGGAATGATCATCGCCGTGAAGCGGCCATATAGCCGTTTCAGCCCCGCCGGACTACCGTTACAGCAGACCCGCATGACCTCGCGCCCGGCCAGGGCCCAGGTCGCGGTACCGTGCAGGATGATATCCGGCAAACCGGAGCCGATCGCGACTTCCCGCTCGGTATGGATCGGATTCCAGATATCGGCGCATTCCGTGTAACTGTGCGGCATCTCGCGAGGAATGAAGATCTCGATCTCTTCCATCACTTCACCACTGCCTTCCGGCACGAGGGGAGGGCTCTCCAGGGTCGTGTCCTCGCCCACCACATCGACGTTGCGCGCGATGCCGCTGGACCATGAGGTTACCACTGCTTCGCCGGTGTCCACATCAATCGTGCTCAGTTTGGTCACCGTCAGGGAACCGGCGCGGGTGCGGCGGATGGCGGCGATGGTGCCCATCGTCCGCAGGTTCATGCCGGGACGGATTGGTTGATGAAAGATCGAATCCTGAATGGCATGGACGCCGCGAACCTTTTCCTCTGCCGTCATGCCGACCACGCCGCGGGATATTTCGCCGTCGACAACCGGCCACTCCAGCCTAACGCAGAATTGCGGCGGCGCCATGATGCCGCCCTCCCGATCATCATCAAAGACTTGAGTAGAGGTGTCAGAAATACCGGCTGCATAGGCCAACGCCATACGGGTGGTCATGGCGACATTGTGGATATCCAGCTCCGAACCAGCGGCGGCGGTGTGCGCGGGCATCTGTCGTACTCCCAGAACGTTATTGAACAGGTTTGAATGTAACGGCTATTGGGCGAGTCGGCTAGTCTGCGACCCGTTAGTCAATCGATTGCGCCAGGGTCGTGGAAATCTGGCATAGCGGCTGCCCGCTTTCCGCCCGCAGGACATTGAAGACCTCCTGCACCTTGGCCCGTTCTCTCTTACCTTTGCCGGTGCCATCATAAAGCGACCAATGTTGCAAGGCACCCAGTACATAGGGTGTCAAATTGAAACTGTCCTTGCCCACCATGCGCAGAAAATGGGGGCCGAGTTTCCGCCCAACTGGGTAAAACGCTTGCTCAATCGATCCCACAGCTCGACAGTCTGCTCCGCTCGCCAGACGGCCAGCCAGGCGCCCATGCCACCCGCTTCCCCATTAATCTCGACAATGGCGGCAGCGTTGGCGCGCACGGATTTGATTTTGCCCCAATGGCGGATAATCCGGGTCTCGCCCATCAAGGCTTCCAGGTTCTCGTCGGACATGGCGCGGACCTTGTGGGGCACGAAACCATGAAAGACCTCCTCAAAGGCAGACCATTTGTCTCGCACCATGGAATGCTTCAATCCGGCGCTGAACACCCTGAGGGACATTTGAGAGAGATAACGGTCATCGCTGACCGCCTTCAGGGCACGGGCCGATTTCGCCGTCGGCAGTTTCCTTTTCAGGCCCGCCGCGCCGTCGTTACGTTCAATGGCCGCCGCCTGGATATCGTTAAACGAGGCCATGGCGTCAGTTTAGCGTGACGGCGGCGCTTGGCTATATCAAAATGGCGTGCATAGTTTTTGGAGGAGATCGCCATGGCCCCGCCGCCTTTTCGTGCCGAACATGTGGGCAGCCTGCTACGCCCCAAGGAACTGACCACGGCCTTTCGCCAGCATGCCGCCGGCGAAATCGACGATGCTGCATTCACCGAGATCCAGGATGCGGCCATCCGGAATGTGGTGACGCTGCAGCAGGATGCGGGCCTCGGTCTGGTAACGGACGGCGAATTCCGCCGGGGCTCTTACTGGGGTCACGTTATTGGGCCGGTGTCGGGACTGTCCGTGCGCGAGGCGGAATTTAAGTTCCACGATGATCACGGCCACGAGCAAAGCTTCATCGCTGCCCATGTGGCGGGCAAGGTTCGCCGGGAGCGCGGCTTTTCAACCGGCGAATTCAGTTTCCTGAAATCCGTGGCCACGGCGACCGCCAAAATTACCATGCCGTCGCTGCCAACCTTCCATTTTTACCGTCCCATCGGAGGCATCGATCCTTCAGTCTATCCCACGCCACGGGATTTCTTTGATGATTTTGCCGAGGTCTTTCGTCTCGAAATTGCCGAATTGGCGGCCATGGGTGCGACTTATATACAAATGGACGAGGTCCCGCTCGCCATGCTCTGCGACGGAGCGGTCCGCGAACAGGTGCGCGCCGGTGGGGCCGATCCCGATGATTTGGTTGATGTCTATATAGATGCCATCAATGATGCTGTCAGCAGCCGGCCCGACGGCATGACCTGCGGCCTGCATCTGTGCCGGGGCAATTTCAAGGGCAAGTATCTCTCCCAAGGCGGTTATGAGCCAGTTGCAGAGCAGCTGTTCAACGACCTTTTCGTGGATGCGTTCTTCCTAGAATACGATACGGACCGGGCAGGCGATTTCGAACCACTGCGCCTGGTACCCGATGACAAGCATGTGGTTTTGGGCCTGGTCAGTTCCAAAGAGGCGGAGCTGGAAAGTGTAGAGAGCTTGGCGAAACGGATTGACGAGGCGGCGCGATACGTGCCGTTGGAGCGGTTATCACTGTCGCCGCAATGTGGTTTTGCTTCCGCCGTCTCAGGCAATCCTATTACGGAAGATTTGGAAAAGGCCAAACTAGCCCGCATCGTCGAAACCGCCATGCAGGTTTGGGGCGAGGTTTAAGAGGATTTCCTAGGCTGCATCCTCCAGTATCATTTCGGCGCCTTTTTCACCGATCATCAGGCAAGCGGCATTCGTGTTGCCCGACACCAGCGTGGGCATGATGGAAGCATCCACCACCCGCAGGCCGTCGGTGCCATGTACTCGCAGGCGCTCGTCCACCACGTTGCGGTCGGCGCTGCCCATGCGGCAGGTGCCCGTGGGATGATAGGTGGTCTCCGCCGTGCGGCGGATCCAATCCAACATGGCGTCGTCGCCTTGGATTTCTTCGCCTGGCGCTTCCTCGACACCGCGATAAGCGTCCATCGCGGCGGCGTTCATCAGGCCGCGGACCTTTGTCGTGCCATCCAGCAAACAGCGGCGGTCGGTCTCGGCTGACAGGAAGTTGAAGTTGATGGCTGGGGCATCGTTGGGGTTAGCCGTGCAGGCATGGATATGGCCTATGCTGTCGGGCCGGCATTGATAGATCGTGGCGATCATGCCCGGTTCCTTGCCCAGATACCGTTTGTTTGGGTCGTCATAGCGGAAGGGCACCAGATGCAGCTGGATATCGGGTGTTTCCAATTCGTCCCGCGTGCGCATGAAGGCCAGCATGGGCGCTGACGGCATGCTGATAAACCCACGCCGGTTAAAGACGTAGCGCAGGGCCTGCCAGCCCAGGCCCAGGCCGTTGACCTTGCCGTTATAGGTCACCTGTTGCTGGGTCACCTTCCATTTCATGCGGGGGGCGATATGGTCGCGCAGGCTTTCACCCACGCCCCACAGATCATGGTTCACCTCAATACCAAGATCCTGCAGACGCTGACCCTGGCCAATGCCTGAAAGCTCCAGGATTTGCGGCGATTTGACGGCGCCGGCGGACAGGATGACCTCCACCCCGGCCTTGGCCTGCACCACCCGGCCTTTGGAGAGGTATTGCACCCCGACCGCGCGCTTGCCCTCCAGTAGCACCTTTTCGACTATCACCTCCGTTTCCACGGTTAAATTCGCCCGGCTCATGGCTGGTTTTAAATAGCCGACGGCGGCGGAGGCGCGCTTGCCGTCGCGGATCGTGGTCTGGGTCTTGCACATGCCTTCCTGGGTGGCGCCGTTGTAGTCGTGATTAAACGGCACGCCGATTTCCGCCCCGGCGGCGATCCAAGCATCGTAGAGCGGCGTTTCATCTTTGCATTCAGAGACATGAATAGGGCCGCCCGCTCCGCGGATGCCATCATCGCCGCGCTCGAAATCCTCCAGCCTGCGAAAATGGGTCTTTACGGTATCGAAGTCCCAGCCCCGGTTGCCCTGTTGTGCCCAGGTATCGTAATCCTGCGGTTGTCCGCGCACGTAAACCAATCCATTGATGGCCGAGGAACCGCCCAGAACCTTGCCCCGCGGCACCGGGATGGCGCGGTTGGCTGTGCCTTCCTCGGGCTCCGAGCGGAAACGCCAGTTGGCTTTGGGGTCATCCAGCAGCAAGGCGAAACTAATGGGGAACTGGGTCCAGAAATTACTTTTCTTACCAGCTTCCAGCACCAGAACCTTGTGCTGGCCATTGGCGCTCAAACGGTTGGTTAGCACACATCCGGCGGAACCGGCGCCCACAATGATATAATCGTATTCCATGACGTTCTCCGCGAAACATTTTCGCCAGAGTACAACGGCGGCACGCCAGGGTCCATGTCCGTTGGCGGTCTGCCAAAAATCCATGCTGACGATCGGGCAGCCCGCCAAATTCTGCTCAACCTGCTCTCCAACGCCATCAAGTTCACGTCCGCAGGCGGCGAGGTCAAGGTAGGCGCCTGTCTCGATAGCCAGGGTGGGGCCGAGATTACAATCGCGGACAATGACGTTGGTATCGCCAAGGAGGATATGGAGATGATCCTGTTGCCCTTCTCGCAGGTGGATTCCACTAATTTCTCGACCGAGGGCGGTACCGGTCTCGGTCTGTCCATCGTCAATTCGCTGGTAGAATTACAAGGCGGCGAACTAAAAATTGACAGCAAACTAGGCGAGGGCACCTGCGTCACGGTGCGCTTCCCAAAATCCAGCATCCTCCGTGACCAGCGCTCGCATGGCTAAGATCACGGTTCGGCGAGGTCTTCTCAATCCCGTCGCAAAGATTTCTTGAATTGCCGTGGGTCGCGTACGGCGCCATGGGCCGCGCTTCTGGCCAGCAGAGCGTAGGATTCGAGTGCCCGGCTGACCGTGCGTTCGCGCATGGTGGGTAGCCAGGCCTCTTTGCCCCCATTCTCTGCTCGGGCTTCCATTGCAGCATTGCGCCGGGCTATTTCATCGACATCCACATCAAGAGATATGACGCGATTGGGTATATCTACGGTGATCTGATCGCCTTCGTGCACCAGGCCAATAGGGCCGCCTTCCGCCGCTTCGGGCGAGATATGGCCAATGGACAAACCGGAGGTCGCGCCCGAGAAACGGCCATCCGTGATCAATGCGCATTTTTCAGCTAGACCCATGGATTTCATCAGGCCCGTCACTCGCAACATTTCCTGCATGCCGGGGCCGCCTTTGGGGCCTTCATAGCGGATCACCACCACATGGCCCGGCTGAATTTGGCCGGTGCGGATACCGGCAGCGGCCTTGTTCTCGCTCTCGAAGATGATCGCGGGACCCGAAAAGGTCAGCATATCGCGGGGTACACCGGCGCTTTTGACGATACAACCATCGGCGGCTAGGTTGCCGTACAGCACCGCCAGACCGCCATCTGCGCTATGAGCGTGTTCCATATCGCGGATGCAGCCGGCTTCACGGTCCCGGTCCAGGTCATCATAATAGCTGTCCTGGCTGAAGGCGGTGATGGAACGGATACGGCCCGGCGCGGCGCGGAAGAATGTTTGCACATCTTCGTTGTTGGTCTGGCCGATATCCCACATGGCGAGCGTATCGCGCAGGCTGTCGCCCAGAATGTTGCACACATCCATATTCAGCAGATCCGCGCGGGCCAATTCACCCATGATCGCCATAATGCCGCCCGCCCGGTGCACGTCCTCCATATGGACGTTCTGAATGGAGGGCGAGACTTTGCACAAATGCGGCACCTTGCGCGACAGGCGGTCAATATCGGCCATGGTGAACGGTACCTCCGCTTCAAAGGCGGCGGCCAGTAGATGCAGCACCGTGTTGGTGGAACCGCCCATAGCCATATCCACGGTCATGGCGTTTTCGAAGGCCTCGAAGGTCGCGATATTGCGTGGCAGCACGGCCTCTTCGTCTAACTCGTAATAGCGCTTGGTGATCTCGACGATCTGGCGGCCGGCTTCCAGGAATAATGCGCCCCGCCTTGCATGGGTTGCGACCAGGCTGCCGTTGCCGGGCAGGCCAAGGCCCAGGGCCTCGACCAGGCAGTTCATGGAATTGGCTGTAAACATACCGGCGCAGGAACCGCAGGTGGGGCAGGCGATCTCTTCCAAGGCTTGTTTTTCTTCGTCCGTGACGCCGGGTTTGGCCGAGAGAACCATGGCATCGACACCGTCGACGATCATATCCTTGCCGCCGATCTTGATCTTGCCCGCCTCCATGGGGCCACCGGAAACAAAGACCGTGGGGATGTTTAGCCGCAGCGCCGCCATCAGCATGCCCGGCGTGATCTTATCGCAGTTGGAAATGCAGACCAAGGCATCGGCGCAATGGGCCTGGACCATATATTCCACGGCGTCCGCGATCAGTTCGCGACTGGGCAGGCTGTAGAGCATGCCTTCATGGCCCATGGCGATGCCGTCGTCGACGGCGATGGTGTTGAATTCCTTCGCCACGCCGCCGGCTTTATAAACTTCGTCACCGACCATCTGGCCCAGGTCCTTCAGGTGCACATGGCCCGGCACGAACTGGGTAAATGAATTGGCGATGGCGATGATCGGTTTCGCGAAATCACCCTCGTTGGTCCCCGTGGCCCGCCAAAGAGCGCGCGAAGCCATGCGGTTTGGGCCCTGAGTGGTGCGGTAGGATCTGTATTGTGGCATGGCGTGCTCCAGGTAATTGCGTCTGGGAGCATGAGTATAGCCAGCCGCGCTGGCGGAGGTCTATTGGCCGGAAAAATAAAAAGCCCGCACCCTGACGGCGCGGGCCCCATGAAACAGCCTAATACGGAGATTTTCGCCTATATATAGCCTCGACTGGCCGTGTTATTGACCGAACCGACAGCCGGAGCTAGGCCGATATCCTGGCGTAGATGGTTAGGTAATTTATCAATGTTTCGCGGCCGCGATACATTTGCCAATCCCTTCACCCAAGCTGTAACGGCCTTCCACGCGATGGCGAGCAGTCGGCCCATTTCCTTTGCTTGCAGCCGCCGGCCGTAGAACACCGCATCCTGATAGTCGATCAGAATGGTTTCTTCCTTGGGCGAAAATTTCCGCGCTAATTGCTGTTCGATTTTCTTGTGAAAGCTCATGTCTTTTCCTGACGTAGTATGCGCGGGTCTTGCTGGGTCCCCATGCCCGTGTCTTTAATATTGCAGTGCATATATTCTATTACTTAATAAAATCAACCTATTGCACGTGTTTTTTTACCTGTTAATTTTGCAATGCAGCATTGCATTTACGGCATGCTCTTGTCTTTAATATTGCAGTGCATATATTTGATGTATTAATAAATTCAATCTATTGCACCCGTTTCTTTACCTATTAATTTTGCGATGCAGCATTGCATTTACGGCACGGCTTGGTCAAAAGATTGTCTCGTTGCCATGGGGGACGGGAGGGCGGCATAATCAGCGCTGGAAAAAGGGGAGTGCGGTTATGAGTAGTGATGTTGGATCAGACGGGGCCGATTGGGCGGGGCGTCTGGCCGTCTTGCGCCGGGAGATGACGGCGCGGGGGCTGGACGGATTCGTGGTACCCATGGCGGACCGCTATCAGAACGAATATATCCCTGCCGCGGCCCGACGCATCGCCTGGCTGACCGGATTTACCGGTTCCGCTGGCTTGGTCGTGGTCCTGGCCGAAACCGCTGCCGCCTTCACCGATGGCCGCTATACCTTGCAAATCGCAGACCAGGTTGACGGTGATCTGTATGAACGCCTGCATAGCGGCGAAACGCCGCCGCCTGATTGGATCGCCAGGAACCTGCCCAGCGGTGGAAAATTGGGCTTTGACAGCTGGCTATTCACTCAGGATGGCGTAGCGCGCATTCGCAAGGGGGCGGAGGCCGCGGGCGGTGAGCTGATCGCCGTGGAGGACAATCCGCTGGATGCCGTCTGGCATGATCAGCCGGACGAACCCATGGCCCTGGTTGTGCCTCATGATATCGCCTTCGCTGGTGAAAGCTCCGCCGACAAGCGGGGACGCCTGGCGGCGGCCTTGCGGGGGTCCGGGCGTGAGGCAGTGGTCATCACGGCGCCGGATTCCATCGCCTGGTTGTTGAATATCCGCGGCGGCGATGTGCCCCATTCGCCATTGCCGCTTTCGCTGGCAATTTTGCATGGCGACGGCCAAGTGGATCTGTTTCTCGACCCTGAGAAACGGGGCAGGGGTCCCGGTCTTGCTTTGGCCAAACATCTTGGCAATGAAGTCTCGCTGCAGCTGCCCGACGCTTTCGCCCCGGCCCTGGATGCCCTGAAGGATAAGGTGGTGCAGGCCGATCCCGGCTCGACCGCCGCCTGGGTGTTCGAGCGTCTGACGGCGGCAGGCGCCGAAATCGCCCGCGACACCGACCCCTGCCAGTTGCCGAAGGCGATCAAGAACGAAGTGGAATTACAAGGCGCCCGCGCCGCCCATGGCCGGGATGGTGCCGCCATGGTGCGTTTTCAGCATTGGCTGTCGGTGTTCGGGCCAAAGGGAGACTTGGACGAACTGGCGGTCGAGGCGCAACTGGAGAAATTCCGCCGTGACGGAGAGCATTTCCGCGATCTCAGCTTTCCCACCATCACCGGCTCCGGCCCCAACGGCGCCATCGTGCATTACCGGGTCACAGCGGCAAGCAACCGCAAGCTCGGCACGGGCGAGTTTTATCTCGTCGATTCAGGCGCGCAGTATCTGGACGGCACCACCGACGTTACCCGCACCATCGCCATTGGAATGGTCAGCGACGAAATGCGTGATCGGTTCACCCGCGTCTTGAAGGGCCATATCGCCATTGCCACCACCCGCTTTCCTATCGGTACCACGGGAGCGCAACTGGACACCCTGGCCCGCCATGCCCTGTGGCAGGTGGGGCTGGATTTCGATCATGGCACCGGCCACGGCGTGGGTAGCTATCTGAACGTGCACGAGGGTCCGCACTCGATCTCGAAACGGCAACAGACACAGGATCTGCGCCCCGGTATGGTGGTCTCCAACGAGCCCGGCTATTACAAGACCGGCGCCTTTGGCATCCGCATCGAGAACTTGCTGGCTGTGCGCGAGGCCGGAATTGCCGGTGCAGAGCGTGATATGCTGGAATTCGAGAGCCTGACCCTTGCTCCCATCGACCGCAACGCCATTCTGCCGGAGCTGCTGTCGGAGCCGGAAAAGGCCTGGCTAAATGCCTATCATCAAAGGGTTTATGATGCCATCTCGCCACAAATAGACGATCCCAGCCGCGAATGGCTGGACGAGGCGACCCGGCCTATTTAGCGATGCCGCGCAGATCGCGTGTCGCGGTTTGAATATGGCGGTCCATGGCGTCTCTGGCAGCATCACCATCGCCTGATATGATGGCAGCTAGGACCTCCCTATGCTGGTTCAGCGAGATCTCGGCCAGGGCCTCGGTCCGGTCAGACGAAAGGGTCAGGCGTTCGCCGATCCAGGTCTGGATTTGGCCTCGGATGACATTGATCAGGCGGAACAGAATCTTGTTCTGGGTGGCGCGGGCGATCTCGAAATGAAAGTTTGCGTCAAATTCTTGAAAATGCTCCGGTTGACGCAGGCTTTCGGCCATGCCCTGTACCGTCGTCTCAATGGCCGTCAGATTGTCCGGTTCGGCCCGCAAGGCGGCCCAATAGGCCGCATTGGTTTCCAGCATATGGCGGGCTTCCACCAGATCATCCTGGCCTGACAGGTCACCAAGCAGACCCCATTCCAGGGGTTTTCTGAACTGCCCGGTTTCTGCTGCCACATAGGTGCCGCTGCCGATCCGTCCCTCCAATAACCCCATTGTTATCAAGGGTTTGAGGGCTTCACGTACAGAAGTCCGACCAACGGCAAAGCGTTTGCATAAATCACGTTCAGAAGGCAGACGGTCGCCGGGCTTCAAGGTTCCGTTGGTGACCAATTCGCGGATTTGCGCCACGATGGTATCGCTAATCGTGGCCCGTTCGACTTGGCGGAACGGGTCGACTGCTGATTGTTTGCTTTCCGCCGTCTCGGTCATCGCATCGAAAACCCATTCAGTTGAGCAATGGTGGCTTTACAGTGTTTTCTAAGCCAGTTAAAATTGGTCTGACCAGCTGGCCAATTGTTGTCTTAATCAACCGGCTGCGTCAAGTCTCTATTGTTTGTGGGAGAACATTGGTGGTGGATCCATTTGCTGATTTGGGGACCCGGATAGAGTTGGTTTCGACCGACAAATATTTCCGCGACATCTCCATTGGCCTATACGCCCGCGAGGATGATACGGGTTGGTGCTTTCGGGTGCGCAGCTTTGCCGGCTATGACGGCGTGGCGGACCGCATCGCCCATATTCTTGCCGCCATGATGACCTTGGGCGGCATGGAAAGGTCCGAAGGGGCGGATAGCGTCCGTTTTCCCTGCCGTGGCGAACATTTGACCGCCGTACGCCGCCTGTTCTTGCAGGCTTGCAAGGAAAAACCCGATGCAGCCCCCGAGGCGCCGGTCTTGACCCTGTGGGATAAGAAGTCTGAATTAACCGTGACGGCGGCGGCAAAAGGGCAGGGGACTTATGAATTGTCGGCGCACGGTGATGGTGCCGCGCGGGCTGAAAGGCGCCTGACGGCCCTGCGCAACGCCGTGGTCAAGCTGGCCGATGCCCAGGCCGATGAAGGGGCTGGCCAACGGCTCAGCTTTCAATGCGGCCAGGGTCATGACGCCATGGTGGGGATGTTGTTGCAAACCGCACCGAACGTGCGTTCGGTGATGCGGGAACAGGAAATGAATGCGGCCAAGGGCGTGCTCGCGGCGCCAGGCAGCCAGGAATAGGAACCGCCAACAATGGAAAAACCGCAAAGAATGACCAGCCGGGAAAGGGTCCTTGCGGCCCTTGCCGGCGAGCCCGTGGACCGCACGCCGGTCTGCTGCCCGACCTCAGTGGCCACGGTGGAGTTAATGGATCTGGTCGATGCGCCGTTCCCCAATGCCAATCGCGAGGCCGCACCCATGGCCCGTCTGGCCGCCACGGCGCACACGATTTTGGGTTTCGACAGTGTCATGCCAGTGTTTTCCATCATTCAGGAATCCTCCGCGCTGGGCTGCAAGATGCAATGGGAAGGCAAGGACAACTGGCCCACGGTGCGGATGACCGATCCTATCTGGGACAAACCTGAAGATATATATATTCCCAATGACTTAATGGACCATCCCGATCTTGTTTGTGTACTGGACGCGATCAAATTGCTGCGCCGGGACCTGGGCGACGACGTCGCCATCATCGGCAAGACCATGGGGCCGTGGTCCATGGCCTATCATTGCTTTGGGGTGGAAAAATTCCTGCTGCTGTCCCTGGACGATCCCGAGGCGACCAAGGAAATTCTGCACAAACTCAAGAAAGTCACCATAGATTTTGGCAATGCCCAGGTCGAAGCGGGCGTTGATGCCCTTACTTTACCAGATCACGCCACCGGCGATCTGGTCAGCGGCGAATATTACGAGCGCTATTTGCGCTATTTACATGCTGAATTCGCGGAAAAAATCCAATGTCCACTGATTTTGCACATTTGCGGCCGCACCGTGGACCGCATGAGCTTTATCGCGGAAACGGGCATGGCGGCCTTTCATTACGATTCAAAGAACAGCCCGACGGAATCCATGCAGACCGTGCATGGGGATATCGCCCTGGTGGGCAATATCAATAATCCCGAGACGCTGTTTTCGAAAACCCCAGACGATGTAAAGGCCGAGGTCTTCGCCAATCTGGACGCGGGCGTACAGATGATCGGACCCGAATGCGCCATTCCCCTGCAAACTTCGATTGCCAATCTGCGCGCCATTCCTGAGGCGGTGCAGGAATGGTATTCACGACATTAATTTAATGTGTTGAGTGCGTATTATAAACTGTTTCTTTAAATTATTGGATATCCAGGCATGGCTGAATTTAGTGATATTGCGAACCAAACCATCCAGGACGAGATTGAGGAATATCTCGAACGGTCGGAGGAGATCACGCGCTTTGTCGACCTATTCAGCCAGGCCAAGCCGGCCTTGCAGGAAATCGCGGCCGCCATAATCGAGGGCGACGACGTCGTCGTCGACGAATTGACCACCAAGGCGCTGGCGGACGGCATCGACGCCATCGAAATCATGGACGACGGCCTGATCGGCGGCATGGGCATTGTCGGCATCAAATTCCGCGAGAATTTCGTCTTTGTGCCAGAGGTTTTGAGCTGCGCCCGCGCTATGCGGGCGGGCATGGCCCATATCGAGCCCATATTGTCCGCCTCGGGCATTGAAAAACAGGGCACCGTAATCATGGGCACTGTAAAAGGTGATCTGCACGATATTGGCAAGAATCTTTGTATTATGATGCTGCGTGGCTCCGGCTTCGACGTTATCGACCTTGGTGTTGATGTGGGCGAGGACGCCTTCATTGATGCGGTGGAGGATAGCGGTGCTAAGGTTCTGGGCATGTCCGCCCTGTTGACCACGACCCTGCCAAACATGGGCAAGACCATCGAGGCGATGATCGACGCCGATGTTCGCGACGATGTGCAGGTCATGGTGGGCGGGGCGCCGGTAACCCAGGAATTTTCGGACGACATGGGCGCCGACGGCTATGGCCCGGATGCACTTAGCTGTGTTGCGGTTGCGAAAGAGCTCATGACATTGGCGGCATAGGCTGACGTCGGGTATATATTTCGTGGCCGATCCAACAAAAAAAGATTACCAACAGCGCCTTAATCAAATGACTGAAATCTTCGCCGAAATCCTGGGCAACGCCCAGGACAAGGTGATGGATCCAGCAGTCGGGCGCTGTCCTTATCGTTCCGCCAAGGATATCTGCACAGCCAAATTCGGCTGTGCCAACCGCGAAAAGCTCAAGGACATGAGCGTCGAACCAATTTGTGCCCATGACGGCACCCTGGACTTTCGTGGCGCCTGGGAAACACGGCCCGAAAGCTACCAAAAAACCAAGGAAAAAGTGGTCCAGGTACGGCAACGGGCGCAGGAAGGCCGCAAGGACCGCCGGGCAGGGATGGAGGGCGAAAGAACCAAGACCGAGAACCTGTTCGACCGAGCCGATGTTCAGTGCCTGCGCCTGGCCTCGTCATGTGGGCGTTATGGCGACTGCCATGAATGTATCGTGATCGTGAACCAGGGCGCCGAGGCATTGGCCCCACGCACGGAATTAGAGGCGTTTTTAGGCGAAAACTACCGTCTGGCCTGTCAGGCCGAGATTCTCAACCCTGACGCCGAGATTGCCTTCGAGCCCCTACTCCGCGCGCCGCGCATTCTCGAAACCAGTCTGGAAAAACCTATTGATCTGGCCACCACAATCACCCGGGATGGCAGGAAGGTTCTGCGCGGCGGCGAGGTGATAGATAAATACCGGGGGCATATTTTTGGCCTGGCCATAGATCTGGGTACCACGACCATCGCCGCCAACTTGTTTGATCTGGAGACCGGGAACAGTATTGCGATTGCCTCGTTCGAAAACCCGCAACGCTTTGGCGGCAGTGATGTTATGCATCGGATTTCCTATGACGGCGGGCCGCATCAGGGCGAATTACACAAAGTGGTCATCAATGCCTTGAACGGGGAGATCGAGGCGCTTTGTCAACGTTACGAGTTCACCCGCCGGGAAATCTACGAAATCGTCGTGGCGGGCAATTCCACCATGCGGGATCTGTTTTTCAAGGGCGATGTGCAGGCCATAGGCCAACGGCCCTATAAATCCCCCATCGAACTGGCTTTTCTGGATGGCAAGCGGGACAGCACCGCCCTGGTGGCGGAGGCCCGCAAATTGGGCCTGCGGGCCCATCCGAAATGCCTTGTCCATGGCCTTCCCCTGATTGCCAGCCACGTTGGTGGCGACGCCGCGGCCTCGCTACTGGCACTCGATATCTCGCCCGATGACGACGACGTGGTCATGCTGGTGGACATGGGCACCAACACAGAGATCATTCTGGCCGGGCAGGGCCGCTTGATGGTTGCCTCCTGCCCCGCTGGACCGGCTTTCGAGGGCGGCTTGGTCCGCTTCGGCATGGCTAGCTACGACGGCGCCATTGAAACGGTTGCCCAGGGCCCCACCGGCGGTTTCCATTGGCGCACCATTGGCGGTGGCGAGCCGCTTGGTCTTTGTGGTTCCGGCCTGATTGATCTGTTGGCGGTACTACGCCATAGCGGCGCCATGAACGAAAAGGGCGCCCTGAGCCGGGAAAGGGGCAAACGCAATGGAGTGGTTGCAGTGGTGCCGGAACATGACATCAATATTTCCGGGAAGGACATCAGCCATCTGGCGCAGGCCAAGGCGGCCTCGAATGCGGGCCAAAGCATCCTCATGCGGCGCTTTGGCGTCACGGATAGGGACATCAAGCGGCTGTATCTGGCGGGTGGTTTTGCCTCGCATGTGGATTTCGATAACGCCGTCGCGATTGGACTTTTGGCGGCAGTGGACAAGGATCGCATGGTCCGGGCCGGAAACACCGCGCTGCAAGGCGCGGGCGAAGCGTTGTTGAACCATGACAGGCGGGCGCATTTGGAAGCCTTGGTGCGCCGGGCCGAACATGTTGAATTGGAAAGCGAGGCGGATTTTTTCGACATTTTTGTCGAGGGCTGCCTCTTCAAACCAATGGCTAACATTGGTGCAAACAAACCCTAGAGGAACGAGCCATGAAAATTGATGGGACGGAGCGGGAATTCTTCGTTATCGGAGAAAACGTTCATACTACCCGGCTCTTGTTAAAACGCAGCAAGCGGGTCACTACGGATGATAGTGGTGGCGACGTGATCACCTACACCACGAATGAAGGCGAAGCGCGCACGCTGCCCATTCCCGATGCCATTACCGGCTCTCAGGATTTTCAGGAGGGTCGGGTTAAGCACGTCAAGGCGGCCTTGCATCAGGGCATGTTTGGTGCCGCGGATGCCGCCGCCGAAGGCTTGAGTTATATCCAGGCCATTGTCGAACGGCAGGAGGCCACGGGTGCGGATTTCCTTGATATCAACGTTGATGAAGTCTCCATGAAGACTGAAGAACAAATCGAGGCCATGCAATGGCTGACAGGCAAGGTTCAGGAGATGGCAAAACGGCCCTTGGCCATTGATTCCTCCGATATTAACGTTATTGCCGCCGGCCTGGCCGCTTATGACGGCAGAAACGGCCTGCCGATACTGAATTCCGCTTCCATGGAGCGTCCCGGCGCCCTTGATCTGGCGGTGCAATACGAGGCAGCGGTCGTTGTCACCGCTGCCGGCGCCTCTGCGATGCCCGATGGCACTGCCGATCGGGTCGCCAATGCCGGCTCCATGATCGAACTGGCGACGGATAAAGGCATTGCCCTCAAAGACATATATCTAGATCCCTTGGTCTTTCCGGTTTCTGTCGATCCAGGATACGGGCGCCATTGTCTGGATGCCATCCGTGAAATCCGGCAACGCTTTGGCTCGGAAATCCATATCACGGGCGGCATCTCGAACGCTTCCTTTGGGGTACCGGGACGGAAATTCATCAACGAAGCCTTCATGCGCCTGATGGTGGAGGCGGGGGGCGATAGCGGTATCATCGACCCGGTGCAAAACGATCCCAACGCCGCCCTGGTGCCAGGCGAGCCGTCCCATGCCATCGAACTGGCCATGGCGGTGGTATTGGGTCAGGATCCCGATTGCCGGACCTATATCAATGCTTGGCGCAAGAACCAGTTGGGATAGGCCGCTACGGTGGCCAACTGCTGGAGAGGGTGCTCCTCGCGCCGATTAATGTTGGGGCGGAGGTACGACCGCAAAAGAGGCTACTGCTACAATCCACATTGATTATGGCGGCCGCCGACATGCCGCTGGACTATTCGGTGGCCTCGTTTATTTCCATGGGGATTTTCGCCAAGGTGCGGCACACTCTTGTGGCGACCCAGGTGATCGGTATGGCCAAGTTTTCCTGATATGTCGGAGGCGATGGAGCAGGGGCAGGTTCGGCTATATGGTGGGCGGTGACGGGATCGAACCGCCGACATCCTCGGTGTAAACGAGACGCTCTACCATCTGAGCTAACCGCCCCCAGGGATCACGCACTAACTCCGCCGATCCAAAGCGCAGGCAACATGGCCCAAACCGACTCGAAAGGCAACAGGGCATGCCACGATAGCGACGCTGTTTTGCGGCCTAGCCTTCAAAAGAAATTTATACCGGTATCGGTTTTTCGACAACAATTGTTATAGCTTCTGGCATCGGAAGGTCCTATCCGATGCCCAACGACACCTAGTTCGAGCATTACATAATAGGCTCTATGTTTAACAATAAGTAATAAAAACATTGCAGAAGGAAAATATCAAAAATTATACATAAGCTTCGGAGAAAAAAAGGAATACCGATAATAATAAAAAAAGAGTAATAAAATAATGACAATGCCGATAATGTATATTATGACAAATGAAATAGTTTTCTTACTAGATAAAGTTTTTCTTATTCAATGTTTGGCGCTTATATGTAAGGTAACTCTCAAGAGCGCCATCTTTTGACACAATATTTTACACAAGACTTGAATCGATATCCGCCGTTGGCATTTGAAAGCCAAAGACTATAGTCCCCACATGACAAAGATAAATTCTATGACGACAGCAATAGAACAATTATTGGAAATCATGACACGGCTTCGCGACCCGGAGAATGGATGTGCCTGGGACCAAGCCCAGGACTTCTCCTCGATCGCGCCGTACACTATTGAGGAAGCTTACGAGGTCGTGGATGCCATTGCGCGCCTGGGTGATAATGCGGGCGCGATGACGCATCTACGCGACGAGTTGGGTGATCTTTTATTGCAAGTGGTTTTTCATGCCCAGATGGCCGCTGAACAGGATGCATTTGATTTCGAGGCTGTAACCCAGGCAATCTCCGACAAGATGATCAAACGCCACCCGCATGTCTTTGGGACCGACGAATTTCGGGATGCACAGGCGCAAACCATTGCCTGGGAGGAACAAAAGGCAATTGAGCGTACTGAACTGGCGCACACGGAAGGCCGGGCCCAATCCGCCCTGGACGGGGTGGCCACCGCCCTGCCCGCCTTGACCCGCGCCCTCAAACTGCAAAAACGTGCCGCCCGCGTGGGCTTCGATTGGCCTGATGCAGTGTTTGTGTTGGACAAAATAAAGGAAGAAGTCGCGGAACTAACGGCTGAAATGGATGCGAGGAACGCGCAAGCCATGGCCGACGAAATGGGTGATCTATTGTTTAGCGCGGTCAATCTGGCCCGGCATCTTAATATCGATCCGGAGGCCGCGTTGCGTGCCGGCAACGATAAGTTCGAACGCCGCTTCCGCTATCTCGAAATTGATTTGGCGGGCCAAGGCCTAGACCCAAAGGAGCTGGACATCGTGGCTTTGGAAGACGCTTGGGTGCGAGCGAAAAATAACGAAATTACGCAAAATTAAATATCGTTCTTCATCCCAAATAGCTGCTCCCGAAGGTTCCACCAAGCGCCCTCGCCCACGGCCGCGATCATCGGTGAAGAATGCATGGTGACATTGATATCATAGGCGCTGCCGTCCAGGCGCGCGGTATGGCCGCCGGCTTCTGTCAAGAGCAGCTGGCCCGGCGCATGATCCCAGGGATTGGTGCGTAGATAGAGCGCATAATGCAGCCGCCCATTGAGCATCTGTTGATACTCCAGCCCCGCCGTATGCAAGACGAACAAAGGCCCGACCTTGTCGAAATTGCGCGCGGCTGTCGCGGTCAAATCCTTGTCATAGCCGCCCAGGTGCAAACAGCCCGACAAACGCGCCAGTTCAGGTTCCGGGCCCAGTTCCACCCGGCGCCCGTCCAGATAGGCGCCGCCGCCCTTCTCGGCCATGGCCATGAGGTCATGCACCGGATCATAGATCCAGCCAGCAACCACTTCCCCGCCATCTACGAGCGCCACCATGGTGGCGAACAATGGCACGCCATGGGCATAATTGATGGTGCCGTCGATGGGGTCGATGATCCAGCAAGGTGCTTTTCCGGTCTGTAATGCCTCAAGGAGAGCCGGTTTCTCCGCCACTGCCTCCTCGCCTACCATGACGCTACCGGGCAGCAGACCGCCTAGCACCCGCTCCAATGCTCGCTCGGTTTCCAGATCCGCGATGGTGACCAGGTCGCCAGGGCTTTTCTCCGAGATTTCATGCGCCGCCAGGCCTTGAAAACGGCTCAATGCCTCGGCGCGTGAGACTGCGCGGATGGCGTCCGCGACGACGGAAATGTCAGGAGCCCGGCTCAAAATTAATCCTCCAAAGGAAAAGGGGCCGCCTATCGGCAGCCCCTTCCCTTACGCAAATAACTGTTAGGGAACAAGTTTTACATCATGCCGCCCATGTCGGGCATGCCACCGGGCATGCCGCCGGCGTCGTCATCATCAGAATCCGCGACCATGACTTCAGTGGTGATCAGCAGGCCGGCGACCGAGGCCGCGTCCTGCAGAGCCGCACGCACGACCTTGGTTGGATCGATAATACCAGCTTTGTACATATCGACATATTTGTCGTTCTGTGCATCAAAGCCTTGGCTGGTATTGTTTTTTTCCAACAGTTTACCGGCGACCACGGCGCCGTCGACGCCCGCGTTTTCGACAATCTGGCGCAGGGGGGTCTGCAGGGAACGGCGCACGATATCGACACCGACTGTTTGGTCGTCATTGCCGGTCTTGGTCTTTTTCAGGGCAGAGGCGGCATACAACAGGGCGCAACCACCGCCGACCACGACGCCTTCTTCAACGGCGGCGCGGGTGGCGTTCAGGGCATCATCGACGCGGTCCTTGCGCTCTTTGACCTCAACTTCGGTGGCACCACCGACCTTGATCACGGCAACACCGCCCGCCAGCTTGGCCAGACGCTCTTGCAGCTTCTCCTTGTCGTATTCCGACGAGGTTTCTTCAGCCTGTGCGCGGATCTGCGTGCAACGGCCTTCAACGTCCGATTTCTTGCCATTGCCGTCGATGATGGTGGTTTCTTCCTTGGTGATGGAGATGCGCTTGGCGCGGCCCAGCATTTCCGGGGTCACGCTTTCCAGCTTGATGCCCAGATCTTCCGAAACCACCTGGCCACCGGTCAGGATGCCGATATCTTCCAGCATGGCTTTCCGACGATCGCCAAAGCCCGGCGCCTTGACAGCCGCCACTTTCAGGCCGCCGCGCAGCTTGTTGACCACCAGAGTGGCCAAGGCTTCGCCTTCCACATCCTCGGAGATGATCATCAGCGGACGGCCGGACTGGGCTACCGTCTCGAGCACCGGCAGCATGGGCTGTAGGGAGGAGAGCTTGGATTCGTGGAGCAGGATGTAGGGATCTTCCAGTTCAGTGGTCATCTTATCCGCATTGGTAATGAAATACGGGGAAAGATAGCCGCGGTCGAACTGCATGCCTTCGACGACGTCGAGCTCGGTCTCAAGGCCCTTAGCCTCTTCAACCGTGATCACGCCTTCCTTGCCGACCTTTTGCATGGCCTTGGCGATCATGTCGCCAATCTCGCTCTCGCCGTTGGAGGAAATGGTGCCAACCTGGCGCACTTCCGCTTCGGTGGAGATGGGCTTGGACTGCTTGGCCAGATTGGCAACGACCGTGTCAACGGCCAAGTCAATGCCACGGCGAAGATCCATGGGGTTCATACCTGCCGCAACGGACTTGCAGCCCTCGCGCACGATAGTTTGGGCCAGTACAGTCGCGGTGGTGGTGCCGTCGCCGGCGACGTCGTTGGTCTTGGATGCGACCTCACGAACCATCTGTGCGCCCATGTTCTCGAACTTGTCGGACAGTTCGATCTCTTTCGCGACCGTGACACCATCCTTGGTGATCCGGGGCGCGCCAAAGGATTTGTCCAGCACAACGTTGCGGCCCTTGGGGCCGAGGGTCACTTTCACCGCATCGGCGAGAGTGTCGACGCCACGCAACATGCGCGTGCGGGCGTCTGTTTCAAAACGTACTTCTTTTGCCGCCATTTGTCGGGGCTCCTTAATTCAGTCTATATGATAATGCAATTACATTAATGGTTTAGATCATTTTCATGATCTAAATTATGAATTGCACTAGCCAATGACGCCCATGATGTCGGACTCTTTCATGATGATCAGTTCTTCACCATCAAGGGTCACTTCCGTGCCGGCCCATTTGCCGAACAGAACGCGGTCACCCGCCTTCACATCCAAAGCGTGGATTGCGCCGTTCTCGCCACGGGCACCGTCGCCTGCCGCCAGAACCTCTCCCTCCATGGGCTTTTCCTGCGCCGTATCGGGAATGATGATGCCGCCCGCGGTTTTTTCTTCACTGTCCACTCGGCGGATCAGTACGCGGTCATGCAATGGTCTGATTTGCATCAGATACCTCCAAATAATTTCTGTTAACCCTGAGATTTCTCAGGTTTCTCGAAACGTGTTAGCACTCTAACTAAGTGAGTGCCAGCTATATAGGGAGGCTGATTTGCCCTGTCAATACATGGACTCGCCGGGCATTGGTCGAAATCATTGAAATAACCTTCTTCGGAGCCAGAATCATTGGGTTCCTGGCGCCGCTGGCTGGGGTGGCAAGAGCCGGCATCTTAGAGAGCAGATTGCCCGTTCTCTCATTCCGCTATTCAATAATCGGCGATGAACTTGGCCAGATGAAAATTGTTATCGTCGAAAATTGGATGTGGCAAAGGTATCGCCTTATATTTTCACCCGATCGACATTTTGCTCTATACTATTCATTGATTTGTTGGCGATTTAGCCAAGTTTGATGTCTAGGGGGCTGATATGAACAAGAGGCTGTTGGGCTGCGTGACCGCGACCTTAATAATTGAACTGGTAAGTTTTCCCGCCATGGCAGCGGATGCGGCGCTGAGCGCCGCCGATACAGCCTGGATATTGACTTCCACCGCCCTGGTTTTATTCATGACGCTACCCGGTTTGGCGCTGTTTTATGGCGGCCTGGTGCGCGCCAACAATGTCCTTTCCGTGCTGATGCACTGTTTCGCCATCGCCTGCCTGGCTTCGGTATTGTGGCTGATTGGTGGTTATGCCCTGGCCTTTGGCGATGGCGGCGGGGCGCAGGCCTGGATTGGCGGAGCGGAAAAATGGTTCCTCCTCGGCATTGGTCCGGACACTTTGTCGGGCAGCATTCCGGAAGTCCTGTTCGCCATGTTCCAAATGACCTTCGCCATTATCACCCCGGCTTTGATCGTCGGGGCGTATGTGGAGCGGATAAAATTCTCCGCCGTAATGTTGTTCTCTGGCCTTTGGCTGATCCTGGTCTATGCCCCGGTCTGCCATTGGGTCTGGGGCGGCGGCTGGCTGGCGGATCTGGGCGTGATGGATTTTGCTGGCGGCATCGTGGTCCATGTCACGGCGGGCTCCTCGGCGCTGGTGTTGGCGAAAATACTTGGTAGCCGGCGCGGTTTTCCAAAGGAACTGCGCCCACCGCACAATCCGGGCATGACCATGATCGGTGCTTCGATGTTGTGGATCGGCTGGTTCGGCTTTAACGCCGGCAGCGCGCTCGCCGCCGACGGCAGTGCCTCTATGGCCATGCTGGTCACTCATATTTCGGCCGCCACGGCATCCTTGACCTGGGCTTTCCTGGAATGGCGGCGTTTCGGCAAGGCCTCTCTGGTCGGCATTGTGACAGGCATGGTGGCAGGGTTGGCGACGATCACGCCCGCATCCGGCTTCGTCGGACCCATCGGCGCCTTGTTTATTGGCCTTATGGCCGGCGTGCTCTGTCATTTCGGTGTCGAATGGGTGAAACAGAAAATCCAGATCGACGATTCCCTGGACGTCTTCGCTGTGCATGGTCTTGGCGGCGCCCTAGGCACCTTGCTGACGGCCTTTTTCGCAGCGACATCGCTAGGCGGCATGGGTTTGGCCGAGGGTGCCACCATGGGCTCGCAATTCGGCGTGCAGCTGCTTGGTATCCTCGCGGTGGTGGTCTGGTCGGTGCTGGTGAGCTACATCATCATCAAGGTGGTTGGTGCCATGGTCGGTCTGCGGGTCGATGAAGAGGATGAGGTCGAGGGCCTGGACCTGGTGGCCCATGGCGAGCGCGGCTACGACCTGTAACCGAATTGAGGAGACGAAGAGATGAAATTTATTGTAGCCGTGATCAAGCCACACCGTCTGGATTCGGTGCGTGATGCCCTGACGGCCATTGGCGTGCATGGCCTGACCGTTTCCGAAGTGCGCGGTTACGGCCGCCAGGGAGGACATACGGAGATTTACAGAGGGGCCGAATACCAAGTCAATTTCGTGCCCAAGTTAAAGATGGAAATCGCTGTATCAGACGATCTGGCGGAGCGGGTGGTAGAGGCCGTCCGCGAAGCGGCCAACAACGACCAGATCGGCGACGGCAAGATCTTTGTTTTCGATCTGGAACAGGTCATGCGGATCAGGACCGGCGAAACCGACAATGAGGCCCTTTAGAGCTCTAAATAACTTCGTCCTCGCGCGAGGTGGTTTCGCCATAGCGGCTTAAGGCAGGCGCCTTCAGGCCATCGTACAGGCGTTCAATCCCGGCGTTAATGCGTTCGGCGTCGCGATCGAACAGCCCGTTGCCCCGCAGATCGCTTTCGACCAGGAAAGGCCCCATGTTCTCCACCTCGAACACCCACAAGGCCTGGGCGATGCCCAGTTCGTCCAGCCAATGGGCATCCCGAACATGCTTTATCCCGCGCCCGAGCAAGGCGCCGGTACCATAGCCGACGGTTGTCAGATAGACCGCGCCATTGGGCACGAAATGGTAGCGGTAGTCCTCTTTCGACATGCCCCCCTTGCCGATAATCACCTTGCAGCCCGAGGCCGGGAACCAATCCGCCAGCCAGTGCGAGAAACGGAAACTGGCGGTCGCGGTCACGGCACCTACCGTAAAGCTGCCGTCCTCGTTTTGCGCCGCGGCGGGCGAGCAGTGGAAGCTGACATTGGAAAGCCGGGCCAGATCCACCGGCGGGGCCATGCCCTGTTCCAGAATGCGTTTGTAGGCCCCTTCCCGCGCAGTGTAGATCACGCCGTCCAGATAAACGACGGTGCCGATTTTAAGGTTGGCTATATCCTCCGGCGAGACCGGAATGGACAGACGTATTTCCTTTAGGGTAGCCACTATTCAATCCCCTCTCTGCGATGATAGGGCGTGAACCAATTCGGGTCGGTGCGGTATTCGACCTCGCCGCCGGGATGAATGCGCGCCACGGCCCGGCGCGAGGAGAGACAGAAAGAATGCACACTCATGGGCATGCCGCCCGTATGAGTATAGCCCACGTCAATATGGCAATCGACAACCATGGACGAGCCGATGAAGCCCATGGGCCCCATGCCGATGTTGTTGCCCAGCTCGGTCAACTCTACCTCCAACGCGGCGATCTCTGGATCGGGATGACGGTCGCCTACGGTGCGCAGACAGGCCGCCTGTTTTCCCAAGAGCATCGAAGTATCCTTGCTGCCGCCCAGTCCAATGCCGACGATAGCCGGCTGGCAGGCCAGGCCACGGCGGCCGAACTGCATCATGGTGTCGAGGAAAAAACGCTTGATCCCGTCCTTACCGTCGCCCGGGAACAGCATCCGGTAATCGGTGCCGAACAGACCGCCCTTGTGTACGGTCACGATATCGAGCCAATCGGCATCCGGCTCGAAGCTGTATTCAATCTCGGGCGCGTTGATGCCCACGTTGTTGTTGTAATCGGCACGACTTAGAGGATGCACACGGTTGGGGCGCAGGGGAATATCATGGGTGGCCCGTGCCGTGGCCCGGCGCAAGGCGCGCTCCAGCGCCACGAAACCTCCCTCCAGGATAGCCTCGTTGCCAGCCTTTACGTAATAGCGCGGCAGCCCGGTATCAGCGCACATGGCGCGGCGATCTTCCTCAGCCGCGTGCCAGTTCTCCACCATGGACTCGAGCACGAAACGGCTCAAATCCTCTGCCTCGGTATCGACCATGGACTCTATACCAAGGCGGAAATCCTCGGGAATTTCGATCGCCGCCCGGCGCATCAGCTCGAGCGCGGTAGCCTCGATCAGGTCGTTGGGTATCGCGCGGTTTATCTCTTGTGGCATCAGGTTAATCCATCTAGATCAGGCTTTCGCCCGGTTTGACCCGTGTAAAGGCAACGGCCTGAGTATCCACCGCCAGTTCCCCATCACGCAAACTGACCAGAGTATTGCGCGAGCTTTCCAGACTATCCGTTTCTGGGTGATCGGCGCGAAAGTGGGCGCCGCACGAATCCTCCCGCAACAAAGCCGCGACCGCTATGGTGCGCCCGATCAATATTTGACTGCGCAGGTTAAGCCAGTCGTGCCAGGTCATGTTTGATAGACGCGGGCCATCGGGGACGCCTGCGGCCTCTAACTCGTCCTCCAGCGCCTCCAGCGCGGCCAGGGCACGCCGTAAGCCAGCCGCGTCACGGATAATACCGATATCGTCCCAGGTAATGCGCTGCATGCGTTCACGGATCAACAATAGGTCGCCTACCGGTTGATCGAAGGGCTGCAACGCGGCCGCAACCGCATCCTGGATCACGCTTTCATCGCCATCGACGAGAATGCCTTCGCCTGGCACCCACTGCGCCATGACATCGCCGGCGATGCCGCCAAATACAGTGGAATTGGCGACGCCGTTGCCGCCCAGCCGGTTGGCGCCGTGGATGCCGCCGGTATCCTCACCAGCGGCGAATAGGCCGGGCATGGCGGTTGATGTATCCGTATTGAAGACCACCCCGCCCATCATGTAATGGGCGGTCGGCGTCACCTCGACCAAGCCGCCGACCAGATCGAAACCGACATCGCGGCAGCGGTCGACCATGCCCTTGAATTCCCGGTGCACCATGGCGCCATCAAGATGACGCATGGTAATATAGAGGCCGCCATTGGGTCCGGTGCGTCCGGCCTGCATTTCCTCGAACATGCCGCGGCTGACAATATCGCGGGTAGCCCGTTCGCCTGCTGGATCGTAGCTATCGAGGAAGCGCTCGCTATTCGCATTTAGCAGATGCCCGCCGGCACCGCGCAGGCCCTCCTCGATAATGGTGCCGGTGATCCGTGTATGGGCGCCCGCAACCAGGCCTGTGGGGTGAAATTGCACCATCTCCATATCGCGCAGGCTTAACCCCGCCGCCAATGCCATAGCCATGCCGTCACAGCTCTTATCCCCCGAAGGGGTGTGATAGAGATACATTGATGGCCCGCCACCTGTGGCCAATAGGACTGCCTTCGCGCGCACGAAAATAAAGCTGCCCCGGCGCATATTGATCATCAAAACGCCGGCGATGCGGCTGCCATCGATGCTGGGCACTAGGGCGATGGCGCGGTGTTCCTCCAGGCGATCGATGCCCCGGGCCCAAACTTGTTCGGCCAGGCGTGAGATGATCTCGATGCCGGTCAGGCTGCCCTTGTGTACGGTGCGGTCAAAAGATTGCCCGGCGAAGGCTTTCTGATGCAGGGAGCCGTCCGGGTTACGGTCAAAGAAACAGCCAAGATCGTTTTCCAGCTCCAGCACCCGCTCGACTGCCTTATTGACAAGCAGCCAGGAAAGTTCCTGATGGTTTAGCCATTTACCACCCTCGATCGTGTCCATGAAATGGCGGGCGATGGAATCTTTCGGATTCAGCGCCACGTTGTAGCCGCCCTGGACCATGCGGGTACAGCCGCTCTTGCCTAGCAGGCCTTTCACGGCAATGGTGATCTTTAGATCTGGCGCACCCTTGTGTGCATGCAGCGCCGCGAACAGCCCTGCCCCGCCAGAGCCTAAAATAAGGATATCCGTATCAATCCGAGCTATGTCTTCCATGATGCGTTTACCAGGCCAATACGAAAAACAGGAGCCCGGCGGCCAGGGCCAAACCGAACGACAGCGCAATACGCGTTTTTTGCGCCTCGCTCCAAGGCAGGAATTCCAGCGCCAACAGACGCAGGCCACCCATAAGATGCGCCGCCAGCAGAATGATCAGGCCGGTTTCAGCTAGTTTGACCAACGGGTTTTGGGACCAGTCGAGAAAGCCGTCCAAAGCGGCTTGATCGACCGCCGTGGATAGTACGTAAAGATGCAACGGCAGGAACAGCGCCAGGCCCAGGCCGGACAGGCGGTGCACCGCGAAGGCCCAATAGGCGGCATGATTGCGGGCCGGCATGTAGCTCATAGCAGCCACCTCATGCAATTGCCGCGACGGCGCGGAAACCCAGCAACAGAACAACCGCTACGAAGATCAGGGCCGCGATGTCGGACAAGGCCCGGTGCCGGGGCAAGCTCTCCCGCGCCACGGCGCGCAATCCAATCGCGCCGTGCAGCGCGGCGGCTGCCATGAACAGGCCATACAGCAGCGGCCAGGCGCTGCTTGCCTGGGTGCGGGCGAGAATTTCCTGGGCCGAGAGGCCATTCTGCACGGCAATTATGATGACCACCAGATGCACCACCACTAGCGGCACCATGACCAGGGCGCTCAAACGCTGCAGAATATAGAGCCAAGCTTCAAGGCGCCCTCGGCGCGGTGTTGCCGTTGCGGTGCTCATAGCTCACCCTTCAATATCGCCTTGGTTACTTCACGTTTTAGACCGGCGATCGAGGCGGTCGGATTGAGTGAATTGGGGCAATGGCTGGCGCAACTACCCATGCTGTGGCAGCCGTGACAGCCCCCCGCGACGGCGACGGCGGCCAGATGGCCCATCCGGTCGTTGTCACGCTCGTCGTTGACCAGGGTCCAGGCGCGGTTCAGGGCGGCGGGGCCTAGATATTCCGATTGCCAGGCGACCACGTCGCAAGCAGCATAGCAGACGGCGCAACCAATACATTCTATAGCGGCGGAAGCATGTTTACGGGCGGGACTGCCGCCATCGACGCGCGCCACTGTTTGCGCCCCTGGTTGCGACGGTTCGAAATAACCATGGCCATCATGCCATTTGTCAAAGAACGGCGCCATATCGACGACTAGGTCCTTGATGACGGGCAGATTGCGTAGCGGCCTGATTTCGAGCTCTCCATTGGAAACAACACGCGAGACATGGGTGCGGCAGGTCCAGCGTGGCTGCCCGTTCACGGTCATCGCACAGGTGCCACACATGCCAACCCGGCAGGAAAAGCGGTATGACAAACCTGGGTCGAGCTTGTGCTGAACCCAGGTCACAACATCCAGAACCGTCTGGCTTTCATAGTGTGGAACCGCGAAGGTTTGCAGTGTGCCATGATCACCACCACGCCAAATCGACACCTTGATCTCGCCAATCGGCTTGGCATCCCCATCGTCATCCTTGCTTTCCACGAAGTTTCTTATCGTCATGGCCCAATCCAGTTTAATCAACATACGGATGACAGTCAGGGCGCGGACGAAAAACCTCTATTCCAGGGCCCGTGAAATCGCGGCCACCAGTATAGCCTTAGTATATGTTTTGTGCAGCACGATGGCATCCGGATCCAATGGCCCGGCATCCGAGAGGGTTTCGTCGCTGTCGCTGGTCATAAAAACGATCTTGACCGTCGTGTGACGCAGCGCAATCTGACGGGCCAGTTCCAATCCACTTAAACTTCCGGGCATCCACATCATCCCCCATCAAAAATATGCCGCCATCCTTGGTCGAAATATCCCCCGACAACACACCCGCGGCGGCCTGTGCGGCCAAATCATCAACGGCATGGCTACTCGACAGATGTGGCAGGTACAGACGCTTGCTCGTACCAAGCTCCAAGGTGCCGTCAATTTAGAAAAAGCCGCCTGCCTGCTGCGCGAAGCCATATACCATGGAGAGGCCTAAACCGGTGCCCTTGCCAACAGCCGTGGTCGTGACGAACGGCTCGCAAGCGCGGTCGGCTTCTTCTTCCGTCATGCCAATGCCGTTATCCGCCATGCTCAACATCACGTAGTCACCAAGAAAAACGTCCTCGAAACGATCCGCTGTCTGCCCATCAACTTCAATATTGCTGACGGAGTTCGTGATGATGCCGCCGTCCGGCATGGTATCGCGGGCGACATAGTCGCCGATAACTTGCGCGAAATTATTGTATCCCTGTGAAGCAGGTTATTTTCATTCCGCTGCCCTGACAGCATCATCGGCCCAATCCAGAGGGTGCCCAAGGCGCTTTTCTAGGCGCCCGGCATTCGCAGCATCCAGCCTGACCACCAGCCAGACTGTTTCCTCGTCGTCCCGCCGCTCCATGATTTCGCCAACCTGGTACAGCCAGGCCAGGGTCGCGCCATCACGATGCGGCAATGAAATCCGCACCGGACGGTCATGGCGGCCAACTTGATGGCCGATCAGTTCCAACAACTGTGGGCACCCTTCCCCGCTCAGGGCCGAGACGGCAACCGCCAAGGGCGTGCGCTGCACCAGATTACCAATCCGTTGACGGTCATCAGTGCAAGCCTGGTCCATCTTGTTATACACCTCTATCATGGCCTCGCGGCGCTCGTCCTCGACGCCCAGGTAGGCGAGCACCGAGAGGACATCTTGCTTTTGTGCCTCACTATCTGGGTGAACGATATCGCGGACATGCACGATCACATCAGCGCCCAGCACCTCTTCCAAGGTGGCCCGAAACGCCGCTACCAGCTGGGTTGGCAGCTCGGAAACAAAACCAACTGTATCTGAAAGAATGATACGCCCGCCCCGCCCCGGTATATCCACCGCACGCATGGTCGGATCCAGGGTGGCGAATAACTGGTCTTCCGCCATTACCGCCGCCCCGGTCAAACGATTGAACAGAGTAGACTTGCCAGCATTGGTGTAGCCGACCAGCGCGACCACTGGATAGGGTACTTCACGTCGGTTCTTGCGGTGTAATTCACGGGTACGGACGACCGCCTCCAACTGCCGGCGCAAACTGACCACCCGGTCATCAATCATCCGCCGGTCCGCCTCGATTTGGGTTTCGCCGGGACCGCCGACCGTGCCCAGACCGCCACGCTGACGCTCCAGATGGGTCCAGGAATGCACCAAGCGGCTGCGTTGATAGGTCAACCGGGCCAATTCGACCTGCAGTGTGCCTTCTTTGCTCTGCGCCCGGTCGGCGAATATCTCGAGAATAAGACCGGTGCGGTCGATCACCTTGCAATTCCAGGCACGTTCCAGATTGCGCTGCTGGATCGGTGACAGTGCGGTGTCGAGGACCACCACCTCTATCTTCTCCGCCTTTATCAAGATACCCAGTTCATCGACCTTGCCGGTACCAAACAGTGTTGCCGGACGCGGGCTGTTGACCACAACGACTTCCGCCACGGTGATCTCCAGGCCGATAGCGCTGGCCAGCCCCTCGGCCTCCGCCACTTGAGCTTCTGGTAGACGGTAGTTTTCGTCGGCTACTGTCCTGAGTTGCGGATGAAGGATCAGTGCCCGGCCGGCGCTGGTCTTATTTCCGTATTCACTGTCCGGGCCGTTCACATCTATTCTTCGTCCTCTGAGGCATCATACAATTGCACGGGTTGCGCCGGCATCACGGTGGATATCGCGTGCTTGTACACCAGTTGAATATGCCCATCGCGGCGCAGCACGACACAGAAATTATCGAAGCCTGAAATAAAGCCTTGCAGTTTTACGCCATTGACCAAAAACACGGTTACAGGGGTTTTTAATTTGCGCACATGATTAAGAAACACATCCTGCACGTTCTGTTTATCCTTCGCCATGTTCGGCTCCACTTTGTTCTGCACGGCCGCCTACTGAACGCTGGCGGGTCAGCATTTCATTATTGGAATGGTCGTTTGGTTGAAGCAACTTCCATTTTGCCGGGATAGTTTCCGCACCCTGACAAATTGGTTCCATTGCTCCCTCTCAAAGAGTCCAAGCTCATTTAAAACAAATGTGCTCTAGCGCCCTGACAGCATCCGACGGCTACAATACTCTATACGACAATACTACTTGCTACCTCAAATGGGGTCCAATGATGAATGAACAAGGCACAAGTTTATGCCGAACATATGATCCATCCGTTCAGGACGCCATCTCGGCAATGAATTCCGCATATAGTTCACGCAATCCCAAGGTCTGACTACCCGGACGGCCGTTCCCCAAGGTGGTACCGTCAATTTGAACGACCGGCGTCACGAAAGCGGTTGTCGAGGTCAGAAAGGCTTCGCGGGCCGATTTTGCCTCCGCCAGGCTAAAGGCGCGCTCTTCAACGTTGATGCCCCGTGACTCGGCCAATGCGATCAGGCGGCGGCGGGTGATGCCGTTTAGAATCGCATTTTCGGGAGGTCTCGTCACCAATATACCTTCGTTGTTGATGATCCAGGCGTTGGTCGAACCACCTTCGGTCACGAACCCGGCCTCATCCACTTGCCAGGCCTCGTAGGCGCCTTGGCTGCGCGCCGCCTGTTTGACTAGGACATTCGGCAACAACGCGATGGCCTTAATATCGCAGCGTTGCCAGCGGATATCCGGTTGCGAGATTACGGCGACGCCTTCATCGATAACCTTCGCGGCCACGGGCGGAGTACGCCGTGCGGTTACCACCAGGGCAGGACGAACCGCTGGATTTGGAAATGGGTGATCGCGCCGGGCCACGCCGCGGCTGACCTGAAGGTAGACAATGCCAGTGGAGACGCGGTTGCGCCGCACGGTCTCGCGCAAAACCACGCACAGGGCGGCCACGGACATAGGCATATCGATTTGCAGTTCCGATAGAGAGCGTTTCAGGCGTTCCATATGCCATTCGCTATCAATCAGGCCGCCGCCGCGTACGGCGATGACTTCATAGACGCCATCGGCGAATTGATAGCCCCGGTCCTCAATGTGGACCGAGGCAGCACCATGGGGGAAATAGTGCCCATTGACATAGGCAATTCGGCTCATGCCGCGTTCCTTTTACTTTATCAGCGGCGCCAATACGCCGGATTCATCAAACTCAACAAAGCCAACAACTCGACCCGCCCGGCCAGCATGCCAAAGGTCAAAACCAATTTGGCACCGTCGGGCATATCACCATAGCTGGGTGCGTCCGGCGCCATGCTTTGCAGAAAAGGTCCGGCGTTGCTCACTGACAGTACGGCGGAGATAACGGCGGCCTCCGGCGACAAACCCAAAAAGGCCAGGGACAATGCAATGGCTGCAAGTACAAGTATCAGCAGGAAAAAGAAACTCCAGACACTCCAGACCACGGGATTTTCCACTCGCACTTTGCCCAGACGCAACAATCGGATGCCGTGCGGATGCGAGAGGCGCAGCAGTTCTCGCTGCGCCTGCTTGAACAATACCGCGATCCGCATCAACCGCATGCCGCCGCTGGTGGAACCCGTGGCGCCACCAACCAGAACCAGACCGATGATCAGGATCGGTGCCAGGACCATTGTCGCGCCGCCTCCCGGCGGCAAGGCGATATTGCTGAAACCCGTTGTGGTAAGGGCCGAGATGGCGGTAAATATCCCTGTACGAAATGAGCCTACAAACCCCCGCTCTGCCTCTCCCAGCAAGATCAGCACGATCACTGCAAACACCAAAACCGTGACGGTGAGAGCCAGATAAAGGATCTCGGCATTTTCACGTAACGCCCGAAAGCGACCATTGAATACGGCCCAATGCAAGGTAAAATTTATTGCCCCTAGTAACATGATCCCCATCAGGGCCAATTCAATCGCAGGACTGTCAAAGCTGGCGATGCCGCCGTCCCTGGTGCTGAAGCCTCCCGTCGAAAGGGCGGCAAAGGCATGACAAAGGCCATCGAAGGCAGACATGCCGGTGGCCCACAACGCGATAGCGCCGAACAAGGTCAAAAGCACATATATCCAGAATAGATCCTGAGTCGTCTGCAACATCCGTGTCGGCAGGTTGGCCCCTTCACCCCGCGGCAGGGCGCTTTGGTAAGCCTCCATGCCTCCAATACCAAGATGAGAGATCAGGCTAACGGCGAGGATGATGCTTAATAAGCCGCCCGCCCACTGCAACAGGGCGCGCCACAACAAAATTGCGGGCGGCATGGTATCTAAATCTTCGAAGACCGTAGCACCAGTGGTGGTCAGTCCGGAAATCGCTTCGAAAAATGCATCGATCGGCCGTCCCGGCAGGCCCGAAAAATGTAACGGGATGGCGCCGAACAGGGCCAGGACCAGCCAGATCAGGACCAGAAACATAAAGCCCTCGCGCTTGCCGAAGTCTTCGACCCCATGCCAGGTGGCCAGGGCAAAACCGCCGCCGCAAAACCCGCTTAACACCGCCGAGGCCATGAACGTCCAGGCCAGCGCCGTGTCGCCATCCAGCAATGCTGTCAATGCAGGCAGGATCATCAGTGCTGCCAACGACATAACGGCCCAGCCTAGGCAATGAACGACGCTGGTGTAGGACATGCTGTAGCCCCTGTTTGCCCGCTGCTATCCACGTGCCCGTATTCAGAAAAAATCAAGGCGGACAGAAAACATCTTCTCAACCTTCTTGACAACATCAGCCAAGGCGAAGATCACCACCCGGTCCTTGACCTGAACCACGGTATCGCCACGGGGGATGATCACGCTATCGCCGCGCAACACGCCGCCAATAATTACACCGGTCGGCAATTTCACATCACGCAAGGGCACGCCGACCAGGGGGGACGTTTCCAACGCCTCGGCCTCGATCACTTCCGCTACGCCATCACGCAGGCTATGCACGGCCCGGATCCGTCCCCGGCGCACATACTGCAATATGGTCGAGACGGTCGAGGCACGGGGATTGACCACCGCATCAATACCCAGCGAGGTCAGCAGCGGGCCATAACCGGCGTTATTAATTAAGGTTACCGCGCGTTGGCAGCCATAGCGTTTTGCCAGCAACGAGGCCAGGATATTGACCTCATCATCATCGGCGACCGCGACCACGGTTTCCGTGTTGGCGGCGTTGGCTTCAATCAAGATATCGCTATCCAGGGCATCGCCATTAATGACCACTGCGCGTTCCAGGTGCTCGGCCACGTATTCCGCCCGCTCCCGGTTCAATTCCACCACCTTAACCCGAACGGCGGGGTTTTCCCGTTCCAGATTTTCAGCCAGGAACAGCCCAATATTGCCGCCACCGACGATGATGATGCGCCGGGCCTCCTTCTCCTCATGTCCGAACAGGCTCAAGGCTCGGCCGACATGCCCCCTATCTGAGATGAAGAAAATTTCGTCACCCACCAGCATTTGATCATCACCGGTGGGCACCAGCAACTGGCCGTCACGGTCGATGCCGACGACAACAATGTTCAGATCCGGGAACAATTCGGTCAATTGCCGCAACGGGGTATCGACGATGGGACACTCATTGCCAAGACGCACGCCGATCAGGCGCAACTTGTCATCACCAAAGGGGATCATATCGAAGGCACCGGGTACTTCCAGGCGACGCTTGGCCGAGCGCGCGACCTCCATCTCAGGTGAGATGATCACATCAATAGGCATATTGTCGCGGCTGAATAGATCCTGCCACATGGGGCGCAAATAGCTTTGTGCCCGCACCCGGGCGATCTTGGTCGGAACATTGAACAATGAATGGGCAACCTGGCAGGCGACCATGTTAACTTCGTCGGCAAAGGTTACGGCGATGATCATGTCCGCGTCCTCAGCACCAGCCCCTTCCAATACGTCGGGCTGGGACGCGAACCCGACCACGCCGTGGACATCCAGATTGTCGTTGATGCGTTTGACCAATTCAGGCGACTGATCGATCACGGTCACGTCATTATGTTCACCCGATAATTGCCGGGCGATGTTGTAGCCGACCTGGCCGGCGCCGCATACGATCACCTTCATGATCTCTTATTCCCAAGTATTGCTGAACCGTTCTTCATACCCGCGTGGGCACGCCCAAGGACTTCAATTTTCGGTGCAGGGCGGAACGTTCCATACCGACAAATTCAGCGGTGCGCGAGATATTACCACCAAAGCGACCGATTTGGGCTATCAGGTATTCCCGCTCGAATATCTCCCGGGCATCACGAAGAGGCAGCGACATCACTTCCGTTTCACCATTGTTACGCTTTGCCGTGGGGGTGGACGCGCTGATTTCAATGGGCAGCATATCGATTGAAATCGTGATGTCGCCGCCCTGCGCCATGATCACCAGGTTTTCAACTATATTGCGCACTTGACGTACATTGCCAGGCCAGTCGTGGCGTTGCAGAGCAGACATGGCATCTGCGGAAACATGCCGCGGCAAGAGTCCCAGCGTTTCGGCCGAACGGCTCATGAAATACTCCACCAAGAGCGGAATGTCCGAAGGCCGGTCGCACAGCGGCGGCACGGTCAAGGGCACAACGTTGAGACGGTGATACAGATCTTCACGAAAACGGCCCTGCGCGATCTCCTCCCGTAGGTCGCGGGTCGTGGAGCAGATGACGCGGACATCGACCTCTACATTGTCACTGCCACCAACGCGCTTAAAACTTTGATCTACAAGCACACGTAATATTTTGGCCTGGCTTTCCAGTGGCATGTCGGCGATTTCATCCAGGAACAGAGTGCCGCCGTGAGCGGATTCGAAGACCCCAACCCGGTCAGGTGGCGTCGCGCCTTTGCCCTCGCCCACCTGGCCGTCAGGTCCCTCGACCCCGAACAATTCCGTTTCCAGTCTTTCGGGCGCCATAGTGGCCGCGTTCAGAACCACGAAGGCGCCCTGCTCCCGGTTCGATTTCGCATGCAGCGCACGGGCAACGACTTCCTTGCCCACCCCCGCCGGACCGCCAATCATCACCCGGCTGCCCGTAGGCGCGGCCTTGTCAATGGCCACCCGCATGGCGGCAATCGCCGGGCTGTCGCCGATGATTTCGGTTTCCGGTCCGGCGCGCCGGCGCAGATCCTTGTTCTCACGTGTCAATCTAGTGGCCTCGATAGCGCGCTGCACAATCAGCAAAAGGCGGTCAGTTTCAAACGGTTTTTCAATGAAGTCATAGGCCCCAAGCTTGATCGCCTCCACCGCCGTTTCAATATTACCGTGGCCGGAAATCATGACCACGGGCACATCGCCATGCTGGGCGCGGATTTGTTGCAAAATTTCAATACCATCAAGCTTGCTGCCGTGCAGCCAGATATCAAGAATAACCAAGGATGGCCGGCGTGCCGCAACAGCTGCCAGCGCCTGGGTGTCGGTACCTGCCAGCCGCGTCTCGTGACCTTCATCGGTCAATATGCCGGCGATCTGATCGCGGATATCGGCTTCGTCGTCAACAATTAGAATGTCACGCGCCATTACTTAACTCCACGTCCTCGTCCTTCTTTGCATCGTCACTCCCCCCATTGCTGCTCTCGCCAGCATTCAATGCCGGGAAGTGTAGATGAATTTGCGCACCGCCCCCGTCCGCGTCGTCTAGGCGCATGCGGCCACCGTGTTCTTCCATGATTTTTTTCACGATAGCTAAGCCCAGGCCCGTACCTTTTTCCCGGTTGGTAACATATGGTTCCGTCAGGCGTTCACGGTTTTCCGTAGGAAAGCCAATACCGTTGTCGCGGATATACAAATCAGTGCCCTGTTCATCAACGGAAATCGCCACCTCGATAAATCCGGGAATCCGCCCACTGTCCGCCGGCTCTGGATGGCTGGCAATAGCTTCCCGGGCGTTTTGCAAAAGATTGGTCAGCAAGCGGTTTAGATGCTGGGCATCACAACGGATGAGCGCCGCGGCATCGTGTAACTGCATGCGGTAATCAATATCCCTGTGGGCAAATTCCTCGGCGAAGACTGAATCGCGGACAATGTCACAGAGATCCTCGATCTTCATTTCAGCCGCCGGCATCCGTGCGAAGGCCGAGAATTCATCGACCATGCGGCCAATATCACTAACCTGACGAATGATCGTATCGGTGCATTGGAGAAAAATATCGGGCTCCGCCTCGATCTGTTGCAAATACTTGCGTTTCAATCTTTCAGCTGACAATTGGATTGGTGTCAACGGATTCTTGATTTCATGGGCGATACGCCGGGCAACATCGGCCCAGGCGGCGGTGCGCTGGGCCATAACCAGTTCCGTGACATCATCAAAGGTAACGATGGCGCCAAAGCCTTGGTCGCGGCTTTGCCCGTCAGGCAGATTGCTGCGGATCCGCGCCATGAAACTGCGCCGGTGCCCCTCGCGGATCAGGGATACCTCACTCTCCACGATCCGCCCTGGTCCAGCGCGGGCCTGTTGTAGCAATAGCGCCATCTCGGGCACCGCTTCGGTAAACTGGCGGCCCGTCAGAGTTTCCACGTCCGTTTCAAGCAGGGCTGCGGCGGAGGAATTCGGTAAGGTGATGACGCCATCTCCATCCAGGCCGACAACACCGGCCGAGACCCCGCTTAATACCGCCTCCGTAAAACGGCGCCGGCGGTCCAGGCGCTGGTTGCCGGCTACCAATTCCTCGCGCTGTTCGGCCAATTGTCCCGCCATGCGGTTAAAGGCCCGGCTGAGAGAGCCGATTTCGTCATCACTGTCACCTTCCTCGACCCTTGCCGATAGGTCGCCGTCGCGGATCCTCTCGGCCGCCACCATCAGGCCGCGTACCGGTCCGACCAGGCGGTTGGCAAAGGTCAAACCCAGCCAGATCGCCGCCATCAATAACATCAGCGCAACAACAATAAAGATCAGCGCCGAGGTCAATTGCATATCTGTGCGTGCGCCTTCCAATGCCTCGTATTCCCTGACCACCGCGCGGGCAGATTCCACATGGTTCAAGACCACCGGATCGACAAAACGGGCGACAAACAGATAAGCATCAAGAAAACTATCAAGCCGGACCACGGCGCGGACTTGATCGTCGCGGTCGCTTTCAAAAATCACTGGATCACTGCGCGAGGCGGCGGCGATGCGGTTCAGGGGCAATTCATCCAGGGCGGCGCTGACGCTCAAGAATGTCCGGCCCAGAATTTTCCCATTGCTGTTGAACACTGTGGCCTCATTCAACGCGCGGCGCGAGGCCTGCAGGGCGAGGAAACGCGAGAATTGCTGATTCTTACCTAACAGGCGCGGCGCCACACGGTCGATATCGTTCGCCATAGCCAGAATATCGGCCCGAATTGTATGGCGATGTTCAGCGACATAGGCTTCGGCCACGGCCAGGGACTCACCCACCGCCGTGCTCACCCGGTCGGAGAACCAGGACTGCATGCCAAGATGAAAAAACACCGCAGAGAAAAGCGCGACGATAATCGCCGGTGTCACCGCCACCAGGGAGAACATGGCAACGAAACGAGTATGCAGGCGGGAGCTTGCGGAACCGGCCCGCCGCGCCACCCACAGGCGCACCATGTGGCGCGCGATTAGGGCGCCAAAGGAAAGAACGAGAACCAGATCAATGACCAATAAGATCAATATGACGCGGGGATTAGGCATCTGCGGCGCCGAGCCGGTCCAGGCCGTATAGGTTGCAATCGAGGAAGCCAACGCCGCCAGGGCCAGAACCACCGCCAATTTGCCGCTTAGCCCCACCTCCCGCGCCCATGGCACGAAGCTATTGGCGAAGGCGGTTTCCAGGCGGTTGCGTTCCGTTGCTTCGGCCATTTGGGGTACCGGTTCCGTCAGACAGAAAATTTGTTGTAATTATGCATCAGTTCGCGCCACGTACCACCTGAATATCCAGTTCTTTGATTTTTTTTCGCAGGGTATTGCGGTTCAGTCCCAGCAGATCCGCCGCCCGGATTTGATTGCCGCGGGTCGCCGCAAGACACAGTTGGATCAGAGGCCGCTCAACCTCGCGCACTACGCGCTCGTGCAGGCCGGCGGGTGGTAGACTGTCGCCATGGGCGAGAAAATAGCGGGCAAGGTGTTGCTCCACCGAGGCGCCAATACTATCGCCTCCCACAGGGCGCCGCGCCCTATCTGCTCCGTCATCGCCATCGGCGGCGGCGGATCGTGCTCGGGTTGGATAGATGAAGTCCAATTCAGAGTCCACGACCGCTTCTTCAATCACCTCCTCGGGATAGAGCGCGACCAGGCGCTGGATTAGGTTTTCCAGCTCCCGGACGTTGCCGGACCAAGCGTGCTGGCGCAAACGCACCAACGCGTCACGGCTGATCTGCTTTGCCGGCAGGCCCTGGGCCTCGGCCAGTCTTAGGAAATGGCGGGCCAGATCGGGCACGTCCTCGGTCCTTTCGCGCAAGGGCGGTAGACGCATGGGCACGACATTGAGGCGATAGTACAAATCCTCGCGGAACAGCCCTTGGCGGATCAATTGCCTGAGATCTTGGTTGGTCGCGGCGATGATGCGCACATTGGCCTTGATCGATATGCGCCCGCCGACCGTGCTGTATTCACCCTGTTGCAGGACGCGCAGCAACCGGGTTTGCGCCTCGGCCGGCATATCGCCAATTTCATCCAGAAAAAGCGTACCGCCCTCGGCCAATTCAAAATGGCCCGGTTTACGCGTGGTTGCACCCGTGAAGGCACCTTTTTCATGGCCGAATAATTCACTCTCGATCAAATCCCGGGGGATCGCCGCCATGTTGATGGCGACAAATGGTCCGTTGCGGCGTTTACCGTAGTCATGCAGGGCACGGGCAACCAGCTCCTTGCCGGTCCCTGACTCGCCGGAAATCATCACGGTCAAATCCGTCTGCATGAGACGGGCTAGGATTCGATAGACCTCCTGCATCGCGGGGGAGCGGCCGATTAACGGCAGAGCTTCCTCGCCCTCCTCCTGCCCACCGGTACTGGCGGTGACGTGCTGGCTATTGGTCAAGGCGCGCTGAACTACATTGATTAGCTCCTTGAGGTCGAATGGTTTGGGTAAATATTCGTGGGCGCCGCGTTCGGCGGCCTTGATCGCGGTCAGGATGGTGGATTGTGCGCTCATCACGATAACCGGCATCTCTGGCCGCAGTTTCTTAATCCGCGGCAACAGCTCCAAACCATTCTCGTCGGGCATAACCACGTCCGTGATGACCAGATCACCCTGACCATCGCCAATCCAGCGCCATAAGGTGGCCGCATTACCGGTGGAGCGCACTTCGTAACCAGCCCGGCCCAGTGCCTGGTCCAAAACCAAGCGGATGGCATTGTCGTCATCGGCAATCAGGATCGTCCCGCGGCTCATTGTTCAAATACCATTTTCTAGCTCTCATCCATCGGTAACATGACGCGAAATTGCGTTCCCTTGGCGACATCGGCGCATTCCACGATGCCGCCGTGATCACCGACCAATTTGGCTACGAGGGCCAGTCCCAAACCTGACCCCTGGGCTTTGTTGGTGACGAAGGCATCGAAGAGATAGGGTATGATATCGTCCGCCACGCCGGGGCCGTTGTCGTGAACTGCGATCTCGATCGGCAGCTTCATGCGGCTTCCACTGCCCGGAACCGAAAGGCGCAGGCCATGGCGATAGGCGGTGCTCAACGTAATTTCGCCGCCCACGGCAGGTGTGGCCTCGGCGGCATTCTTGATCAGGTTTAGGAAAACTTGGACCAACTGATCAAAGTTACCCAGCACGAGCGGAATGGAGGGATCATAATTTTCTTGAAATCGGATGCGCTTGGCAAAACCACTATGCGCCACCTGGCGGACCCGTTCCAGAACCCGGTGAATATTGACCGGTTGCCGTTTGATCGGCTTGTCCGAAAACATTTCCATGCGCTCGACAATATCGACGATACGATCGGTCTCATCGCAGATCAAGCAGGTCAGAACTCTGTCGTCGGGATTAGCGTCCTGTTCCAGTAACTGAGCCGCACCGCGAATGCCGCTCAAGGGATTTTTCACCTCGTGGGCCAGCATGGCCGCCATGCCGGTGACCGAGCGTGCGGCGCCGCGATGGGTCAACTGGCGGTCCATTTTTGAGGCGATGCTGTTTTCCCGCAAAGTCAGGACGATACGATCAGGCGCCTCAATCATGGGCGAGGCCGTGACGTCGACCAGACGTGGGCCCAGGCGGGGCATGCCCAAATCCAGGCCGTATTCAGAGATCACGGTGGTTTTCTGCCGGGCTTCGTTTACCAATGCCTGCACTGGGCTGCCAAAAGGTAATAGCGTGCTTAAGCGGTCACGGCAAAGTTGGGAGGCGCCGCAGGCAAAGAAATGTTCAGCACTGGGATTGACGTAACGAATCGCATCGTCTTCATCCAGCACCAATACGGGATGGGGAAAGGAGCCCAGGATCATATCCGATGAAATACCCGCCGAAACCACCATCATGACGCCGCCCGCGCGATTGCCTGGTCGTATAGTTGATGGAGCTGTTGGATCACCGCCGAACCATCGCCCTGGCGCAGGACCGTCCGGCGTTCCTCTCTGGCGGCGCCGAGACGTTCCAGATACCGGTTGATATGCTTGCGTGCGATACGTAGGCCGCGTCTGGCGCCGTAATAATCCAGGATTCCCCAGTAATGTGTAATCACCGTATCGCGCTGGTCGAAGAGGTTTGGATCAGGCATAGCATCGCCCGTGGTCAGGTAGTGGCGAACTTGGGCCGGAAACCAGGGCCGGCCAAAAGCACCGCGGCCGATCATCACACCATCGGCGTTGGAGCGGCGCAGAATATCCCGCGCATCTTCGAGGCGGACCACATCGCCGTTGGCAATGACCGGAATATCGACCGCCCGCTTGACTGAACCGATGAAATCCCAATCCGCCTTACCATCATAAAACTGACAACGGGTGCGCCCATGCACGGTAATCATGGCAATGCCGGCGTCTTGTGCCCGGCGCGCCAGGGATGGTGCATTGCGCTGTTCATAGTCCCAGCCCGTGCGCATTTTCACGGTCACCGGAATATCCACGGCTCCAACCATGGCCTCGATCAGGCGCAGGGCAGAGGCTTCATCCTGCATCAAAGCGGAACCGGCGCTGCCCCCCACCACCTTCTTGACGGGACAGCCCATGTTGATATCGATCACATCGGCGCCCTGATCCTGTTTCAACCGTGCCGCCTGGGCCATTGCATCGGGTAGGCAGCCGGACAGTTGCACCACGCGCAGGCCTTCATCCGTTGCCCAGGAAGCCCGCTCCCTGGAAATCCGGCCGCCACTGACAACGCCATTGGAGGCGATCATTTCGCTGACGGCGAAATCAACGCCAAAGCCACGCACAAGCCGGCGAAACGGCAGATCCGTGATCCCAGACATAGGCGCCAGGATCACAGGCTGATCCAGCTTACTTGGCCCCAACTGAATGCTCATGAAATAGGCGCCTAAACGATCGTAAGTAATTTGCTCAAATTTCAGGCAATTTATGGCAAATCAAACTCAAATGCCACGAAATTCTTCATACTAGCGACCGCATACTCAGGAGTTGGGCACTAGACCGCGCGGATGCGGTAATTGAGACTGAATTCGTCCGGTTCCATTGGTTCCACGCTCAGCGTAAGGTTCCTCTTACGTTTATCCTCATGCTCCATTGCCAGCTGGAATTTCTTCGCTTCCCGGTACTCATGAGCGATTTGCTCGTTAATGCGGCTCAACATCCGCGCCACTTCCGGGTCGACATTTCCAGCTTGTGTTTAACGCGGCCCGGCATGAATTTTGGTCTTGACAATCAGACCAGAGACGCCACCGCTTGGTTGCGATATGATTAATGTCAGTCAACCTAAACAAAACTCCCCCAGGGTCCGTGGCAGCGTGACCCGGGAGCGTTGGATAGGTCATGTTGCCGTTAGAAGGTGGAGGCAAAATGTCGTCCGGAGTAAAAAGCGATACGGTGGAAAATCAATTGGACCGCCCGCCAGGCGCGAGCCAAGGTCGGGGAAACTCTGCCCTACGCGGAAGGCAGGCCACCGCGGAGGATTTGGCCAAGGTGCGCCAGATTATCGGTCCCGCGGACCCGGAACGGTCTTTGCTGTTGGAATATCTGCACCAGATCCAGGACGTGGTAGGTAGTCTTCGTCATTGTCATCTGGCTGCTCTGGCCGAATGCATACGGCTTTCCCAGGCTGAAGTATACGAGGTTGCCACTTTCTATCATCGTTTTCAGGTCGCTGCCGATGATGCCGCGCCAATCGAACCCGCCGTGCATATTTGCTGCGGCCTACCGTGCCAGATGGCTGGAGCTGACAAAATCGCCGCCGAATTGGAAACGAAACTGGAAGGCAAGTTCCGAATTGTGCGCGGTGCCTGCATGGGCCGTTGCGATTGCGCGCCGGTTACCGCCGTCGCGGCCAACTATCTGGGCCATGCCAATGCCGAGGCAGTCCAGGTCGCATTGTCAGCGCCCGATTCATCGGCAATCATGACGCCGGCGATCGATTTTTACCGCTATCAAGCCAATGGCGGTTACGATCTGCTACGTCAATGTTTGGCCGGGCAGCGGCAAAAACAGCAGATTATTTACGATCTGACGCAAAGTGGCCTTCGCGGCCTGGGCGGCGCGGGTTTTCCCACCGGGCGTAAATGGGGTTTGGTCGCGGCGGAACCTGGGCCCCGTTATCTGGTCGTAAACGGTGATGAGAGTGAGCCGGGGACCTTCAAGGACCGCTATTATCTGGAGCGCGACCCGCATCGTTTCATTGAAGGTGTGTTACTAGCCGCCTGGGCCATGGATGCGGTGGAAATCTATTTTTATCTACGTGACGAATATCCGCATTTACGAGCCCTGCTACAGCAGGAATTCGCCAGGGTGACGGCGATGGGTTTGGCGGTGGCGCCTGTCCGGATACGCCGTGGCGCAGGAGCTTATATCTGCGGCGAAGAATCAGCCATGTTAGAAAGCATAGAGGGCAAGCGCGGCATGCCCCGACAGCGCCCCCCCTTCCCCTCCGAAGCTGGCCTGTTTGGCCGTCCCACCCTCATCAACAATGTCGAAACCTTGTATTGGGCCCGTGACGCCATCAACGCGGGCGCGGCGTGGCCGGACATGCGCAGTTTTTCCGTTTCGGGCCGGGTGCGCGAACCGGGTGTAAAGCATGTTTCATCGGGCATTACCGCCCGCGCCCTGATCGAGGATCATTGCGGCGGTATGTTGGAGGGGCACGACTTGGCGGCATTTTTGCCCGGCGGCGCCTCCGGCGGCATCCTACCCGCCAATCTGGCTGATGAAGCGATGGATTTCGGCAGCCTGGAGCCGCACGGTGGCCTGATCGGCTCGGCCGCGTTGATCGTGTTGTCTCAACACGACGATATCGCCGACGTAGTGGGGAATTTGATGCGGTTTTTCGCCTATGAAAGCTGTGGCCAGTGTACCCCCTGCCGGGTCGGCACCGAAAAGGCCGTCATGATGCTGAATGCCGGCAAGGCCGGGACCGACGGCACCGCCTTGGCTGATCTGGCGGGTGTCATGGCGGACGCCTCGATCTGTGGTCTGGGCCAGGCGGCGGCCAGTCCCCTGCGTTGCGCGTTGCGCCACTTCCCCGGGGCGATCGCATGAGTGGCGAGATTCAATTCGAACTCGATGGCATTCCGGCAGAGGCGGCGCCCGGTGAAAGCATCTGGCAGGTAGCGGCGCGCCTTGGCACGACCCTGCCGCATCTGTGCCATACGGAGGAAATTGGCTACCGCGCAGACGGCAATTGCCGCGCCTGCATGGTCGAAATCGATGGCGAACGCGTCCTGGCACCATCCTGCCGGCGCCAGCCCGAAGATGGCATGGTGGTCAAGACCGCCTCGGACCGGGCCGTACAATCGCGGGCTATGGTCATGGAATTGCTGCTCAGCGATCAGCCGCCACAAATCGAAACCCACGATCCCGACGCGCTGTTCTGGCACTGGGCTGAGAAACAAGGCGTGGAGAGAATCCGTTTTGCACGCCGTGCCACGGCCCCCAAGAACGATACCAGCCATCCCGCCATTCAGGTCAATCTGGATGCCTGTATTCAGTGCAACCTGTGTGTTCAGGCCTGCCGGGAGGTCCAGGCCAATGATGTCGTCGCCATGGCCGGACGGGGCGCCGGCGCGCACGTCGCCTTTGATTTCGACAATGCCATGGGAGAGAGCAAATGCGTTGGCTGCGGTGAGTGTGTCCGAGTCTGTCCCACGGGCGCATTGCTCCCCACCGATGGCGCGATCGTATCGGACTGCCAGGTAGATTCCATCTGTCCCTATTGCGGTGTTGGCTGTCAGTTAACATTTCATATTCGCGGCGAGCGCATCGTGGGGGTGAATGGCCGCGATGGACCGGCCAATCATGGCCTCCTATGCATCAAGGGCCGTTTCGGTTTCGGCTATGTTCACAGCCCCGAACGGCTGACCACGCCATTAATACGCCGCGAGGGCGTGGCCAAGGATAACGTGGCAATTGATTCCGCCAATCCGCTAACACATTTTCGCGAGGCAAGCTGGGAAGAGGCCCTCGCCCGTGCAGCCCAGGGTCTGACGTCAATCCGTGACAGCCATGGCGGGCGGGCTCTTGCGGGTTTTGGTTCTGCGAAGGGTTCGAATGAAGAAGCTTATCTGTTTCAAAAATTGGTGCGCACCGGCTTTGGCAGCAACAACGTCGATCATTGCACCCGGCTATGCCATGCCTCCTCCGTCGCCGCCCTGATGGAGACCATCGGCTCGGGCGCGGTAACGGCACCTTTCACTGACGCCATGGTGGCCGACGTAATTTTGGTCATCGGCTGTAATCCGCCCGTCAACCATCCCGTGGCGGCGACCTATTTCAAGCAAGCGGTCAGGAACGGTACCAAATTGATCGTCATCGACCCCAATGGCCGGGCCTTAAAGCAATATGCCAACTGGATGCTGAATTTGCGTCCGGCCACTGATGTCGCTCTGTTGAATGCCATGCTGCATGTCATCATCGACGAAGATCTGATCGATCACGATTTCATCGCCGACCGCACTGATAATTTCGCGGCACTGGCGGCACATATCCAAGCATTTCCACCCGATGCCATGAGCGAGATTACAGGTGTGCCGGCAGAAGATATCCATGCGGCGGCGCGGACTTTCGCCACCGCCGAACGAGCGATGATCTTTTGGGGCATGGGTATTTCCCAGCATGTTCACGGCACGGATAATGCCCGCTGCCTGATCTCGCTATGTCTAGCGACCGGGCAAATTGGCCGCCCAGGCACGGGTTTGCACCCTCTTCGGGGGCAGAACAATGTCCAGGGGGCCTCTGATGCTGGCCTTATTCCCATGTTCTATCCCGACTATCGAGCCGTTGATGATCCCGCTGCTCAAGCGAAATTCGAAACCCTATGGCAGACCAAGCTGGACCCGGAACCCGGCCTGACCGTGGTGGAAGTCACCGACGCCATTCATCGGGGTGGTATTCGCGGCCTTTATATAATGGGCGAAAATCCGGCCATGTCCGACCCGAACCTTAATCACGCCCGCACCGCCCTCGGGAAACTGGACCATTTGGTGGTGCAGGATATTTTCCTGACCGAGACTGCCTGTTATGCCGATGTTGTCCTGCCCGCTACCGCCTGGCCCGAAAAGGACGGCACGGTCACAAATTCAAACCGGCAGGTGCAATTGGGCCGTCAGGCCCTGCAACCGCCAGGCGATGCCCGGCAGGATCTTTGGATTATCAAGCAAATAGCAAACGGCATGGGGCTTGATTGGGATCACGGCGGGCCACGTGAGGTTTTTCAGGAAATGCGTGACGCCATGAATTCCATCCACGGCATGAGCTGGCAACGCTTGAGTGACGAAAGCGCTATCACTTATCCCTGTCTGCACGAAGGCGATCCGGGCGAGGCTGTAATTTTCGGTGAACGCTTCCCCACCAATGACGGCCGGGCTAAATTCGTACCATGTGATATCGTCAACCCGAACGAGTTACCCGATGAAACCTACCCAATGGTGTTGTTAACAGGACGGCTGTTGGAGCATTGGCACACCGGCACCATGACCCGGCGCACGCCGGTTTTGGACCGGTTGGAGCCTGAGGCCATGGCCCACCTGGCCCCAACTGATCTTGACAAGTTCGGCTTGCGCGCCGGCGACCGCATATGCGTGCAAAGCCGCCGGGGTGAGATCGAGCTGACCGCTCGGCTCGACATCGCCGTACAGCCGGGAACATTGTTCATTCCATTCTGTTACGCCGAGGCGGCGGCAAATCTGCTGACCAACGCCGCCCTGGACCCCTTCGGCAAGATTGCCGAAGTAAAATACTGCGCGGTGAAGATAACCGCCCGGTAGCCGCCCAGAAAAACGACGAGGGAGAACATCAAGCCAGCAACGCCAACATCGCTTCCTCAATTGAACCTGTCCCGCAAATAGATTGACTAGTTTCGAATTCTCGGTGCGGCAGTTCACCTTGGCTGAGGAGGCCAATGTACCGACCTAATATGCCATCCTATTGTTAATTTCCTGCGCCATGGGTTTGGCCATCATTGCCCTCCGTCTGCCAAAGGGCGAGGCGAATTACCGCCGTCACTGGCTGATCCTGGCCTTGATATTTACCTATTTGTCCATGGATGAAACCTCGGTGACCCATGAAATGACGATCCGTCCTCTGCGCTATTATTTCGACCTCGATAGCGCCTTGTACTATTCCGGGGCCGTCGCGGCGGCGGTATTGCAGGCAGTTTTTCTGTTTAGCTATTTCGGCTTTCTGCGCCATTTTGCAGGCCAGCAGCTGTAATTGTTTCATCCTGGCCGGACTGGTTTTCGTGGGCGGAGCCTTCGTGGTCGAATTCTTAACCGGCTATTAGGGGACCACCGTGAGCGATGGCTTCGCCTCCAGCCTTTTAAACATATCGCAGGAGAGCATGGAAATCGCCGGCTCATCGCTGTTCCTGTCCGCCCTGTTGCGGCATATCGAAGCCGAGGGTGGCGATATCCCGATCTCGCTTAGACCTTAAACAAATTAGGGCTTGAGCTTGTCGCGTAATAGCTGATTGACCATCTGGGGGTTGGCCTTGCCTTTCGTGGCCTGCATGACCTGGCCAACGAACCAACCGATTATCTTTTTCTTGCCGCTTTGAAATTCCGCTACCTTGTCCGGATTGGCGGCGATGATGGTAACGATTTCGTCCTCGATAGCGCCACTATCGGAGACCTGTTTCAAGCCCTTTTCCTCGACGATAGCAGCGGCGTCCTGTCCGCTTTCAAACATGATTTCCAGGACCCCCTTAGCGATTTTGCCCGATATGGTGTTGTCTGCGATTAGGTCGATCAGGGCGCCCAGCTGTTCGGCGCTGACGGGGCTGTCGGTTATCTCGCGTTCCAGCTTTGATAGTTGCGCGAAAAATTCTCCCTGCACCCAGTTGGCGGCCACCTTGACGTCGCGGCCTTCCGCGATTTGCTCATAGAACAATGCCGTGTCCCGTTCACTGACCAGGACGCTGGCGTCATGCGCCGAGAGCCCCAATTCGTCCATATAACGTTGCTTTTTCGCATCGGGTAGTTCCGGTAGGCTGCCTCGGATACGATCGACGAATTCATGACTGAATTCCAGGGGCAGCAGATCCGGATCAGGGAAATAACGGTAATCGTGCGCCTCCTCCTTGGAGCGCATGGGCCGCGTGGTACCGGTCTGGGCATCGAACAAGCGGGTTTCCTGATCAATGCTACCGCCTTCCTCCAATATATCGATCTGACGGGTGGTCTCGTAGTTAATGGCCTGCTGTATGAAGCGAATGGAGTTGACGTTCTTGATCTCCGCCCGGGTCCCCAGATCCGCGCCCGGACGGCGCACCGAGACATTGACATCGGCCCGCATGGAGCCTTCCTCCATATTGCCATCGCAGGTGCCAAGGTAACGCAGAATGGCGCGGATCTTGCGCACGTAGGCGCCTGCTTCCTCGGCCGAGCGCATATCGGGTTTGGAGACGATCTCCATCAGGGCCACGCCCGAGCGGTTTAGATCCACATAGGTCTTGGTAGGGTGACGGTCATGAAGGGATTTACCCGCATCCTGTTCCAGATGCAGCCGCTCGACACCGATATCTCGGCTGCTACCGTCCGCCAGATCGACACTGACCACACCCTCGCCCACGATCGGTTGTAGATATTGCGAAATTTGATAGCCCTGGGGCAGATCGGCATAGAAATAGTTCTTCCGGTCAAACACCGAATAATTGTTGATCTTGGCATTTAGGCCGAGGCCGCTACGCACCGCCTGTTCCACCGCCATCTCGTTGATCACTGGCAACATGCCCGGCAGGCCCGCGTCAACCAGGCTGACTTGGCTGTTCGCCTCGGCCCCAAACGCGGTGGCGGCGCCGGAAAATAGTTTTGAGTTGGAGATTACCTGAGCATGAACTTCGAGCCCGATGACGACTTCCCAAGGGCCGGTGGCGCCTTCGACATAGCTGCTCATGGCGCTGTCCTCCACCATTGCTCTGGCGTGGCGCTGAACGCCGCCGCTTCTTCAAGCACGCCTGCGATGAGAAACATGGTTTCTTCATCGAACGCCGGCGCAAGCACTTGTAGCCCCAAGGGCAGGCCCTCGTCGGACAAGCCCGCCGGAACAGAAATACCTGGCAGTCCAGCCAAATTAGCGGTTACGGTAAAGACATCGTTGAGATACATCGCGATGGGATCGTCTGATTTATCACCCTGGGCAAAAGCGGCCGATGGCGCCGATGGCGTCAGAATGGCATCGACGGACTGGTAGACATCGCGGAAATCTTGGGCGATCAGGCGGCGGACCCTTTGTGCCTTCAGATAATAGGCATCATAGTAACCTGCCGACAAAACGTAGGTGCCTATCAAAACTCGGCGGCGAACCTCGGCACCAAAGCCGGCGGCGCGGGTGTTCTCGTACATCTCGGTCAGGTCGGCACCCTCTTCCCTAAGGCCGAAACGAACACCGTCATAGCGGGCCAGGTTCGACGAAGCCTCCGCGGGCGCCACGATATAATAGGCCGGCAGGGCGTATTTCGTGTGCGGCAGGGAAATATCGACAATCTCGGCGCCTGCGTCCTTTAACCAGCCGATACCCTGTCGCCACAGGGTCTCAATCTCGCCCGGCATGCCGTCGAGCCTGTATTCCTTGGGCACGCCGATTTTCAGGCCGCGCACATCACCGGTCAATGCCGCCTCGAAATCCGGCACATCTCGTTGGGCGGAGGTGGAATCTTTTTCGTCGTAACCAGCCATGGCGCCCAGCATGATGGCGTTGTCGCGGACATCGCGCGTTATCGGCCCAGCCTGGTCTAGGGACGAGGCGAAGGCCACCACGCCCCAGCGTGAACAACGGCCATAGGTCGGTTTGCAACCCACGGTGCCGGTAAAGGCCGCCGGCTGACGGATCGAACCACCGGTATCCGTAGCCGTGGCACCCATGGCGAAATGCCCCGCGACCGCCGCCGCCGAACCGCCTGACGAACCGCCGGGCACCAGGGCACGGTTGTCGCCCTTGCGGCGCCAGGGATTTTGCACCGGTCCGTGAAAAGAGGTTTCGTTAGACGAACCCATGGCGAATTCATCCATGTTGCTCTTGCCCAGCATGACCGCGCCCGCCCGCCACAGATTAGCCGTTACCGTACTTTCATAAGGCGGCGTAAAGTCATCAAGAATATGGCTGCCCGCCGTGGTCAGAACATCCGTTGTGCAGAATAAATCCTTGATGGCCAGTGGTATGCCTTCCATCGCACCCACTTCGTCCGTACCGCGCCGGGTATCGGAGGTCTCAGCCATGGCCAGGGCGATTTCCGGCGTCTCCGTCACCATGGCATTCAACACACCGGCCTCGGCCATGGCCTCGATATGGTCTTGAGTCAGTTCCTTGGATGACAACTCACCCTTGGCCAGTAGGTCGCGGGCTTCGGCAATGCCAAGTTCAGTCAGGTTCGCCATTACTCAATCACCTTCGGCACGGCAAAGAAGCCCTCCCGTCCGTCGGGGGCATTGGCCAACATATCCTTCTGCTTGCCACCATCATTAATGACATCGGCGCGCCAGCGCAACGACTCGTCATGCACCGAGGCCATGGGTGGCACGGCATCCGTATCGACTTCGTTCAGCTGTTCGATCCAGTTCAGGATACCCGACAGCTCGGTCGCCAGGGACTCCAGTTCGTCCTCGTTGACGCCGATGCGAGCAAGATGGGCAATGCGCGCGACCGTGGCTTTATCGACCGACATGTGCGACCTTTCCCGTCCGTTGAAATTCATGGAGTAGCGCCCCAATTGGAGCGCGCGGAACCTAACACTCGTCATGCCCACGATCAACCCCGAGGCGCTGCGCGCCACCGTTTCAATTCCACGGAGATTGCTGGGCCTGGACCTTGGCAGCAAGACCATCGGCCTGGCTCTTTCCGACACCACATGGGCCATCGCCACGCCGCTGGAAACCATCCGCCGGAAAAAATTCAAAATGGATGTGGAACGCCTGTTCGCCGTGATTGATGAATTTGAAGTTGGCGGCCTGGTCCTGGGCCTGCCTTTCAACATGGACGGCAGCGAAGGGCCGCGCTGTCAATCCACGCGCGCCTTTGCCCAGAACGTGCTGGCGCTGCGCGATCTGCCGATTGTGTTTCAGGATGAACGTCTTTCCACCGCCGCCGTCCAGCGTATGCTGGTGGATGAAATGGACAGCTCCCGCAAGCGCCGGGCCGAAGTGGTGGACAAGCTGGCTGCGGCCTATATCTTGCAGGGCCTGTTGGACCGCCTGAATCTGCAATAGAGCCAGATACAATGCCCGAAATCCTGAAACTTGCCATCGTCACCGACATTCATCATGGCCCAAACAAGCTGACCAAGGTTGGCGCGGCCGCTTTGCCGCTGTTACGGAATTTTAGAGCATTCGTTGACGATTATCAGCCGCATTTCATTGCCGAACTGGGTGACCGGATATCCGACATTGATCCGCAGACCGACCGTGAGCAGTTGCAAAAAGTGGCTGAGAATTTTACCGGTCTGCCCAGCCCTCACCGTCATCTGATGGGCAACCACGACCGTGTACATCTGAGCACCGCCGACAATGCCGAGATCCTGGGTCATAGCATGGAGCATTACGGCATCGATGTGGCCGGGCGGCACTTGGTATTCTGGCAGATGGATTGCCAAATTCACCGCCCCCAGGGTTTCCTGCCCAACCAGGCTGATCTGGATTGGTTGCGGCAGGATCTGGCCGCCACCAATCTGCCGTCGATCATCTTCACCCATGTGCCGCTGGATGGCGGCTCGTTGCACGGCAATTACTATTTTGACAACAACCACCACTCTGGCGGACTGCCCCATGCGCGGGAAATTCAGGCGCTGATCCGGGACGCAGGCAACGTTGTTTTGTGTATCGCGGGTCATGTGCATTGGAACGACGTCAACCTGATCGACGGCATTCCCTATATCACTGTACAATCCCTGTCCGAGAGTTTCACCACCGAGGGTGAGGCCGCAGGCGCCTGGGCCACCATCGAAGTCGACCATGAAGTCCGCTGGCGCACCCACGGCCAAGATCCAATTTCCCTGACCGTGCCGGTGCGTGGCCTTAATGCCCGCTGGGTTCAGCCCCTTCCGAGTTTCGAAGAAAGGATGCATCAGCAAAGCATGCCCGATGGCCTGGACAATATCGTCGGCCTGGTCCTGGATATGGATGGGGTGCTCTATCGTGGCGACACAGCCATTCCCGGTGCGGCGGAGGCAATTACGAGGCTACAAAAGGCAGGTATCAAATTGGCCGCACTGACCAATAATGCCCGCGCCTCGGCTCAGGATTACAGCACCAAATTAGCCGGCCTAGGGATCGATCTTGGCGCAGACCGAATTATCACAGCCGGCCAAGCCACGGCACAATATCTGGCCGCGCAAGATCAGGCGCCGAAGGTTTTTGTCGCCGGCAGCCCAGCGCTACGAAAGGAATTAGCGGCGGTTGGCGCCGTTTACTCCGAACACCCGGACTTCGTCGTCGCCGGTATCGATTTGGAGATGCCACTTTCCGTTCTGGCCACGGCTGTGGGTCATTTGCACCGGGGCGCCAAATTGGTTGCCAGCAATCCCGACAATATTCTACCTGTCGGCGAAGGCGTGGAGCCGGAAGCCGGCGCCGTCGTGGCATTTCTAGAAGCTGCCAGCGGCCAGACAGCCTATATCGTCGGCAAACCAAACGCGGCCATTTTCGCCTTGGCTCTGGCGCGGCTGGAGCTGCCGGCAGACCGAGTAGCCATGGTTGGCGATACGGCGGACACAGATATCGCCGGTGCGACGTTGACGGGCCTGCGCTCGATCCAGGTAGCCAGCGGCAACGCCGCCGATGCCGCCAGCCCGCATCAACCGACCGCACATCTGGCGGATCTGGCCGCGTTGGCAGATCTATTGTTGAGCTGAAGTCCGGCAACGGCCATGACCACGACACTGACCGTCATCTTGCCGATCTTCATGCTGCTCGGCCTGGGCTGGCTATTACGCCTGCGGCGTTTTCCCGGCAACGAATTTTGGCGTCTGCTGGACCCGTTGGTGTTTTACATTCTGTTGCCCGCACTATTGGTGCGCAACTTCGCCAACGTCGATGTCAAGCAATTGAACGTGCTACCGACGGCCGGCGCGGCGGTACTGATCGTGATCACCGCCACAGCCGTGCTGTTGCTACTGCGCCGCTATTTGACAATGGGTGGTCCTGCCTTCACCTCGCTTGTGCAAAGCACAGTCCGGTTTAATTCCTACATTGGCTTCGCCATCGCGGCTGGGCTCTACCAAACCGCCGGACTAACCATATTCTCGATCGTCGTGGCTGCTGTAACGCCATTGGCCAACCTGATTTCGGTCAGCGTTATAGGCCGTTATGGCAAGTACCGCGGCAACAGCAGCAGAAAGAAACTGCTGTTGACAGTATTGAGCAATCCGATGATCGTCGCGGTGCTGGTTGGTGTTTTCCTGAGCCTAAGTGGCATTGGCCTGCCCTGGGTTCTTGATCCATTTTTTGAGGTTCTGGGCCGTGCCGCCCTGCCCCTGGGCTTGTTGGCCGCCGGTGCCGGGCTCGAATTTCGGGCCTTGCGCCACAGTGGACAGGCGGTGTTCATGGCTTGCTTTACCCGGCTTGTATTGGTGCCCCTATTGGCCATAGCCGCAATCTGGATTTTTCAACTGGATGGGCTAAGCCGTATGGCAATCATTATCTATGCTATAATGCCCGTGCCACCGGGCAGCTATATCCTGGCCAGGCAGTTGGGCGGTGATGCGACGTTGCTTGCCACTATTATCGTGGCGAGCACCTTATTTTCAATTGCAACTGTACCATTATGGCTGTTTCTGCTGGGCTAATGCGGGGCGGCGGCGAAGGTTCCCGAACCTCTCAAACCAACCTGACATATCGTCCACAGTATGCGGACGTTTGATATGGACAACGTTCTGCCTAAGTTGTCAGGTCATCGGGATGAATCTGCCCTCTTGTAATTGGCTAGACTACGGTATGTTCAATTCATTGGCTGGCCTATTTTCAAATCTTTCAACAATAATTGTGGAGAAATGGATATGACTATTGAACGTTTTATGGTGGCCGGACAGCTGACCCCGGTCAGTCACTATTGTCATTCGGTACGCGCGGGCAATCTCGTCTGGGTCTCGGGCGTGGTTGGCATGCGTTCTGACGGCTCTATCCCGGACGATACCGTTGCACAATTTGATATTGCCATGGACGCAATGGATGCTTGCCTTCGTGCGGCAGGCGGTAAACCAAAGCATGTGGTCAAGGTCCAGGTTTTTATGACGGACATTTCCGAGCGCGCCGCCATCAATACGCGGCGCATTGACTATTTTGGCGAGCATCTCCCTGCCTCAACTTTAGTTGAGGTCTCAGCCTTGGTCGATCCGCGCATGAAGGTTGAAATAGAATGTCAGGCCGTGTTGCCAGAGTGATCGCATTGCTCCGGCCAAAAAAGTATTCAAGTCCCTAAGTGTCCGTCGAGATATCGTGGCCGGACGAACGCCTCATCACGGCAGGTGATCTAGGTTCGAGAATTTTAGATTTATTGCCTTTTAATCCCCTATTTCCCAGATAGATCATCGATTTGGTGATGTTTTTTGGTGGATTCTGCTATAAGAATCAATGCAATACACCGATCAAAATCAACGCGCTCCATGTCACCCGGCGGGTGAAAGCAGACAGTCCCCTTTGCGGGGGAATTTACCTAGATTGAGCCTCTAAATGGGCATCATCTGGATTAGGCGAGGCTGAACATATGTGTGGAATTGCAGGACGAATTCTGAGGGCTCCGGGCAAGGTCGGCCACGATCTCGTCGAGTTGATGGACGCCCAGGAACACCGCGGCGCCGACAGCACGGGCTTCGCGATATACGGTGTGTCACGCGATACGGGCTATGTCCTGCGCGGCATGGGCTTCGACAAAACCAACCTGGCGGCGGATATAGATGACTTCCGGCATCTGCTCACGGCGCATGGCTCGGACCTTATCGAGGAACCGTTGATCGTTACGGACGACGACCCGCACTACTGCGTACGCATGGTGATCAAGGACCCCAAGGATCTTGGCAGTTGGATCAACGAAGCAGATGAGTTATCGGCACGGTTCGAGGTGCAGTCCTGTGGCCGCTCGCTGGAGATTATCAAGGATGTCGGCGGTTCCGAGCAGGTGGCGCAAAAGCATGGCGTCCGGGATTTGATCGGCAGCCATGGCCTGGGCCACGCCCGCCTGGCGACCGAAAGCTCGGTGCTGCCGAATGCCTCCCACCCATTCTGGGCCCGGCCGTTCCCCGATGTCGCCATCGTCCACAACGGTCAGATCACCGACTATTACACCTGGCGCGCCAAGCTGGAGGCTCAGGGTTATCGTTTCCTAACCTACAACGACAGCGAACTGATCGCCATCTGGGTCTCCGATCAGATGAAGAACGGTTTGAGCATGGAAGCGGCGCTGCGGAAATCGATAACCTCCATCGATGGCGTATTCACCTACATGATTGCCCAGCCCGACAGCATTGGCTTCGCCAAGGACCGCTTCGCCATGAAGCCGCTGGTAACAGTGCAGGGCAATGGCGAACTGGCCGCCGCGACGGAAGAACAGGCGGTGCGCCGGATTGTTCCAGAAGAGGTCGATGTGATCAATTACGACGGCCCGGGCCTGATGCAAATTTGGGGCGTCGGTAACCGGAGGGTCGCGGCATGAGTGATGTCGTCATCAAGGTCGGCGATCGCCACATCCGGCGGATCAATGAAGAAATCCAGGTGGCCTGCGCGGCGGGACAGCGGATCGTCGTCCGAAATACCCTGTCGCGGCACAATCTCGGTATCGGGCTACCCGATGGAGCGGAGCTGCATTTCGAGGGCAGTGTCGGCTACTATTGCGGTGGCCTGAACAACGGCGCCACCATCACCATCGAGCGCAACGCCGGTTGGGGCGTTGGGGAAGCCCAGGCATCGGGTCACATCACCGTCGGCGGCTATGCCGGGATGTCGGCGGGCGCCGCCATGCTGGGCGGCACCATTCACGTCAAGGGCGACACCGGTCCGCGCTGCGGCGTCGCCATGAAGGGCGGCAACATCATCGTCGAAGGCAAGATCGGCTACCAATCCGGCTTCATGTCGCACGCGGGCAAGATTATCGCGCTGGGCGGCGCGGGAGCCTCTTGCGCCGATGCCCTGTGGGAAGGCGAAGTCTGGGTCGCCGGTGAAATCGAAAGCCTGGGCGTCGATGTCCAGGTCTTGGAGCCCAGCGCCGAGGATGTCGCCGAGGTCGAGGCCATTCTCGAACCGCTGGGCCTCAATGACAATTCGCGGGACTGGCGCAAGATGATCTCCGGTCAGCGCCTGTGGTATTTTGAAAGTCGGGATGCAAACGCATGGCTCATGATATAGACGAACCTTATGAATATCCCTTTGACATGCCCACCGAGGAAGCGGTCGCCTATAGCGACGGCAAGATAGGCGGTCGCCCGGCCGGCGTGCCATCGTCGTATGACGTCGGCGGTTCGACCCGATGGACGCCGGCGGCCCTTTCCGAAGTGCACGCGCTATCGCAACTCGGCCGCTATCAGGTGCGCGGCTACAATACCTTCAACAAACGGCTGCCGACTTTTGACGATTTGACCTTCGTTCCGGCCACCATGACCCGGCTGCCGCTGGAAGGCTATCGCGAGAATTGCGACGCCACGACGATGCTTGGCGCCGGCCGTGGCCTGGTTGAGAAGCCGGTCGAGCTGAAGATTCCGATCTACATCGCCTCGATGTCGTTCGGCGCCCTGTCCGCCAACGCCAAGGCCGCGCTCGGCCACGGCGCTTCCAAGGTTGGCACCATGACATGCACCGGCGAAGGCGGCATGCTCGAGGAAGAGCGGGCCGCCTCCCAGACCCTGCTGTATCAGATGTCGCCGGCCCGCTACGGCCTTGATCTCGACCATCTGCGCCGCGCCGATGCCCTGGAGCTGGTCGTCGGACAGGGTGCCAAACCGGGTACCGGCGGGCTGCTGCTGGGCATGAAGGTCTCGGAGCGCATTTCGGGCATGCGCACCCTGCCCGAGGGGGTCGATCAGCGTTCGACTATCCGCCATCCGGATTTTCTTGGCGCCGACGATCTTGCGGTGAAGGTCGAGGAACTGCGCATCGCAACCAATTATCAGGTGCCGATCTTTCTCAAGATGGGTGCGACGCGCCCGCGTTTTGACGTCGCCATCGCGGCCAAGGCCGGGGTCGATGTCGTGGTTGTGGACGGCGCCGAGGGCGGCACCGGCGCCTCGCCTGAGATGTTGCTCGACCACACCGGCATTCCGACCATAAGTGCCATTCCCGCTGCCCGCGAGGCGCTGGACGAATGCGGCATGACCGGCAAGGTCGATCTGGTCGCAGCCGGCGGTCTGCGGACCGGCGTCGATGCGGCCAAATGTCTGGCGCTGGGCGCCGACGCGGTGATGATTGGCAATGGGGCGATGATCTCCCTTGGCTGTAACTCACCGCGCTATCTGGAGGATTATCAGAAGCTCGGCACCTCGCCGGGGGCCTGTCACCATTGCCATACTGGATTGTGTCCGGTTGGCGTGGCAACCCAGGAACCCGAACTCGAAGAACGCATGGACGTGGCGGCCGGCGCAGAACGGATCGCACGTTATCTGACCGCCATGACCATGGAGATAACCGCCCTGGCCAAGGCCTGCGGTAAATCCACCGTGCACAATCTCGAAGTCGAAGATCTGCGCGCCTTGTCGTTCGAAGCTTCCGCCTTCACCGGCGTCAAGATGGCCGGCATCGACAAGGTCTTTTCCTGGTAACTGATGCGTCAATCTTAACCGAAGCTAATCCAATGGAGGGTCTGTGATGAACACGAATGGTGTCGAGCTGCCGGCCGGGACGCACACTGTCGTATTGGGTGTGGGTGATTTGAACGGCATCATGCGGGGCAAGCGAATTCCCACCAGCCATTGGCCGACGGTCTGCGAAAATGGTGTGGCATTGTCCATCGCCATGTTCGCGATCGACATGACCTGCGACGTTTGGGACACGCCTTACGTCAATTTCGACAATGGCTATCCGGACATGCATATCTTCCCCGACGGGCCGGCGTACGCGATACCGTGGGAGGAGGGCGTGGCGTTTTGCTTCGGCCGGGCCGAAGGCATGGACCACAAGGCCGTGCCGATTGATCCCAGGAATGCTTTGATCCGGGTTCTCGAACGGGCCAGCGATATGGGTTACGAGGTCAGGATCGGCGCCGAGCTGGAATTCTATTTGCTCGACCCCGAGACCCTGTTGCCAAGGGATAGCGGTATTCAGGTCTATGGCCTGGCCCGCGCCGCCGAGTTGGAACACGTGCTGGGCCCCATCCGCCGCCATCTGAACGATGTGGGCATTCCCATCGAACAGTCCAACCCGGAATACGCGCCGGGACAGGTCGAGGTGAATATCCGCTACTCCGAGGCGTTGGCCGCCGCCGACCGGGCCGTCGCCTTCCGCAGCCTGGTCAAGGAACTGGCGGTTGCCCAGGACTATGTGGCGACGTTCATGTCAAAACCGTTTTTCGAACAATCAGGCAATGGTTTCCACGTCCATCACTCGCTATGGCAAGACGGCAACAACGTATTTGCCGATGGCGGCAAGTTATCCGCCCTGGGACTGAATTATCTGGCCGGCTTGCAAAGCCGCATGGTCGAGATGTCCCTGGCCTCGGCCACCACGCCGAACGCCTACCGTCGCCGTCAGCCCTTCACCTTCTGTCCCATCAACACGGCCTGGAGCGTCGACAACCGCACTGTCGGTCTGCGCGTGATCGAGGGCAAGGATGCCGCCGTGCGGGTGGAAAAGCGCGATGGCTCCGCCGATTGTAATCCCTACTACTTGCTGGCCTGCGAGATCGCGGCCGGTTTGGACGGTATCGCGCAAGGCCTACGGCCCACGGAACCGACACCGGGCAACGCCTATCTCTCGGAAGACGCCGAGGCGATCCCGACCGATCTGGCGACGGCCCTCGAACTGGCCAGGGGATCCGCCTTCATGGCGGAGGTGATCGGCGAGGACGCCCTGGGCATCTTGACCGGCCAGGGCGAACGCGAGTTGGAGTTCTTCGCCAGCCAGGTCACGCCGGTTGAGCGCGAGCGTTACCTAACCAGTATGTAGGCCCGCCCGCCGGGCTGCCATTTTCGCTTTCGACCCATTTTCGTCTGGTATTCATCCAGGTGCGGACATGAAAGCCCGCGTGGCTTATGTCGCAGAAACTGCCAGATATTTTCCGCCGGATTGAGTTCGGGAGAATAGGGCGGAATGAGTACGGTGGACAGATTGCCGGGCAGCTTCAGATCATAGGCTTTGTGCCTTAATAGGGTCTATCGCCTTTCAGCGTTATACGATGCAAGAGCCGAGTATGGCCATGATAGTCGTTGACTGGATAATGCTGGGAGCAACGATTATCCCAAAACGCCAACGAACCCGGCCTCCAAATGAAGCGGCAAACGAATTCCGGTTTGATCTGATGGCGGTAAAGAAAATCCAAAATGGGCACGCTTTCCTCTTCCGTCATACCTGCGAAGCGAACCGTATGGCCAATATTCACGAACAATGCTCTGCGTCCAGTTTCGGGATGGGTACGCACCACGGGATGCTCGGCCTGCATGGCTTCTTCTGGCAGACCAGTGCCAGAATCTGCAACCCGTCCCGCACGGGTTTTTGAAGCGCTGCCCTTAGCTGCGCTGTTAATTGCCGTCAATCTATCGAGAAAATTACGCAGCGGTTCTGACAGCGTTTCATAGGCTTGGTATTGATTTGCAAACAACGTATCGCCACCCGAAGGGGGCAATTCCTTGGCATAAAGCACGGTACCCATGGGAGGTTCTGGCTGATAGACCGTATCAGAATGCCATATGCCGCCAAAATTTACCGTTTCCTCGGGTAATTTCAAAATCGGCGTAATTTGAGGATAATCGTCCAGACCTTTTACGAAGGGATAAATATCCGGCTCGCCAAAATGCCGGACAAATGCCAATTGTTGCTCCGGCGTGATTTCCTGGTCACGGAAGAATATGACCAAATGATCCAATAACGCTTGGCGAAGTTCCGAGACAATCGCGGCCGATAGTTTTTCGCCGATATCAATGCCACTGATTTCCGCGCCGATCCCGCCCGTTACCGGCCGCACTTCAATTTTCGCCGTGTTTGATATCATCGTCCCGTCGCCACCGCCTCGGTTACTGATCGTTCAAAATGGGCCAGGGCCGGCTCGTTCCGGCCAAAAACCATATCGCTTTGTGCCCTCGCCGCAAGGCCCGACTGAATGCCCTCGCCTACCGGAAAATCCTCATCGGCCACGGTTCGAATAGTTAGATCCATGTTGCGGTCCCAATGACGCCACGCACTTTCTGTCGTTGCCGGTTCGGGGACAAAGAAATCCAGATACATGACGCATTCACCCACCTTGTCGGCTTTTGGAAAGACCCGCCAGGTCTCCACATGGTCTCCTTGCATAACCAGCACGGTATTGGGAAATAGCACATAGACCAGAGCCGTATGTGGGATCAAATTCCACTCCGCTTCCGGTCTAGCGCGTAATGTCTCTATGGTCCGCCGTGGCAGGGTTTCGCGTAAATGCGGGCCGAAAGCTTCGAATAGGCACAGGTTCGGAAAGAATATGGGGCCTACCGTATCCGCGTGCAGAAAAGCAAAATGATAAGGCTCAAGGAAGGTGTCTATGACGATCTTCCAGTTCAGCTTGCGTTGTAATACGCGGGTTTCGTGGTGGTGGTAGCCCGACATTCCATAATTTGCCAACTCCGCCCCCAGCCCGGCTAGATGGGTATCAATATCCAGTTTGGTGTCAGTATTGGGCGTGGGCACCACCCAGATCAAACCATCTCGTTCCTTCGCGGGCAATTCAACCAAACTGCGGACTTCCTTGTCCATACCTTCGAAATTCCCGCCACGGGAAATAGTCACCAACTTTCCCGTCGAATCAAAGTTCCAAGCATGATAGGGGCAAGTGAAGGCGCGGCCCGTGTTCCCACATCCTTCCACTACCCGTGCGCCGCGATGCTGACAGCCATTCAGAAAGGCGCGCACCAACCCGTCGCCGTCGCGCACGACGACAATAGGCACACCGGTAAAATCATCGGTCAGAAAATCACCCGGGCCCTGTAGTTGACTGCTCAGTCCCATCACCAGGGGGTAGTGCCGGAACAGGGTCTCTTTTTCCTGCCTTAGGCGTTCCGGCGAATCATAGACAGAGGTAGCCTGATACATGATAGAGGGCGCCAGGGTGGTCGTTCGGGCGTCAAGGTGGGCCAAGACCTCCCTTGTCAGGCGCACCTGTGTCGCATGATCCATTCCCCCATACCTTTCAATACCATCACAAGATCCACCATCAGATAAACTGAAATCCAATCTTATGTCACACGAAAAAACCTGTGGCAGATCGCAGTAAGTTGATACTCGCTCTAG
>PVBE010800989.1_pt1 | contig 82911 bp, 64 predicted proteins | sample 1631181 | NCBI WGS metagenome assembly PVBE01 (sample SAMN08397723, study PRJNA350692) | Marine metagenome, whole genome shotgun sequencing project. | isolation source: water | place: Pacific Ocean | collected 2012-04 | reverse complement strand
TGCTGAGCAAGACTTGGTCTAGCACTTTCGCTGACTGCTTGAAGATCTCCTGCCCAAGCGATTTACGACCTTACATGACAAATGCCTGCAAACAAACCAAAGTCGCCGCATAAACCCAACCTCTCAGAGACTTCACCCGTTGGCAAAGGGAGCACGGACGCACACTTCGCACATTTGCCGCACGCCTGTCACGGCATCATGTGCCAATAATCGATGCCTTCGTACTCGACACCACCACCCAGACTTGCCAGCCAGACGATCAATGCCATCAGTGCGATCACCACAGTTACGACGGCGATCGCAGTCCAGCGATCACGCCGAAGCTGTTTGTCGTCAAGTGGCTGCTTAGCGGGTGGAGAGACGATCGGACCTGTGTGATTCTTCATTACGGTCGACATCTCACTCCTCCTTTCGAGACAACCTCTGCCTCTTTCTTTCTTACGTGCAAAACGCGGGCCAAAGTTTGTGGGATTAAACGGTCCGGCGCGGCAATTGCTAGAGTTCCAGGTAGCGGAAGTTGTAAAACTTCCCAACCTTGCTGGTGGGCGGAGTTCTTACGAATCCCGCTACCAACAGCACAACGAAGGAAGGGGGATGAGATGAGAAGGCACGATGTGATTCGTGAGATGCGAGCAAGCTTGCTGCGTCGGCGTGGAGCCATTCGCCAGTCTTTAGATCTTGCCCGTTCGCAACTCTGCAACAAGCGTGACCGCGATGTCGGTGACAGTGTTGATTTCGCCCTCGATGCCGAGTGTCACGAGGTCAGTTCGCAACTAGCGGAGGTTGAGAGCACCGAGCTAGCGCAGATCGATGTTGCCTTGCAGCGGATGGCCGCTGGCGACTATGGCGCCTGCGGAGACTGCGGCCGCAACATCCCGATGGCCCGACTGCGGGCTTTGCCCTACGCTACGTTGTGCGTCAAATGTCAACGTGATCAGGACACCGGTGGAAGCCGCAACTACAATTCCACGTCATTCGCCGAACCAGGCGACAACGACCTGCTGCTGAACGGGAATGGTGCGGGTCTATCGTGAGGTGACGGGATGTCCGAACCGGCGACGCTCAAACGCAGCCTTGGCTTGCCGATGCTCACGTTCTATGGGCTAGGGACGATCGTCGGTGGTGGGTTCTATGCGTTGATTGGCGAAGTGTCAGCCGAAGCTGGCATGTTGATGCCACTGGCCTTCCTGGCCGCCGCATTGATTGGGCTGCTGAGCGCTTTTTCGTTTGCGGAACTGTCGGCTCGCTATCCGGTGAGTGCTGGCGAATCGCAGTATGTGCTGGAGGCGTTTGGAAGACGCTGGCTTTCGGCAGTCGTCGGCTGGATGGTGATCCTGACCGGAGTTGTCTCCGCCGCAACGCTGGCCAGAGCGTTCGCACGTTTTGCCGAAACGCTGGTCGCCGTCCCGGATGAGTGGGTGATCGCTGCTGTCGTCATCGGACTCGGTGTTATCGCGGCCTGGGGAATCGCCGAATCGGTTTGGCTGGCAACGATCATCACGATCATCGAAGTTGGCGGTTTGCTGTTCGTCTGCTTCGCCGGCAGCAATCATCTGGCTGCAGTTCCAGATCGCTGGCCTGAGTTGATTCCGAGCTTCTCGTTCACCGAGTGGTCCAGCATCTTTCTGGGGGCGTATGTCGCATTCTATTCGTTCGTCGGCTTTGAAGATCTCGTCAACGTGGCCGAGGAAGTCAAGCAGCCGCATCGCACCCTTCCCGCTGCAATTCTCATTTCGTTGGGCCTGACGGCACTGCTCTACGGGTTGGTCACACTTGTTGCCGTTCTTGCAGTCCCAATGGAACAGCTGGCTGAGAGCAAATCACCGTTGAGCTTGATCGTCGGCGAAGGAACCACGGCGGCAAAAGTAATGGCCTGCATCGGAATGCTGGCAGGCGTCAACGGAGCGCTCGTCCAGATTGTAATGGCGTCACGCGTCGCCTATGGGATGAGCAAGATTGGTCTCGCGCCGCGCGTGTTTTCCAACGTTCACCAACTGCGTCAGACGCCGATCGAAGCGACATCCGCAGGTGCCCTCTGCGTGTTGCTGCTCGCCTTGTGGTTCCCACTGATCTGGCTTGCCAAAGCCACCAGTACAATCCTGCTCATTATCTATGCGCTCGTCAATCTCTCACTCTTGGTCATCAAACGCCGCCATCCCGATCCTCAGGGCGAAGGGCCTCGTTATGCGATCTGGTTACCCCTCCTTGGCTTTACCTCTTGTGTGATGTTTCTCGTCTTTCACGCGGTGTCCGTTTTGCTATAGATCGTATTCTCCTTCTTCACACTCTTCAATCGTGAAGTCAAACCGGTCCAAATCCGTTAGCAGGGTGAGGAACCCGATGTAAGATGATCATGGATCGCCCTGGCAGCCTGGCGGCCCGCTCCCATAGCGAGTATCACCGTGGCACTACCCGTCACAATGTCGCCACCGGCGAAAACTCCTGGTTTTGATGTGCGAAGTGTTTGTTCATCCGCCAGGATATAGCCGCGGCCATCGGTTGCCAGATCTGGCGTCGTTGACTATACCAGCGGGTTGGCACCCGTACCCAACGCGATAATCGCCACATCGATCGGCAATTCGTGCTCCGACCCCATGATAGGAACCGGCGAACGACGGCCCGATGCGTCCGGCTCGCCAAGCAGCATCCTCTGGCAGCGGGCCGCGCGGAGACGGCCGGATGCATCTCCCAGGAATTCAAGGGGCGCTGTCAGCATCAGAAACTCGACACCTTCTTCCCGAGCGTGATGGATCTCCTCCTCGCGCGCCGGCATCTCAGCTTCCGTTCGCCGATATAGCAGCATTGCGCGCCGGGATTCTAATCGCAAGGCAGTGCGAACGGCGTCCATCGCGGTGTTGCCGCCACCGACTACCGCTACGACACGGTCGCGACAATCGTAGACAGGCTCGTCGAACTCGGGAAACGCGTTCGCGTTCATCAGGTTGACGCGAGTCAGGAACTCGTTGGCCGAGTAGACACCGGCCAGGTGCTCGCCGGGTACGCCGAGAAACTTCGGCAAGCCCGCACCGGTAGCGATAAACACAGCATGGAAACCCTCTTCACCCAGCAACTCGTCGATCGTGATGGTCTTGCCGATGACCACGTTAGTTTGGAAGCACACGCCCATTTCTCGCAAATTGTCGATCTCCTGCCGCACGATTGCCTTGGGCAGTCGAAATTCAGGGATTCCGTATATGAGTACGCCACCCGGTTCGTGCAGTGCTTCGAAAACCGTGACTTTGTGGCCTTTCAACACCAGATCACCCGCGGCACTCAAGCCCGCCGGTCCGCTGCCAATGATTGCCACGCACTGTCCCGTCGCCGGTGCCTGAGGTGGTAGACCAAGCTTTCCTTGCGAGCGTTCGTAGTCGGCAACAAATCGCTCCAAATAGCCGATTCCCAGCGGTGCGAAGCGCTTGCCCAAAATACACTTGCCCTCGCATTGGTTCTCTTGTGGGCAAACGCGTCCGGTCACTGCCGGCAGCACGTTGTCTTCGCGAATCTTGGCAGCGGCGGCGAGATACTCGCCATCGTAGATCAATTCGACAAACTCTTTCACTTTGACCCCAACCGGGCATCCTTCGACACATTTCGGATGATTGCACTCCAGGCAGCGTGCTGCTTCCGAGTGCGCCTGGAGGACGGTCAAGCCGAGATTCACTTCATCGAACTCGTGCCGGCGGACGTTTGGCAGCTGCGCAGGCATCGCCTGCCGAGGAAGTTTGACGCGATCTTTGGGTGTGAGCGGATTCGTCATTGGTCGTTTTCTAAGAGTTCAGGATGCCGCTCGATCAAGCGGCATGGATGTGCGACGCGCTCTAAGTCCTGCCGCGGATCTTGCTCAAATCGTGCCAACGCGTCGCGCTCCGCGGCATGGTACATGGCATTTCGCTGCGCAAGGACGTCAAAGTCCACCTGGTGGGCGTCGAATTCCGGACCATCGACACAGGCGAATTTCGCCTCACCGCCGATCAACACTCGACATCCACCGCACATGCCCGTGCCATCCACCATGATGGAGTTCAAACTCACCGTCGTGGGAATTCCGTGTGGGCGAGTCACCTCTGCCACACCACGCATCATGGGAATCGGGCCAATCGCCAAGACGAGATCGATTCGTTCCTCTTCCCGAATCAACTCTTGCAGTTTGTCCGTCACTCGTCCTCGCTGACCGTAACTACCGTCGTCGGTTGTAAAAAACAGTTCATCGCTCACGGCGCAAAGCTCGTCTTCCAGGATGACCAACTGCCTGCTGCGGGCACCCAGAATCGTAAGTACACAGTTCCCTGCCTGTTTCATTGCCGCTGCTGTCGGCCAGGCGATGGCCGTCCCAACGCCACCGCCGATGATAACGACGGTCCCATACTCGCGAACTTCCGAAGGATTCCCCAGCGGGCCAACCACATCGAGCAGGAATTGTCCGGCTTAGAGCGAATTTATCAACCGAGTCGTCTTGCCGATCCCTTGAACGACAAGCGTGATGGTATCCGCGCTTGGATCACTATCGGCAATTGTCAGCGGGATACGCTCGCCATGATCATGCACGCGCACGATCACAAATTGTCCCGGCTGCTGTTTCGCGGCAATCCGCGGCACACGAACGTCGATGCGTTTGATGTCTGCGGCCAACCAGCGAGCAGCTACAATCTCGAACATGTTTGCTTCTCCTGGTATCAGGCAAATGCAAGTCGAGTGCCGGGACAGTGGATTTCGTCATTCAGCCGCTGCTCGCAAGACAATCGCCTCACCCTTTAGCGTGCGCTTCGTGGCGGAGCGCCCAAAAATCGGACAGGCAAAACAGACGCGTTCACGCTGCCATCTTTCGGTAGCGTACCAGTTTCATCCAGCTCCTGCTGGCGCGCGATTCCGCACGGCTAGATGCCAATCTGTGACAGTATTTTTCGCTGTAAGCCCGCGACCCTGTCACCATTCGATTTACGCCATCTCAATGAACGGTTTTGCCGTCAGCAGCAATTCAAATATCGGTATCAGAATTGCTGATTAATCTACCGTCGGACGCTCGGACGACAAACACTGGGAGAGCGGTCATGACCACTACCACAATAGCAACTCAACTTCGTTTCATCCGCAAGTTTGAAGAGATCAGCATCGAGGATATCCCGCTCGTGGGAGGCAAGAATGCATCACTCGGCGAGATGTGTCGTGAGCTCCGGCCGGAGGGAATCAACCTCGCCGATGGATTTGCGATCACGGCCGAGGCGTATCGCTACTTCCTGGAAGAGGCTGGCTTGGCGAACGAACTCCGCGACATCTTGTCGGACCTGGATGTGCGCGACATTGAGAATCTCCAGCAGCGCGGCCGTCGCGTTCGCCATGCAATCCTCGGCGCGGAACTGCCGGCCGACCTGCAGCGCGAGATCACCGCCGGCTACGCAGAGTTGTGCGAGGTTGGCGAGCGGGCTGATGTGGCTGTGCGAAGCAGCGCGACGGCGGAGGACTTACCCGATGCCAGCTTCGCCGGCCAACAAGAGACATATCTCAACGTGCAAGGCGACGCGGCACTGTTGGAAACATGCCGTCGCTGCTTCGCGTCGTTGTTCACGGATCGAGCGATTTCGTATCGCGAGGACAAGGCGTTTGATCACTTCCAGGTGGCCTTGTCGATTGGCGTTCAACGGATGGTCCGTTCAGACCTAGGTTCGTCGGGAGTGATGTTCTCGATTGACACTGAGACCGGATTCCGCGATGTCGTTGCACATGTTTTCGACGAGCGAAACGAGGCGGTCAAGAAGATGATCGCTCAAGCGATTCGTGCTGCCCACGACAAGGGACGTAAGATTGGAATCTGCGGCCAGGCACCAAGCGACTACCCCGAATTCGCTCAATTCCTCGTCGAGCAGGGGATTGATAGCATTTCCCTGACGCCGGATGCCGTGGTGAAGACATCGCTGAGCGTCTTGGAGATAGAGAAATCAATCGCGGGAGTTCCCTGATGGTTGCCACACTACCCAAACACAGCAAGCCCTTAACGATCATGATTCTCTCAGGCGGGACCGGACGCACTGGGGAACGAGTCATTCAATCCGCGTTGGCCCAGTTCGACCGACCTAGCGTGGAAATCGCACTAAAGACTCGTGTGCGGACCCCTCAGGCGGCCTTGGAAACGATCGACTCGGCGCAGGCAAAACAAGCAATCCTCTGCCACACGTTGGTTCAGCCCGAAATCCGTGAAATCGTTATGCGCGAATGTCAACTCCGCGGCGTGCACGTCGTCGACTTGCTCGGACCAACATTGAGTCTGCTTGACGATCACCTCGAGGATTCGCCGCGAAACCAACCTGGACTGTCGTCTGAGCTGAATAAGGAACAGTTTGAGAGGATGGATGCGGTGGATTTTACGTTAGCACATGACGACGGAGCGCGCCTGAAAGACCTGAAGCAAGCCGATGTTGTGTTGGTCGGCGTGTCGCGTGTTTCCAAGAGTGTGACATGTTTCTATCTTGCCGCCCGGGGCGTGCGCGCGGCAAACGTGCCGTTTACGATGATCCATGGTTTTCCGCCAGAATTGGAACAGCTCGATCCGCAGCGTGTGGTCGGGCTCGTCATGAACGCCTCAAGGCTGTCCGCGATCCGTCGGACACGTCTGGATCGTATCAGCAGTCGACCGGTGGAAGGCTACGCGGACCGATGCGATATTGCGAGGGAACTGCGTCACGCTACGGATATCATACAACGTCATGGCTGGCAGTGGATTGACGTTTCTTACAAAGCGACGGAAGAAGTCGCCAGCGAGATCATCGAAATACTTCCCGACCGCGATCGACGTGGTCGTTCGTTGAATGCGGCTGGTTAGCCCGGACATGCAAAGGCGCTCTTGTTCTGTCCGCGCCTGCATCCTGAGCGAACGTGGATGCAACCATACCGAAGACAAGAGCGATAGCAATCATCAGGGCTGGTTTCATCGTTGTTCTCCGTCGGCTGGCGGTAACTCGTCGGTTTCGAATTCGCCAGTGCCAAAGGCCGTGTGAAGGACTCGGTTTTCTGTGACTTCCGGCAAATCACGCATGTTCATACCTCACTTTCACAATCTAGCTGCTCAGTCAAGTCTCGCGGCTTGACTTGTGCGTCCGCTTCATCGACCGCGTTGATCAGGGCGGCGACGATGTCCATCGTGCTGACAACGCCGATCGGTCGTCCGTCTTCGAGCACAGGCAGGTGGTGAATGTGTTCGGCACACATGGCTCGAGCGGCCCGCAAAAGCGACTCGTCTGCCGCAACCGATTGCACGGCGGTGCTCATATAGCAACTCACCATGTCAGTCGTCGTTTCGATCTTGAAGCAATCCTCTGGGCCTCGTTTGGTTAGTTCGTGCTGGCTCATTTCGCTACGCTGCGGACAATCGCGTTTGACGTAGTCCGCTGCACTAAGCATCCCCACACACCGCCCTTGTTCGTCGATCACCGGCGCCGAAATGACATCACTCTCAGCAAGAGCCGTCGCTGCCTCGCCCATCGTCTGGTTCGCTGAAACTTCGATCACTTTCCGCGACATCACGTCTTGGACCTTCAGTGACCTCAGTCGTCCAATGCCTGGGGACATGATTCACCTCCGAACTCGAATGTTCTTACACCAGACAGGGTCGTGCATTTTTTGGGCCGAACGCCGGTAGTGCAGTGTGTGTCGCTGACACGCAAGCAGACGTGCGGTACCGCACGCTATTGTGCGGACGGGCGCGCGTTTCGGCGCGTATGTCCTTGTGGTGATGCGGTGGCATAGGTTTTGCAGAGTTGTGAGCTGTTTCTCACCGCTGTTGGATCTCTCTCAGTCGTCATTCCTGCGGCGTTCACGATGTCGGGGAGTCGCGTGACAATCAGGACCTCGGAGCGAGCCTATGTCGGACACTTCGCAAATCGATCTACTTGTCGTTGACGATGACGACGAGTTCCGTGACACACTGGTGCGACGTTTCTCGCGCTGTGGGTTCGCAGTCTCTGATGCAGCGGGAGGAGAAGAGGCCCTTGACATGACCGGACGGCGCGAGTTCGACGTAGCGGTCGTCGACATGATGATGCCGGGGCTTTCGGGATTGCAGTTGCTGGAGAAGTTCAAGGCGAGCAACGTCGAATGCGAGACCATCTTTCTGACAGGAAAGGGAACGATCGAGACTGCTGTGCAAGCGATGAAACTGGGCGCGTTCGACTATCTTCAGAAGCCGTTCCCACTACAGGAACTCGAATCGGTCATTCGCCGCGCGTACGAAAGACGGCAACTCTGCAAGGAGAATCGGCAGCTCAAAACGCTGCTTCAACGGTCGCAGCCGCAGTCGGATATGGTGGGCCAGTCACCGGCGATGGAGAAAGTATTTCGTTTGATTGAGCGAGCCGGTCCAAGCGACAAGGCGATTCTGATTCAAGGCGAAAGCGGCACGGGTAAAGAGCTCGTCGCCCGTGCTCTTCACCAACACAGCAGTCGTGCCGCCCAGCCGCTGGTTGTGATCAACTGTGCCGCACTCCCGGAAACTCTGCTCGAAAGTGAGCTCTTCGGGCACGAGAAAGGTGCGTTTACTGGGGCCGTCGGCTCGAAGCAAGGTCTGTTCGAGGCTGCCGACGGCGGGACGCTGTTTATCGACGAGATCGGCGAGATGCCGGGACCGTTGCAGGCGAAGTTGCTGCGTGTGTTGGAAGACGGTTCGATGCGCCGCGTCGGATCGATCAAAGAACGCAAAGTCAATGTGCGGCTGTTGTGCGCGACCAACCGCCATCTCGCCGCTGATGTCGAAGCCGGTCGCTTCCGCGAAGACCTTTACTACCGCATTAACGTGATGTCGCTCGAATTGCCTCCGATCCGCAAGCGCGAAGGCGACCTCCCACTACTCGTCGCCCACTTCCTTGGGCCCTCATGGGAAATCGAAGAGGCCGCGATGCAGGCTCTGGAGCGGTATCATTGGCCTGGAAACATCCGCCAGCTACTGAATTGTATCGAACGCGGAAAAATCATGTCCGAAGATCACACCGTCCACATGTGCGATCTACCAAGAGAAGTGTGCGATGTTTCGCCGGACGTTCAACAAAAGGGCCAAAACGACTCGGACGACCTGGCCTCGATCGAACGGGCCAAAGTCGTCGATGTCCTCCGTCGCGAAGAAGGCAACAAAACACGCGCCGCCGGCACGTTGGGAATCGACCGAAGGAAGATCTATCGCCTGTTGGAAAAATATGGGATCAAGGACGAGGAAGTTCAAAGCGGCTCGTAACTCGTACTAATGTGACCTCGCATCCAGCCTCACAGAGGACGACTACGGCTGATCCCAGCATCACGAGTTGACTGGGAATGTCGTGCCAACTCTACATCCCTTCGGCACGTGCTTTGCACCCTAAACGCTGGAAGACAGGACGTGCAATTAAGCGCATCTTGCCAAACAGCGAGAAGGGAGGCATACGATGAACGTGCAAGAATTTCTCAGCGATAGACAGGTGGCGTATGATGCCATTTCGCATCGTGACGCGTACGATGCCCAGCGTCTTGCCCAGACGTTGCACACACCGGGACGGGAGGTCGCCAAGACGGTGTTGCTGCGAGCGGACAGCGGCTACACGTATATCGTGGCTGTCCTACCAGCAACAAAGACCGTTGATTTCGACAGAGTGTCAGCCGCGTTTGGCGGCTGCAAAATCGAATTGGCAACTGAACTTGAAATCAAACAGCACTGCCCCGACTGCGAGATAGGAACACTGCCACCATTCGGAACGCAATATGCAATGAAGACGCTCGTCGAAGAGAGTCTCAGCGACGATGAGGAGATCATCTTTGAGGGGAACAATCATCACGAAGCGATTCGTATGCGTTACGAGGACTTTCGCCGCATCGAAGAGCCGTTGGTCGCGCAGTTCGCAGTACGAGAAGACGAGTGATGGCTGCATCCTAGTGAGCGCAAGGAGCAATTGCCATGGCTACAATGGCAGAAACATACCAGCACGACTCAGCCGTGGCGCTTGATCTGTCGCAGCAGCTTGTCAGGTCGCTGCGGAATCCGTGTGCTTATCGCGAAAAGACGAATGCCGTTGTACTGATCGAAACGCACATTTCGTGGGTGTTTCTCACGGACCACTTCGCCTACAAACTGAAGAAGCCGGTCCGTTTCGGTTTTCTCGATTTCAGCACCGACGAACTGCGACGCCAAGCCTGCGAGAACGAGGTTAAACTGAACCGCCGCCTCGCACCGGGAGTGTACTTGGGTGTCATTCCAGTTGTGAAGACCGCGCGCGATGGGATCGCTATTGGACGTGAGGGTACTCCTGTCGATTGGGTTGTTCAGATGAGGCGACTGCCGGTGGACGCCTCTCTCGACGTGTTGATGCGAGACGGGAGGATCCTTGCACCAGCGATCGAACAACTTGCCAAGACGTTGTCCGCGTTCTACGAGAATCTTCCGCCGATCATGGTCACGGTGGACGGCTTTCGAAAGAGCATTGAGAGGCACGTGACCGCAAACCGAGAAGAGCTCATCGCGGGCACTCATCACCTTGACAAGACGGAGATTCAGCGAGTTCATGAGGCTCAGCTTCGCATACTGAAACTCGCTCCAGACCTGCTCGACGATCGTGTGCGCAACGGACGCATCGTCGAAGGTCATGGCGACCTCCGCCCGGAGCACATCTACTTCACTCCCTCGCCCGTGATCATCGACTGCGTCGAGTTCAATCAGGAGTCAGACCTGGCAACGTCGGCATCGGGACCTTTCGCGATTCTTCAAATATCTTCACGGCATACGGATCACCGCTGTCGATGACCGCCTTCGGATTTGCCATGAAGTTGGCGAGCCAGGCCCGGTCCTTTCGCTGTGTGACATCCTTTAGATCCGGCCCCGTCAGCTGCCCACCGCCAATCGTATGGCAGTTCATGCAGTTCTGACGGAAGTAGTCCGGCGTGTCCTGAGCACGAGCATCTCCCGCAGCACAACAACAGATCGCCATGGGTACAACCAACATGACAACCTGTTGACACGCCAGTCTGCGACATGCCCTCTCCAGAATGTTGAAGAATACAACTTGCATGATCTTATACCGCGCCCTCTGAACTTCGCCTTTGTTCTGCCAAGTCGATTAGTCCGGAAGCCGAATGCATACCTTGTGCCATTTTTCACAAAGTTCTGTTCACCACCGATTGCACGCTTTCTTCGGGGAAATCCCGTGTGTTTTGGGTGTGCGTTATAGCGCGCTCAGCGCGCCCATTTGAACACATGGGAAGATGATGGAACGCTCCCTTTGCTGAAGACATGTAGCTGCAAGTGAAGCGATACGCTCAGAGAAAGGAACGAATCGAGCAGCTCCTCGGTGACCTCGGATTCTGCCAGCCGTACTTCGGCATCAATTATGCAGGGGCAAACAGCGAAATAATTCTCTAGGAAGATGAAGGAGCGAATTGATGGCAAGCATCACCCTAAGTACACCTGTGGGCGAATTGGTGGCAGGACATCCGGAATTATTTAGGGTCTTTGAAGAGCTGAAAATCGACTACTGTTGCCACGGGGAGAGACGACTCGAGGATGCCTGCCAGCAAAGAAAGTTGGACCCAAATCAAGTTCTGCAGATTCTGAATCGATCCGAAGGTCCTCCACCCGACACACGGAACTGGGCTGTAGCTCCCCTGACAGAGCTATGTGATCACATCGAGCAGACTCATCATGAGTATCTTCGGAAGGAACTTCCTCATCTCGATCAACTGACGACCACGGTGGAGGAAACCCACGGTCGCCGGCATCCAGAACTTCAGGAGGTCAAGTCGGTCTTTCAAGACCTGCAGGCCGAGTTGGTGCCACACATGATGAAAGAGGAGCAGATTCTGTTTCCCGCAATTCGCCAGCTCGAGGCCGCTTCGGAGCCGCTAACTCTACCTTTCGGCACGGTGAAAAATCCAATTCGCATGATGGAGCATGAGCACGACGTGGTGGGAGAAACGCTCGGTAGGCTTCATACACTGACTGGCGGCTATCAGATCCCAAGAGATGCATGTAACACTTATTGTGCGATGCTTCAGGGTCTACACGAACTTCAACTCGACTTGCATCAGCACATCCACAAGGAGAACAACATCCTCTTTCCAAGAGCCAGGGCGCAGGAAGCGGCATTAGGTTGCTAAAGCACGAGTGACCGGAAAGGAGTCGGGAGTCTTTTTCGGTTAACGACACTTACGATCGGCAGACGTCGATGGCCGAAGAAGACTCCCGATCCCCTCACGATTCGAATTACGTCACACCATTCAACGGCATGGTGGCTAGGCGGCTCGCGCTGGTAGATGCTGGCTATCGGCACTCATCGAAACGCCTTGGACAAACGTGGCAATCTCCGGGCTACCGGCTTGGTTCGTCTCGTAGCACGTGGGGGGTTCGTACGTCCAACCGTTCTCCAACCGCTGTTCTTCGCGCCGCAACGTGTAGTAAAGATAGCGGCCGACGATCGGCGCGGCCACGCGAGATTTCCAGCCGAACTCGCCATGCAACTCATCCAAAATCTCGGAGATCAACGACCTGCGGTGGGGATCCTGCCGATAACGGTGGCGTGCCGCCCAGAGCACTCCCGCGTAAAGCATTGGCAGGTTGACTGCTTCGTGCGCGAATCGGGCTCGGATGCGTGGGTTCGGGTGGTTTCTGTATCGTTTCCAGCCTCGCAGTGTCGTCCGGACGATTCGGACCACACTTGGGCCGTTCGCTTCGAAATCTCGCTCGAAGGCACGCAAGAGAAACTCACCTTCCTGGCCGTTGTTGATGTGCGGGTGCCGATAGTTGAACATCAACTGGCCGTGAGTGTCTGCCACAGACACATCGGCAAAACCCAACATCGTCGACTTGGCCTCGTGTTCGGCAAATAGCGGCGTGCCGGGGATAGGCGTATACAGCATGAACTGGTGGAAGTCACTATTGTGGCTGACGGCGTGATCGATAACCTCGCCGATGTTCTCCGGCGTATGCTCCTCAAGGCCGATGATGCTCGATCCCAACACGCGGATCCCGTGAGACTGGAGGTTGTGGACCAGTTCAGTGGAATCGGTGCCAGCGAGCTTTGCGTATTGCGAGCCCTTGCCCTCCAGCCCAAGCCATACCCAGGATATCCCCAAGGAAACGAGCTGTTCTGTGGTGTATTGTCGTAGGACGTTCGCGGAACTAAAGACATAGAGAGACCAGGCCTTGCCGTGCTTCTCCATCAGGTCCAATAGGTGCAGTGATCGTTTCTTGTCCAGCAGAAAGTTCTCGTCCATCACAAAGAAGGACTTTACGCGCAAGCTCGACTCCAGCGCGCTCATAATCTCAAACAGCGATTGGCCCGTTTGGTAGAACTTGACGAACTTTCCTTTGCCGCCAAACATCGCTGATGTCGAACAAAAATTGCAGCCCATCGGACAACCGACCGATGGGATCAGCGTCGCGCAGCGGTCACCTGCATGGTTGCGCAGGTTCACGCCCATCACGCGGGTACCGATGTTGCCGAGAACTTGAGGATGGCGGATGGATTGGTTTTCGTCCTCGCCGAGGAATTTGCGCATCCAGCGAACGCCGTCGCCCCGAGCGACGTGGTCCGTGTCCACCCATCTTTCCAGTTCTGTCAGGTTGGCGATGTGTCCACCCACAACAATCTTCGCGTTCGGTTGATGCTTGCGGATCATCCGGCACATTCTGCGCACCTTTTGCAGATTCGTCATGATCGAGCTGATCCCAACGACGTCGTACTGGCGGGTCTTGATTTCATCTAGAAATCGTTCTTGAGTTGGGAAATCCAGCAACGTGCAGTGCGCCTTGAGATTAACTTGGATCAACATGAGGCCCCACGAGCGTTGGAAAGTCCTCAGCGAAAAGGCCGCTTGAACCCGCGTCACCTGATTGTGGTAAAGCTCCATCGGGTTGATCAAACGGCTCCCGTAGGCGTCGTCTTGGGCATAAGGACCGAAGACGCTGACAAGCAGGACGCGGGCGTCCGAGCCTAGCGGGTGTACGGAATTGTCTTGAGCAGGAGCATTCACGAATCGATCCTCATGTTGCTAGCAATCGCCGGATCACAAACGGACTTCTGCCGTACCGCAAACCGACATCCAGGTCGGGTCGGCATATATCAGTAATCGGCACGACGGAACAGATCAACGCTGCAAAAAAACCTACTGCCAGCTGAAAAACGTCCGATTGTCTGTGGTAGATTCCCTGACTTGCCAACACACAACATCATGAACTCGTTCGTTATGGCTGCCAATCGAGCATCGTCAGCAAGTGGGTCGCAACGGTGGCGATCTCGGATCGTTTCCACACGGGAGCCTGGACGTTTATGGTGTCGTCCGTGATGACGGCGGCAATCGACGTATCTTCACCAGCCAACGGGGAAGTCTCGGTAGCAGCTCGCCAGACCTCGATCTTGGGCGAAGTCGTCTGTAGGTTGCCTTCCACGAGAACGACATCACAGCCAGCAAACAATGGGGCCATGTTCGCATAGCGGGACGCCGTGTCAGACGCGTCCGCTTGCCTGGGCCGAAAAACGGCACTCATGTCCGGCGAGAGGATCCCAACGACCGCCGCGCCAGCTTCGCGATGCCGATGCGAATCTTTGCCGGAAGTGTCCAGCTCGTGATGATGGTGCGTATGTTTGATGGTGCCAACTCGACATCCACGCGCAGTTAGATGCTGCACCAGATCGACGATCAGCGTTGTCTTTCCGCTGTTTTTACGGCCGACAATGTGGACTCGCTTCATCACGTCTCGCACTCAGATTGGGGCTACGATCTGTTGAACACCGAGGGATGCCTGACGAGCGGAGAGTTCCACGGTACAAGACTGGGCCATCCTCGTTGCCCCTGCAATCGTACTGCACTCGTGCTGGCTCTGGCAATCTAACCGCGATACGAGTAGATGGGCAAGTGTCGGTAATAGACTTCGAGCATATAGACGCTCAGGCAAGTCGTGTACAGCCGACCGCCGAGGTGACTCCAACGATCCGGCTTCGGATCCCAACTCCCGCGCTCCTTGCCCTTGGTAACTTGAAGCTTGGGAATCGTTGTACGCATCACGCCATTCCAGCGGTCCCAATAGTCGCCTTCCATATGATGCATCAGTTGGGCCGCATAGTACCAATAGTAGACGTCGTAATTCTCCGCCGGATTGATCGGAGTTTCCAGGACATGTTCGACGCCGGAAATCAAACGCGAATCGTCGCGGTCCCAACCAAGGTACTGACGGCACAGTAACCCTTCGGCGGTCATGGTCGGAGTAGGTTGCTGGAGGGGTTGATAGATGTAACGGCTGCCACCGTCCTGTTGGACCGAGTCGAGGTACTTTCCGATGCGCTGCAGATTCTCGTCAGGAACCTTGAGCCCTGCCATCTTCGCACTTTGCAGAGCCATCACGTACCACCCGGTCACCGAAGTGTCCGATCCTTCGCCGGGATAATAGCGCCAGCCGCCTTCCGCTGATTGCGCCCGCAAGGCGAAAGCGACGGCACGTTCGGCAGGATCGCGAAAGGCCTTGTCCCGTGTCATGCCGTACAGTTCGCAAACAGCGATCGTCGCTTGTCCGTGCGTGTAAAGATGTTGGTTCGGCACATCGCCGACGTAGAAATCGCCGTCTTCCTTCTGGGCCTTTAGCAGCGATTTCCAACCGCCAGCGACTTGCTCCTGGTACTCGCCGTCAAGATGCGTGTTCCCCGCTCCTTGAAAAGCCAACAACGCCATGGCTGTTGCTGCCGCATTGTTTTCGACGGGGCTGCCGTCAGGATAGGGACCTCGCAGGCTCCAGCTTCCGTCGCGCTGCTGATAGCGGGCGAGCCATTTCAGTCCGCCGTCAACGGAACTCTCTGTCGCCGCCGTACCACCGTTTCGTCCCACCAGTGCGCCGCGCATTCCTGCCGAGCGACCGCTTAGTGCCATCGCAGTGGTAGGAGCAGCGGGCGCGTTATCGCCTTGGAAGCTAGGAACAGAGATCGGCATCGCCGCGGGCGGATCGGGAACGAGCAACTGTTCCAGCACGATCGGTTCACCCGCCGGGACGTCGAGCTCCGGTAACTCCAGTACCTCCGCATCGTTAAGGCTTTCCTGCTCAGCGTAATTGACTTCGATGAAGATCTCTTCATCCTTGGAGAACGATGGTAACACGAAATAGCTGAGCCCGACGATCACCAGCACGTGAAAGACCGAACTGACTCCCCACGACGGCACGCGCCCGAACAACGACTTAACGAAGGAATTCGCGTCTGCTGCTGGAGCCGAACGTGGTCTGACAGGAATCGCACGACTTTCGGTTTCCGAAGGCGCGCGAGTCCGGCCATGATCTGGCTTGGGTTTCGTTTGACGATTCCCAACCACGCTGCGCGGTTTGGGCGCCGGACGTTGACCTGGTTGAGACGCCGGGGTCGCCGGCGCCCGAGTTGGTTGCGCCGCTGGAGACGGAACCGGTTGAGCAGCCGGGGTCGCCGGAGGCTGGGTTGGTTGCGCCGCCGGAGTCTTCCGAGCCTGGGTTGGTTGCGTCGCCGGAGTCTTCCGAGCCTGAGTTGGTTGCGTCGCCGGAGTCTTCCGAACCGGAGTTGGCTGCGTCGCCGGAGTCGCTGGAGCGGGGTTTGGCTGCGCCGCTGGGGTCGCCCGAGTCTGAGTTGGCTGCGCCGCGGGAGTCTGGGTTGGCTGCGCCGCGGGAGCCGCGGGAGCGGGCGTTGGCTGCGCCGCGGGAGCCGGGGTTGGCTGCGTCGCCGGAGTCGCTGGAGCGGGGGTTGGATGCGCCGCTGGGGTCGCCCGAGTCTGAGTTGGTTGAGCCGCGGGAGTCACCGGAGCCCGGATTGGCTGCGTCGCCGGAGTCTGGATTGGTTGAGTCGCCGGAGTCACACGAGGCAGAACTGGTTGAGTTGCCGGGATCGCCAAAGGCTGGATTGGTTGCGCGACCGGTATCGCCGGTTGGGCGACAGGTCGAACCTGATGTACCATGGGCGGCAGCAAGTCGTCAACGGTCAACTCTGCAGCGGATTTCTCTTTCGGTGTCGACATCCTACAGCTTCGGCGGAGAGCGTTTCGGAGCGGGCTTCTTCGTTTCCTTGCGCTTCTTACGCGCGGCCTTCTTCTTGTCGAAAGCAACTTTGGCTTTCTTCTCGGGCTCGGTCAGCTCACTCCAGGGCTTCTTGTCCCAGGGCAACGCAACGCCTTCAGGCGGCTCCATGAATACCTCTTGCCAATGGAAGCAAAGCGCAAATTGCAATTCGTCCTTGGCGATGGTGGCCCAAGGCGTGTCCGAATGTTCTTCGATGACGCCTTCCAACAACGTGCGAGCCATGGTGGCATCCTTATGCTCGGCAGGCGGCAATTCGCCTTCGGCCGCTTTCGCATCGGGCCGAGAAGTCGCATGCCAGGCATTCTTCGTACCGTCTTTCGGCGCCTTCGGCTCGTCGTACATCTCCTCCAGGAGCTGTGCGTAAGAGTAACAGCGGACCTTGTTCGCCAACAAGCGGCCTTTCAACAGATCGTAGTGGGCCAGCCACCGCGGCGCCGTTTCTTCTTTGCGAGCCGCCTCGACGCCGTTCAGCACGCTGAGCCCTCGATCCAGGACGTCGGCGACCGCGGCAAGCTTCTTCTTCGTCGGTTTGATCTTGAATTGGATGCCTGCTGCCAGCAGCTTCCGCGGCAGCGGGTCTCCCAGGAACTGGTTCGTCGCCTGCGCGGTTTGCAACACGGCCAGGCGAAGTGGGTGCTCGTCAGCCAACTTCTTGTACTGAGCGTCCGAGACATAGTCGGGCCGATAGATCAACAGATGATCCAAGTCATAACTCGGACCCGGAATACGGCCATCGTCGTGCAGCAAATACATTCCGCCGTTTTCGTGTGTCAGCCGCGTCAAGCCATACGGACCAAATCCCGATGACAGGACCCCCAAACCGGGGCCGCTATCCCAGACCGCAAGTGCCGCTTGCTCGAAATAGGCGGTCTCCGGCCCGGCGTCCACAGGCAAGTTGTACTTGTCGTTCGTCTCGGGATCAGTCCATTGGACGGTCACCTCGTCGCGAGCGAACGGCGACACAGGACCGATCACGTGGACGGTCATACGGTGTCGCTTCAACATCTCAAGCGCTGCGTCCAAATTCGTCACGTCATCGCCGCATTCATCGGTAACCACGATCATCATCACGTTGCGGCCGGCGCGGACATACTTGGCGTATGCCTTGGCAGTGGCCGCGACCGCGGAGAAGACGTTCTCGACACCGGAATTGTCGCCCACGATGTCACGGACAGCGGCTTGAATCGCTTCCCGGTCGGCGGTTGGCTCCGGCGTCACCACGTTGAGGTTCTCACCAAAGGCGGCGACGCTGGTCAGCAATATGTCGCCATGATCATCCGACAGCTCACCGAGTTCGTCATAAACGCGAGTGAAGTGCTCGATTATCTGCGCGCGGCGAGGCCGCAAGCTCTCCGACGCATCCATCAGCCAGGCAACGAGCAGGTCACCCGATTCGAGCCGCGAAAGGATCTCGGCGGTAATGCGATCGACCGAGCCGGTGTCACCATGAGCGTTCACCAGCGCGCCTTGAATGCCAACCAGGTCGTCAACAAACCCAGCTTTGTCATTCGACGCTAACTCCTGCAACGTAACCTGCATTCCAGAGAAGTCCGTCGTCGCCGCGATGATCTCGCTTGGAACAGGCATCTGTATCGTCTCACCGGACGGAGGGGGAGCAGCCACTTCGACCGTGCCCAAGCTTGCGGTACCCACTTGTTCCATCATCTCTTCTGTCAGCGCGATGTCGACGTCAAGCTCGACGATCTCCGGCTCACGCTCCTCAAATAGAGGCATGACAAGTGTCGTTTGCTCTGGCGCGGGCGGGCGCGGAGCCGCGAGCAAGCCAACGGTGACCATCACGACCAGATGCACCAAGAGGCTGGAAATCCAACTCAGCGAATCCGAATCCAACAGCCGCTCCTGGCCATCGGCGAGATCGGGATACGAACTGCCAAAATGGGGCACCCAGCGATCTAAAACGGCTGAAGCACAGGAAGCCTCTGGGCCATCGTAAGCCGCCTGGGGCAAGGACGGTACATGCACAGTATCACCTTGATCGAGGAATGTGGGGATTGCCCTCTCATTGTACGCAAGAAACGGACCAAAGTGTGTCTTGCGACAGCAAACTCGCGTGAAACAGTCGCCGGAGACAACCGATAGCGCCAATACGCGCGCTTATGTGCGCGATATCGCTCGCTGTGGGCCAGATCGCCACACGCTGGCACGTACCATGTCGACTCGATATCGCCTATAATCACCATTCGGCACGTGAAGTGCTTAAAATCAAAGGCCGCACGGAAGTGTCGACTGTTGCGCGGGAGTCGCGCAGAGCTCACTGAGAACGCGAGGCTGTCGTGCATGGTTCCGCCCCTGAATCGTGACGCGCGATCGGTCTCTCCTTCCATCCCCCAAGGAGAATGCGCCATGGAACAGATGTTCAACTACCGATCAGCATGTTGGGTCCTGGGCTTGCTACTTGTTGCCCCACTGGCATCGGCACAAGACGAAGAGGAAACGACCAACTTTGGCCGTGAAGCCCGTGAAGGAACGCCCGCTCTGTGGCGAGACCCGGACAAGCCGCTCGATCAGCGCGAACGGATTCATCATGCGCTTAGCCGTTTGACCTTCGGCGTCACTAACGACACCATCTACGAGGTCGAGCAGCTCGGTTTGGATAAATGGATCGAGCAACAGATGGAAGCGGGAGCGCAAGAGACCGACGTCTTGCAGGACCGACTGGCGAAGATCGAATCGCTGACAATGAGTAACCAGGAAATCGTCCAGACCTACCGCGTGCCGATTCCTCCGCTACGACGAAACGCCACGCCCGAGGAAAGGAAGCGGCGGGCCGAGGCACGAGCCAAGCACGAGGTGCCTAAGAACGATCTGAAGGACACCGTGCTGTTGACCGCGGTTTACAGCAAGAATCAACTTCGCGAGGTGGCCTGTGACTTCTGGCGGAACCACTTCAACATTGATGTGTCGAAAGGGAATGTAAAGTTCTACGCCACAGAATATGAGCGCGACGTGATCCGCGCTGAGGCGTTGGGCACGATGTACGCAATGCTGAATAAGCAGGCTCGCCATCCAGCGATGCTCGTGTATCTGGATAACTACATTTCCCGTGCAGCCCCGCAAAAGACGCTCATCGCCGCGGCCCAACGAGCCCTATTCTCGACACGCGACTTTGGCGCGGCGATGGAGGCGGTCGATATCGCCAAGATGAAGGGCATTAACGAGAACTATGCCCGTGAGCTGATGGAACTGCATACGCTCGGAGTGGACAACGATTACACACAAGACGACGTCATCGCCGTGGCAAACATCCTCACTGGATGGACCGTGCAGCAAAACCCAAACGAACCGATCGTCTTTGAGTTCCGCAAGGATATGCACGGCAGTGAGCCACGACTCTTGCTGGGTAAGCGAGTTCCTTCAATTCCGAGAGATCCGGAACGGGAAGGGCAGCTCGTCCTCAACATGCTTGTTGCCCATGAAGGGACATCGAAGTTCATCGCCTACAAGTTGTGCCGTCATTTGGTCTCGGACACTCCGTCGGAGGAAATGGTAGAGCGCCTGGCGAAGGTCTACATGCGAAAGAAGTCGAATCTGCCGGAGCTTTACAAGGCATTGCTCGCGGACGAGGAGTTCTATAACCCAAAGAACTACCAGTCGAAGTTCAAGCGGCCCTTCGAGTTCGTAGTCAGCGCGTTGCGAGTGACCGGTGCGGAGATCGAGTCGACCGGAGGCATTCACCAGGCGTTGGTGTCGATGAGCGAGCCAATCTACCAGTGCGAAGACCCGACCGGCTACTATGACCAGGCTGACGCCTGGCGTGATCCGGGTGTGATGGCACCGCGATGGCGCTTTGCACTGGGCCTGGGATTGGAACAGATTCGCGGAGTCCGCATTCCCGATTCGTATTGGGAGGGTCTCAAGCCAGACAATCCGGTTCAATGGATGGACGTGTTGACCCAGCGGATTCTGCCCGGGGGCCACACCGAGAAGACCTCCGAGGCGCTGGAGACGGTCGTCGCCAAGTACGCAAGAACGAATCCGAAACCCGAACAACTCGGCCGCTACATCGTCGGCATCCTGCTCGGCTCGCCGGAATTCCAAAGGCAGTAAATGACGACTGACAGATTCCAGTATTCACTGACTGGAGTATGAGATGGCCACGGGCATCGGTCCTGCGCGGATGTCGAAAAGCACGCAGTTATTCTGGCGGTTGACACAGGGTTTGGTCTGGGCCGTGGGGATGTTCGTCTGGGGTGCGTTGATCGTCAAGCCGCCATTTGGATTGCACCTGCTGTGGAACGTCTTGATTCCCGTCACGCCCGCATTGCTAGTGCTGGCGCCGGGCATCTGGCGCAATGTCTGTCCACTTGGCAGCATGTCGCTCCTACCCCATCACCTCGGCCTGTCCCAAGACAGACGATTGTCGCCCGCGTGGCGAGGCCGGTTGTTTCTGGGCGCTGTTGTCTTGTTGATAGTGGTTGTGCCGTTCCGGAAGGTGTTGCTGGATACCAACGGCCCGGTTCTAGCCGCCATCTTGGCGGTTGTGGGATTGCTGGCAATCGGTCTGGGATCGATCTTTAAATGGAAGAGTGGTTGGTGCGCGAGCCTGTGTCCGGTCTATCCGGTCGAGTTGCTTTACGGGGCACGCCCGGTCACATCGGTCCCCAACGCTCATTGCTCGACTTGCTTGGATTGCGTCGCGCCCTGCTCGGAATCCACTCCTGGTCTGACACCCCTGACAGCCCTGAACACGAAACTCGGCCAAACCGTAGGAATTTCGCTGACCGGCTTCTTTCCGGGTTTTGTGTGGGGTTGGTACAACGTGCCGACCTATAGTGGTTGGGAGGGGTTCAACCATCTACACATCGCATACGGGATCCCTTTCGCTGGCGGCGGTACGACGCTGGCGGTGTTCCTGTTGTTACGATGGGCGTTGCCGACCAGGGAGCATCTGACTGGCAGCATTTTCGCGGCCGCAGCAATCATCACGTACTATTGGTTTCGCCTGCCACCGGTGTTCGGCATCGGCACCCCAGACGCAGCAATGATCGTCGACATCTCCGAATCGCTACCCGCCTGGTCAGCGATGGCGCTGCGGATCTTTGCCTTCGTCGCCTTTGGCTGGTTGATGGTGGTGCGGACTGGGCGACGGGCTTGGGAAACACCACCGCCGAGCGAAAATGGTTCATCCATCGTAACCACCTTAGAACCGACGATCGGCGTGTGACCGTCTTCATCCGAATTCGCCCGCTCCATCCGTACCGTTCAGCGCGGCACGGGAAAAACGGAAACCGACATTAAGCAGTGTTCGATCTTCTATTGTCGTCTTTCGGACAGTGATTCCTCGAACGATCCTAAGGTGTTGCGACGGCCTCGGGCAGTTCACGTAGAGCCGGCACGTCCACTCCTTCCATTTCGAGGAAGGCGTGCACAAGTTTGAGTTGCTTATAACGTGGCTGCAGCAACTTCCCGGCGACGGCTTCATTGGAATCGAAGAGAGCGTTCCAATCGGTAAGGATCGATTCGACCGCTCCGGCAGCCTTTGGGTAGTCTCCCGCATCGTATAGTTTTCGTGCTCGGCCTATCGCGATTTGGATTTGACGAGCCGCAGTCTGTTGTTCTTCCGAACCGCCGTCCGGAGTGGGTTGGCCGCTTTTGGCGATCGTCTGCCTCTTCGCGTCCTGCTCGCCCAACGGTTGCGCGGCGGTAATCCAGACTTTAGTGGCGTGAATCTGTTCCTTTTGGCCAACGTAATGCCAACCCTCGAATTCGATCTCGTCCCCCTCGCGGGCAAAGCGAGCATCGTTGATGTCGACGTCAATTTTCGCATCACTGGCCACTTGGGCCTTTATTTGTGTCTCGCCAGTGGACACCGTCATCTTTCCGCCCTTGTACTTAACCAATATTCCCGTGACGGTGAACGGTGCTGATTCCATGGGAGTATCCTTCTTGGGACCACCCGTCAGGAACGAACCGCGTTTAGCCTCTTCCTTCTGGCCCGCTTTTGAATCCTCCCGCAGTGAGAAGACTTTGAGTTCGTCAATCGGCTTTTGAGCTTCACCTTGTGGCTGGCCCGATTTATTCTTAAAGAACGTGCCGCGGAATGTCACTGGCATCCCAGGCCGCAACCATTCGGGTGTGGCCTTCCCCTTCAAAACTATCTCGTTCGCCGGCGCTTCAATCTTCAACAGCCACTGATCGCCGCCCACATTGGCGACGTGAAATACTCCGTTCTGCACCGCCTTGATCTTCCCCGCCGAACTGATTTGGTCCTTGGGGATGGGGATCGGCCGCTGTGCAGCCGTGATAGAAGGCATCGCCAGGAACATCAACACAGTAAGGCATTGCGCCACAGTCCGGGAAATCGCCATTTCTTGAGCCTCGTCTGGAGCCAAAAAGTTGCATCGTCAAAACAGCAAATTCTATACCTAAAAATGTGGAAGCGAACGGGGTACGGGTCCACTTTGGCCGAATTGGCGTGCTATTTGCATCTGAACGTGACGGAATGCATCTGAACGTTGCTGAACGATTTCTGCGGCAACAGCAGACCGACGCGCCAGGCCGCGGTTGTGCGCCAATCCGCGCGCCCTTAACCGCGCGCCCTTATACCGCGCGCCCGTTCCAGTCGCGGCGGCCGGTCGCTACTTCTCTTGGCCAGCCAGTTGCCCTGATCCGTTGAAATTCGCTCATCCAAACAGCTTCGTCACGGGAAAGCCCTTCACCAGCTCGCGCGGCTGATTGAGGTGGTTGTACATCAACATGCTGGGGTCGATGCCGAAGGCGTGGTAGATCGTGGCGAGCAACTCGCGCGGATGCACGGGGTTGTCGACCGGTGCGGAGCCGGTTTTGTCGGACTCGCCGTGGACATAGCCGCGCCGGATTCCACCGCCGGCAACGAGTGCTGTGTAACAGTAGGGCCAATGATCGCGTCCGTCGGAACTGTTATCGTTGCCCGATGTGCTGACACCTCGTTCCGGACTACGACCGAATTCGCCTACCGCGACGATCATCGTTTCTTCAAGCATGCCGCGTTGGTCCAGATCGTCAATCAGCGCAGACAGCCCCGCGTCGAGCATCGGTGCCGATTGGTCCTTCAGCCGCTTCGTAAGCCCTTTGTGTACGTCCCAAGAATGGTTGTCCGAGTTGGCAACCTTGGGCCAGACAACCTCCACGACGCGCGTGCCGGCTTCGATCAAGCGTCGTGCCAGTAGGCAGCTTTGTCCAAACGTATTGCGGCCATAGCGATCCCGAAGTTGAGTCGACTCACGATCTAATGCGAAAGCATCTCGTGCACGACCAGATGTCACTAACTCCAGGGCGCGACCGTAGTACTCGTTCAACTTGTAATCGCTAACTGCCTTCTCGACAACCGGCATACCTTTGTTGATGACATCACGAAGTCGGGCACGGCGCTGCAACCGGCCGGCGTGAACTTGGGGACGCAACTGCAGATCGTCGACGCTAATCCCATCCATCTTCTTCATGTTCATGTCGTCACCGGAGGGATACAGATAGTATGGATCGTAGCCCCGACCCAAGAACCCCGCCGTTCCAGCTTTGCCAATTACGTTGCTCTCTTGCAGCGGCCTGGGAAGCATGACGAACGGAAGCATCGGAACGTTCGACGGTTTCAGGCGAACAAGATTCGATCCGAAGTTGGGAAAGTCCTTCGGACTAGGAGGTTCCAACTGGCCGGATGCGCTAACTTTGTCGGTCGTGTATCCGGTCAGCATCTGATAGATCGCGGCCGTGTGGTTGAACAACCCACTCGGTGTGTAGCTCATCGAACGGACGAGTGATGCTTTGTCGATCACCTGGGCAAGCTGTGGCAGCAGCTCGGTGAACTTCACACCGGGTAACTTCGTAGAAATCTCCTTGAACGGACCGACCATATTGTCCGGCAGATTTGGTTTCGGATCCCACAGGTCCAGATGACTCGGGCCGCCTTGCAGGAACATCAAGATGATGCTCTTCGCCGTACCATTTCCGGTCGCACCTCCCGCCGCCTTGGCGGTAGCAGCCTGCAGCTGCAGCATCGACCCCAGGCCGATCCCTAGCATACCGGAACCACCAACACGCAAGAGATCTCGGCGTGTCAAACCGAGTTGGCGATCACAGACGTCCTTGCCAAGTTGTCCAGGAATGACGAGCATGGTTCAATTCTCCACTGGTACTTTCAATTTGATTCGATGGCCGGAAGTCGGGCTAAACGAACGCTTCTCCTGTCGCACTAAAACGATTACCATACGAGGCCGCAATCAGGTGTGGGCCTCCGTGACAATTACCGGTTGAACAAGAACGCCGGGCTGTTAATCAGTGCCCAGGCGACGTCCTGGGCGGCTGTCAGCCGCGGTTTCTTCAGTAGTGTTTCACTCAACTTAACGTCCGCTCGCAGCTGCGCCAGCTTCAAATCGACGGGCAGCGGTTTACCGACTTCGGCCAGCTTGTCGCGTAATTGCTTCAGCTTCGGATCCACCGCGCGGGGCTGCTTTGCTTTGGCCAACGCGTTTTGCAACTTTTTCAATTCGCCGTCTACACCGCGGTAGTATGCAAGTAAATCGGCTTTCTGTTTGTCGTCGCGCTGGTTGGCCGCAACGGCCAAGATGTCAGTCACGGTCTTCGGTAGACCCTCCAGCAGAATCGGCCCGGTCGAAGTGGTCACGGACAATCGGAACAAGCCAAGTGAATGTTGACCGCTGCTGAACTGCTGGTGCAACAGGAATGTCAGGATCGTACCGCCGTCGTAGCCCACATCTTGCTTCAGCTCGAAAGATGCCAGGTGATTGACGCCGACCTTCGGGGCGATTGCCCACCCGTTTCCTGTCGATGCCATGTTGCCGTCGATTGCAGTTGCGACGTTGTAGACGTCCTGACTGAAGTCGGCTTGAGCGTTTTCCAAACCGATCTTGGTAGCTTTGCCGGGATCGGACTTGGGCGCGGCAGACAACTCGAATTCAGTTAACACGAAGTTGCCATCCGGAGCACGGCCCGGTCCCTTTTTTGGTTGCCGGTCGTCTGCCAACGCCTCCAGACGCACGGCCGCAATGCCTGTCAGTTCGGTGTTGGCCACGACCGTGTACGTCCCCAAACCATTTGAGCTTGTGGCGACGACGGAGAGGTCCTCTTGTTTGGTGAGCATCGTTGCACTTGTGGAGGAAACCTTCGCCGGATCTAACGGCGTCCAAATAGTGCCTTTGCTTTCTTTGGCTTCCCAGGCCGCAAGTCGATCGTTCACCGTCACTTCGTATTCCTGCAAGGCAGCATCAGCTTGGACAATTGCTTCCTCGTGGTGCTTGTCGAGTTCAGCCTCGCGCGACGCAATCTCTGTCTCGTAGGCTGTGAGTGCCGTCTTTGCGGCGGAGATCTCTGCTTGCCGCTTCTTTTCCTGTTCAGCGATCTTAGGGGCGAGACTCTGTTCGTGTTCGTGCATGGTCGCGACAAGTTGAGCGTGCTCGGCCGGCAGGGTGCGCGTCATCTCCAGCACCGCGTTGATCTCCCCCTGATTCGCCGGACGATTGAGAATTCGCATGAACAGTTCGCCGATCAACTTCGCTTCGTCCTTTTCCGTTTCGACCAACTTGGCGATGTCGCCTTTCGGATCAATGATCGCGTTATCGACTGTCGAACCGGCGACCAACGCCATCACGGGGCCGAATTGCATGCCAGTGGGCCGTTCGCATTCACACGCACTCTCGCGCGGCGGGCGACCGAGCTTGGCCAGGAAGCCGCTCGGTTCCTTGATGCCCACGTCGACCAACGCAGCCGCTCGCGTCCCGGGTTTAACGCCCGGGAACTTCGAGATAGATCCCGTCACTTTATGCAAAGCGTCGTACAGCACTTCAGCCGACAGGCGGCGAGCTTTCGCGTGCGAGTAGTTGATCGTGTCGTCTTCGTTCCAACGGTTCGTCTTGATCGACATTTGATACGTGCGCGACTTGCAGATTGTACGGACCAGATGTTGGACATCGAAGCCACCACCAACGAACTCGTCGGTGAGATGGGCAAGCAGTTCCGGATTCGTCGGCGGGTTGCCGGCACGAATATCGTCAAGCGGCTCGATCAGGCCCTGCCCCAGCAAGTATCCCCACATTCGGTTGACGTAGCTGCGGGCGAAATACGCATTTCCAGGCGAGATCATCCAGCGTGCGATGTGCTCGCGGCGGCTGGCGTTCGGCGCGGCGACGTAGTGACTCTCGAAGGGGAGTTTGGGCGGAGTGACGGCGCCTGTCTCGTCGTGCAGCACCTCGCCTTCGTTCTTATCGAAGACGACTTCGTAGAGTGGCTTGCCCGCCTCGACGGCCGTTCTGCCAATCTCCTTCTTACCGCTTGCCGGGTCCTTCTTCAGCCCGAATTGGGCGAAGTAAGCAGCTGTTTCCCAGTATTGGTTTTGCACCCACCCTTCAAACGGATGGTCGTGGCACTTATTGCAACTGAACCGAATGCCGAGAAACAGATGCGTCGAGTTCTCCATCGTGTCTTCTGGCGTGCGGTGGATCTTGTAATACGATGCCGCCGGGTTTTCCTTATTCGATCCGCTCGCCGCGAGGATCATGTAGGTAAACTGATCGTACGGCGTGTTGGCCGCGACCTGGTCGCGAATCCACTTGCGGAACGCCGTCGCTCCCTCGACTGCCAGGTACTTGCGGTTGACCTGAAGCAGATCCGCCCACTTGTTCGTCCAATGTTCGACGTAGTCGTCGCTGCCGACGAGTTGGTCGATCAGTTCATCGCGCTTGATCTTCGCATCACGCGTGTCTGCCAGGAAGGCACGCACGTCGTCGGCCGTTGGTGGCAGGCCGATCAAATCGAGATGCGTGCGCCGCAGGAATTCAGCATCGGTACACATTTCGGAGGGCAACGTCTTGGTGCGGCGAAGTTTTGTGGCGACCAGTTCGTCAATGAAGTTGTTCGCCGGAGTCTCCTTCCAGGCGAAACCGGCCCGGTCGCCCATGATCGTCAGCGTCGAGGCGGCATACTTCCCCTCGAACCGCGCCAGGACGGGCGATTCCCCGCGGCGCTGCGCCGTGACCAGACCGGAGGAATCGGCCGTGGCCACTTCAATGTTGCCGCTCGATATATGGGCGTCGGATGTGACATCGCGAATCTCGCCGTCGGTGTACATGGCCAAGACCCGGAACTGCTGCTTTGCATCGGGGCGTTGCAGAATACGGTCCTTGGGGAAGATCTCGATACTCGCAACGCGCGGCGCATTCACATCAATTCTCGCGCCGTCGCCAATCCATTTGCGGATGATTTTGTGATACGGACTGCCCGGAACAACAACTTGCCCACCCTGATGCGGAACACGTGCAGTCGCCTTCAACAGCATGAGACTGTTCTCCGGCGATGCCAGGTTAATTCTGCGGGAAGCCAATTCGTCGATGTAGGCCCGCACTTCAAAGATCGGATCGTTGCCCCGCATGGAAGTCTTCAATCCGCCTTTGCCCTTCTTCGATCCATGGCACGTTCCGGCGTTGCAGCCCGCCTTCCCAAAGACCGGATTCACATCGCGAATCAGATCGAGCTTGAAGTCCGGATCGATTCCGGCAACTTCGACGATGGCCGTAACGTTCTTGTCGCCGAGAGAGAATGTCAGGTCGGTCTGACCGTTCGCCGTACCACGAAGCAGGCCCGTCGGAGAGACGACGACGATGTCCGCCGATATGGCGACCTTGACCAGCCGCGTGACGTCTATCACGTTGCCCGATTCCATCTTCCCGGTCACGATGAACTGAGCGGTGTCGAAGCGTTTGGCGAGCCTGATGTTGGCTGGCTGGACTTCGATCGAAGCAAGTTTCTCACTTTCAGGCAGGGATTCGCCAGTGGCGGCTTGATGCGGTTTGGCCGCAGCTACCGGGAGCATATCCGTCTGATCCTGCTTCTGGGCCACCTCCCTCATCGAGTCCACCGGCACGGGCACGAATTCCGTGACAATCGAGCCGCTGTCCGCGTCAATCAGGCGCACCATTCCGTCCGAGCCGGCGGCCGCTACAATCTTCCCGTCCGCACTAAACGCCACCGCAAAGACGCCCGCCTGCGGCAAACTTGTTTCCGCCAGAATCTTGACGCCCTTGGTGTGGTAGTTGGCGATCTTCTCCTTCTCCTCGGCAGTGCGTTGGGCAACGCGCTTCTGCGTGATTGCCAACAGATCCTTGGGCAACTCGCTGTCGAATTCGTAGGCGTAGATCCGCACTTCGCCCGTTCTGTCGATACAGCTTCCCGCCGCGATCCGTTTGCCGTCGCGGCTGATCGCGACATCGAAGACTCGGCCCTTCAGCGGCGGGAACTTCCGGATCAGGTTGGCGTCGTCCCCAATCACTCGCTTCGATGTGCGGAAGACACGGTAGAGCTTCGGTTCGCCATCCGCTCCACCGACTAAGATCTCGTCCCTTGTCGGATGCCGATCGACGGCGGCAATGCCACCCTTCAAGGCACCGGGCGTGATCGACGTAACGTTGTCGATGAATCGTTGAGTTGCCATTTCCGTCAGCTTGGCCGAACGGTCACGGCCGACAGATATGAGATGCGTGCCCTTAGCAGAGAATACCGTGTCGAGCGGCCAGCCGTTGTGCGCTCCCTGGTACAACACTTGCTCGCCAGTTTCGGCGTCAATCGCTCGTACCGTATCGTCCGCGCAACCGAACGCGATCAACTTGCCGTCCGGCGACCAACTTGCACCGTAAACCGTGTCATGCGTCACCGCTAGTGAGAGCGTCAACTCGCGTTTCTCAATGTCCCAGACCTGCACCTCGCCCATGCGAGCTGGCAAGCCGCCAGTTACCGCTAAGCGCTTTCCATCCGGGGAGAAGGCGACCGATTCAATTCGCTCCGACACGCCAACCAGCCTTGCTACCAAGCCCGAACCATCGGCTTTGTGCAACAGGACTTCGTGGTACCCCGCGACGGCAAGTAGTTTTCCGTCGGGGGAAAACTCGATCGACGTGACGACCGGGGGCAGAGAATAGGCAGGCGGGTGGTCCATGTCATACTGTTGCTGCACACCTTTGGGTGTGTCGTCTTTCGCTCCCTGCTCGATCCACCGCGTGATGAGGGCGAGTTCAACTTTCGATAGCGGCGGCTTCTCTTTTGGCATCTCCGCTTCGCCACCGTCGGGCGTGATCTGCGTGACGAGATAGCTCTCTGCCGGCTTGCCCGGCACGATCGCCTCCTCCTCGCTTTCGCCTCCCGCAAACATCCTCCCCACGGTCGTCATCACGTAGTCGCCATCTGCCTTGGCCGGTTGGTGGCAGCCCTGACACTGCGCCTGAAGAATCGGTCGGACCTGTTGGTAGTAACTGACCTTGGCATCCGCGGTAGTGGTTTCGTCTTCACCAAATGCGAGGGAAGAACTTACAACAACGAGACACAACGACGTGAAAGACCGCCGCGATAGGAAGACGGACATCGGTGTTTCCTCTGGGGGCAGAAACTGTGATCTGGCAGGCAGGTAGGCACATATGTACCGGAATGAATATTGTTCGTCAATCTACCACGCTGATTGTGGATGTCAAGGTCCGATTATCTGAGATTATCGAGTGGATGAATGGGAACAGGCGTAGCGACGAAGCAAACGTGATGACCCCGAGGCCATCGTTGGCGAGGAAACTGGGCAAAGTAGCAGCCAAGTTGACGTCTGCGAAGTGACTCGTTGCCTGAACATCAATGAGAGTCTGATCGTAGGCCCTACAGGACGTCACTAGTCTGCAAGATCAATCTATGGCAACGAAACCCAAACGCCACCGCTTTCTCCGCTTCAGCATTCGAGCGATGCTCCTCGTACTGACTGTGTTCAGTGCTTGGCTAGGTGTGCAGGTAAATCGGGCCAACAACCAGAGGTCGGTTGTAGGATGGCTGACGGAGAATGGCGGCGGATAGCATTATGGTTGGGAGCTTGACGACCTTTCACCATTGGCCAAGTTGTCAAACCTGAAACGTTTGCACCTCGACGGAACTCAAATCAGCAACCTGGCGCCGCTAGCCAGTCTTACCAGGTTAGAGTACCTGCGCATCGAACGTACGCTGGTCACCGACGAGGAAGTTCGCGACCTTCAGAAGGCTTTGTCAAATTGCGAGATCTCCCGTTCACACTAGCCAGGTTGCAAGAGAACTAGGCATGTCCAAAGCCACCGTCGTTTGATCGCAAGGCCAAGCAACTTGACCCACCCCGCAGATGCCACTTCGAACTGGATGATCATCTTGTTTTCGCTGAACGTTCAGTATAAGTGGGTGGAGAGTTGACGATGATGAGCGCAGCGAACGCGCCCGCTATACTCGGCTCCGGTCCATCCGTTCAGTTGGCTCGTGTGCACTACCAGCGAACCACGGTCGCCGAAATGTAAATCTCGTCCGAGTTGTCCAGCCGGTCTGTTACGGTTTCGTCTCCCGTCAAGAATGCGATTACGATATTCGTGTCAAGCAGATACCTACCATTCATCCATGTTTACCTGTTCGCATCCTGATTCGATGGCATCGCGCATAGCCTGCCCATCAGCGGGATCAATGCATCCGACGTGTTTCTTTAATGCATCGGCCGTCATTCCCGCGCCAACCTGCTTCAGGGAACGAACGTAGTCCAACACGCGTTGCTGGGCCTCGGGGCCAAGATCACCGAGTTCGGTGTGAATCTGCGATGTTAGGTCGGAACTCATGATACGGGCATTATCCGCCAGAGTTTCTTGCTAAGCTTCGATGTTCGTCAGCGGCTCTGTGCTGTCGCCGAGCTTCTCCAGGTTCGCTCCCGCCATGCGACACATCGAGACGAACAGGTTGTTCAGCGGTGTGTCGTTCGGGTAATGGCGCACTCGCCCCGTCTCGAGTTGCCCACCCCCGCTTCCTGCCAGCACGATGGGCAAGTCGTGGTGCGTGTGTCGGTTGGCGTCGCCAATGGCGCTGCCATAGAGAACCAAGCTGTTGTCGAGCAGCGTGCGGTCGCCTTCCCTAACCGATTTCAACTTGTCAAGGAAGTAGGCAAATTGCGATACGAGATACGTATCGATCTTGGAAATGTCTTCCATCTTCTCTGTGTCGTTGCGATGGTGTGACAAGCTGTGATGGCCGCCTTTGACACCGACCATCGGATAGCTGCGATTGCTTCCGGCGTTTCCGAGCATAAAGGTGGCGATCCGGGTCGTGTCCGTTTGGAATCCCAGTGCCATAATGTCATACATCAAGCGAACGTGCGTTTCGAGTTCGCGCGGAATTCCCTCGGGAACGTCGTACTCGGGAACTTCGGTCCGTTTGGTTGCGGTGCGATCGATTCGCTGTTCGAGTTCGCGGACGCCGTTGAAATATTCATCGAGCTTGCGTTGGTCCTTCTTTCCCAACCGGTTGCGAAGTAGAGCCGCATCCTCGGCGACCAAATCCAGAATGCTCTTGCGATAGAAATCGCGTTCGGTTTGTCCTTTCTTGGCGTCGGCGGATCCAAACAACCGCTCGAACGCCAGCTTCGGATTGATCTCCTTGGCCATCGGCGTGTTTTCGGTCTTCCACGAGATATTCGCCGAATATGCACAACTGTATCCCGAATCGCAGTTACCGCTGTTGCGGCCACGCTCGACTCCCAACTCGAGTGACGGTAGCCGCGTCTCCCGGCCGACCAGTTTTGCCGCAGCCTGGTCGACGGACACACCGACTTTGATGTCCGCGCCTGCCGTCTTGACCACGTGGGCTCCCGTCAGAAACGACCCGGCGCATCGAGCGTGGTCGCCGGCCCCATCGCCGTTAGCCCGGCCCCAATGCTGCGTCAGGCCGGTGAAGACCGTCACTTGATCTTTGTGGGGTGCCAGCGATTTCAGCGTACGTGACAGTTTCCAATCGGCTCCTTCACCCGAGGTCTTCCAACTGGGGATGATCGCCCCATTCGGGAAGAAGATGAACGCCATGCGAACGGGTGCCGACGAGTTTGCGGCCGCCGTCGCGGTGGCCGGCGTCATCGCCTCCAACATCGGCAATGCCATCGTCGTGCCGAGACCTTTAAGGAAGGTGCGTCGTGGCAGTGTGCTGTGTCTAGTCATTGCTTGTTCTCCGCATCAAAAACGGTTTGCTATGCACGATCCCTCGTACGAGCACTGTGAAACGATAGTCGTTTTCTTGTAGATCGGCCAGAATGTGATCAACCGCGCAGGAATCCGGGATCTCCAAGCCGCGACCCAATGCATATGTTAACATCTTTTGGGTCACCAACTCCACGAATCCATGTTTGCGTTTCTTGAGGATCTGTACCAATTCAGTCGGCCCGCTGAACGATTCGCCACTGGGCAGCGTACCCCCGGCGTCGACCGGTGTCCCTTCGGCCTCGGTCCGCCAGCGTCCGATCGGATCGAAATTCTCGAAGCCGAAACCGAGCGGATCGAGCGAATCATGGCAAGCCGCACAACTCGACCATTCACGATGGATTTTCAGTTGTTCGCGAAGCGATGTTGCACCTGACTCCTTGGCTCCTTCTTCCAGCGAAGGAATATTCGCCGGTGGATCGGGAAGCTTGGCGCCCAAGATGTTGTCCAAGATCCAAGCGCCACGGCGGACGAGCGACGTGCGGTTCGGGTTCGATGTGAGCGTCAGAATGCTACCGTGCGTCAGAACTCCGGCTCGTTGATTTCCCGGCAGCGATACGCGACGCAACGTGTCGCCTTTCACACCGGCGATCCCGTAGTGTTTGGCTAGACGTTCGTTGGCGAACGTGAAGTCAGCGTCGAGGAAATCGACCAGACTGCGGTCATCGCGGAAGATCGTCCTCGCGAACATCTTCGTTTCCGCGATCAGGTCGGCCCGCAACTGAGGCGTGAATTCCGGAAACAGCTTCGGGTCCGGCTTAACCTCGACGAGATTGCTCAAGTTAAGCCACTGGCTGGCAAAGTTGTCGACTAGTGCGTTGGCTTTCGGGTCGGCAAGCATACGGGCGATCTGGTCGTCCAGCACTTTCGGTTCATGCAGCTTCCCTTCCCGGGCCAAGCGGAACAACTCGTCGTCCGGCATCGTGCTCCACAAAAAGTAGGAGAGCCTGGAGGCAAGTTCGTGATCACCGAGCGGAGCTTGCCGACCGCGCGACTTCGAGTCATCTTCAACGCGGAACAGGAAATGGGGCGACACGAGAATTGCTTGCAGTGCCACTTGAATGCCGCGCTCGAACGAGTCGCCTCGCTCGACGACGAATTCGACGAGCTTGACCAATCGATCAATTTCCGCCTTATCGACGGGACGTCGAAATGCGCGAGGCATCAATCGCTGCAAGATCTCGCGGCCAGCTTGTCGGGGCGTCTTCTTATCCGACGGTTCGGTAAAGATGATGCGTTGGTGGACTTCAGGCGGGGCGGCGTCTGTCGGCCCTTGAAGCTCGATAAACCTGACGGCGAGATTCCGATCACGATCGCGAGGGTTCTTCGCTTCGGGTTTGTAGTAGTCGTTGATAAACGCCGCTTCAATGCGTCGCCGGCCCGACCGTAACTCGTGGCGGGATTCGTAAATATTCGGTTCGCGGTGGCCCTCAATGTTGTGAACCTTGACCGACTTGCCGTCGATGCGGATTTCCATGCGCGCCGGATCGGGACCTGCCTGATCGGCCTCAGCTTCGACACGGATGGTGTACTGGCCGTCGAGCTTGATCTCTTTCTCGCAGATGGCCGAACCTTGCGAGTTCATCCGCACCCAATCCTCGTCGGACTGCGCTGCCCCGGTGCCCTTGAGTTGGCGGGCGGCGAACCGCTGCCTCCGCTTGCCGCCATCTTCGGTCAGAATTGTCGCGGTGGCGATCTTCTCGGAAGCATCGATGTACTTTTCCAGCAACAGCGGCGGCAACGAGAGAACATTGGCAATGTTGCTGAAGCCATGCCCTACGTCATCGGATGGAAAATCTTTGGCGGGGTCGATATCGACGCCCAACAGATCGCGCACCGTGTTGTTGTATTCGGTGCGGTTCAAACGGTGGATTGTCACTTGACCTGCGTCGTCCACAACATCACAGTCGACGTGGTGCAGCTTCAGGTCAAGCCACTCGGCGAGTGCCTCTCGCTCCGCGCGGGATGGCCGCTCGTCGTAGTCTTTCGGTGGCATCCCATCGATGCCCAGAAGCCGGAACGCCTTCTCCCACATCTCGCGGTCTTGCAGTACCTGCTCGGCGTCGCGGAAATCGTGCAGTGACAGATCACCCTCGGGATCATCTTCTCCATGGCAATCAACGCAGTACTGCTGCACGATCGGCAAGACCTTCGCCTTGAAGGTTTCGTCCGTAGCGATTCGTTTGGGGCGTGTTCCTTCGGCAGCATCGAGCAGGCTCGCGCGGTACGGCGACAGGAAAGTTGCAAGTATGACGATGGCCGCCATGCAAAACTGATAGCCGTAGCAAAGCCGGAACTTCGCATCGAGCTTGTTCAGAGCAAGCATCAGTGTGCCTCGCAGCGGAATGTGGTCTTCAAGTCGCACTCACGCCCACCTCGATCGTGGGCACCTGTCCTGGTTGGTACACGCAATCGGGCTCGCCCGCCAACGGATCGCCGGTTACTGCGTACGCGCGACTACGGCTGCCGCCACAAACGTAACGGTATTCACAGATCCCGCAATCACCGCCGAACTGATCCGGGTCGCGAAGCGCGAGGAAGGTCGGGTGATTTTGGTACGCGTCGACAACCGAGTTTTCCGGGAACCGACCGCACTCGATTGGCAGAAAGCCGGCGGGGAATATCTCGCCTGTATGGCCGACAAACATAATCCCGTTGCCGTCGCGAACGCCGAGCGGTGCTCGATGACTTCGGTCTCGCGAGGCCTGGGGCCGGTTGTCGGCCGGCTTGTCGCCCTGGCCATGTTGCGCCAGGTTGGAAAGCTGCACCACCGGTGGCCCTGCTAACGGATCCCCGTTGCGTTGCAAGACAAAACGCCGATAGTGCGGAGCTTCTGTTGTCTTGATACCGTATTGCTGCCGACCCGCTTGAAGCCAAAGTCGCTTGAAAGTCTCTTCGTATTGTTCCGGCGAAATCCGCTCTTCATCAATCCCACGTCCCACGGGAATCAGAAAGAAGACCGACCACATCGCGATGCTTTGCGTGGAAAGCAACGTTGCCAGATCGTCGATCTGGTCGGAATTGCGGCGGGTGATCGTCGTGTTGACCTGTACGGACAGCCCCAGTTGCCGCGCGTCGATCATCATTCGCATCGTGCGATCAAAACTGCCTTCCCAACCTCGAAACGAATCGTGGGTCTTCGCGTCCGCGCCATCAAGGCTGATGCCCAAGCGACGGACACCGGCCTCCTTAGCCGCCTGCAAAGCTTCACGCGTCGCTAGCGGCGTTGCGGATGGCGTCAGCGCAACCTGCAAGCCCGCACCAACCGCATGTCGAATCAAGTCGAAGATGTCCGCCCGCTTCAACGGATCGCCCCCGGTTAAAACCAGGTTCGGCTTGCGAGGGAAGGTTGCAATCTGATCGATCAAAGCGATCGACTGCTCGGTTGAGAGTTCCTCTGGATGCGCACGCTCTTGCGCCGATGCCCGGCAGTGCTTGCAGACAAGGTCGCAGGACTGCGTGACCTCGTAATAGAACATCAGCGGATTGACGGCAAAGTCAGCGGGCGTGTAATCAGAAAAACTCATGGCAACCTCTAGCGTACAACTCGGGAATCACTTGTCCAAATCTCACAATCAAAATCGTCGATGCGGCCGATAACTTGGCATCCCTTTACGCCGCCGCCAGGCAAGGCGGCTACTCCCACCCCGCTCGCCACGCTGGTGAAAGAGCTGCGGCGTGATGGGAGGAAGGACTCTTCGTACGAATTCATTGTTGCTCCCTGCGCCGTAGATTCACAACCCATCAATTTTCTCAAATGGCGTGCCGCATGGCAAGCCACAAACCTGTCCCAGTTGATCACTCCCGTGTGATAAACTCGTCGAGATTCATCAGCGTTCGTGCGAATGCCGTCCAGATAGCTGCTTCAAGCACCGGCATGTTCTCCGGCAGTGTGTTGCCGGCCAACTTCGACATGGCGTCCTCATCGGTCTCGTAAAGCGCTCGCAAGTGGTCATGCAGTTCTCGCAAGCGGGCAAGCTCGAATTCGGGTTGCTTAGGTAGGAAATGACAATCCGTTGTCGAGGGAACCATCCGTAGCGGAACGCAGCTTGCTTTTCGGCAGGCTACGAACCGATGTCACGTTTGACTTCTAATGGCGGCTCTGATACGCACGGCAGACGACATAACAAACCCGGCTCTTCGAGTACTTCTCCAATGGACGTATGTGCCAGTGTGTTCTCGGCGACGGCCATGACGTTATCCATCCGTCGATGCAGCGGGAACAGACCACTTGTGTGAGCAGGTCGCCCGAGGGGGCACTTTGAAATTCGACGAAATGCATCAACCGCATTGACCACTTCCAGGATCGTCACGTCACGCGGATCACGGGCCAGAGTGAAGCCTCCGTGCAGCCCGCGCTGCGAGCCCACGATCCCCGCGCGGGTCGGGGCTTTCATGACTTTGGCCAAATAGCTTGGTGGGGCGTCAATCTCGTAGGCCAGGTGTGCCGTCGTACATGGCTCGTTCGCCTGATTCCCCAGGAAAACGATCGCCCGTAATGCGTATTCAGCTGTCTGGGAAATCACTCTTGAACTCTTGGACCCTATTATATTGATAAACGGACCTGAACGTCCATAATTACGAGTGTCGCGAGCGATGTCAAGCCTCGCTAGGTTGATTCCTGGGCCGGCGGATACGTCCCGAGCTCGATATGATTGCCGTCGGGGTCGAGAAAGAACAACTGAGTGACGCCCGTGTCAGGAACTACGTTTTCTCGGAAAGGGATGCCGTGTTCTTGAAGCAGCCGTTTGACATCGTCCGTGTTCGCGACATGGAAGGCCACATGGTCAGCTCGAATGGAGATGTCGCCCGTCACCGCCTCTCCCGCCGCGGTCGCAATCAAATGGATCTGCACGCCGTAGTTGAAAAGCCACGCACCGGGAAAAGCAAAATCGGGTCGCCAAATGGGACGGAAGCCCAGCACGTCACAATAGAACGCAAGACTGGATTCCAGATCATGGGTCACTCGGGCAATGTGATTTACCGATTGAATCGGCAACGGCGAGGGCATTCGGATATCTCCTTCAAGGAAGGATCGAGGACAGGTCTCAACTTGTATGCGCTGTCTTCACATATGAACTCGAACCTGATTGTCTTGTTGCGGCACGAAGCCTAGGCACTGTGGTGGCGACTTTCTGGATGGCCGCGTTGATCTGCTGCTCGGTGGTAAAGCGTCCGAGACTAAAGCGGATTGCCGAGCCGGCACAAGAGTTGCACAGACCGATGGCCTTGAGAACGTGGCTGGGTGAGTTGGTTTGGGATGAGCACGCGGCCCCTGTGGAAACCGCTACGATGCCCGTTTCCCGAATCAAGGTTGGAGCATCAATACCGAGGAAACGAAGGCTGGTCGTGTTGGGAAGCCGTGGCTTCCCGTCCCCATTGATAATCACATTTGGCAACAATCGGAGGCGTTCTTCGAGCTGGGTACGCAGTCGGAACATTCTTGAGGCTTCATCGCTCATCTCCATCTTGGCGATTCGACACGCCTCGCCGAATCCCACGATTCCCGCCACGTTGAGCGTACCACCGCGCAGTCCTTGCTCTTGTCCGCCGCCGGCGATCAGCGGTTCTAGCTTGATCGCTGTATCGCCACCTCGCACAAACAATGCTCCCACACCTTTTGGTCCGTAGAGCTTGTGAGCAGAAAACGCCATCAAATCCACTTCACTTGTCCGTACGTTTACTGGAATCTTGCCAACTGCCTGCGTGGCGTCAGTGAAGAACAACGCCCCCGCACGATGCGCAATTCCGGCGGCTTCACGAATAGGATAGATCGTGCCGATTTCGTTATTTGCCCACATCAGCGAAACGAGAAGCGTCCGTCCTGTTGACATGCGGTGGGATAGGTCACTCAGATCGATGCTACACGAACGCGTCACAGGCAGGTAAGTCACTTGCAAATGGCGCTCGAGCTGCTGACAAGTTTCAAGTACGGCCTTGTGCTCGGCGACCGTTGTCACAATCGTCTTCCCAACGGCCGGTCCTGAGTAAGCGAGACCCTTCAGGGCGAGGCTTATACTCTCGGTCGCGCAGCTCGTGAAAAAGATCTCATTCGGATTTGCCTGAACGAGTTCGGCGACGTGGTGTCGCGCTAGCTCAACAGCCTCTGCCGCCGCCCGACCAAACGAGTGGTTACCGCTGCTGGGGTTACCGAACGCGTCAGTTAGAAACGGCATCATGCATTCGAGTACGCGTCTGTCGATGGGTGTCGTCGCGTTATAGTCTAGATAGATGGGGTTGTCGTCGCTCACGGGACAGATCCTGTGTTGTCTGGCGTCTTCATCCACGGCATTGCCGCTTAATGGTCTATTGTACTTGCTTATTCCTGGCAACGTAGCGCGAAGACCAGATCAGCAAGCTCTTGATGGGGGAATAAAGGAGCATCCGTACCCATTGCTGCAATGACAACGGTGATTTGATCTGACATCGCCACCCGTTTCAAGCTGACGAGCGTTACCGAGAGGCACGGTAGCGTGCTTTGGCATCAGACCAAAAACGCTCGCCATTGTGTGTCGTCACGCGAGCCCTTCCGCTGGCGGACAACTGGGCCAGCGCTTCGGCCACTTCCTGTGAGCTCCGTGACTTGATTGCCCGAACCAAGCCCACTTCGCTCATCGGATGGCGTTTGACAATCTCCATCACGGAGTCAGCCAGGTCGTTCTCGTCGCCAAAATCGACCTCGACGTCGGCCGCAGGAACAACGTGCGCGACTTCTCCCAGAATCGCCTGAGCCCGCACAACAGCTTCGTCACTTGGAACTTCGACTGAGGACTCCGTGGGTGGGCGAACAGGAAGATTGATGTGTACGTCGTCCGGCTGGATGCGCTGGATCACCGTCGCAAGATCTTCCAACGCAGCGACAGAATCATTCAGTCCGTTGATTAGCATCACCTCAATCCACAACTTTCCGTCGAACTCTCTTCGCAGCGCGATCATTCCCTCCACGAGCCGCTCAAAGGTCAACCCGGCAACGGGACGATCGATGCGTTGATAGAGCCTCTCGCTGCCCGCGTCCAGCGTTGGCAGCACGGCATCGGCCGGCAGCAACGCACGGCGTACTTCCGGAAGATACAGCAGCGAACCGTTGGTGATTACGGCAAGGGGGATTTCGGTGTACGCTTTCAACTCTTGGATCATCCAGCCCAGGCTGGCGTGCAGTGTCGGTTCACCTGAACCGACAAACGTCAACCAATCGATCTGGCCGGGTCCGTGAGACGCGAGAGTTGTCTTCACATCGGCGATGATGGCTTCAGGCGGAAAATAATCCCGCCGTTGGTTGGCCAACGGTGATGTGCGGCCAAGCTGGCAGTAGACACAATTCCAATTGCAGGTCTTCAGGGGAATGGGATCGACGCCAAGCGATCGCCCCAGGCGCCGAGACGGAACAGGTCCGAATGTGTATTTCATAGGCACGATTCTGTGTCTACAACTTACGCGACGGCGCCTTCATTCACTTTGAAGCTTAAACACACCGGTCAGCGTGTGGTCTAGCCGAGAGCCGCCATCCGCAACCAAAGTAGCAGAAACACTCCGTGTGCCGTCCGCCGTTACAGCACACGGAGTGTGCCTACGACGATCAAACACGGACGCACGGCGCGCAGACATGACCACGAAGACTCAATTTCTACAAGTTGTCGGTCGCGCATGTGGCGAAGTCATGATTTTATCTTCCTTGATATATGGACGTCAAGGTCCTCTTGTAGTTTAATAAGGTTCCTCCCTGGATTCACGCCTCGATGCAACGCAGGACGTCGATGATGCGCTTGTTCGCGTGCCTCCACAGCTTTTGGTCCATTCCGCAACGAGCGACGAGTTACCAGTCTACTCGTATCAAGCAACCCGAGTCATCGACAACAGGAACATCATGAACACAAGACTGACTCTCGCGCTGATGTTGCTCTGCAGCACGACGTTCGCCGCTGATCCCGTCGATTTCGGACGCACGATTCGGCCGCTGCTCGCCGAGAAGTGCTTTCAATGTCACGGACTCGACGAGGAGGCGCGCGAGACGGACCTACGTCTCGATACGAAGGAGGGCTTGTTCGCTGAAGTCAGCTCAGGTGACGTTGCAATCGTACCGGGTGATCCGAGTGAGAGTGTGGTGTATCAGCGTCTGGTCACCGATGATGAGGACCTGCGGATGCCGCCGGCCGACACGAAGCAACTGACACCGGAGGAGATAGAACTGGTCAAACGTTGGATCGAGTCCGGAGCCACATGGCAGCGGCACTGGTCTCTCGTTACACCTCGGCGTCCAGCGGTGCCGAAGGTCAGCAATGCAAAGTGGCTTCGCAACGAGCTCGATCTTTTCGTGATGTCGCGGCTTGATCGCGAAGGTTTGAAGCCGTCACCTGAAGCGACCAGGTTGACGCTGCTGCGACGCGTGACCTTTGATTTGACTGGCCTGCCACCCACAATCGAGGAAGCTGACGCCTTCCTTGCGGATCAATCGGACAAGGCATACGAAAATGTCGTCGACCGCTTGCTGAAGTCACCTCATTACGGCGAACACATGGCGCGCTATTGGCTCGATGCAGCGCGTTACGGCGATACGCACGGCTTGCATTTGGACAACTTCCGCCAGATATGGCCTTACCGCGATTGGGTCATCAATGCGTTTAACGCTAACATGCCGTTCGATCAATTCACGATCGAGCAACTGGCGGGCGATCTGCTTCCCAACGCGACGCTCGACCAGAGGATTGCCACGGGTTTCAACCGCTGCAACGTGACGACCAGCGAAGGCGGCGTGATCCCGGAAGAGTACTATGTCCATTACACGAACGATCGAGTGGCCACGACGTCGACGGTCTGGATGGGCATCTCGATGGGCTGCGTCACGTGTCACGAACATAAGTTCGATCCATTCGAGATGAAGGACTATTATCAGCTCTTTGCCTTCTTCAACAGTCTCGATGGACCGGTGATGGACGGCAACCGCCAAGACACGGCGCCCGTCATCAAGGTTGTAACTGCCGAACAAGAATCCGAACTGGCGAGTTTGGACAAGCGAATCAGCGCGCTGTCGCAAGAGATCGCCTCGCCGATTGCCAAGGTTGATCAATCTCAACACCAATGGGAAGCTCGCCTGCTCTCCGGTGCTGGTGTCACGCCCGACTGGCGCGTGCTGTCTCTTAGCGAGTTTACCTCCAGCGGCGGTGCGAGCTTGACCAAGCTCGAAGACCAGTCGCTTCTGGTCAGTGGCAAGAACCCAGCTCAGGAAGTGTACGAAATCGTCGCCCGAGTCGATTCCGAGGGCCTTACCGCGGTGAAACTGGAAGGGCTGATGCACGAATCGCTGACCGCCGGCGGAGCCGGACGAAGCAGCAATAGCAACGTCGTGCTCACAGAATTCGAGGTGGAGGTAGGGCAAGTTTCCGACCAGCCGACAACGGAGGATGGAAAGAAAGTCAAACAGACGCCCGACAAATGGGAGCCTGTGAAGCTGGCTCGTGCTTGGGCCGACCACGAACAGAACAACGGAGACTTTAAGATTGCCAACGCCATCGACGGCAAGAAACAGACTGGTTGGGCGATCCAGGGCCACGAGCGGAAAGAAGACCGCACAGCGATCTTTGTTGCAGCCAGTCCCTTCGGCCATGAAACCGGAACCTGGTTGAAGATTCGTTTGCGGCACGAATCGGTTTTCGACCAACATCAATTTGGTCGCTTCCGGTTATCCGTGACTTCAGCGAACCAGATTCCGGAGATTGATGCGGAAGTTGCTCCCGCCGAGATTGTCAAGCTTATTCAGATCGCTTCCGACAAACGCAACGCCGACCAGCAAAAGAATATTCGCGATCACTACCGCCAGAAAGTTTCGACGAACGAGCAACTCGTAAAGGCTCGCGAAGAACTCACTTCTTCACAGAAGCGGCGGACGGACTTCGATAAATCGTTACCGACAACGCTGGTCTGGAAGGAACTCGCTGAACCTAAACCGGTACACATCCTGACGCGAGGGGCGTATGACAAGAAGGGCGAGCAGGTGTATCGCAACACGCCGGCTTCGCTTCCGCCGCTTCCACCCTTGTCCGAAGGAGAGACACCTAACCGGTTACACTTGGCACGATGGCTCGTTTCGCCCGAGCATCCGCTGACTGCCCGTGTGACCGTCAATCGTTTCTGGCAACAGTATTTTGGCACTGGCATCGTCGAGACGACTGAAGACTTTGGTTCGCAAGGCAGCCCGCCATCGCATCCGGACCTTTTGGAATGGCTGGCGATCGATTTCCGGGAAAGCGGTTGGGACGTCCAACGGCTGCAGAAGATGATCGTCATGTCGGCGACTTATCGGCAATCATCGCACGTCTCGCCTGACATGATAGAGAGAGATCGAGCAAACCGAATGCTCAGCCGGGGTCCTCGCTTCCGGACCGATGCCGAGGTGATTCGCGATACGGCGCTGGCTGTCAGTGGGCTGCTTGTTCGCAAAACCGGAGGGCCTAGCGTCAAGCCTTATCAGCCGCCGGGGATTTGGTACGCCGTCGGCTACACAGACAGCAACACTGCGAAGTTCACGCGAGACAACGGCGAGGCGTTGTATCGGCGCAGCATGTACACGTTCTGGAAGCGCACCGCACCGCCGCCAACAATGTCGACACTCGATGCGCCTTCACGCGAGAACTGTACCGTACGACGCTCGCGCACCAACACGCCGCTAGCTGCGTTAGCGTTGATGAACGACGAACAGTTTGTTGAAGCATCACGCGCATTCGCTCAGCGCGCAATGAAGGAAGGTGGCAAGACCGACGAACAGCGCGCGGCGTACGCGTTTCGCCTGGCCCTGACACGAAATCCAACCGAAGCGGAACTCGCCGTACTGCTGGACGTCTATCGAGCCAACCTGGCCAAGTACCGAGCCGACGCAGAGGCTGCCACAAAGTTAATCAATATTGGTGATTCCAAGCCCGATGAGAAGCTTGATCCCAGCCAACTCGCCGCTTGGACGATGATCGGAAATCTGATTTTGAACTTGGATGAAACAATGACGAAGAGTTAGCCACCGAATGATTGATCGTCCGCACTGAACTTGACAAACAGAGTATTCCTATGCGGAGCGCTGACTGCTGATCGCTTGCAGCTGCAAAAAGGACGACACAATGGATCCTCGCACTGAGACACTACTGCAACTAACCCGCCGACAACTTCTCGGCCGTGGCCTGAATGCCGCGGGAGCTGCTGCCCTGGCAACATTGTTGAACAGGGATGCCAAGGCGATGAAGGCAGATGCGCCCAAACGGCCCGGCGGATTGCCGGATCTGCCTCATCATCCACCGACGGCGAAGCGGTTCATTTATCTGTTCATGAGCGGTGGGCCGGCTCAGATGGATCTGTATGACTACAAGCCTATGGTCACGAAGTTGTTCGACAAAGACCTGCCGGATTCCGTGCGGCAAGGCCAACGTTTCACCACGATGACATCAGGGCAGAAGCGCTTCCCGCTTGCTCCGTCGATGTTCAACTTCGCACAACACGGAGATTGCGGGCGATGGGTGAGCGAGTTGCTGCCACATACCGCCAAGGTCGTGGATGATCTCTCATTCATGTACAGCGTCAATACCAACGCCATCAATCACGACCCGGCGATTACGTACATTCAGACTGGACGCGAGCTGCCCGGCTGGCCGAGCCTGGGATCATGGCTAGCATACGGGCTCGGCGTGGCAACAGAGAACTTGCCGAATTATGTTGTCATGACGCCGACCTGGTCGGGACGAAAGAGTGCACAGGCGCTTTACAACCGGTTATGGGGGACTGGATTTCTGCCCTCGCGATTACAAGGCGTCGCGTTGCGAGCTCAAGGCGATCCGGTGCTGTTTCTTTCGAATCCAGACGGTGTCGATCGAGAGACTCGCGGAAGAATGCTCGAAGGGCTCGCGCAGCTGAATGCGATTCAGTACGAGCAAGCGGGTGATCCGGAGACGCAGGCGCGAACGACTCAGTACGAGATGGCTTTCCGTATGCAAACTTCGGTCCCGGAGCTGACGGACTTTTCACAGGAGCCGCAACATATTCTCGACATGTACGGACCGGACGTGATGAAGCCGGGCACCTTTGCAGCGAGTTGCCTGCTGGCGCGGCGGATGGCCGAGCGAGGTGTGCAGTGCATCCAGCTCTTCCATCGTGGTTGGGATCAGCACAATAACTTGCCACGCGACATTCGCAATCAATGCCGCGATATCGATCAACCGACTCGGGCCTTGATCGATGATCTGAAACGCCGCGGCATGTTGGAAGACACGCTCGTCACCTGGGGCGGCGAGTTTGGTCGCACCGTCTACTGCCAAGGCAAGCTGGCGCGCGACAACTACGGTCGCGATCACCATCCACGTTGCTTCACAATGTGGATGGCGGGCGGCGGGGTTCAGGGAGGACGGTCGATCGGTGTGACCGACGACTTCAGCTACAACATCGCTGAAGATCCCGTGAGGATTTCTGACATCAACAACACGATCCTACATTGCCTCGGAATCGACAACGCACGTCTATCGATCAAGTTCCAGGGCCTCGATGCGCGGGTGACAGGAGTGGAAGAATACCGGGTGCTTGAAGAGTTTCTCAGTTGAAGTGCAACACAGGAAAGCTGAGCCCATGAGGAATCTTAACGTGAATCTGAGAATATCGGCCGGATTGTGCATGATCGTGGGAGCAGCGAGCCTTTTCATAGCGGCTACCGACTCGCTTGGCGAGCCGCCTGGCAAATCCGGGGACTCCGCGGATCAGATCAAACTGGGCAAGCCGATAATGACGATCGCAGAAGCTCGTGCTCGAACGAAGCTCTTGCACACCACCTACGAATCGACGTTGATCATGGTCCATCGCGCGTACTTCGAGGAGGGTAAGCGGTTGACAGTGCCATCTCGTGTCTTGGAGGACGTTTTCTACTGGGTTGATCAGGAGACGAATGGCAAGACGCGCTGGATCTCCGTGAATACCGAGGCCATGAACATCGACCACGAGCCGGAAAGCGAGTTCGAAAAGAGGGCCGCCAAAGCGCTTGCCTCAGGAAAAGATGACTTCGAACTGATCGAGAAGGGAGTCTATCATCGCGCCGGCGCGGTAACGCTCGTTGCCTCCTGCCTCCGCTGCCATGAACCCACGCTCATGCAGAATCGACGGCGAAAGCGCGTCGTCGGGCTCGTCATCAGCATCCCCGTCAAGCAAGACTAGGCCTAATGTCTACCCGCGAACTTCCGTCCGATTTGCGAGTGGCCGTCGTTGGCGGTGGTATCACGGGGCTCGCTGCCGCTCACCGCTTGACGGAACTTGTTCCCGATGTCCAGCTATCCTTGTTCGAATCCAGCCATCGGCTCGGTGGTGCGTTGGAAACAACGCGTCGTGACGGTTTTTTGATCGAAGGGGGCGCGGACAATTTCATTACGACGATCCCTTGGGCGATGGACCTGTGCCGGCGGATTGGATTCGAAGACCAGCTCATTCAGACCAACTCTGGCTACCGCCACGCGTTTGTCGTGCGGAAGGGCAAGCCCGTACCAATCCCTGACGGCTTCGTTGTGATGGCACCGTCGAAGGCTTGGCCGATGCTGACCACACCGATCTTGAGTCCGCTTGGCAAACTCCGCCTGGCCTGCGAATATTTCGTCCCGCAACGCCGAGCGGGCGAGGAAGAAAGCCTTGCATCGTTCGTGCGGCGTCGCTTCGGCCGCGAGACTTATGACCGGCTCGTGCAGCCGTTGGTCGGCGGTATCTACACGGGAGATCCAGACAAACTCAGTCTGCAATCCACGATGCCACGTTTTGCGGAGATGGAAGCGAAACACGGCAGCCTCATTCGCGCGTTGCGAAACCAGCCGAAATCAAAAGAACGAAGCGGCGGGGCGCGCTACAGCATGTTCGTCGCGCCACGGGACGGAATGTCGAGCTTAGTGGACGCCATTGCCGGCAAGCTGCCGGTTGGATGCATTCATTTGGACGCCCCCGTTGAACGAATTGCAGAAGTCCAGTGCGGATGGTCCCTATCGTTTGCGAGAGACGTTGACAGTCCAAGCGAGTTCGACGCAGTTATTCTTGCGACACCGGCGATGCCCACCGCCAAGCTTGTCGCATCGCTCGATGACGATGTCGCCCGAGAACTCAAAACGATTCATCATGCGAGCTGTTCGATTGTCTCTGTCGGCTACGCACGCGATCAACTCACACATCCGCTCGAAGGATTCGGCATGATTGTGCCTGAGATCGAACGGCGAAAGATTCTGTCGGCCAGTTTCTCGAGTATCAAGTACGCCGGTCGCGCCCCGGATGATCACGTCCTGATTCGCGTCTTCATCGGCGGCGACCGTCAGGCCCAACTTGCCGAATCTCCCGACGACCAATTGCTGGACATGGCTACCGGCGAGCTTCGCGAACTGCTTGGTATCCGGGGCGATCCCAGCCTGGTGCAGATCAGCCGCTGCAAAGCTGCGATGCCGCAGTACTTCGTTGGTCACGTGGACAAGCTCTCTCGCATCCGCCAGCGGCTGAGTCGCCATCCCGGTCTGCACCTCGCAGGAAACGCGTATGACGGTGTGGGTGTGCCTAACTGCATCCACAGTGGCGAGCAGGCCGCGGAGAGCCTGGCGAAGACCTTCGCGCCTTCGTCAACAGTCTCTTAAGCCACAACTTCTTTGATTGCCCGACCATGTACGTCGGTCAGTCGCATGTCACGGCCGGCGAAACGGAATGTCTGTCTGGTATGGTCCACACCCAGCAGGTGCAGCATGGTGGCGTGCAGATCGTGGATCTCGACCCTCTTCTCGACGGCTTTGTAGCCGAATTCGTCAGTCGCGCCGAAAACCGTGCCGCCTTTGACGCCGCCGCCGGCCATCCAAACGGTAAAGCCGAAGGGGTTGTGGTCGCGCCCATCGCGACCTTGGGCGAACGGTGTGCGGCCGAATTCGCCGGCAAACACGACAAGCGTCTCGCTCAACAGGCCGCGACGATTGAGATCGATCAACAGCGCTGCAATCGGCTTATCGACCGACCTGGCGTTCTTGTTGTGCCCGTCTCGCAGCTTGCTGTGTTGGTCCCAACGGTCGCCGTTGCCATTGGGACAAGTGAGTTCGATAAAACGTACGCCGCGCTCGATGAGTCGCCTGGCCACGAGACAGTTGTGGCCGTAAGTTCGCGTGTTCTTGAACTCGTCGTTCAACCCGTACAGTTCGAGTGTCTCCTTGGACTCACCGGTCACGTCCATTAACTCTGGTACCGCTGTCTGCATGCGGGCGGCAACTTCGTAGTTCGCGATGGCTGCCTCTAGTTTGTCAAGCTTGCCCATGCGCTGCATCGCTGTCTTGTCGAGTCGCCGCATCAGATCGAGCTTGCTTTGCTGCCGTTGCGGCGTTTCCCAAGGCTTGATGTTTGCTACTGGTGTATCACCCGCGTTGAAAACTGATGCCTGGTAGGTTGCCGGAAGATAGCCGCTGTTGAAGTTGTCGAGCCCGCCCGGCGGAGTCAGCCCACCATTGAGCACGATGAAACCCGGCAAGTTCTGACACTCACTGCCCAGTCCGTACGTTATCCAGGCGCCCATGCTGGGACGTCCCTGGATGGGATGTCCGGTGTGTAGGAAGTAGTTGGCAAACGTGTGTTCGGAGAACTTTGCCGTCATCGAGCGAATGAAGGCCATCCAATCGACACATTTTCCAAGGTTGGGAAACAAGTCACTCACCGGCAATCCGCTCTGGCCATAGCGTTTGAACTTCCACGGGCTGGCCAAAGTCAACCCCATGTTGTCGAACTGCAGCGTTTTCTTGTCGACGTTCAAGCCGAACGGTTTGCCGTCCTCCTTGTCCAGGCGTGGCTTGGGATCAAACGTATCGACTTGCGACGGACCGCCATCCATGTAGAGAAAGATGACGTTCTTCGCCTCGGATGCAAAATGTTTTGGCTTCGGCGCTAAGGGGTTGAGTTGTTTGTCTAACCGAACGTCGACGTCCGTTGAAGCAAACCCCCTGCCGGCCAACATCGCCGTCATTGCAACGGCACCGAAGCCGTTTGCACATTGGGTCAGCATGTCGCGTCGCGTGATCGGCGGATGAAGTACTCGGTTGCACTCAAACATTGTCTCGTACCTATTCGTTCTAACGCTGTAACCGGTGTTTTGGTTAGCCGACAAAAATGAACTCCTTCAGATTCCACAATACATGTCCGAAATCAGTCCACAGTGTTTGGTTATTCTGCCACGCGTCGTTTTCCAATCCCATGGTGGTTGCCTCGTCCTGCAGGAACTTCAAGGCATCGGACAATTCATCATCGGTGGGTGGTCGCGCGAAAACCAACTCGTACATCTGGCCAATGCGTTGCTCGGGCGTCTTTCCGGGGTCAGCCAACATCCGCTTGGCCCACAGTTCGGCTTGCTCCTTGACAAACAGATCGTTCATCAGGATCAATGCCTGCGCGGGCACGTTGGAGACATTTCGGCGCCCTACCGGTTGCGTCGGAATTGGTACATCAAATGTTAGCATCATGGGCGATAAGAAATTGCGACAAACCGACAAATAAATACTGCGTCGGCCGGCTCCGTCGAGCGGTCCAGTCTGGGGACGTCCACGGCCGGTCATGAACGCAGTCAAAAAGACCGGAATTGGTGGACCTTCTAGCTTTCGATCCAATCGGCCTGACACAGCCAGGATCGCGTCACGAACTGCTTCACCTTCCAACCGTCGCACGCGCATACGGTGCAACAGGATATTGTCAGGGTCTTCCCTTTCCGCCCGCGCGTCGAGCGGTGTGCTTGACATCTGGTACGTTCGACTGGTGACGATCTCGCGAATCAACGTCTTGAGCGACCAACCGCCGGCGACAAACTTCTCGGCCAAATGGTCGAGTAGTTCGGGATGTGATGGCGGCCGACCGAGAACACCAAAATTGTCAGGTGTTGGCACGATTCCTCGACCGAACAGATGATGCCAGACGCGATTGACCATCACGCGTGAGAGGAACGGGTTCTGTTTGGCGTCGACCATCTGTCGGACAAGCTCAAGCCGCCCGCTATGGGTTGCATACTTCTGTGGTTCGGTTCCGGCGATCGCTTCGAGAAAGCGCCGCGGGACAAGGTCTTCGGGGTTGTTGCTTCTCCCACGGATCAACAAGGTCTCGTCTTCGGCCGTTCCATCCCAAATGGCCATGGCAGTGCGTGACGTTTTCTTGATTCGAGTTGCCAGCTTTGTCCGTTGCTCGAAATACGGTTTGGCGATTGCGGTGAACTGACTATCTATGGAGCTTTCCGTTGCGACAAACAGGTTCCTGTGCTGAACCATCCAATCGGCCAACCTCGCCTGATCCAAATCCATTGGCGATTTCGCACTGCCGGCCGATAGCTTATGACACGTGGTGACAAACACATTTTGCAACGCTACGGCCAACGATTCTGGCGACTCGATTGCCCCATCGGACAAGGCTCGCTCGTACAGACGATGGGGCTCCGATATTGCGGTGGGCCTCTTTTCGGAATCCACAACCATCAATACTTCAAACTGGCCACCATCATCTGGCACGAACTCCAAATGCGCGCGGTGTCCAACATAGCGGTCGAGCCGGTGGCTCACCCACTGAGGCTCGTTGTGCCCCTTTATCGTCTGGATCAACGCACCGTGCAGTGGGCCGGCAATAAGACGATGCGAATCGACGACGGCCTGAACTTTACCCGCGCCCTTGACGAGATAGTGAATCGTGCCGCTGTGGATCGTAAACGTTGGAGTGCAGAGTGTCTGGCCACTGCGCGAGACATTGCCCAATGCGCCGGGATCTGTTTCTGTTCCGCCAGGCAACTTCAGCCCGCTCCACAACGGATCTCGCCGCGCCGCGCCGTACGTAAACACGCCGGCAATTGGGAATGCCGTGTCGTTTCTCAAACGTAGGACACCGGGCCGCACTGGCCTTTCTCCGAAGGCAAAACCATCCTGCGCCCACTCGCGCTGGCTGGCCTTCGCGTAGTCGACGACAACGCGTACGTCGCGCCACTCCTCATCGTGTCTTGTGCGCTCCGTCTGTAGACGCCCGGCGTACGATTTGACCAGTAGGCCCACGCCACCATCTACCTGGTTGTTGCCGCCGAGACACACTGAGGCCCAAAGATGCAATGGATCCTCGACATCCTGTTTTGCCCGGCCAAGATGCTCAATGAGACGGCGCAGCACGCCGGCGTCGATCTTCTCACGATCTGCGACATCGTCGGAGCCCGAAATGTTGTCGCGAGCCGCAAGCAGATAGTCGGCCCATCGGCTGACCACTGCCCTGATCGACTCACCGAGAGCATTGCTCATCTCTACTTCGCACTTTCGGCGGAGCGCCCAAAGTTCTTCCGCAACCTGTCGATTGTGCTCCATCGTGTCAAAACGAACTTGCCGATAACGTGAACTCTGCACAAATCCGGCTAGCGCGTAATAGTCCTTCGTCGAAATCGCATCGAACTTGTGATCGTGACATCGCGCGCAAGCAGTGGTCAAGCCTAAGAACGCTCGCCCGATCGTGTCAATCACGCCGTCGATGCGGTCTGTTTCGTCTTGGCGAATGTCGGTTGGTGAATGCACCCATTCCCCCATGTACCAGAAGCCAGTCCCCAGCACCGACTCGTTGAATCCCTCAGTTGCGTGCAGCCTTGGCTGTGCGAGCAGATCGCCGGCCAGTTGCTCAACGACGAACTGGTCGTAAGGCAGGTCGCTGTTCAGCGCGCGAATGACGTAGTCGCGATAGTGGTACGCGTTTGGCGCCGTGTGATCAAACTCATGCCCTCGCGACTCGGCGTAGCGCACGAGATCGAGCCAATGCCGTGCCCATCGTTCACCAAAATGCGGTGATTTCAAAAGGTGATCGACTACCGCGTCAAACGCCTGTTCTGTCGAAGCAGGATCATCCACGAACGAAGAGACTTCTTCTAGCGTCGGCGGCAATCCGATCAAGGCGTAGTAGGTCCGCCGGATTAATGTACGACGCTCGGCCGGAGGTGCGAAAGTCAGTCCCTTCGCTTCGAGCTTTTGCAGAATAAAATGATCCAATGGATGCCGTGGCCAGGCTGTATCCTTGACGGCTGGCGGTTCAAAATGTTTGATCGCTTGCCATGCCCAGTGACTCGACCGACGTTCTTCGATTGGAAATTGTTTTTTGTCAATCGGCTCCACTGCGCGTGAATCGGGCCAGGGCGCGCCCATCTCCACCCACTTCGTCAGGATCGCAATTTCAGCCGCTGGCATCTTCGATTGCGGCGGCATTTCGTAGTCGCCCATCCAGTTAATGGAATCCACCAACAGACTATTTTCGGGCTCGCCCGGCACAATTGCCGGCCCGCTGTCGCCGCCGGCAAGGAAATGGGATCGCGCACCCAGTCGCAGATTGCCCTTTGGTTCATCGACTTTCGGCCCGTGGCACTTGTGACATCTCGCTTCCAGCAAAGGTAGAACCTTGGTCGTTACAAATTGCAGCGTCACGTCATCGAGCTTACCGGTGCTATTTTCGGACTTCTTTGTCGCTGGCTCGTCCGCACGGACCGAGGATGAGTACCAATCACAGAGGACGCAACAAAGCGACGCGACAAGCACTGTCGCGGAGAAAACAAGCGGCCTAGGTGGGGGCTTCATGTGGTGGTCTGGCATCAATGTCAGGCAACGCCATCGCAGGTTAATTGATCGCAAGGGCGCACTCTTTTGTGGGTCACGAATCTTGACACCCAGCGTAGATCCCTCCATTAAAGATGTCAATGTCCTCTTATCCACGGTAGCGGCCGACGCCGCGGCGACAAGCGAAACGGCTGCTGTTGTGCGCGCAACTAAGAACCAGCCGATAAATAATTGTCGCATTTGATAGGACGGGCACCTTCTGCCCTACGCCAACGATCAGACGGGCAAGAGTGCCCGTCCTACTCCCGTTTCGCGACAGATCCTTCCTGGCTGATCCTAAGAGCTTTGTACCCAAAGCTGACGACGACACTCAGTCCATCGCTGACGAGTCATCATGGTAACGGCTCGCGTTGATGTCTCACCTCAACTAGAATTGGCGATGAATTTACTCGATGTGTGGGCACCGGAAGAAAGGTCTGTGTCAATCTTGGCCGTTTCACTTGGTTACATCATGCAACGGAGCTCAGTGGTTCTGATCGGCATCGGTATACTCGTCGCAAGTTCTGTGGAAATGATGTCGACCAAGGCGGCAGAATCACAGCCGCGCGAGATCGGTTCTGACGTCGGCACGATCGAAGGCGTTGTGATCTATGAATCGGATCGCAAGCGACTGTGGAGATATCGTCGCTACTACGTGGCGGATCGCAAGAAAGGTCACCTGGCCGAGGCAGTTGTCAGCCTGGCGGAAGAATCGCTGGCTCTACGTCCCGCAAAAGGAAAGTTCCAGAGTTGGACAATCGATCAGAAGGACTATCGTTTCATCCCGGAAACGCTTGCGGTCCGAACCGGAGATCGGATCAAGTTCACCAACAGCGATCCACTACTGCACGACGTGACAACGCGCCAACGCCAGGGGCCCTCGGGCGAAGTCCTCAAACAGAACAGCTTTTCACTTCACCAACGGGAGGAGGTATTGCAGGTGTTTAGCGATGTTGGTGGAACTGAATATCCGGTCACGTTAAACTGCAGGTTCCACAGCGCGATGCGCGGTTGGATTTACGTCTTCGATCATCCATTCTTTCAAGTGACCGAGAAGGAAGGTACGTTTCGTATCGAAGATATTCCTGCTGGGAAGTACCGACTGGTCATGGTGCATCCGGCGGGAAACTTGCGGTGGGACCAAGCGGTCGACGTCAAGGCTGGTGGAACGCATCGAGTTGAAATCCGCGTTTCACCAGATAATCTTCTTGCCACGGAAAAATAGATAGCATCTGGGAGCATCTGAAATGACATCGCCTTTGACGACCCGACGACAGGCCTTGCAGACAAGTGTGGCTGGAATTGCTGCAGTACTTGCTTCTCCAAGATTTGTATTTCCCGATCAAGACGAAGAGGAAGAACTGGTGCCGTTCCTCAACATGCCGCGAACGGGGCCAAATCGCTTGGATTGGGAAACTCTGACCGATTGGATTACACCGCAAGACCAAGTCTTCAGCGTCCAGCACAATGGCACCCCTGAAGTGAAGACCGAAGAGTTTACACTCGACATCGCTGGACTCGTCGAGCGGCCGAAGACGCTAACGATCGACGACATTCGTGGGCTCCCCAAGAGAGATCAGTTGATGACGCTCGAGTGTTCCGGTAACGGGGCAGGAAAGGGCTTCATGAACGCGATCTATAACAGTAAGTGGACCGGCACATCGTTGGTTTCACTATTGGAAGAATGTGGAATTCAAGAAGGTGCGAAAGAGATCGTCTTCATCGGCGCTGATCGCAAGGAAGAAACGCTGCGCAAAGGCACACAGCGGGAATTGTCCGTCGAGGTCCCCTTCGGCCGCAGTATGTCGATCGAAGATGTAAGGGCCAAGCAACCGCTGCTGGCCTATCTGCGTAACGACGAACCGCTCGAACTCCGCAATGGCGCGCCGTTGCGGTTGATTGTTCCTGGGTGGTACGGGATCGCCAACGTGAAGTGGTTGACGAGAATCGAGGTGCGGGACACGCGCTACATGGGGCGATTCATGGCACGAGATTATGTGACCGTGCGCGGTGAGAAGCGAGGCGGGGAAGTTGTCTTTGTTGAAACTTCGGTCAATAGGATGAATCTGAAGTCGATTGTGGCGCGTGTCACCCGCCGGGACACGTCTGGGGGCTTGGTCCCCGCGAGAGCCTTTGGGGCCGTATGGAGCGATGGTACCGACATTGCGAAGGTCGAAGTGAAAGTCGACGACGGTGATTGGAAGCAAGCCAAGTTCGATGATCGGCCACGCGCTCAGTTTTGCTGGACGTTCTTTTCGACCGATCTCGGCAAACTCAAGCCTGGCAAGCACACCGTGGTGTCTCGAGCCATCGACGTGAATGGTCGCGAGCAGCCAAGCGCTGAAGACGACGAGATCGCATTGAAGAAGACCTTCTGGGAAGCCTATCAGCAATGGCCTCGCGAGATCGAACTGGAGGCGTAGAACAGCTCGTCGTAATCGATCACGACCATAGGCCATGGCTTTGGCTTGCCCCGCAAAGCGGGGCGTTTGCATGAAACAACATGTTGTCGGCCGGTCTCCCGACCGGCCCACGTTTGCCACCCCGGCACGGTCGCCACCCCGGCACGGTCGGGCGAGTGTGCCACAACACGACTTTTTCGCTTTGGAGGTTTAGGAGAGCCTTGAACATTTCCTTCTCCCTTCGGGAGAAGGTGGCCGAAGGCCGGATGAGGGGTGGCTGATTTCATTTAGCAATTCGACCCCCTCATCCTATGCTTCTCCCCGAGGGGAGAAGGGACTCGCTGCCGGCTTTTTTTCTCGTAGTCAAAAGCGAAAAAGTCTCCAGAGGGAGAGGGGATCCATCTGGGACGGTCGAATCAGTAGCAAGTCGCCATGAGTGCGCTTCTGGTCCTCACCTCGCCAACAGGTTTACGGCTCGCACGGTCCGGGTGCGTTCGTCGATTTCAGGCGGCAGGTGGCCCTTAAACCATGCCTTGGCGCGGTACCGGAACTCGTCACCGCGGGGCAGGAAATTCATGGGTAGATGCTGGGCGGCCAGCGGAGCGTCGGTCCGAGGCGTGGTATGGGGATTCTCGTGACAGCCGACACACGACTTCGTCTCACCTGGTCGTGAATAGATCCATGTGAGTTGGTTGCCCACGACCTGCCGGTCGCTGTCTAAGACCTGGAAGTGCAGCAGGCGATCGGCTGGCACTTCGACGTAGAACGATCCGTCTGGAGCAAGCGGTGTCGTGCCCAACACTCTGGCGAATGTGCCTCCGTGGTTCTTCCAGACCGGCCAGGCGTTGGTGTGGGTGCTGTGCCTGCCAACCACCGGCACTCCCTCGATCAATCGCACCAGGCGACCTCGTTGCTGCACCTTCTTCTCTTGGGTAGCGACGACGGATGAGCAGACAAAATGACCGCTGTAGGCGTGGGCCCGAGTCTTAGTCGGTAACGTTGGTGGCCGGGGACGAGCGAGGATCGGTCGCGGTTCGAAGTCCGCCGTGGCCGGATCGTTGTAGAGCAGTTCCAGCTTCTTCGTCGTCGGATCGAGCATATACAGCCCCAGGTCGACCTCCTTGCGGTCGTGTGCTTTCAGGGTCGACGCACACAGCACTCGGCCGTCGGGCAGGGCGAAAGGAGTTGTGAACGCTCGCAGTTTGTTGTCCGGCGTGACGATCGTTTCGGTGTCACGGCGGGGACCGATCAGCGCCAAGCCGCCCGGAGTCGCCACGATGACATTTCGTCCGTCGGGCATGGGTTGCGGTTGGCTGATTCGCAACACGCGGTGCGTAAGTGGCGCATTGCCGACTTCGCCCGGTCCCCGAGGACCTTGCTGGTACTGTCTCTGCCAGTACGCCCGCCGCTCCGGTCCGTAAAGTACCACGTCTTGCGTTCCATCGGGCCGGGCGGCGTGCACGGTCAGTTCCGTCTTGTTCCGCGAGAAGAACACCTCCAGCCGGCTAAAGACGATTCGTCCGTCATGCAGAATGGCCGGCTCGTTGTCGCGACCGATGTTCGTGGCGATCGGGTGCATGTCGTCGCCCTTGGGATTCATCACCCACAGCGCGGTACACGGATAGCCGTGATACTCGTCCCGAATGCCGTTGCGGCTCGTGGCGAACACGATTCTTCCATCAGCCAGGTATGCGGGGCCGACATCGTGATACGGCCCGTCGGTCAACTGCTCCAAGCCTGAACCGTCGACATTAATTCGATAAATGTGCCACCACGGATCGTCCTGACCGCGATGAGTAAAGACTACATGCGAAGCGTCCCACGACAACTCTGGCTCGCCGACGTAGCCGTCCGGGAAATTCGTCAGAGGCGTCACTTCGCCGTCCGGACGTGGCGGCCGCAATACGTACAGGTTTCGTCCCGGTCGGTAAACGGGTCCGGAATCGGTGACCACGTAGGTCTGTCGCCAGAGGTCAGCCTGTTCGACGGTGCCGATGGTGTTGGGAATGTCGTTGTTCCCTTTGATGAAAACAACGGCGTCGAACTGTTTCGCCGCGGCAAGTGAGATTGTGGACGGTCGGGCACGCTGCCTCGAGGGTGGAGCTTGGCCAAGAAGACGACCCGGCGTAGGAGCGTCATCAACAGACGCTTGCTTCGTGGATTCGCTGCCCGGGAGCTCGATTCCGCGGACCTGAAACGCGTCGCGTGCCACGTGTCGTACGCTGTGGAAGGAATGGTCCGAGGCGGCCTGCCGCAATGCGGCCAGTGCTGTTTCGTTGCCCAGATCGGCCAACGCCTCCGCCGCTGCGTGGCGTACTTCTAGTACAGAGCGTTCGTCGTTGAGAATGCGGACGATTCGATTCGTCTGTTCGTGCGCCTCCAGCAATCCCAGCGCGCGGATTAGTGATTCGCGCCAGCGCGGGGCCGGGTCGTCGTATTCTGCGTTCTTGAAAGTCCCGTTATAGCCATAGTCCGCTTCCGCCTTAGCTTCGGACAGCGCAGTGGCAATCGGTTCGATTGCCCGCCGATCGCCTAGCCAAGCCAGAGCCTTGGCCGCATTGATCCGCACCCAGCCTTCCTCGTGCTTCAACAGTGCGACCAACCGCGGCAGGTCGCGCCCGTCGGTACAAACAGCAGGCAGCCAACTCGACATGCGGTACGCCTCGAACACGGGCCACTGCGGATCGCCGGTCAATCTGGGCATCTTGCGGGGTTGGCCCAGCAGTTCGAAAGCGTGCTCGCACGCTGTCTGCCTGAGACCGGACATCTCCATCAAATGTCGCGTCAAAAGGTGGCCTACCTCCGGCTCGTACAGCATGAAAGTGTCGTGATCGCCCGGCAGGTTGGCCATCACCAGTGGAGCGATCTGTCGCAGTGCGTCACGATCCCGGGCGTCATCCAGCGGTAGGCGACAAAGAGAGAAAGCGATGGCGTAAGGGGTGTGCAGCATCCGGTCTTCACTGGGAAATCCCATCTTGTCATCTTGGGGAAGATGCGGTGGATCCTTGCCGTCCAAACCCTTGGCATAACGTGGATAGGAGGCCAATAACGAGGGTACGGCGCGTCGATCTGAAAAGTCACCCAAGGCATCCGCTGCGTAGCGAGCCCACATGGGGTTGTCAAGCAATCGGATGAGGGTCTGGAAACCATCCTCCTGGCGCAATCGGCCCAGTGCTCGAATCGCGGCACGAACCATCGGTCGATAGGTCGGTGCCGTTGGCGGATCCGCACCGAGACACTCCAGCACAGCTGCCGTTGCACCTGTTCCACCCAACGTCCCCAACGCTCGAAGGCCGCGTTCAAAACGCCAAGTGACGGATGCGTCCATGAGATTACCGCCGCCACTCTTGCCATTAACCCGGATCTCGAAAAATGTCGTGGGATAAATCGGCTGTTTCGATCCGAAACTCGTGATACGGATGTAGCGAGCCTGTCGCGGCGAGAAGCTGACCGCCAGCGTGACTTCCGTGTCGCCCTGCTTTCGCTCGATCACGTCAAACGTCTTGTTGTCCAGGCTAGTAGCCAACTCGTATTCGGTCATCACGAAGTTCGAGCCGTACTGGTGAATCACCACTTGAGCAACTTCTTCGTTACGCCCCAGGTCGACGGTACACCACTGAGGAAACGGCACATTTTTGGTCTGCCAATACGCCGGGCCGATCAGGCCGTCGGTGAGGATGTTGGGCGGACCTTTGTATGTGGAGGATGCGCTGACAGACCAGATGCTCGCCCAAGGTTTCGGATCGCCGACCATTGCGAGCAGGTCAGTTGGTGGCCGGTCTGTCGGCACGGCGGACCACCAGTCACGCCACACTTTGGCCTGATCGGCTCGCCGCCGGGACGTTGCCATGGAGTCGAAGGGAAACTCCATTCCGGTCAGATTCGTCAGCGAGACGTGTGCGGCCTGACGCGTGACCCAATCTTCGTCGCTCAACGCCGCAAGTAATGGTGAGACCGCGTTCCGGTCACCACACCAGGCTAACGCCATGGTGGCCTCGCGGCGAACAAGCGGCGAACGATCCCGCAGGTGATCAATTAGGGCCTTTTGTTCTCCAGTGGCCCGCAGGAATCCCAATGCCTCCGCTGCGCCCGCGCGCTGCTGCGCCGACTCCGAGTTCACCCTCTTCACCTGCTTAGCGACCTGACCGGCGTAAGGAGTGCGAGGCAGCTCATCACCAACAACCGGTCTTGCCACAACCAGCCAGAGGAGTATCGCGCCGGTGGGGAACTTCATGGTGATCCTCGTGCTTCGCTCGGACTCATGCGCCGGCACTTGAAGCGCTGGCCGGGTTGGACGAACGAGTCATGGTCATAGGGTCGGAAGCCGGCATTCGCCCGCAATCACATCGGCTCCCGGTATGTCGACATGCAGTGAGTCCAAAGTTCTTTGACGAGTCGTAGTTGTCATTCCCGCACGAATTCTGATCGTCACGGCTCCAACCGCATATCACCGGAGCCAAACTCTCGATGGCAGTCATTGCATTGCTCGATCATGTGCCGGTAGTAAAACAGCACATTCGTATAATCCTTCTCTCTGGCCGACCGATAGACAGATGTACCGAAAGTGCGAATGCCGGCGGCATTTGACTCCCAGGCGTCGTCCGTCGCATCGAAGGAACGTGTGAGCAGGAGATTGCCGCCTTCGGCCAGAATCAATGCGTCGGACGCGACGTTCTTCCAAGCTTCCTCGCTCGCCGGTTTAGATGCCAGTGACTGCCGCAATCGCTTATACGTCGGCTCGTACAGGTGTCCCATGAATTCGTGCATGTCACCTTCGACGGGCTTGACGGCATACTTGTCTTCGGATTGTCCAGCCGCCGCGAGCGGAGTGGGGCCTTCTGAGGCGGCGAACCAGACACCGCCGCAGACGAGCCCAAGCAGTGCTCCGGCACTGCAACTGACTGTCGGTATTCTGCGCATTTAGCTTCTCCCTCTGTATTTCCAACACACGAAATCTTGTTTTTTTGACAGGAAAGTCAGCGACCAACAGGAACACGGTCTAGTGAACCAAAGAACCGGCTTGGTTGGCCGCCCTGCCGCCCTTTGCAGTGCAACGTCGAACTCTTGTGTTCTTGATGACTTACCGAAGCGACCGACGGGAGTGTTGTGGTGAGCCGGTGCTCTGGCAAAGATCGGCACCGCTCAGGATCGACTTGGTGATCGTTTGCATTCTGTTGAGTAAACAGTCTAATATAACCAGAGATTATACAGTATTAACCGCGAATTTGGGCGATGGAATAAAAGTCTGGCCGCGAGATTGCTGCTTTGCCAGCATCGCGTGCCGAAATCTTCGTTTCCAGGCAGAAACTGATGAGAAACCACCATGTTTGTCTCTCGACAATTGACAAGCCAATTCCAAACAAGGCAACTCGCATGACCGGCCAGAAACAAGTTTCGCGACGTGTATTCATGGAGAAGGCGACGGCCGCCGGCGCCGTCGGAGCGGCAGCACCGTATATTCTCTCAGCCAACGCGCTGCGAGCCGCCGGCAAACTGGGAGCCAACGACCGAATCCAGATCGGTTTAATCGGTGCCGGCGGGATGGGGCGGGGAAACTTGAACAACTGCGCCAAACATGATGATGTCGTGGTGACCGGCGTCTGTGATGTTTGGAAACAGCGGCGGGATCCAGTTGTGGCCCAGTTTCCCGGCAGCGCCAAGCCATACCACGATTATCGGGAGATGCTGCAACAGCCAGATATCGATGCGGTCATCATCGCCACGCCGCCGCATTGGCACTGCCTGCAAGCGATCGATGCGTGCGAGGCGGGCAAGGACATCTACTTGCAAAAACCGATGACACTCCACCTGGCGGAGAGTCTGGCATTAAAGCAAGCTGTCGAGAAGCACCAGCGGATCAGCCAAGTAGGAACGCAGATTCATGCCGGCGAGAACTATCGGCGAGTTGTCGAGAAGGTGCGTTCGGGAATGCTGGGAAAAGTCAATGTGGTCCGCACGTTCAATGTGATGAACCAGGGTCCCGAGGGCATAGGAAAACCTGCGAACAGTGCACCCCCTGCGGGCCTGGATTGGGAGTTGTGGGTTGGCCCTGCGCCTATGCGCCCGTTCAATGAACTGATCGTCCGAAGCGCTTTTGAAAACTGCTCGTTCATGGACTACAGCGGTGGCTGGACACCGGGCATGGCCCCTCACATTATCGACCTGCCCTACTGGGCGCTGGAACTCGGCCATCCGACGACCACCAGTTGTTCCGGCGGTCGCTTCGCGATTCGCGACGCTGGCGACGCACCTGACACCCAGGAGGTTCTGTGGGAATATCCGGGTATGACCATGGCATGGTCAATGTCGGCGGTTAGCAGTTTTGGTTTTGATTTTGGCCGAGGCAGCCTGTCGCGGCGGCTGGGAATCTACTTCCACGGCATCGACGGGACGCTGTTTACCGACTATGGCAAACATGAGGTCGTTTCCGAGGGCGATCGGATGCAAGACGCCGCGCCGCCGGAGAAGTCGATTCCCGCCTCGCCCGGCCACGAAAGGGAATGGCTCGATTGTCTGCGGAGCCGCGAGCAGCCTAGCTGCAATGTCTCGTATCACTACAGGATGGACGTGGCGATTGCGCTGGCCAATTTGTCAATGAAAGTTGGCCGAACATTACACTTCGACCCGCGGACGGAACAGATCGTGGGCGACAACCAGGCTGCCAGGCTGGCCAAACCCGAATACCGGGATCCGTGGAAGTTCCCGATGGAGTACTTGAATCCCGTAGCTTGATCAGCAAGCCCATAGTTGTTGCCGGAGGTGAAAGAATGGACAATCGCAAGCTGGGAGTAGCCATCCACGGAGCGGGGCAAGTGGCGCACGCGCACGCCGCTAGTTGGAAGAAGAATCAGAACACGAAGATTGTCTCGGTCAGCAGCCGGAGCCGAGAAAGTGCTCAGCGGCTGGTCGACGAATTTGAACTTGACTGCGCTGTGCACGATTCTTTCGCCGACGTGCTAAACGACGAGCGAGTCGACATCGTCAACATCAGCGGCCCAAACCATGTTCACGCCGAACAGGGAATCGCCGCGGCGGAATCCGGCCGGCACTTGCTCATCGAGAAACCGATGGTCATGTCAATGGACGAGAACCGGGCATTGCGCGACGCCGTCGTTCGGACGGGTGTGAAGAGCGTTGTTAGCTTCGTACTACGCTGGAACCCGCTGTTCGAGAACCTCAAATCGCTGCTCGCCTCGAACGTCATCGGCGATCCATTCTACATCGAGGTTGACTACTGGCACGGTATCTCTCCGGCCTACGGTGGCTGGGATTGGGCTCATACGAAAGCAACTGGCGGCAGCGCCATGCTGCTCGGTGGTTGCCACGCCGTTGATGCCATGCGCTGGCTGGCGGACGACGAGGTGGTCGAAGTGTCCGCGCTATCAAACAACTGGAAAGGGGTATACCAGTATGATGCCAATGTCGTGGCCATCTTCAGATTTCAAAGCGGTGCCATTGGCAAGACGTCGGTGCTGCTGGATTGCGAAATGCCGTATTCCTTCAATATCGATTTGATCGGCACTGACGGAGCATTGCGTGACAATCGGATCTGGTCCAAGAAACTACTTCCGGCGCAAACCGGATGGGCCACAGCGCCCACCGTCACACCTGATTCCGGCGCGGTCGAGCACCATCCTTTCGACGCGGAAGTGAATCATCTCGTCGACTGCATTCGCCACGACCAAGAGTCGCACTGCAATGTGGCCGACGCCTACCGCACGCACGAGATCTGCTTGGCCATCGACCGTTCGATTGAGGAAGGAGGGCGAACAATCAAACTGCCACTGGATTGAAATAGTGTCAGCTGAAAAAGCCTCAGTATCGTTTGGAGAATCGCCAAACGACGCGCGGCAGCGGCGCGCTGACGTTGCCGAAGTGGATGACGAAGCTCTTTCCGACGATTGGATCGACAGGGTGCATCAGTGGAAGCTATCGAAGCCGGCTGTTCATCGACATGGTGGGATCGCGATGCTAGAATCAATGTGATTCCGAGCCAGGATCGGCTTGGGGCTCAACCCAAATGGGAAACGTCGGCTAACGCTCCATGGTCATGAATGATTCGATTAAGCGGCTGGTGGCCATCTTGTTTTGGGCACTTGCGGTGTATTTGGCTTACCTCGCGGGGCCATGGAAGCGGGAAGAGGATGCATCGAAGATGCCTCCGGGTATGCATGACTCGATGTTCCACATGCATCAGCCGTTGCACCCTGACGGCAAAGTGACGATGCAAGGCCAGTTTCATTTGGAATTGGTTGCGGAGGAAAACGGTACGCACCGGCTCTGGCTGTCAAACGCCTTCCGCCAAGAAATCAACCCCGTTGGGTTTAACGGGCAACTGACGATCGAGCCGGTAGAGGGTAACGCGCAACACGCGACATTCGAGCAAGTTGGCCGATCGTTCGAGTTAGTCGCGCGGACCGCGCCGGTCAAAGGTCAAGCGTGGCTGACCGTCTCTGGCAAACTCGGTGAAGTGACAGGGCTCGAGGACGTGAAGTTCTTCTGGGACTACGAAATCGAGGCTCTCGGTCTGCGGCCCCCATTGGGGCTCGACCCAATGGTACCGCGGTCGCCTGATAACGCGCTGACATCCGACAAAATCAATCTGGGCCGTGAATTGTTCTTCGATGCTGACATGAGTGTCGACGGGACTGTCTCGTGCGCGACATGCCACCTTCCAGAACGTGCGTTTACCGACACCAATACGATCGCCGTTGGCATCGGTGGCCACAAAGGACGTCGCAACGTGCCGACGGCACTCAATTCCGCATACCTCAATTCGTTTTCTTGGGACGGACGTAGCGAGTCATTGGAACGGTACGTGCTGGGCCCCATCCTCGGCGACGACGAAATGGGCAACAGCAACGAAGCCGAAGTTGTCGCGAGTCTAAAGGCCGTGTACGGGACGAGAATGCAGCAGGCGTTCGATGCGCCGCTGTCGTTAGACACGATCGCCAAAGCATTGGCGTGCTACCAGCGAAGCTTGTTCTCTGGTGACTCCGACTTTGATCGTTACGAAGCCGGCTTGAAAGACGCCATCAGTTTGCCGGCCCAACGTGGCCGAGCGCTTTTTTTTGGCAAGGTGGCGTGTGGTCGCTGCCATGTGCCACCGCTGTTTAGTGATCTCGGCTTTCATAATCTTGGTGTCGGCTGGTCAGACTCAGGGGAGTCCGATTCTGGACGTTTCCAGGTGACAAATGACGACAATGACCGTGGCGCATTTAAGACGCCCTCGTTGCGTGATGTCAGCCGCACCGCTCCTTACATGCACGATGGCAGTCTGGCGACCCTCCACGATGTCGTTCAGTATTACAACCAGGGCGGGATCGAGAATCCACATCTTGACTCTCGCATCAAACCGCTTGGGCTTGTTGAGTCCGAAGTCAAAGATCTGGTCGCGTTTTTGAAGACACTAGACGGACGTTTTGAGGCTGCCAGTAAAGAAACAGCTCAAGACAGATGACAGTTACCGAACTCGAAAGAAAGACGAAAGCGAAGATGAGTGAGAAGGACGAATGCGAAGATGAGTGTGCCAGTCTTACTGCTCGCGCAAGATTCATGCGAGTTGGCCAGCCATCTTTTGGAGCAGGAGCGGCACGTTGACTACTGTGATTGCCTTCCAACCATCGTCACCACTTGCGCACGTCAGCTACGTGGTCGATTCCGAGTTGCTTGAGTCGCTCTCCGGTCGAGACTGGGCTTTCTTGCTGTCGCCGCTTTCTGATCCGCTGTACGTGGCGCTCATCATTGTGACACTCGTCGTAACCGTGGCGTGTTTTGCGGCGTGTCATCTTGTGGGCCCGCTTCGTTCTCTCTGTCAGCGGTTCCACAATCGTCTGCTGATGAATATGGAGCATGTGCCGTTGATGCTGCGAGTGTCGCTGGGAATGGCGTTGATTGTGGCGGGGGTGGGCGATGCGGTTTTCTTACCTAACGTTCCCGCTGGTGGCTTTGGCGGGTTCGAGGTTGGTGTTGGGTTTTGTATGGTTTTCGGCTTCATGGTTCGCGCTAGTGGTATGGCGGCCTTGACCATATTTTGCTGTGGGCTAGCGCAAAGCCACTATCTGTTGGGAGCGTGGGAGACGGCCGCCGCCGCATTGCTCTTGATCGCCTACAAACCGACTCGTCCCAGTGTCGATAGTATTTTGGACATCGATCCCCTGGGTGACTTGCTCGCTCCGGTGTCGAGAAAACTAAACGACTTTGCACCTCTCCTGCTGCGACTTGCTCTGGGCAGCACGTTGATTTGGCTGGCCATTACCGAGAAGGCATTTAATCCGCGTTTGTGTGAAGCCGTCGTCATCGACTTTGGCTTGGAAGACGTGATTCCCGTAAGCACGGCGATGTGGGTCTTTTCAGTGGGTGTGATCGAAATTGCTGTCGGTACGGTACTGGTGCTGGGAGTTTACACACGTTGCTTCTGTCTGATTACGATGATCATCCTCACCTTGTCCTTCTTCTATTTCAAGGAGGACGTGGCGGGCCATGTGACATTTTTCGGATCGGCCGCTTCGCTAACAGTGATGGGCGCGGGCCGCTTTAGCTTTGATTCGTGGATCGCTCACCGAACGAGAGCCGTCAAAGGGACGGCCGTTCCCTATCCCGTCTAGATAGCCGGGATTCTTCATGAGCATTCATCGGTGCAAGCCATAGACTTTTTCGCTTTGGAGGTCTAGGAGATATTGAATCTTAACTCTGCTGCACGCGCCAGCTTACAACGGTTGTCCAGAGATCAGTTCTTCTTAGCCGGCGGTGGCCGCCACAAGGGCGAGGGCCGGTGCTGCCGCTTCATGATCGCGCGAACCTTCTCGACGATGTCAGGATGGCTTCCCGCCACGTTGTTTGTCTCGGCAAGATCGCGCTGAAGATCGTACAGTTCGATTTTTCCCGTTAGCATCGGTTTGCGAACGGCCTTCCAATCGCCCCGGCGAACCGCCTGGGCTGACCCCCGTTCGTAGAATTCCCAATACAGATGATCATGCACTTTCTGCCGTTCATCTTGACCCAACAGAGTCGGCAGAAAGCTGATACCGTCGCCTGCGGCAGTCTTCGCGCCGGCAACATCAGCACAAGTCTCGAGGACGTCAACAAGCGACGAGATGTGATCACTGGATTTGCCGGGGGCGATACGTCCTGGCCAGCGCACGATCAATGGTACGCGAATGCCCCCTTCGTACACGTCACGCAGAACGCCACGCAACGGGCCGTTGGAATCGTTGAACTCGGGGTCGAGACCGTCTCCCGCGTGAGGTCCATTGTCGGAGGTGAACATGACCAACGTATTCTCGTCCCAACCACGCCGCTTCAATTGGTCAAGAATCCGGCCAACATCGCGGTCCATTCGCGTTATCATCGCGGCATGTCCCTTTTGAATGTCGGGCCAGTCCTCTTTTGCGTAGGCACCGTAGTCGGGCACTTCGGCCCCATGCCGACGTAAGAGCCAGGACTCGCAATTCGGATGCGGGTAGTTGTAGGGAAGGTACAAGAAGAACGGCTGATCCTCCGGCTGCTTCTTGATGAACGACAGCGCTTCGGCGGTGAATAAGTCGGGCGCGTAGTCGACACGTTCCGTCGCCGCGCCGGCGAGTTCGGGCGCTTGGTACAGTTTCTTGGGATGCTTGACCACGTTGGCCAATTCGATTCGTTGCCGATTGCGCCAGAGAAAATGAGGGAAGTAATTATGGGCGTGCACCTGGTTGAGGTAACCGAAGAAGTAATCGAAACCTTGCAAGTTCGGAATCCCCGCATTTCCTTCATCGCCCAGTCCCCATTTGCCAATCACTGCGGTCGCATAGCCACCCTGTTTGAGTACTTCGGCAATGGTCACGTCTTCCGGCTTGAGGGCCTGGATATCTGAATCACGATGGTTGCCGCGAATGCGACAGTGTCCCGTGTGTAAACCGGTCATCAGCGTGCATCGCGCCGGCGCACAGATGACCGCGCCGGAATAGAACTGCGTGAAACGCACGCCTTCGCTGGCCATGCGGTCCAAGTTGGGTGTCCCGATCCGCTTCTGTCCGTAACAGCCAAGATCGCCGTAGCCGAGATTGTCGGCCATGATCAAAACGACATTCGGCGGGCGCGAAATCTCCTCTGCGATCGAAGAACTGCCAAGAAGCGGCACCAGGGTCGTGAGCAAGTTGGCGACGAAGATGCGTTGTGGTACGACTTTCATGAGATGCTCTTTCCGCTGGTGAGATTCAAACTCGACGGAACGGGACGTTGGCCGTCACGAAGCCACTTTCTCCAACAGACGGCTTGCAGCAGCGGTGAACTCGCGAGCGGTCTCCGGTTTGAACGGTGGCAGGTCGCAGATTCTTGGCACCGTGATCGCCGCGTACTCGCCGGCCTTGTACGCATTCGGATCCGGCAGATAACCGACAAATGCATCCGAGTAGCCGACGACCAGCGTGTGATCCAGCGGCGAATCGCGTCCGAGTGCCAATCCATAATAGCTGTAAAGTTCTGACGGATGAAACAACATGACCGCGCCGCCCAGGCGCAAGGCCGAAATGGGCGCGTTAAGTTTGCCGCGGCTGAGGTCCCAGCGATTGGCGCTCTGAAACCAATCGGCGGCGAAGCCGGCATCCACCCATTCGCCTTTCGTGCATGTGGATGGACTCTTACGGTACTGGTCCAATTGATGCTTGAACCGTTGGAGGTCCAGCGAAAGCTGGCACTGGGCCGTGACGTGTCGGATGCTTTTGATTGGAACGGCCACTGCATCGTCGAACGCGCGACCAATGGCGGCAGACACTTCGGCGGCGACTTCATCGGGTTTTCCCAGCCAAGGCTTGCCATTTCCCGGGTTGACATCGCCACAATGTCCTTGCAGAAATACCGGTGCGATCTTCTGCTTTTCGAGGACGATCTTCGCGACTAGCCCTGGCCAGTCGGGGCCGGCGTTGCCGTCGGTATAGCAGACCGGGTGTGCGGAGAAGTGGTACCACAGCAGATTTCGTTTCGCCCCGGCTCGTTCGAACCGCATCACGTGGACCTTCGTGTCCAACCAGCGTTCATCGTCGGCGGAATCGGGCGTGAATTCCTTGTCCGTCTTCCACGTGTTGGCGGTGCGATTGAAGTTTGCACCCTCCGACCCACTTTTGCCGACATACAACTCGGCAGGAGCAAGATCATCTCTGGCACGCTCGATCGCTTGCACGATGGACAGTTCGATGTCCGCCATGTACTGCCGCGGGATCGCTCCCCATTGCCGGAAGAAACGAAACGTCGGCATCGAATGGGTGTGTGTCGCGCAAACGTGGACATTTTCCGAAGGGATGCCGGTCTGTTTGGCGACGCGGCGTTGCACTCGACCAACGAAATCGCGCGAGACGCCACAGATGTCCAGTGAAACAATCGCTGCCTGAGCGTCGGGATGACGCAACACGAGCGCCCTCACGGCGGTGGGTTGACGAACCCCGGTGATCAAGCGCCGGTTGTCTGCCGGGCGATGGAAGCCGGCCATCTCGATTCCCAACGGTGGCGTGGTGTCGACCGCGCCTTCTCCCACCTCGAGCAGGCTGGGCGTCGCTGTCGCGCGACTGGAGCGTGTGTGCAGCGTCAGCGCCGTTGCAGCTCCAGCGCCAATTGCTCGGCCAAAGAACTCACGTCGTCCCAGGAGACTCTCGTTCAGTTTCTTCATCCTGGCAACCTTTCATGCTAACGCTGACTTGATTCGCTACATGTACCCTGCGTGATGCGGCGATCGATCACACAGTGGCGCACTCAATGTACGGTGTGGTTGTTTGTTGGAATGAACGTCGTGACGTCGAACTGTTCATGATGATTGCCCCATGAGAACTTACGTTGTGTGGAAAAGGCGGCCCAGTCTGTTTATGGATCGCTGTTCGCCAGCAGCCTTATTTCAGGCATGACATAACAGTAGGCACTGTAGTGCATCTCGGACCACACCAACTTGTCCATGGCTCGGCCAGGCAAGAGCGGGATCTCGACGGGCGTGAACTTCACGCGCACGCGAATCGCCGAGCGACCCTGAGTCAGATCGCGGGGAATGAGAAACTCGTCATCACGGAAGCGCCGATTGGAGGACATCACCACGGGGGCCGATTTACCTAACTCGCCACCCTTTCGAGGATACGAGTGATAGAACGTGTTCGAGCCAGCCAAGTACCAGACGCCAGCCGATTGCCACTCGGGTTCGTCGTCTTTCGTGTCGGCAACATAGACCTCGGCGCGTTGGTTGGGGTACTTGTAGTCGAGCGTCCGCCGCAACAGAACGCCCAGGTTGTCGCGACGAAGCTTCAGTGTGAACTCCGAAGAGCCGGGAGTTGTCCGGCCAACCTGAGTGTGGGCCGGATACACGTCGAATGCCCCCTTCTCGGCGACTCCGAGACGATCCGGCCCCCACTCGTAACGTGACGTCAATTCATACGGTTCCGACGCCGTCGGCGAGAGGTAATCGTGGGCCGCTTCGCTGGCGAGATTGCCGATGTCGAGTTCATCCGTCTTCACCAGGCTCGCACTGGGGGCCCCGTACCAGTAAGTGACCGAGCGATAATGCTCGACCGACTGGTTGATGCCTCCGTGCTCCAACCGGATAACCGCGCGGCGTCCGAAGGGCATCAAGTCGGCCAACAGATATCGATAGGCGGATTGAATGAGATCGAGTTCAGAGGTGGCCTCTTTGGCGTTTCTCACACCAACAGGGTACCCGGCCAACGGCAGAGTCATGTTGCGGCCGCCCCAGTAATCACCGCCACCACCCCACTCCTCCGTTCCGGTGCCGTAAGCCTGCGGCGTTTGACTGTCGTCGAAGAAGAAACGCGGGTCACCCTCCAGCGTGTTAAGTACGGCTCGGTCACTGAAGATGAACGAAGTGCCCACGAAGTTGCCCGACCACGGTCCGCCCGATTCCACAGTATTGGTATCGAGAAATACAAGATCTTTGCCCTTCTCAGGCACGCCATGGTCGCAGTACGTAGCGTGGAAATAGGCCACGTGATTGCGAGCACCAGTATAAGGGTGATATCGCATCGACCAGGTGATGTCCGGAATGCTTCGCTCCGGCGGCCCGATCAACTCGATCTTGGCCGAGCGGTACAGCGGCATGGGGAAGTAGCACGCCAAATGCACCCCATCCTCGTCGAAGCGAACGTTGACGGGCAGTGCCTTCACCAGGAAGGTCTTGTCCTGGCGGTTGTGGAGCGTGCCAGTTCCGAAGAACAAAGCCACCGGTGCGTCGATCGACGCGTGTTTGCGACCATCCCACGTCACTCGCAACCGCGCGTTGCCGAAAGCAATCGCGTGCTTTCGCGGCACAGACAGTTTCAGGGCACGGATCATTGCCGGTCCGTCGGTCAAGTTTGTCAACGTGACAGGTTCTTCGGCTGCAAGATCGACTTTGCCGGTTATCTCCCGCACGCGCAGATTTTCGCCTTCCGGCGTTCCCGGCTTGGGTGCAATGTCCGTTCCGGAACGTCGAAGCAAGTCGAGCACGTCCGCCGCCGGTACGGTCTTTGCGTTCCATGCCTTCACCGGCTGCGAAAGCTTCGCACCGCGCATGTAGTGATGATAGATATAGTACCCGGTCCCGTAAAACGTCCGCGAGTAGGCCATGCGGAATCGGCGTTCGAACCCGATCGGCACCCACATCAGGTCGGCACCCTTGGTGATCGAATAGGTCCAGGTGAGCGGATTGGGGAACTGACGTTCGGGAATGAAAACCGAGTGATCCAGCTTCTTGTTCGGATCGGCGGTGGTTGTCTCCTGGACAATGTGATCCGTGCCGTCAACCTCGTAGTGCCAGGGGCTGCCGTGCCAGTGGTTGTACCGGGCGAAGTACAGCACGCCGGCGCCTTCCACGTCGAGCGAAACGTTGAAATCATCGGCCAGCTGATAGAGAAAATGCGAGGCGTCGGCCGTGTTGTTGTTGCCGTGACGATCGTAGGTGCTCCGCATGTATGCCCGGGCACCGATCCGCTGATACGGCCAGCGATTCCACATCCGGTATGCATCCAACCCGACAGGGATCATAGGCGGCTGATCCGCGGAGGCAGAGCTGGAAGACGACCACAAGCCACGTCGAAACTGCTCAGCCCCACGACTGTCATAACCACAGCTGCGCACGTCATGGCGATCGATCGAGTATACATTCTTCACTTCCTGCCTCGTTAGAATCAGTGCGATTGGTTCCTCGAGTTCGTGATGTAGTCCGCTTTGGCCTGGCGGACCCAGCAGGCACCGCAAACGCATTCCGTTCGCCCACAAGTGCCAGCGATGTCGTGGTGTTGCAGCGGCGGCAAGACGGCATCGACCAGTTCCAGCATCTTCCGATAACGGGGATCATCTGTGCTGTTCCATCCGTCGTTTATTTGGCCCCAGCCGCCAGCGCTGGCGGCGAGTGGCGCTTTGAGGATTCGGCTCTCACTTGCGACGGCGTAGTTGATCAACGCCGCAAGAGGTTGGGAGGCGAGTTCTTGCCCAAAGCGCTCGCCAACGTGCTCGCGCAGTGCCAGCTCTTGCTCGGCAACAGGCGTACGGAGTTCGGGTTGGTTGGGCAAATAGCTGCCACTGATCTGGGCGTTCAGATCCAGCCAACCGATGATCCGCTGGAAGCTGTCGTTGTCTAGCTTCACGCCCTCATGGCCCTGCAGCAACATCGACGCCAGTTTACCGGCGTGTGCGAAATAGTCCTTGGGCTGACTGACATCCGTTTCGCCAAACCGCAAGGCGACATTGACAAGCCCCTCTTCAAACCTCGTTCTGCTCAGCAGCGAAGCCACGGCCTGGTTGGCAAACACTTCGCGACGAGACCACACTGGAGTGCTGGTTCCACGTGGCTGTTGTGGAACTGAGACCATCCTCGGCGTTCCGAGAAGATCGATCTCCCCTTCGGTCTTCTCCAGTCCGTGGCAGCTAATGCAGTAGCGGTCCAACACCGGTTGAACCGTTCGGACGAAGCTGAACCCACCAGAATACTGAGGCCCGGGCGGAAGCGTTAAGTCCACGGCATGACTCGCGCTGGGCAGGTCATGGTTAGGCGGCGACATCGTCTTCGACTCGTGACAACCGACACAGCTCTGCGTCTCGCCAGGCTGAACATAGATCACCGACCGCATGGTCATCAACGCCATGCCGTTCTCGTCGAGAGCTTGCAACTGTAGCGGTTGGCGAGCCGGCACCTTAACCATGACCGAACCATCGTCGTTGACCGGTACCGTCCCCAGAATCTGTTTGATGATCTCATTGATGGCGATGCCAGGATTCAATTTTACATTGGTCGGTTGACCATAAATCTGGTTGACGCGAATCGATTTGACCGTTCCTGCTTTGAAATTGCCGATGCCGACGTTCGCGTCCTGAATGAACAGAATCCCTTCATCTTTCGTTTTGCCGTCGGTGGGCAGTTTCGACGCGATGGCTGGCGGTTCAGGTCGAGGCCGGAGTGGAATTGGCGAGACGCACGAATGCTCCAGATCGCGATAGATCAGCTCGCGCCCGCCAAGAGAGTCGACCAGATAGATCGCGTAGATGTTGCCCTGCTGGTCTGGGTCTCTTCTGCCTCGGCTAATGACATCCGGCTGATAGGCAGCAAAGTACATCTCTTCATTCACAGGCCATGGAGCGCAGAAACTCCCCGGTTGGCCGTAACCTTCGGCTTCAGGCCAAGCGGCTTCGGGAGTGATCCGTCTTATCGGCCGTTCGCCATCCTCGCCGCTTAGCGGGTCAACCATGACAAAGGAACCGGTTGTGTACCTGTGATGCGCCGCTGCCGTGGTGATAATGCGGTGCGATCCTGGAATGGCATGGGCTTCCGCCAGCATGGTCGGTGCGCGGGTGTTGGTCCCGAAAAAATGCCGCGTGTCGGTCCCGTCAGGTCGGGTCGTCCAAAGCCCCTGGAGAAGCGTGTCGTGCCGGTTGATATAGTCCCAGCGAGTGTAGACAACACGACCATCGTTCAACACCGACGGATTCCATTCGTTGGCCTCGCCAAAGCTGAGTTGCCGGATGTTGCTGCCATCTGCGTCGGCTCCATGCAGCAGATACACGGGTGCGTAGCGCGTGCCGTGACAGCGGCCATAGGTTTGGCAACGCGTCGAGATGAAGACAAAACCACCGCCAGGAAGGTAGCACGGATCCCAATCTTCGATGAGCACTGTCTGGCGATCGTCCCAGCTCTGCAGCAGATCGTTCTTCGTCCCGGTCAACTGTTTGGCCCAACTGCCGTCGGAGGCACATTCCCAGATCCAGAACCGGCGAAGTCTTAAGGCCGTCTCGCGATGGTCTGAGAAAGCGAACAGAATCCGCGTTCCGTCAAACGACACGTCTGGGTGTTCATAGGCACCCGGTGGCATTTTACCGTCCAACAGAATCGTAAGCCGAGGATTCGTCTTCCAGTTCTCCAGAGTCGCCAAGCCCTTTCCGGTAGGTTGATGCTGACCTAGATGCTGATCGACCATATGGCTGATTCTTGGTGTCGACTTGAGGTTGATCAACAGCTTGTCGAACGCGAGGTCGGGGTGCGAAAGAATAATCTTGCGTCGCAGCCTACTCACCTGTTGCAGCAACGCCCTCAAATCGGTGCCGTCGCCAGTCCTGTTGATTGTACGAGTCATGGCCTGCAGTTCAGCAGCCAATTTCGGACGCGGCTCGCGTTTCTTGACGTATTCCAACGACTTCCATGCCAACGTCAGTTTTTGCTGTACAGTGTCCATAGTGACATCTGAACGAGCCTCAGCCCGTTCGCGTGTCGCCGCCGCGTTGGGCGGTAGCGGGCCTTCCGCATCAGCGCGGCCTGCTACAAATACGACAACCCCTGCAATGAGACACAGCGAAGACCACCAACATCCGATTCGTGTCAACATCTAATATCTCTCTTCCTGGTCGCGTTGCTCATGTCAGTTTCGACACGACGTACGGCTTGCGGTAGAAGCCTTGGACCAATCGGTTGGCCTCGTCGTGGTCCTTGAATCGCTCATTCTGACGATCGACTTCAAGCCACGGACCAAGAGTCGCGGTGTTGATGTCGATTTCGTTGGCTTTCAGATGAGCTGCAAAACGGTCGTACATTTTATTCCAGACGGGAACGTCCCGCACGGCGGCGCGTTGCTCTGTTGCAGAAGCGACTTGGCCGACGCGATACGAGATGTTTCCAACGTGGCAGACAGCGGTGGAAGCGTGTCCCACCTCGACCTCCGCATTGAGATCCTCCCGGCGGCCGTTGCGAACTGCACCGATGAAATTGGCAAAATGATCGCCGCCGCCGGTGAAGGTTTGCACCTGTTTGCCGTCATTGTCCCAAGCGATTCCGCGGTAGAGACTAACCAGACCACCCTCGCAATTGACGATCACCCCCACTCGTTCGCCACGATAGTCGGGCGTCTCGCTGACCCCCTTGGATTGACGGAGGTTGTGTACCTCGTAGAGCAGTGGAGCGGTTGGAAAATCGTAGTAGATAATCTGTGTGTTCGGCACGTCGCACGCGTCGTTGAACGAGAAGCGACCGCCGATACTCATCACCCGTCGCGGCAGCATGGTCTCACCGAGACACCAGCGGGCAACGTCCACTTCGTGCACTCCCTGGTTGCACGACTCGCCGTCGCCCGTGTTCCAATCGAAACTGCAATCGTAGTGAAGCTTGTTCCGGTAGAGAGGCACTTTCTTGGCCGGTCCGCACCAGAGGTCATAATCAACGTAGTCGGAGATGGGCAGAGGCGTCTCGCGCCGGCCGCACGAGCTTCGCGGCTTGTTGGCGAATGCCGTGACGTACTTGATCTTGCCCAGATGGCCTTCTCGAATCCACTGGATCGCCTTGGGGAACTTAGCCTCCGAGCGGTGCTGAGTACCGCACTGGACGATGCGATCGTACTTCCGCGCGGCATCGACCATCTGCCGGCCCTCTCCAATGTAGTGCGAGAGCGGCTTCTCGACATAGACATGTTTGCCGGCTTGACACGCCCAGACGGTGCTTAGACCATGCCAATAATTCTGTGTCGCGTTGCCGATGACGTCGATGTCTTTGCGGTCGAACATCTTGCGCATGTCAGTGAACTGTTCGACTTTGTGCCCATACTTCGACTGTATCATCTCGGCAGTGCTGCCCATCCGTTGCTGGTCAGCATCGGAAATCGCTACCACGGTGACTCCTTTTTGGCCCTCGAATCCCGGTACGTGCGCACCTCTTCCTCGACCGCCAAGGCCGACAAGGCCGACGCGAATCTCTTCGTTGGCTCCGAGTACCCGTGAAGGAGCTACCATCGGAATGCCTACAACGGCCGCGGTCGCGGCGGAACGTTTGACAAACTGTCTGCGTGTGATTGCCATGGTTTCGATTCCTGCTGGTCAACGGATGGTTTGTGTGTTTACTGCTGAGGTGGTCTCATCGCACTAGATCGTTGGCCCCGGTAACGCTGAGTAGTTCCGTGGAAATCCCCTTGCTGTCCTTCAAGTCGGAAGCATCCAACAGAAAAATGTGGTTGGTGTGCGTCGTTGTATCACCGCCGGTCATCAGAATCCACTTGCGGTCGGGAGTGAGTTGGGGGTGAAAGTGAGCCTTTTGGCCGCCCCCAAAGGTCGGCCACGTGCCAGTTAGACGCAGCCACTGATCACCCTCTTGCCGGTCCAAACGCAGCAAGGCATGGATGTCGTGAACGTCGAACTTGTCCCAACCCGAGGAGTTCTCGTAGAACCAGAGCCGGCCTTCCGGATCGCGGCCCGTGTGGATGTACTGGAAGTTCTTCGGAAACTGAAATTCAAAACGTCGCCTGGTCAGTGGATCATACAGTCCCGATAGCTGCACCTCGGGAACCTCGTAGGAAATCCCACGGCTCGTCACGTGGCAGTGGATCAAGTGGCCGCGGACGCCGGGATCGCCAGCACGCAACAGCTTAATCCGACCGCTGTTCATATCGGTCAGCAACATTCCGGCGTGATCGGCCGGAGGAGTAACGATGAAGTGCTCGTTATCGTAGGCCGTCACGTGAAAGATTGCACTATCTATGTGACAGAGCGTGCGTTGCTCCTTGGTATCGAAGTTGTACGCTACCACGGCTGCCCCTTTGCACGGTTCGCCCCAAATACTGCCGTGAGGCGTGTGGATGTAAACGAGCCACTTTCCATCCGGTGTGCAGCAGTTCTGTCCGTACGCTTCGCGGCCATCGGGTATCACGAACAACAACTTGTCCTCGAGCGTCTCCACATCGACTGCATGAACATCATTGCCGTCGAAATAGATTACCAAGTTGCGAGCGACGTTGAGCACGCTGCGGTGGTCGAGCACGCCGCGGCCGGAATCAACACACCAAGGCCGCCATTGTGTGTCCGGGCATTCGGCGTGCGTGAGTTGTTTTGACTGGCCTGTGGCAAAGTTCAATCGATACAATTGAACCTCGCGATGCGCCGCGCGATGGTAGATCAGGTACTTTCCGTCGCGCGTGATGCTGGGGATGAAGAAATACAACGGGTAGGTGAATCCTTCCCCATCCGTTAACTGTACCGCCAAGCGGCCAGTCTCCGGGGCCTTCAATCGTCTGTAAGTACTGGAAAGCTGAATCTCCATGGCTGGCGCACCTGTCGCCTGAAGCGGCACGTCTTCCGTGGACCATGACATCGAAGACCACGCCAACACCAACACAGCGCCCCATCCGCACACGTTTCTCATCGAACATGCCTCCGCAGCGTCGTGCCATCGTCGTGCTGTGTTGTCAAGCCAGAGAATGTTCCCGAAGGACTTGAACAGAGTAAAGTATATCAAGTTTATCTAGTATAGCGAAGCAAAGGAGTGCTGTCGTACGACAGGCGGTTCACGCTTCCTTCGGTTTTATGAACATCATCTCGGCGGGCGTAACCCATCTCGATCTCAGGTCCACCCTGAACCATCCTTCACTATTCTTCCGGTGGAAGCGGCAGGGAGACCGCTTGCCGAACTCTTTGAGATCGTATTGCGCCCAAGTCTCACCCAGATCCAGGGAAACGATGATACCCGTGGCCATCGACGATGCGGGCGCGCAATGCGACGCCAGGATAACGCCGTCTTGGATGATCATGTTACCGGATTCGACTCCCGGATTGAAAAGCAATGTGTGCTTTGCGGGATTGGTTATGTCGGCCGGATCGCAGCGAAAGACTCCTCGGTCGTAAGGCTTGGGGCCGTTCGAGTCGCTGATCCAGTAGAGCTGTCCATCGACGAAGTTGATGCCGCCACATTTGTACCGCGAATTAGATGCATCCGACACGATGACCTTCCAGTGCCACTTGTCCTTCTCCGCGTCATAAGTGCCTCTCAGCCAGTGGCACTCGTGCCCCTCCGGCCTTTCACGGTCGCCGGTGCAGGCGTAGAAGGCATTTTCGACGGGGTTGTACGCCACGCAATGAATGTGGCGACAGAATACCGGGTTGTCGGCGTTGCCAAGCGGCCTGCCCGTCATGCCTCCGCCCCCGGAGCCGTTGTCGCGAATGTAGGGATTCTGTCCGAAGGAATATGCGATCTTCACAGTCTGCCCGTTGTCGGTCGAGTAGTAAATGTTGACCGGCGACGCGCCGTCAATCACGTTGCAATAGTTCCCCCACACAAGCATCTCCACACCGTTTACATCCCACGTGTCCACGCCTGTCAGGTTGTGGAAGTACCAGCCAGGTCGGTCCGCGTTCTTCGGTGTATGCGGGATGTAATCGGTCCCGTCGGTATCCTTCACCGTGATTTGCTTGTAAGTCTTCAGGTTGTCTGTGCTGAGGTACAGTTTCGCGAGAGCACTGAAGAGGATGTTTCCGTTCTTGAGAATGCAGCTAAACACTATACGGCGAGCGTCAGGAAACGCGACGCCGTGCGGCCAGGTGCGGCCGTTGTCTTCTGACAGGAGCACTTTCCCGTCTGCAAAACCGAATGCCTTGTTGTCGCGTTGCGAGTCAATAAACGGACCGGCCGGCTGGGGGCGGTACCAGAAGTGATCCGTTGAAGGGAATTTGGATGGCGTAAGGTCTGGCTTGGCACCCAGCCCACGCGCGCCGGCGATCAAAATGCCACCGGCGGTCGCCGCCGTTGCACTTAACAATCGGCGGCGAGTTAATTGTTGTCGTGGCGTCATCATGAGTAATCTCTCGTGGTGATGTAGCGGTTCGCGGGTGTTCAACATAACTGCAGGGAATTATATCTGCCTGGAATCTCAATGCGCCGATACGTGGATTGAGCGTACCGACTGGGACGCCCCTGTTCAAGAATTCGATGCGTTCTCCTCTGTTTTCAGCCTGTCCACCTGGATTTTCCGGGTCTGGGGATTTTACGCATTGGAGGATTGTGAGAGCTTTGAGTATGTCCTTCCCTCCTCGAGCAGACTTTTTAGCTTTTGAATACGAGAGAAAGCGAAAAGGTCTGTCTGGAGAAGGCTGCCTTCTCAACAAGAAGTCCGTCGGGTTACAGTTGCAACAGAGGGAAAGCGAGCGGCACGATTGTCGGTGTCCTGAAGATCGAGCAGAAGCGAATAAGGTGTTGTTCACAGGCAAGTCTGCTAAAGTTGGGAAACACCGTTGAGCCTCCTTAGTTCTTCTAATTTCCAGAAAGGACAACATGAGAAACATCATCTGTATCGTAATCATGGCTGTCGTCACGTCGTTAGGACAGGCGGCGGACAAAGATCTTCAACCGTTGTTCGACGGCAAATCGTTAGATGGCTGGACGCCGACGCCTGGCGGCAAATGGGAGGTTAGTGATGGTGCGATTGTCGGCACGAGCCCAAAAAGTGAACGTCGGCATGGCATCCTGCTTACGGATCGGACATTCTCAGACTTCCTGGTGAAAGCGAAGTTCCGTGTGATCGCGGGTGATAGCGGTTTCTACTTTCGCGCTGAGCGGGTAAAGAGCGGTGTCGGCGTACACGGCTTCCAGGTGGAGGTGGACGAGTCTCAGGAGACCGGCGGTCTGTACGAAACCGGAGGTCGCGCCTGGGTGCATCGACCGACAGCCGAGGTGATCAAGCAGCGCAACTACAAAAAGGGGGAATGGACCGATCTTGAACTGAGCGCCATTGGCGACCATATCGTGGTGAAGATCAACGGCGTCGTTTCGTCTGAACTAAAGAAGGACGAGGGACGTCGAAAGGGCCACATCGGCCTCCAACTCCACGGTGGCCAGAAGATGCACGTGGAATTCCGTGACATCATGATACTGGAGAAGTGATTATGAGTCGGTTGCCTGCAACTGTCGTTCTTACGCTGTCTGTGACGATCGCTGAATACTGAAGCGTTATCTAATCATGTGGTCTCAACTGCCCAGCCCTCGCGGTAATCGCGCTTGAGGAACTTCTCTGCTTCGGGATAGTTCGGGATCGCCATGCGGTCGTGGTCCCATTGCAGCATGACACCAGGTGTGCGGATGGCGACAGTGCCGAGCAGGATAGCTTCGGTCATCGGGCCGGTACGGGCGAAAAAGGACTCGTTTTTGGCCTTGCCCAGACAGGCGTCGACGAAGTGGTGATAGTGATTCCGCGGCTCGAGGTCCGGACCGCTGTGGTCACGAAACTTCGTATGGGGCAAAAGTAGTGGCATCTTCGATAGGGGCAGCAGGATCGTGCCTTCGGTGCCAATGACCATCGCGGCTTCACCTGGGTACGGCTTGATGGGGGACAAGGCCTGCACGTCGGCGTGCGGGAAGATCAGCCCGTCAAACCACTCGATCGGAAGCAGCTCGCGCTCAGTCATTTTGTTGCCAGGGAATATCCAAGTGATGTGGTCGGACTGCGGCCAGGTGTCGCGGCGGCGGGCAGGGTCGTTCTTCCAACTCTCCTGCACATCGGCGATAACGAACTTTGGCGGTTGCAGGTCGAGCCCTTTCCAGACGGCGTCGAAGACGTGACAGCCGATATCGCCCGACCAGCCGGTGCCGAAGTCCTGCCAGGCCCGCCAGATTGCTGGATGGTAGATCTTGGGGCTGAAGTCGCGCTCCGGGGCGGTGCCAAGCCACAGGTCCCAGTTCAGATAGGCTGGCGGCGTATCGCCTTTTTCGGGGCGTGGGCCTTCCAGACGATAGCGTTCGATCGCGCCGGGACGATTCGCGCAGAGGACAATGCGCTTCACCTTGCCGATGACGCCTTCGCGCATCCAGTGCACTGCTGTCCGGTCGCCGTAGCCTGACGCCAACTGCGTTCCCAGTTGTGTAATGACACCCGCTTTCTTCGCCGCGATGGTGAGTGCCCGCACCTCGGCGACATCGTGACACATCGGTTTCTGGCAATACACATGCTTGCCCTTGTGGATGGCTGCGATTGCGATGGCGCAGTGCATGTGATCCGGCACGGTCACGTTCACCGAATCGATCTTGCCTTCTTCCTTCTCGAGTAGCTCGCGCCAGTCGATGTATGTGCGAGGTTGCTTACCGTGCTTTTTGGCTTCCTCAAGGGCTGCACTGAGCCGTTGCTCATCTACATCGCAGAGGGCGACGACGTCGGTGTTCGGGTGAAGGAGGAACTGCTTGAAGTCATTCCAGCCCATGCCGCCCACGCCGATGCAGGCGTGCTGCAATTTGCCGTTTGGCGACTCGGCGCGGGCTTTTAGCGCGTTCGCGCCGGAAGCAACCACCGCGCTGGCCGCGGTCGCTGCCGCCATGGATTGCATAAACGATCGACGTGTCGTCTGAGCCATGATGTTACCTCACTTGAATCGACATTCCTCATTTAACCTTCGCACTGAAATGCTGCAAAGTTTCGAGTACCAATATACAGTCCACCTCCAAGAATCCAATCCGCACTGGCCCGAATCTCTCGACGATGATCTGTTCACAAGCATCACAGAACTATCGGCGCCACAGGTTCAACAGACGGTCCAGCAGATTCTGACGCTGCTGGAGAAAGAGCGTTGCGGGTGTTAGAATGTTCCGAGGACTTTGCTCCCACCCCATTTGCTCCCATCGCAATTAGCGTCGTGGCGCGTCGTCATCCGTTGAATCGAACTTTCGTCATTCTTCCCTCCCCTGGTGGTGCGACTGCCGGCACAACATCCGCCGAAGTGATCGGAGACTCGCGATGAACCGTTCCATGTGCCATCTAGGAGCATCGACGAGTAGGTGGCTCGCCGCCAATATAGATACCATCTAACCCAAGGAGTTGATCATGAATAAGTCGACCGTATTTAGCTGTGTGTTACTTAGCAGCATTCTCACGTCTGCCGGCCTACACGGCGAGGATAAGTCTGAGTTCGTTCAGATGTTTAATGGCAAAGACCTGACCGGGTGGAACACCACCGGAAACTGGGTTGTGGAGAAGAACAACACGATTACGTTGAAACCAAGACCGGGCGAACGTGGCTGGACTCGGTACAAGGACTACCTGACGACCGACCGCAAGTATGGAAACTTCGTCCTGGATCTCGAATTCAAATTCAACTCGACGGGCAACTCCGGTGTCTTCATGCGAGTCGGCGATCTCAAAGACCACGTGAAAAACGGTTTTGAAGTGCAGATTCTTGACACTCATGGCAAGGAAAAGTTTGGCGCCCACGACTGCGGTGGAGTGATTGGCACATCTTCGCCATCGAAAATGGTGGTGAAACCTGCCGGTCAGTGGAATCGGTATGTGATCACCTTGAAGGACAATCGCCTCACGGTCGTCCTGAACGGCGAGCAAATTCAGGATTTCGATTTGAGCAAGACGAAGCTCAAGGACCGGCCAGCTAAAGGTTTCATCAGCTTTCAGGACGAAGCGAAACGGATCTGGTATCGAAACGTCCGAATCAAAGAACTGCATTAGGCGCAAACATAAGAAAAAGCCAGAGAACACTCGACGAAAACGTGCTGTTGCGGTATCTGGCAGCTAATCCCTCGTTGCGCATTGCGACTCATTACGAGGTCGGCGGTTTGAACGGCCAGTCGAATTACGCCTACCTCCTGCCCGAGTGGCTCGATCAGATGCGGGCAGCTCCCGACGCGTTTCAGTTCGTCGGCTTCCACGTGGGACGGCCCGCCGAACGTTTCGCCTGGAAACGCGTGCGACATCATGCGTCGGAGGCGACATGGCCACCTGACGGTGTTTACCTACGTATGGATTATGCTGCACCCCAAACTCAAGCACAAAGGCCTGCTGGTCGTGTTTAACCCACTCAAAGAACCAGCGAAGAAGACCATCCGCGTCAACCTCTACTACACCGGGCTGACCGACAAAGCCGAGGTCCGAGACCGAGAGGGCGAGACAAAGACGTACGAGCTCAACCGAGATTACTCGATCGAAATCCCCGTTGAGCTTGGTCCCGAAGGATTCACCTGGTTTGTGATGGAATGAACGCCAACGCGACGGCTCTGCTGTTTCTGCGTGCAGACAGCGATCTTTCTGGCAGAAGCCCGAAGCGTGAGTGAGACAGACTGCTTAACGAACGGAAGTCCCTCGCTAACGCTCTCACGCTTCGGGTTACTTTGCACCCAGAAACGGACAGGCCAACGTGACAAAACGACAGCAAAGGAGGGGAAGATATGAACGAGGACACAAGAGGACACAATAAGGAGGATCAAAATGGTTGCAGTAGGCAAGTTCTCGATGAAACAGGTCCAAGACGCTTGGAGAGGGAGGTCGGCTCTGCGCGGCTATCATTTCGGCTTCAATCTGAAGACTCTGAGGCCAGACGAGGCATCGCTGCGTGATTGGTTCGTGGAGGCGCAGAAGGCTGGGGTCACGGGGAGGAAGGACATTGAAGCTACGGCCTACGTTACTCCTCTGCACGCCTATGTCGCAAGAAATGCGGCCGAATTTAGGGTGGCCCGCGGCATCCAGGAGATCCACTGGGCTTCTCCCGGGTCTCATACTTCGGAGCCAGAGACGTACGACTTGTCGCAAGACTACTTCCGCTTCATGTTCGCCCCAGACGTCGAACCCACGAACAACCACAGTGAACAACAGATTCGTCATTGCGTCATCGACCGCAAAATCACTCAAGGCACGCGA
>PVBE011803137.1_pt1 | contig 83029 bp, 71 predicted proteins | sample 1631181 | NCBI WGS metagenome assembly PVBE01 (sample SAMN08397723, study PRJNA350692) | Marine metagenome, whole genome shotgun sequencing project. | isolation source: water | place: Pacific Ocean | collected 2012-04 | reverse complement strand
TTGAAGGCTTCGGTGCGCTGGGGATACCTAAAGACCAGTCCGGCCGAGGCTGCACAGCCGCAGTTCGCACCGCAGCGTCGGCAAGAGATCAAACCTCTCAGTCGGCGCGAGGTCCGCGAATTCCTTTCTCATGTCCAGGCCAATCGACCACACTGGTATCCGTTCTTTCTTACGGCTATTTCTACAGGTATGCGCGTCGGCGAACTAATGGCGATGAAATGGGAACATTTGGACGAAGATGCAGCTACGTACCATGTGCGGGAGACACTGACGCGAGATCGTAGGTTCGACCTGACGAAGACTCCTGAGTCTGAGGCCAAGGTGCCAGTCTCACCGGCAGTCTTGTCGGCGTTGCGAGATCACAGGATTCGCCAGGCCACAATCCGACTTCGGAAACGAAACGACTATCCCAATCCTGAAATTGTGTTCCCCAATTCGCTTGGTGGCCCACTCGACTATGCTTCCTTGGTATACAAGGTATTCAAGCCGCTACTGGCTGAGGCCGGCATCAGAGAGATTCGCTTTCACGATCTTAGGCACACCTGTGCGAGTCTCATGATCTCGAACGGCGAGAGCATCAAGGCAGTCCAACGGCAGCTCCGCCACGCGACCATCCAGATCACTCTTGACACATATTCGCATCTGTATCCTGAAGATCGGGCAGCGGCTTCACACCGGCTGGATGCTCTGCTGGTGGGTTGAGGTTTTTTACTAACGGTTCTGGTAACACTTGAGGGGATGATGGGTGATGAACCGAGATGAACCAGTTACTTTGCTACCGCTCTGGATTCGTCCAGTTCATCCCCGTTCATATGTCCATCGCAGATCTTCAACTTCTAGGGAGCCCAGACCGCCTTGGATGAGGCAATGTCTGCAAGAGATCAAGTTGCGAGCGGCGGGCGAGGAGGGCTGTTGTTCCCTTTTGTAACGTCCTGGCAATGCTGGGCAGGTATTGGGAGTATACCTTCTGGCGGACCGCCTAAGCTGGCGCGTCTGCTTCGTGTCGGGCTGAATCCGCGGCGGATGTCTTGCGCAATACCTTGGGTAAGGAACAAAGTGGTTGCCTTACTGTGCGAATTGGGTAATGTAGAGTGTGCGTGTGAAAGGAGCCCGCAATGTCTATCGCCACGGTGACCAGCAAGGGACAGATCTCGATTCCGGCCCGCATCCGCAAACATCTAGGGATCGAGAAGGGGACCCAACTCTTTGTTGAGGAGCGGGGACAGGAGATCGTGTTGAAGCCACTAACGGCCGAACACCTGGATCGTATGGCCGGTATCCTGAGTGGTCGGACCAAACTATCTGACAAGCTGCTGCGTGAGAGGGCTGCTGACAGGAAGGGTGAGGATCGCTGACGTGCCGTCGCCTGTCCTCGATGCGCATGCGCTGCTGGTCTATTTCGAACGGGAAGAAGGATTCGAGACGGTCAAGATGCGCCTTGCAGAGGCCTTGACCCGTGGTGATCGGCTGCCGATGACGGTGGTGAACCTCGGGGAGGTCCTGTACATCGTCCGTCGCGAGGAAGGCCAAGACAAAGCCGAGGAGATCGAGCGCGCTGTTCAGATGCTGCCCATCGAGATGGTCGACGTCGACATGGAGCTGACTCGAGAGGCTGTGCGCTACAAAGCGGCCGGTGGAATCTCCTATGCTGACAGCTATGCCGCAGCGCTGGCATCCCTGCGAGGCTGCCCGCTGTTGACGGGCGATCCAGAGTTTGCCGCTGTCGCCGGTCAGGTCTCGATCGATTGGCTACAGATCCTATAGAAAGGGTGAAGCTATCTCTCTGCAAGAGAGGGAGTTGAGAGCCGCAGGCGAAACGGACTGGCGTGCCCTCTCGTAGTGCCCTGGTAACCCCGAAGATATTCGAAGGGAAGTAGCTGGTCGGCTCGGGAATAGCAGCATATGTTCGTGCTGAGCCATACTGGAGTGCGACAGAGGAGGCATGCGACTATGGCGACGGCGAGTCTATTCAAGAACGGCAGCAACCAGGCGGTCAGACTGCCCAGAGGGCTTGAGTTCGAGGGAGTTTCTGAGGTCGAGATCCGCCGGCAGGGCAGCTCGATTATCCTCACGCCGGTCCGCAAGAGCTGGAAGAGCTTTGCGGAGACGGCCCCCGCAGACGACAGCTTCCTGTCGGAGCGTCACGAGGTCGTACAGGAAGGCCGGGTCGATCTCGATGGGTAGGGAAGTTCTCATCTACATGCTCGACAGGCTGCAGCAAGCCGTGGGCTCGGGACACCAGGTGGTAGTGTCTGCCATCACCTATGCCGAGTTGAGGTTCGGGGCGGCCAGCAAGAGGGCAAGCCCGAAGATGGCGGGTGTCGTCACAGAATTCATCGAGAGGCTGGATGGCGTCCTGGCCTGGGATAAGGCAGCCGTCGAGACATCGACGAGTGTAAAGACCGACCTTGCGTCTCGCGGTAGGCCCATCGGCCACAACGACACGCTGATCGCCGGACATGCCATTGCGACGGGTGCCAGATTGGTCACCGACAATCTTCAGGAGTTTTCTCGGGTTACAGATCTGCAATGTGAGAACTGGGTCGTCCGAGACGGTACATGAGCCAAAGACGGTTGTGGGCACGTCAACCAAACGAGAATCTCATGACCAAAGCCACGACCATTCGCAGCATCGGCAACTCCGCCGGCACGACGATTCCCAAGGCCATGCTACAGCGATACAGTTGAGCCACGCTGGGCTCCTCGAACGCTCGTCGTATCCTGGCAAAGCTCTGGTAACGATCGAGGGCGTGTCATCTGCCTCAGTCTGCTCTCCGGGGCTGGTGGCATTCTCAACACCGGCCTGTAGGTCGTGAGTACCTGAGCCGATCCACGACAGCGAGCGAAGCGAGGAAGAGATGACGCAGGAACCACGGCAGCATCCGGCACAGGGCCTGGAGCGCCAGGACATCACGATCACTGACATACGCGTGACGCCCCTGTCATACACCCACGATGGGGAGTACGTGCAGCGCTGCGGCGGGTTGTACCAATGGAAACAGGACGCCGCCCTCGTGCAGGTCTTCACCGATCAGGGCATCGTCGGCATCGCCGAAGGCAGCCCCTACCGTGGCCCCGACAAACTGAAAAAGTACACCGATCGATACGTCACACCGTTGCTCAAGGGGGCCAACGTCTTTGATGTCGACTGGCTCACCAACAACCAGGGCCACAACCACGTGGCCGAGGGCGCCTGGGCGGGGGTCAACAACGCCCTGTGGGACGTGATCGGGAAGGCCGTGGGGCAGCCGGTCTACAAGCTGCTGTCCGATGAACCATCGCCCGCGGACCAGGTGAAGGTCTACGCCAGCGGCGGGGTCTGCCACGCCTGGTACGACAACGGCGAGCAGGAACTGATCGAGGAGGCGCTGCGTTACCAGGCTGCAGGCTATGACACCTTCAAGTTCCGCAACGGCACGAGCTGGAAGTACAGCGGCATGACCATGGCGAAGTACATCCCCGTGCTGGAGAACCTGCGCGCCGCGGTGGGCGCCGACTTCAAGCTCGTGATCGAGAAGTTCCCCTGGTCCTTCGAGCAGATCATCGGCGAGCTCTGCCCGGCCATCGAGGCGCTGGGATTCTACTGGTACGAAGAGCCGGTGTCGCATACCGATCCGTCGGCCCTCGAGAAGCACCTGGCGGTCAACGAAGCCATGCCTTCGGTAATGGTCTCGGGCGGCGAGAGCTGGTGGAACCGCTACCAGGTCGAGCCCTTCGTCAAAGCCGGGGCGATGAACATCATCCAGACCGACGTCAACCTGACGGGGATCACGGAGGGCTGGTACATCGGGCAGACGATTCACGAGCACGGCCAGATGTACTGTCCCCACAACTGGGTCGGTGGCCTGACGACGATCGCCAACATTCACCTGGTCGCCGGCGTGCCGTGCGGGCACATGTGCGAACTCAACCAGGTCATCAACCCGCTGAAGTGGGAGATCTTCAAGGACCCGTACCCGATTGCGAACGGGGTGCTGACGATTCCAGACAAGCCCGGTTATGGCGTCGAGCTGATCGACGACATCGAAGAGCGCTTCCCCTTTGCACCGGGGACGTACTACAAGACGAACCCGGTGTTCGAGGGGCAGAACCTGCCGATCTGGTGGAGCTGAGCACGCGATGCGAATGCTGAGCCGCATCGTCCTCTTGCTGTCGGTCCTCTCCGGTTCTGCGGCCGCCGCATCGTCGACGACCATCCTCGGCCATGCTCTTCCCGTCGACGCGGTCCCGTATGCCGAGCAGGTTCTGCGCGTTCCCTGCGATAACACGCGCAACGAAAACACCTTCGACCACCCCGTCAGCGTCTACCAACGCTATGGTTGTGTTCAGGATCTATTCTCCGACACCCTCGTCGATCTCGACCCCGGATTTCAACCCGAGCCTGCTGGCGCCACCAGCTGGTCGGTCGCCGAGGATGGCATCACCTGGACCTTCCACCTGCGACCCGGGCAGATGTGGAACGATGGCACGCCGGTCACCGCCGACGATTACGTCGCGACCTTTCGCCTGTGCGCCAGTCCGGAACACGCCTGGGACTTCGCCTGGTTCTACTCATTCATCGGTGAGGGCGGCCTGCGAAACTGGGACCGCATCGTCGCTGGGGAACTACCCGCCGACTCTCTCGGAGTCACCGCCGTCGATGCCCTGACCCTGCAGATCGTCACCGAAGGTGTGTTCCCGGCGATGCCGTCGGTCATGAAGTTCGGCTACACCCTGCAGAAACGCGCCCTGGAGGAACACGGTCCCTACTACAACAGCGATCCGGGCACTTCGGTGTCGTCGGGTCCGTTTATGCTGGCAGAATTTGATCCCGGCTACCGAATCGTGCTCGAGGCAAACCCCGACTATACCGGCTATCGACCACCACGGCTGGCTCGCATCGAAGGCATCTATATGTCACCGGCCACCTACTTTCTCGCCTATCAGAACGGCGAGATCGACATGGTCGGCCATGAGCAGCTGACATCGGCAGGGTTCGCCATCATCGAGGCCGACTCATCGCTGATGGCCAACTACCTGCGCCACTACGGAGACTTTCGCACCGACTACATCCTGTTCGATACGTTCACACCGCCGTTTGACAATCTCGATGTTCGTCGGGCTTTCGCTCACGCCGTCGACCGTAAGGCCATCGTCTCCGGCGTCTACGGCTCAATCAAAGCCCAACCCGCCCACTCGATGCTGATGCCCGGGTTTCCCTCCGCCGACGATTCCGGTGAGTTGTCCGAGCTGCAGCGGTTTGACTGTGGCCTTGCTCGGCAGCACCTGGCCGATGCCGGGTACCCCGACGGTGCGGGCTTCCCGCCTCTGGTGATGTGGTTGCGGGGTGAGCCGCCAGCCACAGCCGCCGTCTATCAGGCGAGTGCCGCGTCGATCAGCCAGTGCCTGGGCATTCACCTCGAGGTATCCAACAAGGACGGTAAGATCTTCATGGAATCCCTCAACGCCCGCCCCACAAGACTGCAGTTGGGAGCCGTGTCGTACGGCATGGATTTCCTCGACCCGGCCAACCTGCTTGGTGCCTGGAGGTCGGGTGGACGGCATTCGTGGAGCGACCCGACCTTCGATCGTCTGGTGACGGAAGCCGGTGCCATGATCGGTCAGCCCGAAGAGCGCGATCAGCTCTTCCGTCAGGCCGAGCGGATCCTCGTCGGGGACGTCGGGGGAGTCTTCATCGCCCATCGCTGGGCGGGCGACCTGTTCAAACCGCACCTTCGTGGCGACAGCTTCCGGAGGCCCGACAGACACGGCATTTCCGGCAACCGCTGGGGCGATGACAGCCTGTGGGGCGATATCTACATCGGTGTCACCGAGTGACGACGGCCAGGACACTACGAATCGGGGTGGTCGGCACGGGCAACGTTGCACGGCAGAACTACATTCCCTGCCTTGCAGCGGAGCAGGAGGTTGAGCTGGGGCTCTACAGCCGCACGCGCGCCAGGGCCGAAACCGTGGCCGCCGATCTGGGCGGACAAGTGTTTGAGTCTTCCGAGCAGTTGATGGCGTGGGATCCCGAGACCGGTACTGCCAGGATGACCGCAAGGAATGGAGCCCTTTGATGAGCCCAACGACCGAAGACGCGACCCCTATCCAGGGGTTCGAGCCAGCCGACACCGACACTGAGTCCGCAGGGGAGTGGCGCCCCGTTTCTGACCGCAAGATCCGTGTGGGTATCGCCGGGCAGGGAGTGTGCCGCTTCGGGTCGGCGTTCCACTTTCAGCACCACCCCAATGTGACCGTTGCCGCCGTGGCCGATCTCGATCCCGACAAGCGGGCGGCGCTGGCCACTGCGTGCCGCTGTGAGACCGCCTACGAGTCGTGTGAGGATCTGATCGGCGACGACACGCTGGAGGCGGTCTTCATCGCCACAGATGCGCCGAGCCATGCGCGGCTGGCCATTGCGGCTTTGCAGGCCGGCAAGCATGTGGCCTCGGCCGTGCCGGCCGTGTTCGGTTCCCTCGAAGATGCAGACGCTCTCTACCAAGCCTATCGAGCGTCGGACCGGCAATACATGATGTTCGAGACCTCCTACTACCACGACGATCTCTACCGCATGCGGGAGATGTACCGCTCCGGCACGCTGGGCAACGTGATCTACGCCGAGGGAGAGTACTGGCACTACTTCGGCACGCCTCTTGCCGCGCACGAGAACTGGCGCACCGGCCTGCCGCCACAGTGGTATCCCACCCACTCCAATGCCTACTACGTCGGCGTCACCGGTGGCAGCTTCACCGAGGTCTCCTGCATGGGGTTTCGCAGCCCCATCGACCACCTGAAGGCTGAGAACAACCGCTTCGGCAATCCCTTCGGCACTGAGATCGCGCTGTTCCGCACCAGCGAGGGCGGCATGGCCCGCATGGGAGTGAGCTGGGATACGCCAGGCGTGGGCGGCGAGATGGGAAGGGTACGAACCGAGAAGGGAACCTTCTACGGCGATTTCAAGAGCGGCCAGCCCGACGATGAGCCCCTCCCGGTCATCACCCGGCCGCCTCTGCCCCCGGGGGTCGACGCCGGCGGTCACGGCGGCTCTCATGGCTACCTGATGAGCGAGTTCGTCGAGGCCATTCTGCAGGAACGCACCCCCCTGGTGGACATCGCTCAGTCCCTGAACATGACGGTGAGCGGCATCGTCGCCCACGAGTCGGCACTCAGGGACGGAGAGCTGCTCAAGGTTCCGCAGTACAGCCTGTAGCCGGTGCCTGTCAACGACGCGGTTGAATACGGCCACACCACGCTGAAACCGGGCATCCGGTCGCGTTTTGTGGAGAACGGCAACGGACTGACCCTTCACTGCCTTGAAGCGGGAGATCCCGCAGGTCCCACCGTTCTGCTCCTGCACGGGTTCCCGGAACTCGCCTACAGCTGGCGCCACGTTCTGCTGCCCCTCGCCGATTCCGGATACCACGTCATCGCTCCCGATCAGCGTGGATACGGTCGAACCACGGGCTGGGATCCCGACTATGACGGAGACCCTGCCTCGTACCGAATGCTGAACCTGGTCAGGGACACGGTAGGCCTTGTCCATGCGCTTGGCCGCGATCACGTCGCTGCCGTCGTCGGTCACGACTTCGGGTCTCCCGTCGCAGCCTGGTGCACGCTCACGCACCCCGACGTCTTCCGATCGGTCGTGTTGATGAGCAGCCCCTTTGGCGGCGCGCCGGCTGCCCCTTTGCCCTCGTCAGACGTCGCCAGCATACACGAAGACCTCGCCGCGTTGCCAGCTCCAAGGAAGCACTACCAGTGGTACTACTCGACCCGTGAAGCGAACGAAGATATGTGGCGCTGTCCCCAGGGCGTCCACGACTTCCTGCGCGCCTACTACAATTACAAGAGTGCTGACTGGGCGCAGAACCGCCCACATCCATTGGAGGCGTGGACGGCGACCGAACTGGCAAGGATGCCGAAGTACTACGTCATGGACCTCGACAAGGGGATGGCAGAGACCGTTGCCTCTGAAATGCCTGCACCGTCGACGATTGAACCGCACCGCTGGTTGACCGACGACGAGCTGCGTGTGTATTCCGGTGAGTACGAGCGCACCGGCTTTCAGGGGGGCCTGCAGTGGTATCGTTGCGCCACAGGGAAGACATTCAGACCCGAGCTGCGGGCGTATGCGGGGCGCACGATCGATGTTCCGTGCAGCTATATCGCCGGCAAGAGTGACTGGGGCACGTTTCAGAGCCCTGGCAGTTTCGAACGGATGCAGACGGATGCATGCACGGCATTCCAGCGAGCGCATCTGATCGACGGCGCCGGGCACTGGGTGCAGCAGGAGCAGCCCGAGACGGTATGCCGGATTCTCACGCGAAACCACCTGCCGAAACCGAACAGATCAGGAGCATAGCCACGATGATTGATCGACGGCACGAGAATCACATCGCGTACGCACCTTCCAGCGTTCTCCAGCAATAGAGGCTAGCGCAACATGCCAGATAAGAACCACTCCGACCGCCGTCCCAACATCCTCTTCATCTGCGTCGACCAATGGCGGGCCGATGCTCTGAGTCTCGCCGGCCATCCCGTGGCCGAAACGCCGCACCTGGACCGCCTGGCCCGCGACGGGATCAACTTCACTCAGGCCTATGCGTCGACGCCCACCTGCGTCCCGGCACGGGCCACGATCTTCACTGGCCTAAGCCCCCGGCACACGGGATTTGTCGGCTACAATGACCGCATCGACTGGCGCTATGACGCGACCATGCCCGGACTCCTGGCCGACGCCGGCTACCACACACAGTGCGTCGGCAAGATGCACACCCATCCGTCCCGCAACCTGATGGGCTTCCACAACGTCATCCTGCACGACGGCTACCTGCACCGGGAACGCGCCAAACGGGACGACTACGGCCTGGTGGACGACTACACGCCCTGGCTCCGGGAGCATCTGGGCCCGCAGGCGGACTACATCGATACCGGCGTCGGCTGCAACGGCTACGCGGCCCGGCCCTGGGTATACGACGAGATGCTGCACCCCACCAGCTGGGTGACGACCCAGAGCATCGACTTCCTGCGTCGGCGTGATCCGACGAAACCCTTCTTTCTGATGATGTCCTACCACCGGCCCCACCCGCCTTTGGACCCGCCGCAAGCCTTTCTCGACCGTTACCGCGCCAAGGACCTGCCCGAGCCGGTCATGGGGGACTGGGCCCCGGCCGATCCGCCGGTACGCGGTCTGGACAGCCCCGTGCCTACAGACCCGGCCCAACGGGACTATGCCCGCCGGGCCTATTACGCTCAGATCAGCCACATCGACTACCAGTTGAACCGCATGTTCCAGGCCCTCTTCGAAAACGGCGTCCTGGACGACACGGCCATTCTTTTCACCTCCGACCACGGCGAGATGCTCTATGACCACAACCACGTGGCCAAGGGCTATCCCTTTGACAGTTCAGCCCGGCTGCCCTTTATCCTGCGCCTGCCCCAGCTGGGCAACGTCCATCAAGGGGGACGGGCCGCCCCTGTTGCCCAGGTGGATCAGGTCGTGGAACTTCGGGATCTGCTGCCCACCTTCTGCGATCTGGCCGGGGTCGAGGTGCCGGGCCACGTTGACGGACGCAGCATCCTGCCGCTAACGCAAGGAGAGACGGCCCACTGGCGTCCATACCTGCACGGGGAGCACTTCCTTGGGGGGGATTCCAACCAGTGGTTGACCGACGGCCACGAGAAGTACATCTGGTACAGCCAGACGGGGCGTGAACTACTCTTTGACCTGGACACGGATCCCACCGAACTGCGGGACCTCACTACGTCCCGTCCCGAGCGGTTGCGCCTCTGGCGGGAAAGACTGATCGCCGAATTGGCGGGACGGGAAGAGGGCTTCGTCCAGGGCGATGCGCTCGTAGCGGGTCGGCCTCAGGGCCCGACACTGGCGGACGCCGGGCAGTACCGGGTGCGATGAGTCCGAGCTAACGTCCATTCTCACGGACGAATATCGCCAGCTTGGCGAAGAAATCCTCGTGGATAAAACGGGCGTCAATATCGGAATACACCCGTATGGGCCGGTTGCGGCCCGTGTGGCGGTAGTGCATGGTCGGCTCGAATTCGGGTGCCGGGCGCCATTCCCAGGCACCGCAGTCGGGATAGATCATCACCCCCACCGCTGGCGAGTCGCCCAATGAGCGGAACTCCTGCGCCCTGCGGCCGCGGGCGTTGTGTTCGACGAGTTGCTCGACCAGGTACTTACCGAGCTCGCCCTTGTCGTAGACCTTCTCGTACAGTTCGGCGTACGACACCGGCATTCGACGGTAGACCGTGGAGGGGATCTGCCACACCTCGATACGCGAGCGCATGACGACGTTGGCCGCGTGGATATCGTTGGACAGGTTGTATTCGGGACCGCCCTGGGGCCACTTGCCGCCGCCGATCCAGACGCAGCGGATGTCGCGGCGGTCGATCTCGGGGTTGAGAAGCAGTGCCGAGGCCATATCGGTGAGTGGTCCGTAGAAAGCCACGTGCAGCGGTCGCGAATCGTCCTTGAGAGCCTCCTCGATGATCAGCCGTGCCCCGGCCGAATCGACAGGTGTCTTGTCGTCGGGGAGCGCACCTTCGGCGCCGTCGGCCACCGTGACCTGGCCTTCAAGCTCCATGAGGCGTAGAAGCAGCATGGTCTCGTCGTGGCTGTCCTTGAGGGTGTGCGACGACTTAATGGTGCCGAAGTGGGCCGGGATGACTCCGTGCAACTCAAAGGCCGGGGTCAGTATGGCGTGAACGATGGCGTACTGGTCGTCGGCTTCGTTCTTGGCGTCGGTATTAACGATGACACGGATCTTCTTTTCTGGGGGGAAATCCCATTGCATCGTGCTGTCCTTGATCCTCTGACAGGTCGTGGTGTCGCTGCGGTGTCGTCCATACAATCGGTGTTTTCTGTGCCCGCTTCCAGCGAGGCAGCGGCGCAATCGTCACGCCGGGTTGCTGATCCAGACCATATTGATCATATTGAGCGATATGATCAGTATGATCATGTGAGTCCTGTGTGCACTCTCTGGAGATCTTAGGATGACAAAGGTGACCTCAGCGGTCGATGCCCGCCGCAATCTCGGCCAGCTTCTTAATACTGTGTCGCTGACGCAGGAAGATGTCGTCATCGAAAGGGCAGGTAAACCCATCGCCCGCCTTACTTCCTGTGAGACAGCGCCCAGACCGTCCGAGGGAAAGCTGGATCTTCGCCGAGCGCGCGGGCTGGGCCGGGACCTCTGGCGAGAACTCGGTGTCGAGGCATACCTCACCCGGGAGCGTGCCGCGTGGGACTGACCCTGACACGAGGTCAGAGCATCTTCCTGGACACGGCGCCGTTGATCTACCTGTTCGAGGAGCACGACGAGTTCCTGCCGGCGGTGCAGCAAGTCCTCGACGAGGCGCACAGCAATGGTGCCGATCTGGTGACCTCGATGGTCACCTACATCGAGATCCTCACCGCGCCGCTGCGCTCAGGAGCAACGGCGCTGGCATCCAGGTATCGAGAGTATCTGACCAATTCGGAGGGGTTGAGTATCTATCCGCTCAACGTCAGCGTCGGCGATGAGGCCGCCCGACTGAGGGCAGAGCACGGCCTGCGAACCCCGGATGCCATTCAGATCGCCACTGCCACCACCTGTGGCGCGGACTTCTTCCTCACCAACGACCGGCAGCTCAGCCGCGTACCAGGGATCGATGTCGTACTGGTGGCGGACCTGGCTGCCTGATCGGGCTGCACCCAAGCTCGTCACGGTGCTGCGTGCAGAACCGCGTAGGACGACATGTGTTTCTCGATTTTCAGGCAGACAGGTGTCTCAGGCGGATAGAGCCTGGTGCAGTCGAGAGATGACCATCTCCATCTCGCCAGTCTGCAGGAATTGTGGATTGATTGTGATGCTGTCCCGGTCATGGCCGACGCGGATGATCGGATCGCCGGCAGCCAGGTGGGCGACGACGTCTTCTGCGCTTCGCCCCAATCGCTGAGAATCGATCTGCAGCTCAGCCACCGGGATGCCGTCGCTGTAGCCCGCTTCGGCCACGGTGGCCCGGATGCCGTCGGTGCCCTCGACGGCCGCGATGACCGACCCCGCCTCCTGCTGCCAGCAACGGGTGATCTCATCGTGGTCGAGACCGGTGTAGATCTCCACAGCCTTCAGCAGGCCGATGATATCCTCTTTCGTCGTCTTCATCGAGCGCCCATGGCTGTGCATGGGCGCCGCATGGGGGATGCAGGATTCGGCCAACGACTCGGAGCACAACACCAGGGCTGAGTTCTGCGGCCCCCGCAACCCCTTGCCGCCGCTGATGACGACGACATCGGCCCCCGTGTCCTTCAGGCCTCGCAGATTCGGCGCCGGCGGCACTTCTGCGGCGGCATCGACGATGACGGGTACGTCATGGGCGTGGGCGATCTCTACCGTCTCGGCCAGCGACAGGGACAGGTTCATCGTGCGTCGCGTGTAGACGTAGATGACGGCCGCCGTCTGTGGTCCGATGGCCGCCTCCAGTTCCCAGTCGAAGGATTGCCAGCCATGTCCGATCTCAACGATCTGCGCCCCCACCTGTGTGAAGGCGTGATCGTAGGGATTGCGATGGGAGCGCTGCATCACGACCTCACTGCACATCCCTCCTGCGTCGGGAAGACTCGCAACGTTGGCCTGATCACCCCCCGTCATGATGGCCGCCGTGGCGATGGCGAGGCCGGCGGCACAGCCACCGGCGACATAGCAGGCTTCCACGCCGATCAGGCCGGCCAGACGTCGTCCCGCCGCCTGCTGCAGATCGATGACATCCACATGCCATTCGGCGGCTTCTGCCATGGCCTGAACGACCTCGCGTCGCACCAGGGCCGATCCGATGATCGTCATCGGCCCCCAGGCGTTGATCACCTGCTTCACTCCCAACTGCGTGTAGACGGACATGTGCCTCTCCTGTCTCCGTGCGTCCGAGTCAAACCTGGCGCACTTGCCTGGCATGTGCCAGCCCGCCCGTGTATCGGCCAGCATCGTTGACAAGAAAAGCCCCCCAGGAAGATTCGCCTGGGGGGCCTGTTGCAGATTGCGACCCGAGTGTTGGGGGTAGCCTGCCGAGACTACCTGCCCGTTGTCAGTACACCACGTTGATCAAGCGGTGGGCGGCCTCTTCGCCCACGTCCGCGTCCAGGACGATGCGGCACACGTAGGCTCCCGGAGGGGCGAGCCGCCCCTCGTCATCGAGTCCGTCCCAGCGGAAGTCTTCGGTCCCCGACGCAACAGTCCGCACCTGTCGACCGGCAAGGTCGTAGATGGTGACGGCAGGTTGGGTCGCCTCGACCTTGGCAAGCACGAAGTCGATGACGGCCTCGTCGTTGATGCCATCCCCGTTGGGGCTGAAAATCGACGACACGTGGATCTGGCGGATGAGCCGACCGCCGCTGGCCACGGACGGAACGAAGACCGTCGACGCGTGCTGGTCTTCGGCGCGCACGCCCTGCTGAAGATCTTCGGTGGCGACGCTGACCCAGGAGTCGAACTGGGTGGCATTCGATTGAATCCGCGCCTGAAACTCGACTTCGACAGAGTCACGCTGCACGACTTCGGGCAGGTCGACCTGCAGTGAGTCTCCCATCATCGTGACGGAGAGTGGTTGCACGGGCTCGCCGGCGATCCTCACCTGCACATCGTCGATCGGGGAGGGCGTCTGGATTTGCACACGGTCAAAGCCGAGGTCGCCATTGCGGAAGCTTGGATTCAGGGTGTAGGTGAAGGTCTGCAGCGAGTCGAAACCCGCCTCACGCGGCAGGATGCGGCTGGTGACGCCGCCACTGATGAGGGCGTCGTCGAAGTGCAGGGCGATCTCCCGCAAGACGGGGGTTACATCGGGGTTGTCGTTGCCGAGTTTGACCTGCAACTGCACGTAGCGACGAGGCGAAGGGGAGAGGAAAACGGCATCCCGGGCCACGTACGGCTGGCTCCAGCCCGACCAGTCCGTGCCGGCCCGCTGGATCTCGACGATGTCCATCTTCTGGGACTTCGGCAGCTTGTTCCACTGCGCCTCGGAGATCTCGACGCCATTCTTGTTGTAGAACTTCTGCTCGAAGATGAAGGTGTCGCCCGACTGGGATCGAATCTCGACGTAGGTGTCAGGCGGCAGGTCGGCATCCCAAGTGAGTCGACGCACGCTGCTGGTACCACCCAGGTCGATGAAGTCGGATGTCATCTCCACCTCGGCGAGATAGCCGTCACCATACACAGCGTGCTCGATGATGGTGTAGAACACGCGCCAGGGGAAGGAGGTGACGCGGTGGAAGAACACGTGTCGGGTCTTGCGCGGCTCAAACTTGAGGTCGTAGATCGCGCGGACCGGGCTCTGCGACGCGTCTACAAGAGTGAGGTGGTCGTAGTCGAAGTTGCTGCGGATACGATCCGTGGTGAGCCCGCCCGAGACGGTCCCATCCGAGGTGGAGATACTGAAATCCTTGATGGTGGCCAGGCCGTTGTAGACGATGGGCGCGCCCACCTCGATGATCATGCGGTCGATCCAGAACGTGGCGCCGAGATCCCACTCGTACCAGTGGCCGCTTTCCTCCCAGTTCGTCGCACCGGACAGGGCCCAGCTCGAGTTGTGGTCGCCATCGCTGAACAAGGCACTGTTGCCCTGGCTCGTACCGGCACGGACCGAGCCACCCCGCTCCACCGTCCCCAGGGCGACGTTGTCGCCGATGGCCTCCACCTCGACCTCCGCCAAGGCCGCGCCGTCGTGGATCTCTTCGGGAACGAAACGGATGTACTGCACAGGGGCGTAACTGAGTGTATCCTGGGCCTGCAGGTACTCACCTGTTGCCGGTCCAGGATCGAGAGTACGGAGCGTGTATTCGACGACAGTTGCGTCGTTCGGAGAAGTGGTACGACCCACCCTGGTGAATTGGAAGACGTCTTTCGCCGCAGTCGAGCGTTCGCCGTCGTTGACGAAGAGGCTGAAGTTGCGGAACGGCACCGCATCTGCGGTGTTGGGAAAGGTCAACGTGATCTTCGTGGCATACACCATCCGCCCCAGGTCGACTTCGATCCACCAGTCATCGAGCACGTCCGACGGCGATGGCTGCCAGTAGGTATCGGCGCGGCCGTCGATCAGATTGTCCACCGTCGCTTCGTTGGAGAAGCCTCGCACACCACCCGGGATGAGGTCCCGGGTCTGCTTTACGGCATGCAGGAACTCCGTCGCGTTGCTCACGGCGTTGATCACCTGGTCGACACGGTTCAGCGTGATGCTGCCGTCATCGTTCTGCACCAGCACACCTGTGGGAGACGCCCAGGTCGACCAAGCGTCCGCTTCATTGAAGCGCAACACGTCCGCCGTGGCGGTGTCGCCGAAGGCAGCCATGGAAAGCAGGAGCAGCAGGCCGTTCTGAACGGAGGTCGTCGTGATTCGGGTCATGCGTATGTCCTCAGGTGGCGGCACCGGGAAACAGATGACTTCTGCTAATCTACTGTAACCGCTTGCATATACCAGTCCTGACCCTCGGCACTCTTACTCCCTGATGAGATCCACCTTGTCCAGATAGAGAACCTGCGGTCTGGAACCGACATCGAATTCAAGACGCACATCCATTTCGCTTTCCGTGTTGTGCGTATAGAGCCGCGTGTAGGTACGGGGTTCTTTGCCAATATGAATCCAACCAGCATCGGTTTCAGAACTGTCGTAGATGGGTGCCTGGTCCTGAGCGTTCTTGAGCAAGACCTTCATGCGCCCTTCGCCTTCTTCGCTTGCGGCGATGAAACTCAACCTGTAGGTCTGCCCCTGAATGAGATGGAGCAGTGTCCTGCCATTCACCCCTATGTACTCTCCCTCACCTCTGATGGTCTGCAGGAACAGTTGCCCTTCCGCGTCAGCAGGTACGGTGAGTCGCAACATGCTGATGCCACTGAATGCCTCTTCGCCGTAGACATATTCTCTTGAGATCTTCTCCGTGCTCAGCCGCCAGGCCTGGTCCGGTTGGAAGAATTCGCCATTGATCACCTGGGATACCTTGGGCAGCTCGGTCGGTCTGATGCCGGTCAGCCTGTCCAGCACGGTCTGGTTCCAGCCCAACTCGGAGTCGAATATGCCGAAGGTCCTCTGGTTGTTCTGCATGCCTGTGTACCACATGTTGCCGATGTCATGGGTGTTGAACAGGTCAAGATGATGATCCAGCCATCTGTTCAGCTCTTCGTCGGGGCGCGCCGGAAACTGCCAGCAGCCCCACTCGGTCGTAATGATCGGGATATCGACACCGATACGGTTCCGCCAATTCACCGCATACATGATCTGTTCGGTGATCGGATCCTTCCATTTGGACTCATTGTCTCCCAGAGGCTGGGTCCACATGGCGAAATTGTGCCCATCCTCGTGTCTTGGATTGTAGAAATGGATCGCTACGCCGGTGTTGGTGTCATCATGGAATCCCTTGCCTCCATCGAACTGATAGGTCAGGTATTGTTCCGTCACATAGGGATCCAGGAACTCAGAATCGTTGGATCCTGGAGGACCGATCAGGATCGGGCGGTCGGGATCCACATTCCGAATTGCCTGCACAGCAGCGTTGTACAACGGCATAACTCCCGGGGCGCCATCGGCCTTCCCAAAGCCAACCCCTTTTGGTTCATTGAGGATTTCGAAGACTAGATCACCTGGATAGTCTTGCCAACGTTCGGCAAGTTCTCCCCACCTTCTTTCGATTTCCCGTTCCCCCTCAGAGGGATCCCTGGACCAGGCAGGCGAACCCCACATGCAGATTACGATGGCCAGATCGTTGGCCAGAGCGTCTCTTATCTGTTGTTCGGTAGATACGGGATCCGCTCGGAACGGCAGGAAGACGCGGACCGACTCAAAGCCGGCCTGGGCGGCCGCCCTGAACTGCTCGGCATCGTGCTGAATCTTCGGCCACACGCCATGGTCCGGGTGTGCCGTATCCATGTTGATGCCTTTGCGCAGCTTTTGGAAGACCGGCGCATTGTCACGTGTTTCAAGTACAGGCGTTGCCTCTGAGGTTCCAAGCAACGGTATACAGAGTGCCGCGGTAACAGCCGCGGAATATCGGAGGGCGGTCTTCATGTCAACTACAGAGGTACCCAACATCGTCTTTATCCTTGCCGATGACCTGGCTGTCTGGGCGGCGGGCTGCTATGGCAATACTGAAATCCGAACGCCGAACCTCGACCGCATAGCAGCAACGGGCGTGCGGTTTGAGAACTTCTTCGTGACGATTCCGGTTTGCTCTGCCAGTCGAGCTTCATTCCTGACCGGCCGGATTCCATCTCAGCACGGCGTTCATGATTTCATCGGGGGTCCTGCCAATTTCGGCGAAGAAGGACCGGTTTTTCTCGGGGATGAAGTCTGCTACACGAACGTCCTGGCTGACAATGGGTGGTCATGTGGCATCTCCGGCAAATGGCACCTGGGCAGTTCGTCTCTTCCACAGTGCGGTTTCTCCCACTGGTTTGTGCATCCAGGTGGGGCGGGTGGCTACAATGACCACAGTATGGTACGGGACGGTGTGACTGAGGTCATGCCGGGGTATGTGACGAATGTGATTACCGATGATGCCCTCGGCTATATCGATGCTCACGCAGAAGACGAGACTCCATTCTATCTGAGTGTTCACTATACGGCTCCACACGCGCCGTGGATTGGTCATCCTCAGGATATTGTGGACTCCTACGATGGCTGTGCTTTTGAGACGTGCCCACAGGAACCCCTGCATCCGTGGGCCAAGGTGCCGCAAGATGATGCCGATCTGCCTGGCCGGTCAGCGAAGGGGCTGAGCAACAACCTGGGTCATCGTGAAAGCCTGAAGGGGTACTTCTCGGCGGTGACCGCCATGGATCTGGATGTGGGACGGATTCTGGACAAGCTTGAAGAGAAGGGTCTGCGCGAAGACACGCTTGTGGTGTTCACCTCTGACAATGGCCACTCTTGCGGGCAGCATGGGTTCTGGGGCAAGGGCAATGGAACCGATCCGGTGAATATGTATGAGAATTCGATCAAGGTGCCTTTCCTGGCTACGCACCCAGGTGTGATTCCAGAAGGCACGGTGCAAGCGGCGATGGCTTCGGCATATGATGTCTTGCCTACGCTTCTGGACTATGTGGATCTCCCGCTTCCTGACACGAATCTACCAGGACAGTCATTTCTTTCCGCGTTGCAGGACAAGAGGGCCGAAGGGCGAGAGAGTGTTGTCATTTATGATGAGTATGGCTACTGCCGGATGATTCGGACAGCCGAGTGGAAATACATCCATCGCTATCCAGATGGCCCGAATGAGTTCTACCATGTTGCTAACGATCCAGATGATCGGAGCAACCTGATTGATGACCCAGCTCAGGCTGATCGCGTGAAGGATCTCAGAGAAGAGATGGAGGAATGGTTTGACGAATACGTGATTCCAGATATCAATGGCCGCATGTACAACGTGACGGGCTATGGCCAGCTGCGCCCTGTGGGCCGCAAATGGGAAGATGGCGAGGCGCCGTTTACTGAGGTCGCAGAGGAACCGGGTCTTCGCAGAACAGGATCATGAAAGGGGACATCCACCGATGAAGATCACCGATCTGAAGTGCACGATTCTGGGCAAGAATCCCGTGGTCCGCATCACGACGGACGAGGGCATCTGCGGCTGGGGCGAAGCCGAGTCCTTCAAGCCCTACCTCAAACCTCACGTCCTCTTCTACCGGGACTTCATTCTCGGCGAGGATCCCACCAATGTCGAAAGGGTGATGCTCAAGATCCGCAGGATCGGTGCTTTCAAGCCCTGGGGTAGCGCTGTCAGCGCCATCGAAATGGCACTCTGGGATATCGCGGGAAAGGCCGCAGGCGTGCCCGTCTACAAGCTGCTCGGCGGCAGGATTCGCGATAGAGTGCTCACCTACAACGGCTCCGTGCGCTTTCCCATGGACGGCAAGACGCCGCAGGACTATGCCGACAACATGGCGAGGATGAAGGCCTGCAAGGAGGGGTTTACCATCATCAAGCAAGCCGTCGGATTCCACAACAAGGGGATGATGGCACAGCCCAATATGTTCTATGGCGAAATGCCCACGGGCAGGCACACCTCGACTCGTGCTCCGATGACCGAACACGGCCTGAACCACGTAGTCGATTGCGTGCGGGCGATGAAGGAAGTTCTGGGTGACGAGGTCGGTCTGGCCCTTGACTGCGGTCCGGGCTGGATGCTGCCCGACGCAATCCGGTTTGCCCAGGCGATCGAGTCGCTCAATGTGATGTGGGTTGAGGACATGCTCACCGGCGACTACACCCCGTATGTGCAGGCCGACCTCTATCGGGATCTGACGACGAGCACTTCGACACCAGTCCACACCGGCGAACAGATCTACCTGCGACAGAATTTCACCGACCTGATCGAAAAACAGGCGGTCAATATCGTCGGACCGGATCCGGCGGACGTTGGCGGCATCGCCGAACTGAAATGGATTGCCGAATACGCCGATCTGCACGGGATCCTGATGGCACCGCACGGCATATTCGACGGTCTGATCGGCCTGGCCGCCCTGGTCCAGGTCTGTGCCGCTCTGCCACAGAACTACATCGCCTTCGAATACCCGACGGGCGACCCGGCCTGGTGGTACGATATCGTCGAGGGTCTGCCGGATCAGATCGTCAAGGACAGCAAGATCGAGGTCTGGGACCGGCCAGGCCTGGGTGTGGATATCATCCCCGAAGCGGCCAAAGAGTATCTGCCCGAAGAGGACGGGGATTTCTTTGACTGAAGGCCGTATGGACAGGATCAGAAACATCGTCTGGATCCTGACGGACAGTCAGCATCACGAGGCCGCAGGCTACATGGGCAACAAGGCCGTGCGAACGCCGAACCTCGACAGTCTGGCAGCAACATCCAGAGTCTTCACCAATGCCTACTGCCAGTCTCCCATCTGCGTTCCTTCACGTGAGAGCCTCATCACTGGCCGGTACCCGTCGGACCTGGGTATTCTGCATAACAAACATGATCATGCAAGCACGGCTGAAACCCTCGGTCACAGGTTTCAGAAAGCAGGATATGCGACCTGCTTTTCGGGTAAGTCACACTTCATTGCCGACAACCTGCTGTTCTCGGACCACGACATGAGCCGCGGCTTTGAGCGGTACGCTGACTGGGATGACTACCTGTACTACCTTCGAGACAAGGACTTCTTCACGAGAATCGACAAGAGCAAGGTCAGGGAGAACTGCTACCAGGGCGATCCACGCGCAATGAGGGAAGTCGAAGCGGCAGCCATCCGCTGCTACAGCGTGTACGCCCAGGAGCACAGCGGCCATCTCGCTGATGAGTACTCCGTTGAACGCTGCGCCTTTGACCGGGCTTCCGATTGGCTGGACGAGAACCATCGAGACCCCTTTTTCCTGTTCTATTCCCTCTACAGACCGCACGCGCCTCTTGCCGTACCCGAGGATGTGGAAAGGCCGACCATCGAGGACCTTCCACCCCTCGAATGGAGCGAACAGGACCTTGCTTCAACACCATCACTGAGGCAGAGAATCGCCTTCATGAACAACCATGCCGAGAATGCCTACAACGCGGGACTCGATCTTGCCGTGACCTACGCCGAGAAGCCGGACCTGTCGGAGCAACCGGGACGGACGAAGGACGTCAACTCGTATGACGGATTTCGCCTCGATTACTTCCGGTCGGTGAGTTACGTGGACCGTTATGTCGGCAAGATGATGGCGAAACTGGCGGCACTGGGTCATGCAGAAGACACCATGGTTGTCTTTGCCTCAGACCATGGCGACATGCTCGGGGAACATGGCCTGAACCTGAAGATGTGCTTCTATGATGCAGCCATAAAGGTACCTCTTTTGGTTCACATTCCCGGTGAGTGGGACCAGGGAGAACGTGATGACAGACCGGTCATGCTGCTGGATCTGGTGCCGACGATCGCCGAAGGCTTTGGGATCGAAACCGAAGACACCCTTCCGGGAATAGACCTGAGAAGTGATGCTTATGGCCATGAGAGGCCGGTCTACAGTGAGATCGTCAGTTCGTTCGGGGCAGATGTTGCACAGTATGGTTTCGAGAACCATGTACGGATGGTGAAGACTGACAGGTGGAAGTATCTCAGCAAGGTTTCTGGCAATCACGAACTCTACAGCGTGGTCGACGATCCGGGTGAGAACAACAACCTGGGAGACGATCCTGTCTATCAGGATGTGTGTGCCGAGATGCAGGAGCTGATCGACGAAAACCCAGGACAATTCAGAGTAGAGAACGTGACGGTCGTTGAGTAGGCCGCAAATCTCCTAACAAGGGACGTAGATAATTGACCCAGGACTTCACTGAGGAAAACAGATCGCTGACTCTCGGCAACGGCATCAACACAGATTTCACCGCCACCGAAGTGAATAAGGTCTCCTATGACAAGGGCTTCTACACTGCTTTCAAGGCGGCGGGGTTTGATTCTGTCCGCTTCTTCATCCGGCAAGGCTGGAGCCCGGAGTTCTACAGACCGGCGGTTGAGGATGCCCTGGAGCTTGGGCTGGGGGCCGTGGTCGTGCCTTTCTCCATGTACTGTTGGGGAAAGGAGAGCTTTGTCGAGTGGTGGGGCGAGATCGCGGAGTATTACAAAGACTATCCTGCCGAGCTGGTCTTTGAGGCGATCAACGAACCCAAGATGGCCGGGCACCCAGATGGCGCAGAGGCTGAGACCATGGCGTGGTATTCAGCCTGTATCCAGGAGATTCGGAGATCGAACCCAACGAGGCTGATCGCCGTCGGCGGGCCACACTTCAATGGGGTGCGACTCCTCACGGATTTCGTAACACCTGAGCATCTCTCCTATACACTCGAAGATGGCACTGGATTCGCAGATGATCCCAACGTCTGGGGTGTCTTTCACTGCTACCAGCCCAAGGGTTTCACCCACGGGTCAGTAGACCAGGACATCAACAGAGATCATCCCGGGTGGAAAGAAGAGATACTGGCGGATCTGGAAGAAGCGGATGCGTGGTCGAGGAAGCACAACAAGAGGGTGTACCTGAGTGAGTGGGGGACACGCATCAACCACGAGATCCAGCATGTGGAAGAGTACACCGCCTTCATGGTGCCTGAGCTTGCCAGGAGAAATATCGAATGGTCCTACTACTGCGGCGTGTTCAACAACGGCTGGCCCTACGGCCTGTACAACTCCGAGTGGGGATTCCGTGGCGTTGAGGGTGTGGTGATGAACCTTACCGGCAAGGAGCCGCCGGTTGAAGTCCCGCCGACGAATCAGATCGTCAATCCGGATTTCGAGCTCGATCTGGCAGACTGGAACTCATCCGAGTATGCCGTCATGGGAACGGCTGACGGACAGGGCGTGGATAGGACACGGGCGATCCGAGTGCACGTGCCTTTTGTGCATGCTCCGGATGTGGGGCGCGAGATGACATCGTCGCTGTATCAGCAATACGAACCAGACTGGCTGTTTCGTGTAAGGGGGAAGGTGCAGGCCAACAAGTACACTCTGCAGCTCCGGGAAGGCAGCGTGTATCGGATCTCGTTCTACGCAAGGTGTGAAGCCGGTTCTTCCCGACTGCAGATCCAGCTTGGTCACGCACCCGATAACGAACCCGTCATCTGGACCTCTGGAGAACTGGCTGTCTATACCACGTTGCAGAAGTACGAGCTCGAGTATGACCATGCGGTCTCGTCGGTCAACAACGTCCGCTTTTCCTTCATTTTCCTTGACCGTCATTCAGAGGTCATTCTCGACCAGGTCGAGCTGTGCGGCCGGCGGCCTGAATAGGTTATGGGGAAGAGACCCAACATCATCCTGATCATGACGGATGATCAGGGCCCCTGGGCGCTCGGCTGTGCAGGAACCCCGGAGCTGAGTACCCCTGTGCTGGATCAGATGGCCGAAGAGGGAATGCGGTTTGAGAACTGCACTTCGCCTGTCTGCTCTGCCGCACGGGCCTCCATTCTGACCGGCCGCATCCCGTCGAACCACGGCGTGCTCTCATGGCTTCGCGGCGGCGCCATGAGAGGGGACCAGAAGCATAGACGCAGAGATCCCGCTACCCCGGCATGATCGACGTCGCCCTGACCATGAATCAGACAATGAAGTCGTGGTTTACGAGGTACAGCGATCCGGAAAGAGATGCCCTGAAGGAAGGTATTACCGGGAACGGTCAGATGGATCGGGCAGGAAGCCGAGGCTACCACCAATGGCCTGAGCACGACACAACAAAAGGGGAGATCCTGTCAGGGAAGGCTGCCGACCATCCCCTCGCAAACAGGCAGAATCGAGCCCGATAGACCAACCACCATGCCGCTTGGTGTGGGCGCCTCCGAGCTCGCTTACGACGTCCCCCAATCCCTCCATTTCTCCCGATCCGCCCAAACCTGTCCCACGTCAACAAAACCTCTGGGACCTCGCTTGCCATACTCGAACGGGTCGTGCGTAGCTTCCATCCACCGGTGGAGTCGCTCCTCCATCTCCTCGATCACTTCTCGCCCCTCCCCTGATTCCACCAGATTCGCGGTCTCCAGCGGATCCGTCTCCCGATCGAAGAGCCACGGGCCTCGCTCGTTGTCATACCAGCGCGCATAGGTGTAGCGCTCTGTTCGCACACCACGCCAGCGACCGACCCAGCCGTATCGATCCGGCCAGCCGTTGGCCATGTTCATCAGGTAGGCGGAATCCTGCCCGCCGGGAGCAAGCGCCGGTTCGTCGGGAACCTCCTCACCACGCCACAGGTACGAGACGTCTCTGCCCTGCAGACAGTCGGGGGCAACGACCTCACAGGCACCGAGGAGACTGGGCACAAGATCGATGGCGCTGAAGAACGAGCCGCTGCGCGTTCCGGGTTGGGTCTGTCCTGGCCACCGGACTACGAAGGGTACGTGAATCGACTCCTCATACGGTGTCGCTTTCGATGCGCGCATCGAATGGTGCAGCCATTGATCGCCGGGCTTCCCGTATCCGTGGCTCGAAAGATGATCACCGTGATCCGATGTATAGATCACGATCGTGTTGTCGCTGACCCCCAGACGCTCGAGGGCATCGCCCAGTCGTCCCATCTCTACATCGAGACCCGTACAGCAGCCGTAGTAGTCGGCTATCTCCCTCCGTGCGAAGTCTGCCATCTGTTCAGGCACATTGCCGGGCAGATCCATATCAGCGGGGTCGTAGGTGTTGTATGCGTTGGGATACGAGCCGTAGGGCCAGTGCGGCGGCCGCCAGGAGAGAAACAGCGCAAAGGGATCGTCGGGTCGGCTTTCCAGATGCCGTTCGATGTATCGAATCGAAAGGTCCGTCTCCGCCGTCGGCGCCCACCCTTCGATTCGTGTCGGGCCTTCTTTATTCTCCCAGAAGCTTCGATCAAAGAAGCCGGGTCCATCGTGAAGCGCGGCCAGGTAGTCGATCCCGTATCGTCCGTCTTCCTCATACGGTCCCATGCCGAGATGGAACGTCCCGATGTGGGCCGTGCCATACCCCTGTTCACGGAGCAGCTTGGGCAGGGCTGGTATATCGCGCCGCGGCCGATACTCGTTATCGATCACACCGTTGCGCCAGCCAAACTGTCCGGTCAGCAGGATGGCGCGAAAGGGTGAGCAGAGCGGATGGTTCGAGAAGTAGTTGTCGCAGACCAGTCCTTCGGCTGCCATCGCATCAAGGTTGGGAGTCTGAACAACGGTGTTCCCGTTCGCACCGAGGGCGCTGTACCGCTGCTGATCCGAGAAAACGAACAGGATGTTCGGACGTTCTGGCATGCTACACGCTCCGGTTTTTCGGCACCAGCACCCAGTCCTGAGGCGATGGGACAGATGTGGTGATGTCCTCGCCTGAGCGGACTAGGTGCAGGTCCCCATGTCGATCTGGACAAGCAGTTCGAGAAGCGCCGACCGGTCAGCTGGTACGCTCTGTCGAAGAGCGGACAGACGGCTCTCAAGAAACACCTGCGGGCCCTGGAGGCACTGATCAAGCAGTCTGCTGAGTAGAGGTCAGGCGGGCGGATCCTGCTGGAACAGGGTGAAGCCCATCTTCTCGTAGGGCCGACGCTCCTCCGGCAGCGTCGGGGTACCCATCGCCAGGGCGATGCCGGTGCCGTCGAGCTGTTCGGCCACGTTCTGCATGCAGGCCTCGACAGTACGCAGCGGATAGTCGGGATGGGCTTCGAGGCTGAAGGTCAGATCGTTGGGGCCGAAGGTGACGACGCTGACACCCGGCCGGGCGAGGGAGCGGATGTTGGTGACCGCCTCGACCGATTCGACCTGGATGGCGAGGATGCCGTAGTCATTCCACCAGGCCGCGTAGGCAGTGCGATCCATTCCCTTTGCCACGCCATTCAAGCCACGTCGTCCGCCGCCTCCCCAGCTGCGACGGCCGATGGGACCGTAGTACGCATACTGGATCGCGTCATCGATGGTCTCGGGCTCCATGACCTCAGGCACCAGCACCGCACTGAAGCCGAAGTCCAGGAAGCGGCCGACCATATGGGCCTGGCGCGTATGGGGGATTCGCAGCTGGACGTCGATACCCAGCTCTTCGGCAGCGGCGCAGTAACGCACCATCTGCTCTTCGCTGGCGGGCGTGTGCTGGCTGTCGATCCAGATGTAGTCGTAGAGTCCGGACGACCAGATCTCGGCGAGCTCGTCCTTCGCAGTGGTCAGCGAGCCACGCAGGGCGACGAGGGTTTCTCTGTCGCGCATTCGCTGGCGGAGGGTGTTCGACATGTGTGGTCCCCTTGTGTGTGGTGGTCTCGGAAGATCGGTCACCCCGGCCCGTGGACCAGTCAACCGCTTCTGACTCAATAGCGGCGGATTCCGATCAGTCGCACCGCGCGAGGCCGCAGATCCTCGATAGTGACCGTGCGGTTATGGTAGTCCAGCGACGCAGGAAGCGTCTCCTCGCCGGCCTGCCACAGGTCGCGCACGCCCACGAACTCCTGCCAGGGCAGCTTCGGCGTCAAGCCGAGGGCGCCGAGGTCCACCTCGATCACGGCATTCTGTGTCGCCTCTTCGTCCGTATTCTCCACCGCCAGCAGCACCCGGTCCGGCAGCTGCCACATGGCCACCTCGATGGCGACGTTGCCCCAGCTCACGCCGCGCGCCTGGCCCGGCTCGAAGTGCTTCGTCGCCTGGTCGACCAGACCGAAGTCGGCGATCGACGGGGGCAGACCGCCGGCCACCGGCGCCGGCAGTGCCCGGGCCGCACGCGCCAACTCGGATGCCGCCGGCGCGGCCAGGCCGATGACAGCAGCGGCTTGCTCATGTCGGTCGACTGATCGGCGATGCCGCCGACCGCCATCGCCTGGCGCCACTCGGTCGGGTCGATGACCCCGTCGACGGTGGGCGGCTGGCTCATCCGCGGTACGGCAAAGGAAGGCACCCGCGCGGTTGATGACGCGTCGCCCGCCAAAGGGGTGATGATGGCGCCGAAGATGGTAAGCGTGAGACACTGAAACGTGACCTTACAACGCATGTGGTCCATCCCGGTTGCCGTTGAGTTGAGATCAGGTGACCTCGACTTCCGGCCATGAAATGGGAGCACATCGACCGCTCGCGCAAGTCCTACTGCGGCTGAGGAGCCGAAGACTCAGGGAATCAGCCGCCTCCGCTGCCGTGACGTATATTTGGGGAATATGGTCCTGGCTGGTCGCGCCCCCGACGCGTTCTGAGCCCCGATCAACGTCGAGACCGCCAGCGGTGACGTCCCCAGTAACCCGCCCCTGCGGATGACCTGTTGATGATGAACAAGACGACGTGGCTCCGGATGCTGTCCGTCGCAGTGCTCGCACTTCGCCAGCCTGCGGCCGCACAGGTGCAGACCCTGGTCATCGGCGAGGGTGGGGCGCCCTGGGCGCAGACCGTCGAGCAGGTGGTCGGCTTCGATACCACCGTCGCCGTCGACGGGCTGCAGCCCTTCGAACTCGACCCGTCTATGAACATCCTCGTCGGCCGCCTCACCGACAGCGGTCGATTCACCAACATCTTCGGGGGCATCTGGCGCGTCTCCACGAATGCGCCCAGAGACGTGTTCACCGACGGCACACCCTACGTGTACGGCTCGCGTGGCCGTCAATACATCGTGGACGGCGATACCACCCTCGTGTCTGACCTGGAGCGGTTGGATCACTACAGCATCGACTTCGGTTTTCCCGTGCCCATCCGTCGGGTCGTCTTTGGAGCCCCCGCCACCGGAATCATCGGCGGCCGGCTGGTCAAGGACGCCTTCCCGCGCCAGTACATGGTGTCCGGCACTCTCAGTGAGGTGGAGTACCTGTTGACGGATCCCCGCACCACCGACTTCGACAACGTCATCGAGCGCAGGCTGGCAAACAGCCAGCGAATCGCCGATCTGCGCTTCGCACCCCAGTTCGTCCGCTTCCTGCGGCTGCGCTTCCCGGAGCGCGGCTTCATCTCCGAAGTACTGGTCTTCGGCGAGGGCTTTGCTCCGGAGGCGAGGTACACGTCGAAGCTGTTCGACATGGGCGAGCCGGTGAACTTCGGCCGTCTTCATTTCGAGTTCGAGAAGTACCGCACGACGGGCTTCGGCTCCGAGGCCGTCCTGTCTTCGGACGCTCCGGTGCGTGTCGCCGTCGAGACCCGCACCGGCCGTGACGACACGCCACTGATCTTCCACGTCATCACCGAACTGGGTACCGAACGGGTCGTCGACGAGAAGGCCTTCATCCGAGCGCCGGCACCCACCGGCGGCGGCTCGGACGCGGTCGTGTTCCGCGGCGCCGCACCCGGTCAACGGGGTAGCGTGCAGGATGACATCGCGAACTGGAGCTTCTGGACGGTGGCGCAGACGACCACAGGGGAGGAGATCGGCGCACCGGATGGCCGTCAGTTCTTCCAGGTGCGCACGCTCCTTACGAGCGGCGAGATCTTCGCCTTCGGACGGCTGAAGTCGATCGCCGTGGAGTACTCGCCGCTGCTGGCCCACCCCGTGGTGGGTGAGGTGGCGCGAATGGACGACCCGCAGCCTCAGGGCGGGGTCGTCGAGGTGCCTCTCGGCGAACTGGTAACCCTCACCTACGACGTGCGGGCCGAGTTCTCCTCAGCGTCTCAGACCGGCTTTGATGCGATCCGGCTCACCACGCCGGAAGCGGTGGAGTTCCAGCGTCTGGAGATGGGTGACCCCCTGGTCGAGTTGCCACCAGACAGCCTGGTCGTCACTGACAAGGCCCTTGCGGTCTATTTTCCCTCGAACGTGGTCGATCGCGGCAGCAACACGTCCGTTCGGCTCACCTTCGCAACTCGCGTGTTCAACTTCAACACGCTGTTCGGGGGCGAGGTGTTCCAGATCGACGGCGAGAACCTGCCGCAGTCGATCGACAGCGGCGATGCCAGCCCGCTGGTGTCGACGAACGACCTGCGGGTCTTCGTGCCCCTGGACAAGCTGGAGGTCCTCTCCGAGCTCGAACTCGGCGCCGATGTGCTGACCCCCAATGCCGATGGCATCAACGATCGGCTGCAGCTCTCCTTCACGTTGCACGGCGTGGACGGGGCCGAGGTCGACGCCGCCATCTACGATCTCTCGGGTCGGCTGGTCCATAGACTGGCCTCCGGTCGCCGAGGCGAAGGTCGCTACACGGAGGTGTGGAACGCCCAGGTAGAGGGGGCGCACGTACCCCCGGGCACCTACCTGCTGCGCGTCGCCGTCGACACCGATCTCGGCACCTTCGAGAAGATGCGGACCATCGCCGTCGCCTACTGACGGCGGCCGGGAGCGGACAGAGCGCGAAGTGACCGCCCGCCGTTTTGAGCGAGGCGGCACTTGGTGGCGGGAGAGCATCCGACCAATTCGGGCAAGGGAGCGGCGGAGGCGCAGAAACCAACGTGCCGCGACGACTGATGGCATCGAGCAGAGCTAACGCACGCCGAGCCGTCTCCCGTTTCACACTACCATCGATACCCACCGACTTGACACTGCATCAGGTCGCCTACTAGCGTGCCCATCAGAGTCCATGTCAAGCCGACGTGCGAGCATCCGCGCGTTTGGTTGGGCTGCCGGCATCGGAGCGGACATACGCTGACCTCTGGCGAGTGGACTTCAAGGCCCGATTGAGAGCGATGGGGGAATACCCAAACCTCAGGATCGCGCCCGGCGAGTCGTGAGTATGTACGAGGGCCGGGGTCGGCGGCGGATTGAGGCCTGACGGGAGGCGAGGGCCGATGCTCTCGCCTCCTCGCGTCGCCCTGTGCCGGCGCTCCGTCTGTACGTAGGTTTCACTGTCATGGAAACCGACATCCAGATCGACGCCGATTTCGAAGGCGGCAGCGCCGGGGACATCCACACCGGCGAGAACGGTCTGATCGAGATCGAACCGAAGCCCGAAGAGGTCCCGGGCTGGTTCTTCGAGGCTCTGGACGTCCACTTCGGGGGAGCCGGTGTACCCCGCGAGTACGCCTGTCACGTGCGTGTCGTCAACGACGGGGACGAGCCGCGGAGCGTTCGCCTCCGCTTTCACTTCACCAAGACGAATGGTGCCGCCTACATGGCACCTCCCTATTGGATCCTCAGGCACGGGCGCTGGTGGCCGATCCCGGCAGCGGATACGGTGTTCGTCGAGGGATCTCACGTCGACCTGGATCTGCACCTGACGCCGGGCGAGCTGGTCCATGTGGCCAACAAGCCCTACGTACACGGTGACGATGTGCTCGACGAGATGGAGGCCCTCGCCGGGTACGGTCCCTTCGATCTGCGCGAACTGGGGCGAACCGCCGGCGATCGGGCCATCGTCTCGCTGGAGTCCACCGGCTACCGCTACGATGACACGATCCTCTTTGCCGCCACCATGCAGCCTGCCGAACCGGCCGCCCGACCCGTGCTGGCCATCGCCCACTGGCTGACGGACGGCAGCGCCCTGACACAGCGTCTGCTGGAGCGTTTCCGCTTCGCCTTTGTGCCCCTGCCCAACCCGGACGGCACCGCCGATGGCCGCTCCTGCACGAACGGTGTGGGAGAAGTGCCGATGTTCAGTTTCGGGCGGCTGCTCTCAGGTGAGGAGGCGCCGCTGGAGACGCGAGTGCTGTGGGACTACGCCGCCGAGCTGCGGCCCCAGTCCTACATGGAATTCCATACACACTACCAGGATGTACGAGCGCACAAGCTGAATCCGATGGCGGCGGAGTGGTTCGTCACTGACGACCGCCGAGAACTGCTGACGCGCACCGACGAAGCCCTGTTGGGCCTCAACAGCAGCTGGCGGGTAACGCCCATCGAGCGTTCCACGCCGTTGTGTGAGGCCGGCAAGTTCACCAACCTGGCCGATCGTTTCGGCACGCTGTCGTACTGCTATCAGATCTACACGATCACCGAGGAAGCGACCTGTGCCCACGCGGTAAGTGTGGCGCGGACACTGGCCACGGCACTGGCCGGTCCCGAATGGGAAGCCGAGGCGCCGGCACCGAACGTGACGGAGGGATAACGACCCAGTGAAGATTCAGAAGATCGAGGTCATCCAGATCGAGACCCCCCGGTTCTACGGCTACGTCTCAGGGCATACGCTGGTGAAAGTGCACGTCGACGACGGACCCATCGGCTGGGGAGAGGCATCCGACAGCAAGTGTGCCGACGTGTCCGCCCTGGTGACCCTGCTCAACGACAGGCTGAAGGGGCAGGACGCACGCCAGATCACGCACATCAACGAGTTTATGCAGTCGCAGAAGTGGGCCAGCAGTGTGTCGGACCGGCACGTGGCTTCAGCGATTGATCTGGCCCTCTATGACCTCAATGGCAAGGTTCAGGGTGTACCCGCTTACCAGATGCTTGGCGGCCAGGTGCGGGAGCGGCTCTACTGCTGTTACCCGATCTTCGGCTGGCAGGTGCGGGATGATTTCGAGCAGGCGGCGTCCTACCTGCAACGGCTCGTCGACCTGGGACATCATCTGTTCCGCTTCTACGTCTCCGGTGATGTAGACCTCGACAACCGCTATCTCACCGAGATGAAGTCGCGGCATGGTGACCAGATCAGGCTGAAGTCGATCGACTTCTCCGGGCGCTTCAAGGACTGGCAGGAGGTGTTGCGCTACGGCAATACGCTGCGCCACCACGAGCCCTACCACTTCGAGCAGCCCAGCCGCGACATGCGCGTCAGCGCCGAGTTCACCAAGCGAGTCGATCTGCCGGTGACGTGGCACATCAACACGCTGCAGCAGGCGTACGAGGCGGCCGACACCGGCGCCTGCACGGCCTACAACGTGGCCTGTGTCTCCGGCGGACCGACGAACATCAAGCGCATCCTGGCCATGGGTGAGGCAGCCGGCATGAAATGCCTCATCGGGACAGACCAGGAGTCGACCCTGGGTGTGAGTGCCCAGGTGGCCGTTGGCATCAGCTCACCCCAGGTGACGCTGCCGTGTGATCCCATGGGGCCGGTGCTGTACACGACGTCGCCGGCGAAGGAGCGGGTTCGTGCTGAGGGCAGCTACCTGTATCCTTTCGACGGGCCGGGACTGGGCGTGGAGCTGGATGAGGCGAAGCTGCAGGAACTGACCACGGCCAGGGCCTGAAGCGTGCATATTACCGACGACCACATCGCTCACTTCGAGCGCAACGGCTTCTTCCTGGTGCCGAATCCTCTGGACCTCGGGGATCAACGTTTCGTCGACTCCCGGCAAAGGGATGTCGAGCCGGAGTGGAAGCAGACGACGTTTCCCGACGGCTTCAACCGGGGCGCCTGTCAGTTTCTGATGGTGGGGGAGCCCCTGTTCAGTATGGTGGAGCAGCCCGGGATCCTCGCCGCGGCTCGCCGACTCCTCGGACATGAGGATATCCACGTGGGAGCTGTCGGCCTCGGGGACGCGTCGAAGGCGGTATCGGCCGACGGTCGTCCCCAACGTCAGGTGCACTGGCACGCCGATGGCGGTCCCGACGTGCAGCAGGTGTCACTGCGTACGGCTCTTGATCGTCACGATACGAGCAACGCGCCACTGCGTGTTCTGCCCGGTACCCAGCACCGGTCGCGGGATGAGATGATCACCGAGCTGATGCAGATCGAGTTGGCGTCGGGAACACACGACATTGCGCCTGAGTACTGCTTCGCCCGACATCCGCACGAGGTCGAGGTCGTTCTCGACCCGCGGTGGACGCTGGTGTGGACGCCCTCGTGCTGGCATGCCACGGGGGTGAAGACGGCGGCTGGACCGCGGCGCGCCATGGCCTGGAATTACTACCCGCCGGGTGGCCGCACGCGGGACGTGGAGGCACTCAAACATCTGATCCCTGACTGGGAAGACTGGCCGGAGGCACGCCGGCGACTCTGGGGGCTGTTATGAAGATCACGGCACTGAAGACCTTCGTGCACACCAGTGGCAACTGTTTCGTCAAAGTCGAGACCGACGACGGACTGTATGGCATGGGGGAGGCCGGACTCAAGAGAAGGGGTCACGCCATCGCCGAGGTCGTGAAGGGGTTCGAGCCGGAGCTTATCGGCGCCGACCCGTCGCGCATCGAGCATCTGTGGCAGGTGATGTTCCGGGGCGGCTTCTTCCCCGGCGGGGTGGTGCAGTCATCGGCGGTGAGTGCGGTGGACATCGCCCTCTGGGATCTGAAGGGCAAAGCTCTCGGCGTGCCGGTGTACGACCTTCTCGGCGGACTCACGCGGGAGCGGGTGGTCTGTTATCCCCACATCGGCGAGCGCGACGTGATCGAACGGCTCGTGGCCAACTGTCAGCAGCGGCAGGCCGAGGGCTGGCGCTTTGCCCGCTGGGGAATGAGTGACCCCGCCGGCGATGGCGAGGTCTTCGAGCCGGGCCGGGCCGTGCAGCACGGGATCAACCAGGTGAAGGCCGTGCGTGACGCCTGCGGCGATGACTTCGAGATCTGCGTCGATCTGCACACGAGGCTCGATCCGTCGCCGGCGATCCATTTCTGCAAGTCAGTGGAAGCCTGTCGGCCCTTCTTCATCGAGGATCCCATCCGCAGCGAGAATCGCCAGAGTCTGCGCCTGATCCGACAGCAGACATCGGTACCCATCGCCGTGGGCGAGCAGTGGGACAGCAAGTGGGCCTTTCAGCAGGTGATTGAAGAAGACCTGATGGACTACTGCCGGGTCGACCTGTGCATTGCCGGGGGGCTGACGGAGGCGAAGAAGATCGCCGGATGGTGCGAGACACACTACATCCACCTGGCGCCGCACAATCCCCTCGGACCCGTGTCGACGGCGGCCTGCCTGCACCTGTGCCTGTCGTCGCCGCTGGTGGGTGTCCAGGAGCTGCCCCGGGTCCCGGGGACATCACTCACCGACATCTTCCCGAAGCAGGTGCCCTTCGAGAGCGGGCATCTGCTGGTTCCTGACGGACCGGGGCTCGGAATCGAATTCGACGAGGCAGCCTTCGAGGGTTTGGAGCCGCACGCGGCGAAGAGGGCCGCAGGCTTTGCCAGGGACGACGGAGCCTATACCAACTGGTAGGCACTGCCTTGGTAGGCACCGCGTTGAACGTGCCCGCTACGCCGACTGCGTGTTGTGCCTGGCCTCCTCCACGCTCTGCCGACGTCCCGAATGGTCGCCACCGAGCCAGCGGTAGGCCCGGGGATAGAGCGTCAGAGAGCGATCCCTCAACGGCAGATCGACGGGTACGTTCCCCCACAGGGCGGAGTGTTTGGCGGCGATGGCGACTTCCAGCGACTGCCTCAGGTCGTGGCCCGAGATGGCCAGCTGGCCGCCGTTTTCCAGGACATCGAGAAAGGACAGGATCGACGTGCCCAGGTAGCCGAACTGTGGGTACGCCAGGGGTGTGTAGGGGCGCTCGAGTCTTGTCCGGCTGCCATCCGCTGCCAAGCCGCGGTAGACCTCGGGGGGACCCCAGTCCCAGCGTACGAGACAGTCTTCCGTCCACACGTCGACACCCCTGGAGGGTGTGGGCTCGCCGAATACGGGACAGGTCAGACCGCTGGACAGGCGGAACTCCGCGTTGATGATCAGCCCTTCGTCGGTTTCACCATGCAGCGCCTCGTCGGGGTGACCCCAGGCCGTGATGCCGGAGACCTCGGCCCCGCTGAACAGGCGCAATACGGCGATGTGCTGGCAGCCGCCGCCGGAGATTTCCCCACCCCAACCGTGTACGCTGGCGCCGCGAAGGGTGCCGAACTCGCCGGCGTGAATCCAGCGGGCCGCTTCCTGTACTTCGCCCATGGCGCGCTGCAGGTTGCCGCCGGCGAAGACGGCGCCGCGCTGCTCACAGGTGTCCACCATGGCGTCGACGTCGGCCAGGCAGGCGCCGATGGGTTTGTCCGTGGACACGGCCCGGACCCCGGACTCGGCGCAGGCGATGACGGCGTCCTTGATGTGCTTGCCGGGCAGAACGACAGCGGCGATGTCGGGCACGACCTCCCGGAGCATGGCCTCGGCATCCGGGAAGAGGGCGCTGACGCCAAAGCGCTCGCCCACAGCCCGCCGCCGATCGGCGTCGTATTCGGCGATGGCCACGACTTCGGTGTTGGGCAGGGCCTGGTAGACCTCGACGTAGTGCTGGCCCATGCGGCCGCAGCCGACGATGGCAACGCGATAGGTTTCCCGGGTCATCAGCTATCCTCCGCAAGCAACTGGGCGGCGTAGGCCTCGGTGTGGGCCACGGCCAGCTCGACATCGGTGAGGACCAGATCGCAGGCCAGCTGGGGATGGCGCTGGCGCAGGACGATCTCGACGTGATGGGTGCCGGCTGTGAGACCTGCCGGCGACAGGCCGAAGCGGAGCCAGACGTCACCGCTGACTTTCGAGACACCGGTGCTGTCTCCCGTCAGGTTCAAGGTGGCCGTGGCTGTGCCCAGTTCCTCACCATCCCAGCGCACGATGATCTCGTCGCCTTCCACCCATTCGTGCAGATGCAGGCGCAGCTCGACACGCAACGGTACGTGGGCGGCCGTGTCTTCGGCGACGGTGAGCGCCACCACGGGGCCGCTGTCGGTCAGCGTGTGGCGCAGCGGCACCGGCACCTGACCGAGCAGGCGGTCCGGGCGATAGGCGCCGCGCCACGGCCCTTCATACACGAGAAATCGATGAGTGGCAGCGTAGACGCGGTCGGTGGCGCGCAGAGTCTCAGCCCTGCCGATGCTGCTGAGCAACTCGCGGCGCGAATCGGCGTCTGCATGCCAGTTGAAGGCGTAGATCCCATCGGCGCCGGCTGCCAGGTGACGGCTGGCGATGGCCCGTGTCCGCAGCTGATCCTTGTGGCTCGGTTCTTCGGGACCCACCCACGGGCCGGGAAGGCCGCCGTCGAAACCGCCGTACACTGCGATGCCACGGGGCTGACACAACTCTGAGAAGGCAGCGATATCGAGAGCGGGATCTGTGGCCGCGGCGCCGGCGGGGATGACGATGTCACACAGGCCCTCTTCGACCCACGCCGGCAGGTCGTAGCCGATGCGGGCGCACGATTCCAGTGTGCCGGCAACACGCACCGCAAGATGAAAAGGGCGACCACGGCGGGCGGCGATGTCGTTGGTCAGATGCCGGGCCGCCCGCTGCAGATCGGTCAAGGTGTAGCGCAGACGGTAGGCCTCGTCCTCGGGCAGGTGGAAGGGGTGGCGCTGCCAGTCGATCTCGATGCCGTCCCAGTCGTAGCGCTCGCAGACGTCGCGCAGGTGGTCGAGGCGGTGCTGGCGAATCTCGGGGACGGACAGATCCCAGGAGAGGGCGAACCACTCACTGGTGCGGTCGCTGAGGAGCCACTCCGGGTGCTGCCGACGCAACTCGGTCAACTCGGTGTGATGCAGATCCGCCAGATCCGCGGGCTGGGCCCCGTTAAAATGATTGTCGTTGATGCGCAACGAGGCGTAGACCGCCAGTCCCAGTTCGTGGCCGCGTTCGATGAGCGCCGGATGGGGGTCCTCACCGCGTTCCACCATGCGTCGGATGTTCTCGGTGTGATGGTAGGCGGCGGCGCTCTCGTAGCGGCGGCCGTGGCTGTCCCCGAGCTGCTCCAGCGAAGTAGTTGGCCAACGGGCGGCGTGCTCGCCCACACACCAGAAGAGGGCGCCCACCTGGGTGTCGATGAGTGGCGCGTAGGTGAAGGCGAGAAAGTCGTCGAGGCTCTGTGGGGCGGCCGAGTACCCGTGGGGGGCGCCGTCCCAGTTGTAGATGATGCCGTAACCGTCGGGGGCGGTCATGTGTTGTCGCAACTCCACTGTCCCAGATCCGGGTCGACGTAGCCGCGATGATAGGCCTTGCCCATCAGATACTTGATCTCGAGCTCCACGTCTCGCAAAGAGATCTCGGGAATCACGTCATCGGCGCGCTCCAGTAGCCGTACGGTGACGCGATTGGCGCCTTGGCGGGGCCACAGGGCGGCCGGCGGCCGGAAGACGAACCAGTACGCGGATCCGGCCCGGAACCGCGGGGCCTGCATCCGGTAGGTCTCGTCGATGCGCCGCAGACAGTCGGCGGGAAGGGGCAGGCCGTTCAGCTGGAAATCGAGGCGGTCGCTCTCGGTGATGTTCGTCAGCCGCAGACGGAGGATAACGTCGTGGACTCGGCCCCGCTCCTGCCAGCGGGGCAGGTCGTCGGCGATGGGCAGCTCGACGTCGACGGGACGGCCCGGCGGCAGGGCCGCCGGCAACTGCCGCTCGACGCCCGGTTCACCCTGAGGCTCCGGAAACCGACCGGTAGCTGTGGGTATGTAGTAGTGCTTGTCGCGGGGGGCCATGACCTCGGGGTGGGGGATCTCGCGCAGCTGCTGGTAGAAGTCGGCGCCGTAGGGCCAGTGACCGAACCAGTGCCCCAGATAGATGCCGTCCACGCCCTGAGCCCAGTAGTTGCTGGCGCAGGCGCGGGTGATCTCGATCGATGCCTGTCCCAGGCGATCGGAGTCGACGAGGCTCTGCAAGGTGGCCATCACATGTACGTCGGACTCGTGCCCGGCAGCGACGAGACCCCGGTAGTCGGCGGTACAATCCACCAGCTCGGGGCCCGAATAGGTCTGGCCGATGACGGTGTCGACGAGGCCGTCCTTCATCCAGGAGGCCACGTCCAGGCCCAGATCGAAGCAAGCGTCGAGGTCGCAGGGGATCCGGACGGAGAGGCCGCGGTCGGCGCCGCTGGTCTTCAACGTATCATGGACCCGCTGGATCCATGCCGTCATCAGTTCCCGACCTGCCTCGGCCCGGGACGGGTGAAAGTAGTGGGGGAAGTAGTTGAGCTGCAGTTCGAAACCGTCAACCGGATAACGACGCAAGGCCTCCTCGACGATGGCGAAGCGTTCCTCACGCACCTCTTCGTGAGCGAAATCCAGACAGGTGGCAGCGACGGACTCGGGGTCGACATCCCCGGCAGCACCGATCTCCAGGTGGGCGTTGTCGAAGCGGAAATTCGAGCAACGTACGTCCGTCTCCCGTGGTCCGCGGCCCTGCTGTAGGAGCAATACCGGTACGATCTTCAGGCCCCCGGCATGAGCCCGATCGCAGAGCAAGCGCAGAGGATCGATGCCGGATTCGATCAGCTGCCGGGCGTTGTGGTGGGCCCGCCGGAAGACGAGATGTGGCCAGCGATCGATGTTATGCCCCCACAGCTCACCCACATCGCTGTCGTGCAGCAGTGTACGTCCGTCTCCCAGACACAGGGCGAGGGTATCCACCGGGGTTCCCACCAACTCGTCGACGGCCATCTCGAATTCCTCCGCCGCCATGGGCGTCTCGTACATATAGATGAGCGGATGGCGGCCGTCGTGGTAGAAGGTCAGCTTTGACATGGGTCTGCCTCCGTTCAGGTGAGAGCCTCGCCGAGCAGGCTCTGGAAGGATCTGCGGGTGGTCATCCTGCGGACCGTCCCGGGCAGCAGCTTGCGCTGCGGGGAACGAAGGCCGCTGATCGAACCGGTGAGGGCTGGCGCCAGCTGGCTCAGTCCGCGAGCGCCACCGACGCCGAGCAGGAGCGGGATGTAGCAGCGCCGCACCCAGGTGGCCGGCGCGGTCAGGTCGGCGCCACCCAGATCGGTGACGAGCCGACCGGCTTTGCCCCTCGAGGTCAGCTGTGCCCACGCTGCCCAGGCCAGCAGGGACATGCCACGGTCGGCCACGGCCGTCACCGTCGCCGGACGGATGCCCATCTCGACCTGGGCCAGGCGCACCGTCGTCAGGATGTCATCGGCGCGTAACGCATCCGCAGTGGGCGTGTACGTGGAGGCGAGATAGCTGTCAGCGCGCTCCGTGAAGGCCTGTGACTCGGCCGAGCCGGACTGGCCGAACAGCAGCGGCACAAGTACACCCCAACCCTCGGCCATGGCGGCGCGCAACACAGAAGGCGGGCGACTGCAGAAACGCCGCCAGGCGTCAGCGTCACGGACATGGCGCAACACGAGCAGCGTGCCGTGCCCCCGCTTGGGGGGGAGGAAGCGGCATTCCACGGCGCTGCTGTGGGAGAAACGACCATACTTGATGGTGTGCAGACCCTCTCCGCGCTGCCGGTAGGTCCGTCGCGAGGGTTGGGAGCGGATGAGGATGTCGGCCACGTCGGGAACATCGAAGGGCAACACATCGGCGATGTCGGCCGCCGAGCCGGCCCGGCTGTGCAGGGAGCGCCAGGTACCAATCAACTGTTTCTGCGTCGAGATGGCACCCTTGTAGGGAGGTACACCGGCAGGAAGAACGAGCAGGTCTGCCGTCGAAGGCACCGGTGCCGATGATTCCGGTATTCGCTTCCTACCCACGCTTCTTCCATCGCTGAGCAGCCAGCGCACCATCCAGGCGTAGACCGCCTCGCGCGAGGCTCGATTGTAGTTGTGAATCTCGTCCTGATAGAAGATGTCGATCTTCTGCCTGGCGCCATACAGCTCGTACAGCCGCTGCATGGCGGGGAACTCGCGCTCGCGGGCGTGGTGGGTCCAGTCACCGGTGCAGCCTGTCAACAGCAGAGGGCGTGGGGCGATCAGCCCGGAGTACTCCAGATTTCCGTACTGCAGATGCAGCTGCGGCGCGTTCTCGCACACACAGCCGCCCTGGAAATGGCCGGAGAGCATGACCGCCGGCGCCGCGACCTTTACCCGTTCATCCACCGCGGCGAGGAAATAAGTCTGGGTGCCACCACCCGACTCGCCGGTGCAACCCACCCGCCGGGCGTCGATGTCCTGGCGCGACAGCAGGTAGTCGAGGCCCTTGATCGAGTTGTTCAGCTGCAGTCCGAACATGCTCAACCCGAGCACGTTGGCGATGCCTTTCTCCGGCCCGCTCAGCAGGGAGCGGTGTTCGAGCTGCATCGTATCGTCGTCGTAGCCGATCATGGAGTAGGCGAATGCGGCACATCCCAGCAGGGCGCTGTTCATGGCCCGATGCGGGACGGAGTACATGTCCAGAGGTCTCGTCCGGGCATACATGGCATGCCCGTGTGGATGCAGGATCAGAGGCACCGCTCCTCGACTCGACGGCAGGTAGAGATTGCCGACGACGTAGAGGCCGGGTAATGTCTCGATGCAGAGGTTTTCTACTGTGATGCCTTCGTGTCGGAAGCGGCGCACGACACGACCTCTGGCCTTGAAGGCCGCCGTCTGTGCGTTCAGGCCGGCGCACAGCAGCAGATGACGACGGATGTCCTTGCGTCTCCTCCGCCACTGTGCCAGGTCTCCCCATTCCGGCAGGGGCATGGCGTTCTGGTGGTTGCAGTACTGGAAGACGCGGGCGTCGGAGCTCAGCATCTGGTCAGTGACGTTCATGGGGCACAACCCTAGTCCACGAGACCGGCCACCGCCAGCCACAGACAAGCCGGTTTCCAGTGAGCCTATGTTTGGCCTATGCTCTGCCCTCATGGCAGAGCCTATCGATGTCGGCGCGGTGCGCGCCCAGTTTCCCGCACTGGCCAACTACGTGTGGTTTCAGAACGGCGGCGTGTCGATCACGCCTGAGCCGGTGGCGCGCGAGCACATCCAGCTGATGGAGGAACTGCTGGCTCGCGGACCACTGCACGTCATCTATCCGGAGGAGGAGTACCCCCGACGGCGCCAGTCGTTGGAGAGACTGGCCGGGTTCCTGTCTGTAGAGGCCGACGAGCTGGCGCTCATGCGGGGAGTCTCCGAGGGGTTCCAGACGGTGCTGCGGGGGATGACCTGGCAGCCGGGGGATCGTGTCGTGATTTCCGGTGACGAGGAGGCGGCCGTGCTGTTGCCATGCCTGCATCTGCGTGAGCGATTCGGTGTCGAGGTGGTAAAGCTGCCGCTGCTTGACGACGAGGCAGCCGTACTCGAGGCGGCCGGCGCGGCGTTGACGTCGAACACAAAGCTGCTCGCGCTGAGCCATGTGACGACGGATCTCGGTTTCCGTCTGCCCGTTTCCCCGCTGTGCGCCCTGGCCAGGGAGCGTGGCATCCCAAGTTTCCTCGACCTGGCCCACTCCTGCGGGGTCCTCCCCATGAAGCTGCGGGAGTTGGGGTGCGATTACGCCGGTCTGCTGTCCTACAAGTGGATGATGGCTCCCTACGCCGCCGGAGCCCTGTGGATACGCCGGGAGAAGCTGCACGACCTCGAGGTGACGTACGCCGGCGGTCGTGCCGAGAAGTGGCTCGATTTCATTGCGGACACGTTCGAGCTGCCGGACACAGCCCAGCGGTTTCAGTATGGCCCGTGGTCGTGGCCGCTGGTCCACGCCTGGGCGGCGTCGGTGGACTGGCTCGATGGCATCGGCAGTGCGGCCATCTGGAGCCGGGTGTGTGAGCTGGCGGAGCGGTTGAAGAGCGGTCTGTGCGACATTGACGGGGTAGAGCTCTATACACCTCGCTCTGTGGCTGCCTCGGCCGCCCTGGTCAGCTTCGGCATACGGGGCTGGAGCGGCCCGGACCTGACAGTGGTGCTTCGGGAAAGATGGAACATCGTCATCAAGCCACTGCCGCATTCCCGGGAGGGTTTGCGCACCAGCCTGCCGTTCTACCTGCTGGAGAGTGAAATCGACCTGCTGACGCAAGCAGTGCGGCAACTCGCGGCAGAGAACTAGTGTCGTGTCTCAGAAATCCGTCAACATTCTGACGCCGAGCCATCCGTGCTCACTGCGTTGCGCTCACTCTGTGGGTCCACTGACCCACATCGATCGCGCGCCTTGTACCGACCCACCTTCGGCGGGTGCCCCGGGTGTCTCGACGCCCGAATTTGTCGACCTATCTCTGAGACACGACACTAGCGCGTCGGCAGGTTCTCGACGAGTTCGGCCACCGCCCCCAGATCGTAGCGGGCGATCAGACCCCGCAGGTGGAGGGCGAGCCGTTTCTCGCTGTCACCCAATCCGTCCAGACGTTCCACCTGCAGGGTGACGTCGGTGACGCTGTGGCTGCGTGCGGCTCGGACGAGTGACGTGGCCAACTCTCCGGGCAGGGCGACGTCGGTGACCTCGGGCGAAACCGAAGGCGTAACCGGCAAGGACTCGTATTCGACGCCGAGCACCTCGGCCAGACATCCGTGGAGGGCGTCCATCTGCAGGGGCTTGTCGACGAAGCCCTGAAACCCCTCGTCACGGTACCGCTGACGCTCGTGCTCGAAGACCGACGCCGTAACGCAGACAAAGGGCACGTCGTCGAAGCCGCGGGTGCGGATCAGGGCCCGACGGGACTCCATGCCGTCCATACCCGGCAGACGCATGTCCATGAAGACGACGTCGGGGAGGGGAATGCCGGCGTCTCTTTCGATGGCCTGTTCACCGCTGTCGTAGGTTTCGACCTGCGCCCCGACCTGGGTCAGCATGTTTTCGAGAACATCGCGATTGCTGGCCACGTCATCGACGACGATGGCCCGGACCGAGAAGCCAGCTGCCAGTCGTCGGGCACCCACCTCGGCTGCCAGCTGCTGTGGGGCCAGTGCCAGCTCTGGCAGCTGCAGCACAACTCGGAAGGCGGATCCCCGGCCCGGTGTCGAGTCGAGTTCCAGCGTGCCGTCCATGAGACCGACGTGCCTCTGGACGATGGCCAGCCCCAGGCCCGTGCCGCCGAGATCGGCGCTTCCCTGCTCCTGGTGGAAGGGCTCGAAGATCGCCTCCCGATGATCCTCCGGAATGCCGGGTCCTGTGTCGGTCACCGTGAACTCATAGGCGCCGTCCTCGAGGAGCCGGACGAGAAGCTCGATGTCACCCGTGGGGGTGAACTTGACGGCGTTGCCGAGCAGGTTGATCAGGACCTGACGGAGTTTGTTCTCGTCCGCCTCGACCACAGCGGGCGGCGTCTCGTCCACCAGACGCCAGCGGAGGCCCTTGTCGCGGCAACGGACCTCGAACATGTCGGCCATGTCCCGCACCATGGCACCCACGTCCACCGGTCCCCGGGCCACTTCCTCCCGGCCGGCTTCGATCTTCGACAGGTCCAGAACGTCGTTGATCAGGCCGAGAAGATGATGGCCACTGCTGTCGATCGTTTCCACGGCACGCTGGGCCCCCTCCTGCAGTTCGCCTGAACTGCGCAGGATCTGGGCATAGCCGAGGATGGCGTTCATCGGTGTGCGGATCTCGTGGGACATGTTGGCCAGGAATACGCTCTTGGCCCGGCTCGCCGCCTCGGCCGCTTCACGGGCTTGTGCCAGCTCCGCGTTCTGCCCGGCGAGCGTCGTGTTCGCCAGTCGCAGCCGCCTGTCGCGGCCGATGACACGCACCGACTGTACCGTGATGAGACCCGCCAGCAACAGCATCAGCGTCAGGAACCACGGCTCTCGCCAGATCGGAGCGGCCACGGTGAGGTGGGCGATGGCCGGTGTGGGGTCGACGTTGAAGTCCAGGTCACGGGCCCTGACCTCGAACCGATGGGTGCCACTATCGAGGGAGAGCAGGACCTGCTCCATCTTCGACGAGAAACTCGACCAGGTGCCCCCGTCGAGTCGCCAGGAGTACTGCATCTGGCCCTGGCTGGAGTCGCGCCAGCGGTCGACGCCAGCCCAGTTGACGACGGTGTTTCCCGAAGTCCCCACCTCGGCCAATGACAGGGTGATCTCCGTCTGTGGCGGGTCGCGATCGGGTCGGTAGGCGGTCGTCTGCGACAGAGTATGGTGCTCGTTGACCCACACGGTTCCATCCAGCCCCTCGCGCAGTCCACCGGCCCAGCCGACGGCGCGATCGAGGGCGGGGTAGACGATCCACCCATGACCGTCAAAGCGGGCCACACCCTCGGTTGTGGCCGCCCATACCGTGCCATCTCCGGTGGGCAACACGTCCTGAACCGTGTTCGTCGGCAGGCCATCTTTGACGGTGTAGTTGTGCCACACGTGGTCGACAAGATGGAACACGCCATAGGTCCGCGTCGCCACCCAGAGATCACCGGCCGGGGTGCCGACGGTTCCATGGATCCAGTTGTTCAGGCCGCGGGGCTCGGGAAACACCCGCCACGTGCTGCCGTCGTAGGCGCGCAGTCGGTCCGCCCCGGTCCAGAGACGACCGTCGGCCGTCGAACCCATCGAATAGGAGTGTGTGTTGGCCCAGGGAACGTGTACGGTCCAGTTGTCCGGCCCCTGGCGGGACGGATCGATCTGCAGCAGACCGCCGCCGTGACCCCGGTCGCCGTCCCAGATGTTGTCAGAGGAGTACCACAGGTGGCCGTCGGCAGTCTCTGTCACGGCATTCGGCGCCAGGCGGAAGGCGAGACCGGGATGGATCTGTCGGTGCCAGACCGTGCCGTCGAAGCGTGCCGTCGCCGCCTCGCCGTCGTGACCACCGGAGGCCCAGATGCGGCCGTCAGACGTCGTGGCTACGCAGTTGGGTTCATCCGGGAGGCCGTCGTCGGTGTCATACCGGATCCACGCACCCGTGGCGGCCATCCGTCGTACGATGGCGATGCCGCTGGTCTCTTCTCCCGTAGGAAGCTCGACAAACCAGCGGTCACCCTCTGCCGTCTCACACTGGAAGTGCAGATCGCGGTGCGTCTGCGTCCGGCTGGCGCCCAGGTCGAGGCGGACGGCGTGTTCGCCCAGTCCCGCGATCCAGAGTGCCCCGTCGTCCGCTTCGAGCAGTCGTATACGATGGAAGGGGATCGGCGCTTCCCGGCTGCTCCAGGTCTGCCAGGATCCGTCCCGCAGCCCGTAGAGCATGAAGCCTCCGAACCAGAGAGTGCCGTCCCGCGTCTGCACCAGCGAGGTCTGCACCTCCACCCACTGGCCGACATCGGGCTGGTGCTGAGTCCAGCGGTCGCCATCGAAGCGATTGAGACTGCCCTGGCGAGCGTTCGACACGGCCCACACGGCGCCGTCACGAGCCTGCATCAGTCGTGGCCATTCGCCAAGCCTGCAGGCCGCCGTCGCCATCGTGGGTGTACCACGTCAGGTCTGCAGCGGCGCCAGAACTCTGCAGCAACTGCCCCGAGCGTAGACCGAACCACAGGGCACCGTCCTCCTGCTCCAGGACTTCCCAGACGTGCAGCGGCTCATACCCGCCGGGAACGGGACGTCGGATCATCTCGAAGTGCAGCTCTTCCGGGAGACCGGCACGGAGCGCGGTGACACGCACCGAAGTCCCGGCGGGACCATCGACGACGTCAGTACTACCTTCGCCATCGATGTCGATGATCACGTCGCCCACCTGCAGGCCTGCCCGGTCCCCTGGACCGTCCGGCGACAGGCGCCATACTGTCCATGAAGAGCCGCCATGGCCCGGTATGTGATCGCCACGGACGACAGCAGTGCCGATCCCTTCGCCCCACAGAAGATCGACTCCCGGTACGATCACCAAGGCGAGTTCGGGGGCAAGGATCGACAGAGCCGCGGCGACATCGTCGGAGGTGTACAACGTCATCACCCCATCGCGCAGGCGGAGGGCGCCCCAGTCGGTGGCCACCCAGACCGTGCCATCAGGGCCCGCGTGCAGCCCGTTTACCGGCCACGGCAGGACGCTGCCGCCTGGGTGTACCGGCACCCATGAGCCGTCCCGGTAGCGACTGATCCCGCGGCGGGAGCCGGCGTACACCACTCCGTCAGCTGTTCCCAACACATGGAGAACCGGCGCCCCGAGAACCCCGTCCTCAGGTGTGAATTCGGTCCAGGTATCACCGTCGTAGCGCAGGACACCGGCATCGACACCGAACCACATGGCGCCGTCGGCTGACTGTGTCAGCGCCGACAGGCCTCTGCCCTTCAGTTCATCGTAGGAGCGCCAACGCCACTGTTCAGTCAGTGGGTTCGGGGTCTGCGGCGCGTATGGGCGGGAGGCATGGACAGCGGCCGGAGTGGCCAGGTGGAGGATGGCCGAGATCGCCAGGCAGAGGAAGAGGAGCCGGTTCATCAGTCCATAGTATAGAATCTCAGCTCCCGAGTCGCAGTTCCCAGGCCACGACGAGCAGCAGGTTCTGGTCCGCCGTCAACTGCACGCGGTTGACGTCTTCGTATACGGGGACCTGCCAGTAGCCGCTGAGCCAGATCCCGTCGGTCAGCTTCACCCGCACTCCGGGCGAAAGAAAGAGGGCCGATCCTCCCGTGGCGTCGACGAGTTCGGTCGTCCTCCCGGCCTCGTCGCCACCGCGCCAGCGGCCGACGATCTGGGTCAGCCATTCGACCCGTGCGTGCAGCGGGACGTGCAGGCCCGCATGTGTCAGCCACTGCGCACCGATGCGGTAGTCGCCCTTGCCGGCGGCGTTCCAGCGGCATGAGCTGCTGGCAAACCAGCGCACTTCACGTCGTGCCCCCGTGGCGCTGCCGCCATAGCCGGCGTCGATGACAACCCCCGGCGCGCCGGTGCCGGGCTGCAGCGCCGGTTCGGCCAGAACACCCTCCGCGCTGCGGATGTCGGTCGCACCGTTCGGCAGCCGCAGGCCCACGCCAAGACGTAGTTCTGACCCGTCCAGAGGGCGGAAATCAGCGCGAATCACGATGTCGGCCAGCTGAGTGAAGTCCCAACGGTTGATGCCCACATGTGTCGGCGGGCTCTCTTCTTCCTCGTCGTGGGCATGCCCGGCGACGGCCACGTGACTGTGGCGTCGATGCACGAAGGGCAGCGTCACTCCCAGATCCCAGCGCCGGCCGGCAGACCAGGTGGCACGCAGGCTCCAGTTGCGGTTCACCGTTTCGATCTCGTCGTGATCCGGACGACGAATCTGCTGGAACGCAACGTCACGGGACCCCTGGCGTGGCTGGTCCTGGTCGATGGCTTCGTACGACAGCTGCAGGCGGAGTCCGCCGGGTGTTTCGCCGAAGTCCTGCGCCAGACTGTTGAGGTCCAGTGGGCAGCTGGCGGTACCGCACGAGGCGTCCGCCGCCTGCAACGTCAGGCAGGCGGACAGGAGCACCGCGGCGATGGTGTTGGCCGCCGTCATTGAGCGTGCTCCTCGATGAAGCCGGGATCGGTGAGAGCCCGGAGGAAGGCGATCACGGCTGCCTGCTCGTCGACCGACAGGTTGCGTTTCACCGGCACGGCCAGCAGCAGGGGATCCAACCGGTCGTTGCGGTGGAAGCCGTTGTTGTAGTGGGCGAGTACCTCCTCGAGCGTGGAGAAACGTCCGTCGTGCATGTACGGTGCGGTGAGCTCGATGTTGCGCAGGGTGGGCGTGCGAAAATGGCCGGCCTCCCCGTCGATGTCGGTAATGTCGCCGCGACCCGGATCCTGGGGGAGGGCGTCGAGACCGTTGTTGTGGAAGCGGTTGTCGGTGAGCAGGATCGTGCCGTGACAGTGGAAGCAGTCGCCGCGCTCCGTGCCGTACACCGTCCACCCGAGCAACTCCTGATCGGTGAACTGCACATCTCCACGCAGGAACAGGTCGAAGCGTGACTCACCCGAGATGAGAGTGCGCTCGTACTGGGCGATAGCCTGCGCCACCCGGGTTCGCGTGATGGGCTCTCCAGGGAAGGCTGCTTCGAACAGGTCCGGGTATTCGGCATGCCGGCTCAGCTTGTGCTCGACGTGATCCCAGGTTTCGCCCATCTCCACCGGATTGGCAACCGGCTGCAGGACCTGGGCCTCCAGTGACTCGGCGCGGCCATCCCAGAACAAGCTGGGCGCCCAGGCCAGGTTCGCCAGACTCATGGACTGACGGGAGGTCCGGCCGGCGACGCCCTGGCTGAAGCGCTCCGGGTCCGAGAAGGCGAACTCAAGCCGGTGGCAGCTGGCGCAGGCGACGGTGCTGTCCACCGAGAGCAGAGGATTGAAGAACAGCCGCTTGCCGAGGGCCACACCTTCCACCGTCAACGGGTTGTCGGCGGGGACGGGGACTTCGGCAAAACGGGCCGGCAACGCCACTACGACCGAGGTTGTTCCCGGTGCGGCATCGGGGCCGGTACTCACCGGATCATCGCCGCCACAGCCGACGAGAAGGAGCACCGCCGGCAGCAGGGCCGGCAGCCCCCGACTACTCGTCGTGGTCATCTTCGTCGTGGTCATGGTCGTGCCGTCCGGAGCCACTCACGGTGAAAACAGTGGCGCCGTTGGCCTGGTGTGTCAGCTGAGCGTCGGCGTTGCCCATGATCATGCCCTGTCCCGCCAGGTCATAGACGACGGGGTCTTCGAACCACTCGTTGACATCCATGACGATGTGAATCTCGCTGTCCTCACCGTCCACATGGAGCGACAGGGGCAGCTCGACGACGAAAGAGAAGTCGCTACCGCCGGATGGTCCGAGATGGGACAGAAAGGCTTGCGACTCGCCACCATCGTCGAACAACCCCTCGAGCCGCATGTAGTGATACCCACCGCCCATCGGGGCCGGCCACTCCATGTTGTTGAAGTCAGAGGTGTTTGGCAGAGCCCCGGTGACATTACGCGCCGGGTCGATCCCGAAGACAAAGCGACAGGCGCTGTACTGTGCCGCGGGAACGCCGATGGCGGTGAAGCTGGTGGTGGCGGCGGAGGCGGCATTGCGGTAATGCTCGTCGCGCAGGTGGTAGGTGGCGCCGTCGTCCCGGATCAGATCGATGTCCGTGACGATGTACTCGAGCCGTGACACCGTGTAGGTATTGCCGGCGGCGTTGGTGTAGATCGCCATGGCGTCGATGTCGAGGGTTTCGTCGGCGATCTGGTGGTCGAAATGTACGGTGAGGGTGCCGGCATCGTCCTCGTCGTCGCCACAGGCGAGGAGGTAGAGGCTGGTGACGAGGCTGAGGGCAGCCAAACGGAACGGGTGACGCATAGGGTCTCCTGAACAGGAATACGATGAGAGTCTGCCACACAGAACGACGTACCGGGATTGGTATCGCTGTTGTGGCAGATGGTCTGCAGCGTGCAATTCGGGCGCGAATGGGCGCGGTCACGCTACGAGCCGGGGGACCTCATCGGCAGGAGACAGCAGGATGGAACGGGCTACGGGTCCACGGAGCCAGCCGGCGAGAGACAGTCTCTCCGGTGGCGACTGCAGGACCACGGGAAAGACCGTGTGCGTCGGCAGGCTGAGAATGCCGGTGCCATGGTCGTCTGGCAGGGCACAACCGACCGCCATCAAACCGGGCGAGTCACCTGCCGGCGTCGTGCTGGTCAGGCAACAGCAGGGGCCGTAGGCGGCGGTGACGGCACAACTTGTCACCGTAGGACAGCCCGATTCCGCCACACCGGCCTCGGGACCGAGAACGGCGGGGAGCAACTGGCTGATACCGACCGCATACGTGGCCAACGCTGCCAAGGCGATGACGGGGCGAATCGTGCGGATGGAAAGACCCTTAGTCACGCACGCAATATCAGCGTACGATGCACAATTCGCCAATCACGCGTCCACAGTGTCTTGTGGGCCCAATCAGCGGCCTGTGGGGCTCAGAGCTCGGTCCGCTTCGGTCTCCAGCGCTGGCAGCAACCGATCCAGATCCTCGCCGTTGAGGGCTCGGGTCACCCCTTGCGTCAACAGCCGTCGCACCTGCTGGTAGTTCATCACCGTGGGCTCGGCCTGACTTCTGGCCAGCAGTTCGAAGGCCATTCGATAGTATGACTCCTGCTCCGGCGCAGCGCTGCGTCTCACGGGAAAGTAGCGCGTCTCCTGCACCCACCGGCTCTGCTGCGCTGGCTCCGTGAACCACTTGAGGAACAGCCACGCCGCCAACTGCGCCTCCGCGTCTGTCTTGCACACCGCCAGGCTGCCGCCGTACACGTTGTGTCTGCCCACCGGCTCGCGTGGCAGCATGGTCACGTCCCAGGCGAAGCCCTGCACCTGCTCGCCGATGGTGTTGATCTTCGACGAAGAACCCGTCAGAAACAGCGACTCGCCAGCGGCGAACCGGGCGACCGCCTCGTCATGACTCAGGACGGTGGCCAGGGCGCCGTATTCGTTGAGCTGGCGCAGCATGTTCAGCGACTGGCGCATGGGATCGGTGTTGAACGTGTAGGCCTGCTGCCAGACGTTCATCAGCTCGCCGCCACGACTGAAGAGGATGGATGCCAGTCGACTGGCGTCCTCCTCCAGAACGTAGCCCACCGGCTCGCCCGTACCCTGGCGGCCACTGAAAGCAGCGAGAGTCGCTTCCCGGCTGATCCTGGCAAAGCGAGTCCAGGTCGTGGGTGGCGCATCGTAGCCCATCTCGTACAACCAGTCGGCGTTGTAGTACAGCAGCTCAACTGAGAAATTCGGTCGCAGCGCCACCTGTACACCTCCGGCGTTGTCTTTGTCGAGCAGCTCGGAGACGTAGTCCTGGCGTTCGGCGTCTGAGAGTCCCCAACGCACCGACGTCATGTACGGGGTCAGATCAACGACACCCCGCGACCGATGGTAATCGAGAGCCTGGTTGCCGTAGGCCGAGAGGAGTGTCGGCAGTTCGCGCGTCTGCAGTGCCACCCGCATTCGATCGTAGACCTCGCCGTACCCACCGAGGTATTCGGCTTTTACCGTGATGCCGTGAGGGTTGCCGCTGTTGAACTCGGAGATCATCTCTGTCATGGCCGCGGCCAGTTGAGCGTCGTGGGAGCACCAGAAGGAGATGGTCTGACCTTCGGGGTCGACCTGCTCGAGACCGGTGGAGCAGGCGCTCAGAGCGAGGGTGCAGATCAGGACGATGGGGGCGTAGAGTCGGCGGCGAGTCATAGGGGGATAAAGACCCACAGCACGACCGGGGTCAAGCCGGTCCCAGAGCCAGCTCACTGAATCAGCCGGAAGTGCCAGTAGCCACTGCACGTTAGGCTGGACACGCCGGGGCCATCTCTGTAAGATCGCAGAGAGATGCCATTCCATCTGAATCCATCAGAGGCCGTGCCTGACGGCATTCGCCGGATCGCTCACGAACAGCTGGCCAGTGCAGGTACGGCGCTGGCCGAGGGGACTGGCGACCGCGAGGATGACATCCACTCGGCGCGCAAGTCGATGAAGCGGATGCGAGGCCTGTTGCGTCTCGTCCGTCGCGATCTCGGCAGGAAGGAGTATCGACGGACGAACGGCACCTGTCGTGATGCGGCGGGCAAGCTGGCAGGTCTACGCGACGCAACCGTGCTGCTGTCGACCCTGAATGGCCTGACCGATGATCTCGACGAAACGGGGCGCAAGACCTGTGTCGCACTCCGAGAGATCCTGAACGATCGCAGGCGCAGGGCCTGGGATGAGACAGCCGACCGCAAGCAGATCATCGATGAGGTGAGGGGCAGTCTGTCCGCCGCTGCCACCCGCGTCGACACCTGGAGACTGCGCGGCAACTGGAAGACCGTCGAAGAGGGACTGATCTCGGTCTACCGCCGTGGGCGCCGGGAGTTCGACGCGTGCAGTTGGCGACCGTCCGCCGTCCGTTTCCATCAGTGGCGCAAGCGGGTGAAGTACCTCTACTACCAGACGCAGATCCTGGCGCCACTCTGGCCGGCGATGATGGCCGCGTGGCAGCAAGAGCTCGACCGGTTGGGGGATCTTCTGGGGGACGACCACGATCTGGTCGTGCTGGCGGAGTCTGTGCGCGGCGAGGCCCTTCCTGCGGAGGAAACCGGGCCGTTGCTGACGCAGATCGGGCGACGCCGGCAGGAATTGCAGCAGGAAGCGATCATCCTGGGGAGGCGGATCTACGGTGAGCGGCCCCGGGGCCTGTCCCGCCGATTGCACACCTGTTGGCGTGCCTGGCAGGAAGAGGGCATTCTCGCCACTGCGGGTCCGGTCCGGCCATCGCCTGCCGCCCTGCCCGTCAAGGATTCGCCGGAGCTCGTGGCCGACACGCGCTGCAGGACGGGAGAGGGACCTCTGTGGCACGGCGGGGAGTCCCGCCTGTACTGGGTCGATATTCCCGCCGGGAAACTCTATCGCTATGATCCACAGGACGGCAGCTACGAGCAGGTGTTTGAAGCGGAGGGGGCCATCGGTGGGTTCACCGTGCAGGCGGACGATTCGCTGCTGCTGTTCCTGGCGGCCGGAGGCATCGCCGTGTGGCGCCAGGGCGAAGGCCTTCAGTACCTGGTGGAAGGGATCGATGTGGATCGTGAATCCCGCTTCAACGACGTCATCGCCGATCCCACGGGCAGGGTCTATTGCGGCACCATGGCCAGCGCCGACGCCGGGGGCCGTCTCTACCGGCTGGACACGGATGGCTCGCTGACGGAACTGCTCGACGGGATCGGGTGTTCCAATGGCATGGGATTCTCACCGGACCACCACACTCTCTACTACATCGATTCGCCGACAAAGCAGGTCTCGTGTTTCGACTGGGACGAATCAACGGGCGAATTGCGGGATCGACAGGTCTTTCTCGACACCCGTGATGAGGAGGGTGTGCCGGATGGCATGACCGTAGATGCCGACGGCTACGTCTGGTGCGCCCGCTGGGGAGGCGGCTGTCTGGTGCGCTATACACCCGATGGCATCGAAGATCGACGGTTTCCGTTCCCCGCCCGCAAGGTCTCGAGCGCCGGATTCGGTGGCGTCGATCTCGACGAGCTCTACGTGACCACCGCCGGTGGCGATGATCGCGCCAGCGAAGGCGAGGGTGCCGGGGCGCTGTTTCGCTTGCGTCCGGGAGTGCGCGGGCTGCCGGAGTTCCGCTCGAAGGTGTGTCTGTGAAGGGCCTCGCCCGCAGTGCCGGCGTAGGAGCCATCCCCGAACGCCGCCAGGGGGGCCTCGGCCGACGCCTGGTGTTCAGCTTCGTGACACTGGCCCTGCTGGGGTTGGGAGGCAGCGGCTGGGTGTTGTACCGGCAGGCGCTGGCGAGTCTCGAAGAACAGCTGGCCGCCCACCTGATGGCCGAAACCGAACTCGTGGCCACCGCTCTCGAGCGGGGATACGTAACGCGCCTGCAACCGGGCATGGATCACACGAAGCTGAAGAAGATCCTGCGTCAGCAACTGCTCGAAACCCGGTCCGCCCTGCGGGCCCGTCGCATCTACGTGTTCGATCGCAATGGGCGCAGTCTCATCGATACCGAAGAGGGAACGCGCATCGGGCGTGAGGTCCACCTGCTCAGTTTCCACCGCCGGCAGGTCGAAGCGGTGTGGCGCGGCGAGCCGGGGCACACGGAACGTTTCACCGATGACGAGAGCGGTGACCACTACATGACGGGATATGCGCCCATCTACAACGACACTCGCGGAGCCATTATCGCTGGCGTGGGGGTCGACATGGGCGCCGGGTACATGGACGCGATCGTCGGCTTCAAGCGCTCCATCTACCTGCTGGCCGGCATCGGCACGTTGCTGACCCTGTTCGTCGGTATCGGGGTAGCGCGGCACATCACGCGGCCGGTGAAGAGGCTGGTGACAGCGGCGCGTGAGATCGGCCGCGGCAACCTCGAGCGCGAGATCCGTGTGGAAGCAACCGATGAGATCGGCTACCTCGGGGAAACGATGGAAGAGATGCGCAGCAAGCTGCTGGCGCGCGACGCGGAACTGCGGCAGATGCTGGCCGGCGTCGCTCACGAGATCCGCAACCCCTTGAGCGGGATCGAGATCTATGCCGGTCTCATCGCTGATGAGCTTGCCGACGGTGACCCCCGCAAAGCCCATATTCAGAAGGTGAGCGCTGAGGTGCGGACCTTGAATCTGGTGATTTCCGAGTTTCTCGACTTCGCCCGTCCGTCGTCGCCTCAGCCCGTGGACGTGCCGCTCTCCAGGGTTGTGGAGGATGCCGTCTTTGTGCTGTCCCCCGAGATGGAGGCGGCCGGGGTTGTCTTTCACGGTGAGGTTCCTCCCGACGTGCGTGTGTACGCCGATTCGGAGCAGGTGAAACGGGCCGTCGTGAATCTGATGAAGAACGGAGTCCAGGCGATGGGTGAACAGGGGGGCACATTAACCGTGCGCGCCCGACACCAGGGGGGTGCGGGCGACCGGGTTGCCATCGAGGTGGAGGACACCGGTCCAGGCGTGCCCGAAGAGATGCGGCGACGGTTGTTCGAACCCTTCTTCACCACCAGAGAGAAGGGATCCGGTCTGGGTCTGGCCATCGTGCAGAAGACGGCAGAGAGGAACGCCGGGCAGGTCGAAGTGGATTCCGTGCCGGGTCAGGGAACGACGTTTCGCCTCGTTCTGCCTGCCGTGGAGGCCGTCTCGGTCGAGGCCGTAGGGGCAGCCGAGAGATGAGTCGCGTTCTCGTCGTCGACGATCACGAATCGGTGCGCTCCGGCGTGGCTTTGCTCGTGGAGCGTCTGGGGCACGAGGTGGAGACTGCCGGCGGCGGCCTGGAGGCCCTGGAGTTCTGCGCCGCTGGTGCCTTCGACCTCATCGTCACCGACTATCGCATGGAAGGCATGGACGGTCTGCAACTGCTGTCCACAGCCAAGGAACGCTGGCCGTCGACGGACGTCATCATGGTGACGGCCCACGGCAGCATCGAGGTGGCGGTACAGGCCATCCAGCAAGGCGCCGCGGACTTCGTCGAGAAGACAGATCTCTACCAGGTGCTGCCCATCAAGGTGGCACGGGTCCTGGAGCATCGATCAGCCCGGAATGAGCGCGATCGTCTGGGGGCCGAGAACGAGTACCTGCGGGAGGAGATCAGCGACCGCTTCGGCGAGATCGTCGGTACCTCTGCCGAAATCAGCAAGGTGCTGACCTCCGTTGAAAAGGTGGGCGGCACCGATTCCTCCGTCCTGCTCTACGGCGAGAGCGGGACCGGCAAGGAACTGGTGGCCCGCGCTCTGCATCGCTCGAGTCCCCGTCACAGCGGGCCCTTCGTGCGGGTCAACTGCGGCGCCCTGCCCCGGGATCTGGTCGAGAGCGAGCTCTTCGGCCACGAGAAGGGTGCCTTTACCAACGCCGTGCGGCAACGGAAAGGAAAGTTCGAGTTGGCAGGGGGGGGGACGATCTTTCTCGATGAAATCGCCGATCTGCCGCTGGACACCCAGGTCAACCTGCTGCGCGTGTTGCAGGAGAAGGAGTTCGACCGTGTCGGTGGGGAGACGACGCTGAAGGCGGATGTGCGCGTCGTGGCGGCGACCAACCGACGGCTGAAAGAAATGGTGGCTGACGGCAGTTTTCGCGAGGATCTCTACTACCGGCTGGAGGTGATTCCCCTGCATCTGCCGCCGTTGCGGGAGCGCCGGGGGGACATACCGCTGCTGGTAGAGCATTTCCTGGTGAAAAAATCGCGGGAAATCAACGTGCCTCTGCGGCGTCTCTCCCCTGAAGCACTGCAGATCCTCTGCGACTACCCGTGGCCGGGAAACGTGCGTGAGCTGGAGAACATCATCGAGCGCACCATCGTCCTGAGTGACGGCGAGACGATCGGCCCGGCTGACGTGCCTTTCGACGGAGCTGACGGCGTGCCGATCCCTGGTGCCGGTACGGAGTCGGCGTCCCAGCGGGGAGACGGCGACGAACCTTTGACGGAGCAGCTCGAGGGCCTGGAGAAAGAGCTCATCCAGCGAGCCATGCAACAGGCCAGAGGCGTAAAGACCCAGGCGGCAGAACGGCTCGGTATCAAGACGAGCGCCCTGTACTACAAACTCGAGAAGTACGGCGTCGAATACGCCGAAGAGACATGAGACGACTGACCCTCCGACTGGATCTACTTCTGTTGTGCTTCCTGCTTACGGCAGCGACAACGGTGACAGCGCAGATCCGCGACCTGACGACGCTGCAGGAGCGGCGTGTCCTGCTCGGCAAGTCGTCCGACTCACTGATGTCGGTCTGCATCCGCCTCGTGGCGTCAAAGGACTCGCTGTCGGCCCTGGCCGAGAGTCTGTGGTCCCAGGACCCGGAGTCAGCCGAGTTGCTGCTGACGCGGTCGGCGTCCCGCGTCCTGGTGGCGCGATTGCAGGTGGTCGAGCGACGCCTGGACAGCCTGGCGACGGCGAGCGACTCGCTGGAGGCGGATCTGCGCGATTCGTATGACTGGGAGATCAGCCGGCTGCACGGGCTGTTGACCGAAGAAGGCTGGGACGAGGGACTCTTCCGGCAGCTTCTGGTGTTTCAAGAAGAGAGAGAAGCGCTGGGCAACGCCATCAGGTCAGACCATCACCGCCTGGACGGTGACAGCGAACTGTCGATCTCAGCGGCAGACGGCCCGGAAGAGTTGCGGCAGAAGATCGAATACGCCCAGGACCGCGTGGCGGCCTATCAGTCGGTCCAGCGCCAGATCGCCAGGCGGCTGCGATTCATCGAACGGCAGGTCCTCGTGATGCAGAAGTTCTGGCATCTGGCCGAGCAGATGGATCGACTACACGAAGCCGACGGGGACCTGATGCGGCGGCGGGCTCTGGAGAGACTCAGTGGTCCGGGGGTGGAGATCACGCGCCCCGAGGGCAATACGGAATCATCTATCGCGATGCGGGGAGCGCGGTCACTGGCACCGGCCAAGGCCGATTCAACGGTGGAGCCATTCGAAGCGCCATGGTTACTGGAAAGTCAGCGGTTGAAGGCCAGGTCGCAGGAACTGCGCGAGGTGGAGGCCGTGCTGCAGGAGCGGATCGCCGTGTTCCAGGAGCACCTGTCACGGATTCTCGAAGGGGGCGAGTAGGCCGACCGTCAGGCCGGGCGCAGTGTCAGGCAGGCGATCTCCGACGGAGCGCCGAAGCGCATGGGCGGGCCCCAGTACCCGGCTCCGCGGTTGACGTAGATCCAACCCGGCTCACCGGTTCGGCGGCGCAGACCGGCGACGATGGGCTGTTGCAGCCGTACCAGCAGAGGCCACGGAAAGATCTGACCGCCGTGGGTATGGCCACTCAGGGTCAGAGCCGCCCCGGTGCCTGTGGCGGCAACGGCGGTTGCCGGCTGATGGGCCAGCAGCAGGCGGAGTCCCTCGGGGGCCCCGGCGAAGACGGCGGCCGCATCGGGAACGTGCATGGGATCGTCGGGCATGCCCTCAGCCCCGCCCGGATCCGGCAGCCCGCCGATGACGAGGCGGGTGCCGCCGCGGGTCACGACACCATGGCCGTTGCCGACGCGACGCATGCCGAGAGCTTCGATCTGCGCCATCCAGCCTTTGGGGTCCCAGTAGTACTCGTGGTTGCCGGTACAGAACCAGACGCCCAGGGGGGCCGACAGCTGGGTCAGGGGGGCGACTTCCGGGGCGAGTTCGGCCACCGACCCGTCGGCGAGATCGCCGGTAAAGGCGACGAGATCAGGCTGCAGCTCCTGCACGGCACGGACGACGCTTTCGACGAAGGGTCTGCGGATCGTGGCGCCTACGTGCAGATCGGTAATATGGGCGAGCCGCAGACCATCGAGCTCTTCCGGCAAGTCCGGGATACGGACGGTTACCGAGCGTATCGAAGGTTGCTGACGAGCCCGATAGAAAGCAAAGCAGGACAGCACGCAGGCGACAGCCGGGCACAGGGCGGCGGACATGGCGATCCAGTCTGCACGTTGCTCCCCTGGCAGCAGGTCGATCGTGGCGATGTGTTCTACGAGCCACAGGCTGCCTCCGATCAGGTCGCGGAAGAAGACGACGTCGAAAAGGACGATCGCGCCGCCGAGACCGAGGTGGGTAATCCAGGCGAGGGGACGGTGCCAGCGGGGAGGCAGGTCAAAGGCACGCAGCGTCAACAGCAGACCCATGGGCAGCAGCGCCATGAGCACCGTCGCGGCTGTCCAGATCCAGACAACCCAGGCCGCAGGCGCCAGGTCCGTCTGCAACCGCCAGGCGGGATACCCGTAGGCGGCGGCGAGCAGAAACAGAAAGACCACGAAGAACAACGAAGACTCTCCCGAATGAGGAACCGATAAACCCGTTGAAGATACTGCCCTGTCTTGGAATCGGCTTGCTGGCGCTGGCCACTGCCGCAGTGGCAGACGGCGCCCTCGAAGGGCGTCACATCACGGTTGGAGGCCAGGGCTCGGTCCGCGCCCGTCCGGATCTGGCCGTTGCCGAACTCGGTGTCACCGCCCACGGGGAGACGGCCTCGCAGGCCATGTCGAAGAGTCGCGAAAGGGTTGCTTCGCTGCTGGCCGCCCTGCAGGACGGCGGGGTCGACGATGCCGATGTGTTGACATCGGACTTCAGCATTCGCCGCGAGGTCGTGCCGCAGACGCGGCGGACCGGCGATGACGGTCGCCACGCAGAGCAATTTGTCGTACGCAATCTGCTGCAGGTGACCATCCGCGACATCGCCCAGGCCGGTCACCTGCTGGATCGGCTGGTGGCTGCGGGAGCGAACGAGGTGCGGGGTATCCGCTTCACGCTGCAGGATGACACGTCGATGGCGCAGCAGGCTCGTGCCCTGGCGGCTGCTGACGCGCACGCCAAGGCCCGGCATCTGGCTGAACTGCATGGAGCCCGACTGGGCAAGGCGCTGCGCATCTCCGAGTCGGGGGTCCGCGCCGTGCGTCCCGAGGCGATGATGATGAAGGCGATGGATTCGGGCAGCTCGACGGTGAGCGCAGGGGAGTTGACTTTCGCCGCTCACCTGCAGGTCATTTACGAACTGGTGGACTGACGAAGAGAGACAGAACATGGAAAAGCGACATGTGTTGACGATGGCTGCGGTGGCGGCGCTGCTGGGTGCGGGGTGCGCCGGAGACACGATCGTACGCACTGATACGGAGGCCGAGGACCGGGTACACGTTTCCGGCTCCGCCAGTATGGCGGTGACGCCCAATGTGGCGACGACGACGATCGGCGTACAGACCCTGGCGCCCGATGCCGTCGAGGCCGTGACGGCGAACAACGAGCAGGTCGCGGCAGTGATCGGAGGCCTGGAGCAGCTGGGAGTCGCTGAGCAGGATCTGCAGACGAGCGGTTTTTCCATCTCGCCGCAGCGTGCCTACAGCGAGGATCGGCCGGATTCGATCACTGGATTCTGGGTGCGTAACACGATCACGGCCACCATTCGTGACCTGACGAATGTGGGTGGCATCCTGCAGGGGGCGATCGAGGCCGGCGCCAACGAGATCTATGGTTTGCGGTTCACGGTGTCGAATCCCGACTCCCTCGAAGATGTGGTTCGACGCTTGGCTGTGGAGGATGCCCGCCGCCGCGCCGAGTCGCTGGCAGAGGCGGCGGGGGCCAGAGTGGGGCGGATCGTCAGCTTGAGCGAGGCATCGGCAACGGATCCTTTTCTCTTTCGCGGGGCCATCGAAGCCGACGCTGCCAGCGTGCCGGTACAGCCGGGCGAGGTCGAGGTGTCAGCCTCCGTGGCAGCCGTGTTCACCCTCGAGTAGGGATGCGTACTCCTGCCGAAGATGCTCTGCCGCAGTTGCGCCAGCGTCTCGATCCGGGCGGCCCCGTCATCGACGCTCATGTCCATCCCCTCGACAACTTCGGCGGGTTCGACTTTGACGGGGTCGGTGGAGACGTAGAACGCCTGCGCGGTGCCGCGCGCCGCGCCGGCGTCACCCGCGCCTGCCTGTTTTCCCTGCACACAACAATACCCCGCGATCCGACACCGGAACAGTGCCGTGCCGCCAACGATTACGCACTCGCCATGCGGGACGCCTCCGACGGGTTCTTCCTGCCGTTCTGTTACGTCAGTCCCTCCGCGCCCGAAGCCGCAGTAACCGAGGTCGACCGCTGTGTCGCCGGGGAAGGCATGGTGGGCATCAAACTCTGGGTGGCGCAGCGGGCGACGGATCCCAGGCTGGACCCCATCGTGGAACGCGCCGTCGCCCTCGACGTGCCCGTGCTGCAGCACGCCTGGCGCAAGACGACGGGTAATCTATCGGGAGAATCTTTCCCCGCCGATGTCGCCGATCTGGGGCGCCGGCACCCTCAGGCGCGACTCATCATGGCCCATCTCAACGGCTGCAATCCACGAGGAATCGAGGACGTGCGCAGCTGTGAGAATGTCACCATCGACACCTCCGGAGGCGATCCGGAGACGGGTATGGTGGAGCTCGCTGTCGAACGTCTTGGAGCCCATCGTGTCGTCTACGGCTCCGACGCGCCGATTCGTCATTTTGGCGTGACCCTGGCCAAGGTTCTGGGGGCGCGTCTCAGCGATGCTGATAAGCGCCGGATTATGTGGCACAACCTGCGGGATCTGCTCCCGGACCGTGCCGGGCTGTCACCGTGATCGACACCTGTACCTGGATGGGACACTGGGGCAGCCTGGCGGTCCCCGGAGAGCCCGACGAGGTCGTTGACATGGCCGTGGGCGCCGGCGCAACCCACGTCGTACTGTCGTCGCTGAATGGGGTCTGGGCACACAGTCCACATCCCGCCAACGATGCGGTGTATGATGTGGCCGAGGCGGACGCCCGGGTTCTGCCGGCACCGGTGATCGATCCCACGGTGACGACCTGGGAAGAGGAGCTGCAGCGGTCCGTGGAACGGGCAGCGCCTTTGGTCCGCTGGCTACCGGCCTATGCGGGGTTCGAGATGAACGCCGCCGACGACTGGGTGCGCGCCATCGGCCAGGCAGATCGCGTCCTGTGGGTGCAGACCCGGTTGGAGGACCCCCGCCGTCAGCATCCGCGAGCCGTTGTGCCGGACGTCAACGCCACAGAGGTCGTCGAACTCGCCTGCCGCCACCCGGAGGTGGCCATCGTCCTCGGCGGGGCACCATGGAAAGCCGTGCTCGATCTGGCGCCGAAGATTCTCTCCCTGCCACGCTGCTACGCCGACACCTCCCAGGTGGACGGCATGGACAGCGTCATGCGGCTCGTCGACGCCGGTCTGGCATCACGTCTGCTCTACGGGTCGCACGCGCCCCTGTTCATGCCCCTGGCGGCGCTGGCCCGGGTGATCATCGATCTCGAGGCCGGACCGGCCCACCTGATCCTGCACGACAACGCCAGTTCGCTGTTCCGGTTGGATTGACTGCCCAGGTACTGCAAAGGCTCGCGTCCCCAGTCAGTCAGCTGCTGGCGGCGCGTTCCCGGCGTACGCGGGCGGGCACGTCGTCCTGGCGGATCTCAGAGGACTGAATCCCCAGGGTCCTGTCCTCAAGAGGCAGGTCGACCCGAACGCCGCCGCGGCGGTGCGACTCGCGCAAGGCGATGGCCACTTCGAGGGCGGCCAGACCGTCGGCGTCACTGCAGCGTGGTCTGGTCCCGGATTCGATGCCGGCGATCAGGTCGTCGATGACACTCAGTCCCATGCCGCGGATCCGTGCCGGCAACGGGAAGGGAGTACGTGCCGGTACACCCCGACCTCGGGGGCCACCGTCCACAGTGCTCCACAACTCCCAGTCGAGACCGCCAGCCAGCGACCGTACCCGCTGCTGCGTGCCGATGACATCCACTTCCCACGAAGCCTGCCCCGTCGGTGTGGAGCGCAGATATGCACGCACACCGTTATCGAAGGCGAGGTAGCCGTTGCCCGCCAGGTCGTCATCGGCGGCGGCGGCCGCATCGGATTCCATCTCACCGAAGACCCACTCCACCTCGCCTCCGGCCAGATAGCGGATGATATCGATGGCATGAGAACCGTTGTGCGACAGGCCACATTGGGCGTAGGCTGTAACCTGTAATACGTCTCCCAGTTCGCCGCTGTCGATGCGCCGGCGGGTTTCGACGAAGAAGGGTGTCCAGCGCCGGGCACAGTTGACGGCAACGGTGACACCCCGCTGCCGGCAGAGGTTGACGATGTCATCCGCTTCGGTCAGGGTGAGGGCCATCGGCTTTTCAGACCAGATGGCCCGGACGCCTGCTGCCGCTGTGTCAAGCAGGATCCGGTGCCGGGCCCGGGCGGTGGTGCAGATGCTGACGATGTCCGGTTTCTCGGAGGCCAGCATCTCCTCATGGTCAGCGTACACGTGGCTGGTTCCCAATCCCCAACGCTCGGCGAAGATCTGCCGTTGCTCAGCATGAGGATCGGCGCCCGCCACCAGCTCGACCCGCTCATGGGCCTGGTAGCTCGGAGCGTGGCAGTAGGGGAGGAACAGCGTACCGCCCTGTTTGATCTCGTCGTCAAACGTGCTGCCCATTCGTCCAAGGCCGATAACGGCTGCGCGGTACGTCATGTCTGCCTTTCCAGCTAGAGATCCACGGTGAGAGACCACCAATGACCCCCCGAATCTTCGCTCTTTCTGACCTGCACGTCGACTTTGCCGCCAATCTCGAACAGGTAGAGTCCCTGTCACGGTCAGACTACCTGGCCGATGTCCTGATCGTGGCTGGCGATGCCTCACATCGCCTGGATCGAGCCGAGGCAGCACTCGGGGCCCTTATGGAGCGCTTCGCCCAGGTCTTCTTTACTCCCGGGAATCACGACCTGTGGGTGGACGACGGGGAGCAGCCGGAGGGGATCCAGGGGCTGGAGACCTCGCTGGACCGGGTTCGTGATCTGGAGGGGCTGTGCGCCCGGCTGGGAGTTCGCACGGCTCCGGGGGCAGCGGGGGAAGCCTGGGTGCTGCCGCTCTACGGCTGGTACGAACCGGCTTTTTGTGAACGGCTACACGCCGATGCGCCGAAGGATCGGATCTCGCGCCGGTGGGCGGACCACCAGCGCTGCCGCTGGCCGCCGAACCTGCTCGACGACGGTGAGCGCTGTTGTTACTTCGCCGGACTTAACGCAGACCGGCTGTCGCCATCGCCGGGGCGGCGGGTGATCAGCTTTTCTCACTTTCTGCCGCGCCCCGACGTCCTGCCGCCGGTGGTCCACCTTCGTTTCAAGGAACTGCCGAGAGTGGCCGGCACCGATCGGCTCGAGTCACAGCTGCGTACCGCCGGGTCGTGTGTCCACATCTTCGGACACACCCATATCCCGTGGGACGAAACGATCGACGGTGTGCGGTATGTGCAGAACCCGCTGGCCTACCCGCACGAGCGCAAGAGGCGAGGGCAGGACGGGATTCGTCTCGTCGAAGTGTGAGAAGGTCACTGGCGTGCACGTGGGGCGGTCCGACTCCGAGGGCCGCATGCGTCGCAACATCGTCGCGATCCGCGACGTTCGATCGCACGCTGCATCCTGCAGCGCGATCGATCGGCGCCATCCGGGCGCCGACCCCTCTGGGGACGGAGTGTCGCGAATCGCGCCGGCGACACACGACAGCCCTCTACGTCGGACCGCCCCACGCTCTCGACGAATCCGTCCGTAGCGGTGTAGAACCTGTCAGCCTATTGTCGCTGAGCCGATTTCATTCGTAGCGCAGCGCGTCGATGGGATTCAACATCGCTGCCTGGCGGGCGGGGTAGTAGCCGAAGGTGACGCCGATGCCGGCGGCGACGCCGAAGGAGAGGCCGATGGTCCAGGGCTGGACGATCGTCTTCCACTCGGCATAGAGGGTGATGATCTTGGTCATCGAATACCCCATCATGATGCCGATGATGCCTCCCAGAAGACTCACCATGACGGCCTCGACGAGGAACTGGGCGAGCACGTCATGGCGGCGGGCCCCAAGAGCGCGGCGGATGCCGATCTCACGTGTGCGTTCGAGAACGGAGGCGAGCATGATATTCATGATGCCGATGCCGCCGACGACGAGGGAGATACCGGCGATGCAGCCCATGACGATGTTGAAGATGGCCTGCGTTTTCTGGCTTTGCCGCATCAGCTCTTCGGGAATGGCGAGCTTGAAGTCATCGACGCCGCGATGCCGCCGCTGGAGGATGGCGCGCACGATATTGGCCGCTTCCTGCAGGCGGTCGGGGTCGCTGACCTTGATGGTGATCTGCGTAAGCTCGGGATCGGTGGGCTCCCACTTGAATCGCTTCAGGAGCGTATGGATGGGGACGTAGATGTCCTCGTCCGTGTTTCTCACTTCCAGGACGCCGCCGATCTTGCCGCCTGCGGCTCCCTTGTCGGCGAGTACGCCGATGACGACGTACCACTGATCCTGGATTTTGATCTGCTGCCCGAGGGCCTCCTCGAAGTAGAACAGGGAGCGCTTGGCGTCAGCGCCCAGGACACAGACGCGATTGGCCCGCAGCAGATCCTCGTCAGTGAAAAACACGCCTTCCGCCATGCTCGCATTGAGCACGTCGATATACTCGGGACGCGTACCCACGAGCATGGTCTGGAAGGAGTTGCTCTCGTGACGTGCCTTGACCTTCAGATCCCGCTGAGGGGCGACGATCTCCGCCAGGGGGCAGATCTCGGCGATGGCGAGGGCGTCGTCGCGGGTGAGGCCGGCGGAGAGATTGCTGGTGCCCGAGTCCTCATCTTCCGCGGCCCCTTCTTCAGCCGGGTTCCAATGCTGGACGATGATGTTGTGGATGCCCATCTGACTGATCTGGTCCAGGGCCTCCTGCTTGGCTCCCTCGCCGATGGACAGCATGGCGATCACGGCGCCGACACCGAAGATGATGCCGAGCATGGTAAGGATCGTGCGCAGCTTGTGAGACAACAGACCAGCGACCGACAGGTCGAAGGTTTCGCGTAGATCCACCGCTACTCCAGCCCGCTGGACGCCGAGGCCGTCTCGGTTTCGTCGGGTACGCCGCCCAGTTCCTCGAGTGTCGTCGTCGGGTCGCGCAGGGTGACGCGATCATTGCTTCCCAGACCTTCGAGGACGATGACGTAGTTCCCGTTGCGGTCGCCGAGAGTGACCTCCTGCTCGCGGGGTTGCCCGCCATCGATGACGAAGACGTGCGTGCCGCCGCTCTTCTCGAACACGGCATCGATCGGGATATAGAGCGGCAGGTCGGCGACCTCGCTCTCGGCGGGCTCCGTAATCTCGTCTTCGGCAGGCTGCGGACGCTCCGGAACCGTCTTGATGACGACCTCGCTCGTGGCCGTCATACCCGGTTTCAGGCGATCATCCTGTTCGGTGATTTCGATCTCTATGTCGAAGACCTTGACGTTCTTGTCACCTTCCTTTTCGTGACCCAGAGAGGCGACGCTGCTGATCTTTCCGTGAAAGACGGGTCCGGGGAGGGCGTCGAGGCGGATATCGACGAGTTGATCGACTTCGATCTTGTCGACGTCGACCTCGTTGACCCAGGTCTTGACCCGCATGGTCGAAAGATCGGGCAGGGTTACCAGTGTGGCCCCGCCCCAGGGCTCGTCGCCGACGCGGATCTTCTCCGGCCGTGACCCCTTCCGGATTTTCTCATACACCACGAGCCCCGGGTTCTCTGCCAGGACCGACAGATTCTCGAGATCTTTCTCGGCGCGATCGAGTTCGCGTTCCTCCTCGGCGACATTCAGCCCCTGCTTGCGCAGCTCGACGCTGTCGACGACGGCCTGGGCTTTGATCTGCGTATGCGCCTGTTGCAGGGCCAGTTCAGCCTGCTTGGCACGCAACCCGGCTTCTTCCTTGTCGACGAAGGACTCGAATTTCATCTTCTCGACCTGCAGTTGCGCCAGGCGCAGGGCAGCCTCCTTGTTCTCGATGTCGGCCCGTTGGCGCGCCATCTCTACCTGCTGGGTAGCAGTCGTCTTCTGCAACTCGCCCCGAGCGGCCTCCAGCTCCTGCGACTCTTCGGTGACCTTCTTCTCGAACTCGACCCGGTCGAATTCGATGATCAGGTCGCCCACCTCGACGATCTCACCCTCGGGAAAGAGCTTGGTGATCTTCAATTGACCCCTGACGTTGGGGGCGTTGATCTGCTCGGCGTTGACCGCCTCGAGCTCGCCTTTTTTCAACTCCAGGGTGATGAGGAACTCCCCTTGCTGTACCGGGAAAGAGGCCACGGCGGCGCTTTCCTCCTCGATGAGCAGACGGGAGGCGGCGACGCCGGCGGCGATGACGACGACAAGGCCGAGAGCCAGAATGACACGCTTGCGACCCTCGTTGGCGGCGGCAGCGGGGGGCTGGACAGAAGCAGATTCGGTCATAACAGACCCAGATCGGTGAGGGAGATGATATCGCCTTCGGAGAGGCCTTCTTCGATGATGACCTCGATGCCGTTGTCCACACCCGGCGTCACGTCAATGTCTTCAAAACCATCGTCGGTCCGGCGGTAAACGAAGGTGCGATCCTGCTGGCGCCGCATGGCGGCAAGCGGGATGGACAGTGCCTCGGGGAAGGATTCGACGACGACCTCTACGGAAGCCGACATTCCGGGGTACAGCCGATCGTCCTGTCCGGTGATGTCGACGACCATTTCGAAGACGCGGACGTTGGGCGCATACTCGAGTTCGTTGGCCATGGGGGAGACGTGGCGCACGACGCCGTTGAAGACAGGTCCGGGGAACGCCTCGAGCCGGATCATGGCGGTCTGCCCGGGCGCGACCCGCTGTACGTCCATTTCGCCGACTTGCGTGTAGACCTGCATCGAGTCGAGTTCGGGCAGAGTCAACAGACTCGTGCCGCCCCACACGACATCCCCCTCGGTCACCTTGCCGCGGCGATCCGTCCCGCGCTTGCGGATCTTCTCGTAGACGATGATCCCGGGGCGTGTGGCATGCACGCTGAGCCGCTCATAGTCTGACAGGGAGCGATCGTAGTTCTTCTGGCGGTGGGCGATCCGCAGCTCGCGATTCGTCATCTCGACGCGATCGATGATCTGTTGCGCTTCCACATCGGTCTGTGCCTGCGTCAAAGCGCGCTCAGCGTTTTCGATGTTGATCTGCGCCTCCTCCCGCTCGACGGGAGAGCCGTACTGTGCCTTCTGCAGGCTGATATGGGCCAGATCGCGGGCGGCGGTCTTCTGTTCGACCTTCATGGCGAGCTCGGCCCGCCGGCGCTCCTGCTGAGCCTGTGTCTTGCGCATCTCGGCCTTGGCCCGCTCGAGGCCGCCGGCGTTGTCCTTGACCTCCTGGGCGTGTTGCTCCCGGTCGAACTGCAGGATGAGGTCGCCCACCTCGACGCGAGCGCCCTCCGGATACAGGTGTACGATCTTGAGCTGCCCGTGGACCCGGGGGGCGACGACCTTTTCGTCACGGGCGGCGCGAAGCTCGCCGGCTTCGACGTGGGTGACCTCGAAGGCCCCGAGGGTGACCGCCACGGTAGGGGTCGACTGGTCGATCTTCTCCGGGCTCAGGGCGCCGCTGCCAAGAACGACCCCGACGATGACGACGCCGGCAGTGACGAGGATCGCAGATCGGCTCAATCGAGGCATGGTCAGGCGCCTCCTGCAAGGGCGGCTACAGCTGGTGATTTCGTCTCGTCGCTCTCGACGATGCCGTCACGGAAGCGGACAATCCGGTGGGCACAGGCGGCGATGTCCTCTTCGTGAGTCACGAGGATGATCGTGTTGCCAGATTCGTGCAGTCGGGTGAACAGTTCCATGATTTCGATGCCGGTGCGCGAGTCGAGGGCGCCGGTGGGTTCGTCGGCCAGGATGATGGACGGGTCGTTCGACAGGGCTCGGGCGATGGCGACGCGCTGGCGCTGGCCCCCGGACAACTCATTGGGGCGGTGATCCATACGATCGGCGAGGCCCACTGCATCGAGAGCCTGTATGGCACGCTCCCGCCGCTGTCGCGGCGGTACTCCGCCGTACACCAAGGGCAACTCGACGTTCTTCAGCGCATCTGACCGCGCCAGCAGATGGAAGGTCTGGAAGACGAAGCCGATCTCCTGATTGCGGATGTCGGCGAGCTGGTCATCGTCCATCTCACTGACGAGCTGACCGTTCAGACGGTAGAGTCCAGCCGTGGGGACATCGAGGCAGCCGATGATGTTCATCAGCGTCGACTTGCCCGATCCGGAGGGCCCCATGATGGCGACGTATTCGTTGCGACCGATGGCGACGTCGACGCCACTCAGGGCGTGTACCTGAGTGGGGCCCATGTCATAGGTCTTGGTGATGCCCTCCATCTCGATCATGTCTGCGGCCACGATCAGTCCCCCACAGCCGGGGACACTGAGCGCAGGGACCCGTCCGGAACCCAGCCGGCCGTCGTGTCGGACGGTACACGGACAAAGGCCCACGGGCCCTGCAGCCGTTCGCGCAGCAGCAGGGTGCCGGCGCTGATATGGGTCACCGCCACGCCGTCGGGCGCGTCGAGCAGATCCATGTCGTCGTTGAGGTAAACCATGCGGTCAAGCAGGCGATCGACAGTCATGCGGAATACGTCCAGGGCGTCCTGGGCGAGAGGGGTGTGGGGCTGCACCTGCACAGAGGCTACCGTGTTCAGTCTCCAGGAGACTTCGAGGAGTTCCTCGACGGCGGCGCGGTGCTCAGTTGTCACGGGTCCTCTCGCAGCAGGGGCATCTTCCTTTGGGCCGGAAACGCGGAAACGACAGTGGACCAGAGCTTCGGTGTCGGGATGGTCCGGATTGGGATGGGATGTCCAGCCTTCCAACTCGACCCCGGCGAAGGCCGTCAATGCGTAGGCGTGCGTAAGTTCGTCAAAGCTGGCCGTTATCCCCCGATACTGGCACTCGGCGGATCGCACCAGTTCCATATCGAGTTCAGAGGGGCGCTCGACGGGCACCGGACGATCGGGGATGAGGGGAATGGCGGCAACGATGATGAGGCCTGTGATCCACGCGGCGCGCCGTCGGGGCGAGGCCATTCGGGGCATCCCCAAAGTGAACCCCGGAAAATCGGGAAAGGAACGGCGTAAGTGCTTGTTTAGTAAGAGCGTAACGGAGAAGGTGGACCTGGTCAAGAGGCTCCGTGGCCGTTATTGCAGGCTTTGCTGCTGCCCTTCCTCTTCCTCCTCGTCTTCACTCTGATCTGCGCGTTCTTCGAGATCCTCCCACCAGACAACGATCTCGATCCGCCGGTTGAGGGACTTGTTTTCGGGGGAGGTGTTTTCAAACAAGGGACGTTCTTCGCCATACCCCCTGGCTTCGAGCATGGCGGGGCCGATGAATTCATACTGGGAGATCATCGTCTCGCGTACCGCCTCAGCACGTCTCTGAGACAGGTCGTTGTTGTATTCGTCGTCACCGTCGGAGTCGGTGTGGCCTTCGATGATCAGCTTCGAGGGTTTATGGAAGCGGATGAAGTCAGCCACGTTCTGGAACTCGCCCAGGATCCCCGCCTTGAGATCGGCGCTGCCCTGGTCGAAGAGCTGGAAACGGATGTTCCAGTCGATGTCCCACAGGGCCTCGCCGGCCGTTTCCGGCGTGATAGCGCACAGCTCCCGTGTCGCCTCGGCGAGATCGGACAACTGCGCCGGGGTCAGCTCCGTATTGCCAAGGTGATGGCCCGGCAGGAGTTCGGTGAGGATCCAGGCGGGCGACAGGCTCCAGGCGATGACCCGCGGGCAGCGCGCCACACCACGGTCAGCCAGGACGCACATGCCGCCCACCTCGCGTCGAGGGACCGTGTCGCAATCAATCCCCGGGCGCGGGGCGTAGCGCAGAACCTTCAGGCAACAGGCGTGGTCGGCAACGTGCAGGCCGAACACGTTGTGATTGCCGCCGCCGTCCAACGCCGTGAGCCGGGCGCCTCCGTCGAGATCGCGGCTGCCGACGACCGCTTCGATTCGCAACGCCTGTTCTACGGCGTCTGCAAGAGCCGGTGCCAGAGGCTCAGCGTGCGCAGCCCAATGCTCGAGGGGATAGGGTTCCGTGGAGCCCTCCAGGGTTCGGGTACTCACTATGGACGGTTGTCATGCCGGGTGAACCATGGCAAGTCGTTGGCGGCAGCACCGGCAACTATGTACTGTGGCCTGAGACGGAAGCAGCCTGCATTGGGCGTGGCATCGGCTACACGATGCAGGACATGACTCAGGACGAGATGGTGGTGGTCAAACTCTGGAGGAGGTCCAATATCTCAACGCACACTTCGCACAATCCTTCTGGCAGCCGTGATCCCGGTTGCATCCTTCGCCCATTCCGGGACCGTTGACGACGACGCGTCTCTCAAGAGCAAGATCCTTGACGGGGAACGCAAGTACGCCGTGTACTTGCCTCCCGACTACGAGACATCGCAGCGCTCCTATCCGGTGCTTTATTTGCTGCACGGAAGCGGCGATGACCAGACAGGATGGATCCAGTTTGGGGAAGTGCTGCGCATCGCCGATGCGGCCATCGCCGATGGTTCGGCGACGCCGATGGTCATCATCATGCCCGACGCCTACACGGGCCGTCGTGGTTACCAGAATCGCCTCAGCGTCGACTGGCGCTACGAGGACTTCTTCTTCGAGGAGCTGATCCCCCACGTGGAGAAGAAGTACCGGATCAAGAGCGAGAAGCGTTTCCGCGCAATCTCAGGCCTGTCGATGGGTGGGTACGGCAGCTTCATCTACGCCCTGCACCGCCCGGACATGTTCTCGTCAGCGGCGCCCCTCAGCGCCGGTACCGGCACGCGTTCAGTGCAGCAGTTCCTGGAGCGGGAAGAGCGCTGGAATCCTGAAGTGGACCTGACTGCCGTCCCTGATAGCGTAGTGCAGGCCTACTGGGAGAGGCACAGCGTCGCGCATATGGTGGAGGCCCTGCCGAAAGAAGAGCTGGAATCCGTCCGCTGGTACATCGACTGCGGCGACGACGACTTCCTTTTTCAGGGCAACGCCCGTGTCAACATCACGCTCCATGAGCGCGAGATCCCACACGAGTTCCGAGTGCGCGACGGCGGCCATACGTGGACCTACTGGCGCCAGTCGCTACCCGAGGTGTTGCGGTTCGTCTCCGATGCCTTCCACCAGTACTGAGAATCGGGTGGGGCCGGACTGTCGACGGGATCAGCCTTCGAGAGAGCGCAATACGTCCCGGCGTGACGGATGACGCAATTTGCTGAAGGCCCGCTCCTTCAACTGACGGATGCGCTCGCGGGTCAGGCCCATGCGGTCACCGATCAATTCCAGCGTCATCGGCTCCGAGCCGTCGAGTCCGAAGTAGGACCGAAGGATCGCCTGCTCGCGTTCATCGAGATCCTCCAGGACCATCTCCAGCCGCTCCTGGCTCGAGGAGCGGGTAATGGTCTCATCCGGCTGCTCCTGGTCGGGGTCTGCCAGGCGCTTCAGGAGCGTCGAGTCCTCGTCCTCCTCGAAAGACGCCCGGTCGAGGGAGACGACACGGCGGCCGCTGAGCAGTGTGTCGCGTACCTCTGCCGTCGACAGGTCGAGAGCCTCGGCGATTTCCTCGTCGTGGGGTTCGCCTTCATTGGCGTCGCCCAGTTCCTGCCTCGTGCGGGCGATCTTGCGCAGGAGGCTGATGCGGTTGATCGGCAGGCGGACGGTACGACTGTCTTCGGCCAGGGCCTGCTGAATGGCCTGGCGGATCCACCAGACCGCGTAGGAGATGAACTTGAAGCCGCGGGTCGCGTCGAACCGGTCTACGGCGGTCATCAGTCCGACATTGCCGGCGCTGATGAGCTCCGAGAAGGACATGCCGCGATTGCGGTACTTCTTGGCGACGGTGACGACGAACAGGAGATTGGCTTCAGCCAACTCCTCACGAGCCCGCTCATCGCCAGCGGCGATACGTTCCGCCAACTCGGCTTCCTTCTCTCGCGACAGGGGTTGTGAACTTCCGATCTCATTGAAATACGTCTGCAGACTGACATCCTCGTCCGTCCAGCTTTCGTAGTTCATCTGGGGAATCGCTCCTTGGCCGTGTGGGAGGTCGACAGGAGAGTGTAACGTAAATACGCCCTCAGGGCCACTGGCGGGGTTGACCCCTCCTTCCAGGCGCCGCTTACTCCACACTTTGCCCACGTCGGATTCCCGGAAGGCTGGAGGGCCGTCATGACTCGTATCGACCAGTTCGAGAGTGTGTTCCGGGCGGCTGGCCGCACGCTCTACCGCTACGATCCCACGGGGCTCGAGAGGGTGCTGGTGGTCACCGATCTCGATGGTGCCGGGGCCCGCCAGATCGGGGGGCAGGTCTGGACCTTCCTCGATCAGCACGGGCTGGCGGCCGGCGCTCACCAGCGAAACGTGGATGGATCCGAGTTCGAGACCGTCAGGGACCTGCTGGACCTGGTCGAGGCGGAGGCACCCGACCTCATCTGTACCTACCGCCACCTTCACAGCGTGGCCTGGCACTGGCCTTTCAGTCTTGGCGAGCATCTCGATGTGCTTACCCAGGCGACGGCCACCCCCGTGCTGGTACTGCCGCACCCCGAGGCGGGACGTATCGCCGGGCATGCCATGCAGGATACCGGCGTGGTCATGGCCATGACCGATCATCTGACAGGCGACCATCGGCTGGTGAGCTTCGCCGCCGACATGGCGGATCGCGGCGGGCGCCTGCTGGTCACTCACGTGGAGGACGGTGTCACCTTTGAGCGCTACATGGACACGATCTCCAAGCTGCCGCGGATCGATACGGATGAGGCGCGCCAGGACATCCTGCGCCAGCTTCTGGAAGAGCCTCGACAGTACGTCGATTCCTGTCGACAGGTGCTGGCCGAGGGCCGTCCCGACCTGAGTGTGGAAGGGATCGTGACCGTGGGACGCAGTCTGTCGGAGTACTCCCGCCTCGTGGAGGAGCATGAGGTCGACCTGCTCGTGCTCAACACAAAGGACGCCGACCAGCTGGCCATGCACGGGGTGGCCTATCCTGTGGTGGTTCAGCTGCGACAGATCCCGCTGTTGCTGCTGTGAACGAGATCCATCACATCCCGGCTGAGGTGACCTGGGGTTGTGCCGCCCTGCTGGCGGCGCTCGTCCTCTGCCTGGCACTGGAAGAGAAGCTCCATATCAGGAAGTCCATCCTCGCCGGCAGTTTCGCCAGTGTGGCGCTGCTGCTGGGCACCATCCTGCACCTGTTGCCTTTCGAACCGGTCCTGGTGGGCGGTCACGAGATTCACCTTCCCGTCTACATTCCCGCCGTGGACTGGGAGGTGATCGCAATCATCCTGGGGGCGTCCATCTTCGTCGACGTGACTTCCCGCTCGGGCCTGTTCACCTGGATTGCCATCCGGTTGACCAAGGCCTCCGGCGGCGATCCCTACCGTCTTCTCTGGTACTACGGCGGCATGACGGTGGTGTTCTCCGCGGTGCTCAACAACGTCACCGCGATGATCATCGTCGGCTCTCTCACCGGCGTCTCTCTGGACAAGCTCAAGCGGCGGGACATTCTGCTGGGATTCCTGCTGGTGGAAGGTCTGCTCACCAACGTGGGCGGGCTGCTGACCCTCATCAGCTCGGTGCCCAACATCATCGTCGGCAATACAGCGGGCATCAGTTTTGTCTCGTTTTTTCTCAAGGCCAGCCCCTACGTGCTGGTCGCCTCGGTCATCACCCTGTACATGGGGGCGCGCATCTTCGGCATCCGCCGCCTAGCGGGGGACGAGTCGATCACGGCTGCCGCGCAGGAGGTGTCCGCCTTTGACGAGCGCGATGGCATCGAGAGCCAGGGGTTCTTCCGCTTCGGCGCCGCCATGACGCTGGCCTTCGTCGGCGTCATGGCCACCACCAGTGTGCTGCCGTACGTGCGCGAGCTGGGTATGGGCTACGTGGCCATGAGCTTCGCCGCCATCATGCTGCTGCGCTACAAACACGAGGTGGACCAGTTCTACCGCGCCGTGGACTGGGATCTGCTCGGCTTCTTCGTCGCCCTTTTCGTCTTCATCAATGTCATGGAGCACGCTCAGGTGCTGGCCCTCATCGGCGAGGGGCTCAAGGCGATCATCGCTCTGGGGGATATCCAGGGCACGGCGTCGGTGCTGGTGGCGGCCGCGGCCTTCAGTTCCGTCACGGACAACATTCCTCTGGCGGCGATGCTGGCCAAGATCATCGCCGTGCTGCCCGATGCGGCAGGCAACCTGCGTGGCCCGGAGGATCCCATCTGGTGGTCGGTAATCTTTGGCGCCAACCTGGGCGGCAACATCACGCCCATCGGCTCCGCCTCCACGCTGGTGGCGGTAACCATCATGCACAAGCAGAAGCTGAACATGTCCTTCGGCCGCTTCGTCACCAGCGCCGCCATCTTCGCCGCCGTCCAGATCTCGCTGGCCACGGTTTACGTGCTGACAGTGCTCAGGTAGCGTCCGTAGGCTAGCCCGCAGCCTCTCTACACCCAGTAGATATTGTTGTCCGTCATCCCTGTGAGGTAGTCGATCACCAGCCAGATGCCGGCGACGAAGAACTGGCCGAGGATGAGGCCCAGGAAGAAGGGGCGAGCGCGATGGAACAGCCCCGGGCCGCCGTATTTGAGGATGATCGTCTTGATCAACCAGGCGAGAAACACCGAGAGGGTCAGGTAGTTGGTCAGGGAGATGGCGCTGACAGCGAAGCCGAGGGGATGCAGCGGCCACCAGAGGAAGTTGTGCCGTGCCAGCATCAGACCGGCCATGACACTGCCGCCGACGCCGGTGGAGATCCAACCGGTCCAATCCGGGCCGTCCGGATTGTTCAACTCCTGGGTGATGAAGTTGAACGGATAGGCGGGGCCGCCTGCAGGCCCGAAGAACCAGCTGTTCAGGTTGATCCCGCCGTAGCTGTAGCTCATGTACATCACGGCCCAGATTGACGAGGCGATGCTGACGACGATGGCCAGACCGATGGCCCAGAACAGGGCACGTTTGCGCCGGGCCAGCTGATCTTCGGCCAGCTTCAGTCCGTTGGCCACGGAGGCCATGACAAAAGTGCGCACGTCGGCGGCCCAGACGTAGGTGAAGCCCAGAGCCGTCAGGCTGTCGGCGCCCAGCGTCGAGTTGCCGAAGGTGGAGTGGATGAAATCAGACGGAATCAACGGCGCGCGGGCCGCGGCGATTCCGCCTTCGGCGACGATGCGGGTGACGGCGAGGAACACGACGTACATGGCGCCCAGATAGACCGGTACCGCCCACAGCGTCAGGCCTGCCAGCCACAACCAGGCGCCGATGAGGGTGTTCGCTCCGAGGAAGCCGAATACGGCGACCCGGTAGGAGAGCAGTTCGTCCGAGTCGTCCACTGACTCATCACCGCGAAACGCCTTGCGCCATACGTCCCCGAGATGGTCGCGTGCCGTCCACAGTCCAAACAGGACCATGACAAAAAAGGCACCCATACCCTGGTGGGCGATGATCGGCTCCGGCGGTGCGTACCACAGTTTCTCCGGTGACGACAGTCCGAGTACGCCGAAGGTGCCCTCCTGAGCCCGCATCAGCAGGCTGAAGAACCAGATGGAAAAGGCGATGTCGGTGTTGACCAGGTAGGTGAAACCGAGCATGGGAAAGCTGAGGGCGATCGACAGGCTGGCCGTATTGCGGAACAGAGGGATCGACGTCTGCGTGATGACGGTGGGGATGAAGTTGTAGTAGTTGTGCAGCGCCTTCAGCGAGCCCACCAGCAGGGGCAGAGCGAAGCCGCACCACATCAGCCAGTTGCGGAAGAAGGGCTTGAGGGCCTTGCCGCTGTCGTCGTCCTCGACCATGGCCAGTGGTACCTGGACGAGGGGAAAGGCGAGACGCTCGCGCACGATCCACTGCTTGCGCAGCATGACGATGAGGCAGACCATCGAGAAGTAGATGCCGAGGATGAGGGGGATCCACACGAGCAGAGGTGTGATCCAGGCTTCCCATCTGATGCCGATCCCGCGCGGCGAACCCTCGTAGAAGTACTTGACGGAGGTGAAGTCCTGAGGCACCATCCACGACGGGATGGAGGGGTGCACGAGGATGCCCCACTCGTTTTCCGTGGTGGCATAGTAGGTGGCGCCGGAGATGATGGGCAGCAGGTATTCGGTGAGCCCCATCGTCGGAATCGAGCAGGCGACGATGGACATGATGTAGATGACGACCAGCTCTTCGGGGCGGAAGGCGAGGCGGCGGTCGGCCAGGCCGAGGCCCGTGTGCACGATGAGCACGAGCAGAAAGAAGAGAAAAATGGCCCCCGCCGTGGAGAAGTCGAGGGCCAGATACGAACCGCGAAGCACCATGTTGCCGTACGGTGCACCCGTGCTGATGCAGAAAGCCATGATGGCGCCGGTCAGCAGTGACCGGAAGGTCACGCCTGAGCGAGGCTCAACAGCCGAGGAGTCCTGTGGTGTTGTCGAGGGGTTCATGCGAGGAGAGAAGGTAGTTGAAAACACGTGTGCTCGGGCGCAGCGGTCTCGAATGTAGCGAAATCTCCCTGGGAACGTGGGCTTTCAATTCCGTCGTCTACGGCCCGGTGGCTGCCGGCGAGGCACAGGAGACGGTGCGTCGGGCTCTCGATGAAGGCATCACGCTGTTCGATACGGCGCCGCTGTACGGAACCCGAGAACGCGATGGCATCGCCGAACAGGTGCTGGGTCAGGCCCTCGGCGCTGACCGCGAGCGAGTGTTGATTTCGACAAAGTTCGGCCGCCGGGCAACCCAGGGGAACCACGCTGACTTCAATGCGGCCAACGTCGCCTCGTCTGTGGACGAGAGCCTGATCCGGCTCGGCACCGATCACATCGACGTGCTGTTCTTCCATTCGCCCTTTGGGCCCGAGGAAGTCGAGGACGACGTCTGGGAGGCACTGAGGAGCGTGCGTGAACAGGGGAAGGTGCGCGCCGTGGGGCACTCGATCTCGAAGTTTGACGAAACGGAGGGAATGGCGCGGCAGTGGGCACGGGAACGGCAGATCGACGTGATCCAGGTTGTCTACAGTCTCCTGAACCGCGAGGCGACGACGTTGATCGAGGACCTGGCGGCTCAGGGAGTCGGCGTCATCGCCCGGGAGTCTCTGGCCAATGGATTCCTCTCAGGGACGGTCACGAGAGAAACGGTGTTCCTGGAAGGCAGCCTCAACGCACGCTACTCGAGACAGGAGGTGAGGGCTCGGGTCGAGCAGGTGGAGCGGCTGTCGTTTCTCGTCCGGGAACCGGTGACGTCGCTACCACAGGCGGCGATGCGCTGGGTGCTCGACAATGCCGGTGTCAGCTCTGTGCTGACGGGGGCACGCAATGGCGGGGAAGTAGCCGATTGCGCCGCTGCGGCCGACATGCCGGGATACAGCGCCGGCGAGTTGGCGCGAGCACAGGATGTCCACGGTCGGGATTTCCCCGCGGCTTGAGACTGTTCGGAGGAGTCCGGTCTACCAGCTGGGGCTGATCCCCATCTGCTGATGGCCCTGCGTGCGGCCCACGTCGTTGACGCGGATTCCCTTGTCGCCAAAGTTGACGCAGGCAAAGTTCTGCCGGCCCACCTTCGTCTCGGTCAGGTCGACCGTCTTGGTCAGGATCTCTTCCTTGGTGATAGCTTTGACGACGATGCAGTCATAGAGAGCGTCGATCAGGCGCCGGCGTTGGATGCGGCGCTCATTGGCCTGATGCCTCTGTGCATACTGCTTGATCACCGTCTTCTGCTCCATGTAGTTGCGCCCCCGACTCTCAGGCAGCACTTCGACGGCGACAATGGCCCAGTCCAGCTCGGGTGCTTCACGGACGAAGAATGGTTCGGTGCGATACTTGGAAATCACCTGGGCGACATTGTCGAACAGTTGCGGGAAGGAGCGCAGCAGGCTGACCAGATTTGTCGGCACCGTCTGGCCGCCGCGGAAGTAGCGCGGCAAGCGGGGGATCAGGGCGTAGCCGTGGTTCATGGCGCCCTTGTCCGCGATCAGGTGACGGATGCTCGGGTCTCGCATCTTCTGTTCCCAACGACGCTCGAGGCGGCTGCGGTCGTCGGGGATGATGGAGATATCCAGGTACTGCTCCAGGTCGTCCAATGAGATCTGGTGCGTCAGACTGTCGAGCTCGAGTTCTTCTTCCCCTTCTTCTTCTGCCTGCTCCTCTGCCGCCGGTTGCTGTGCCTTCTTGATGCGCGCCCGGCGCGCCTCCTGAGCCTGCTTCAGCTTCTCCTGCCGTTCCTTGCGTGCCTGCAGTCGTTTGGCTTCGGCGTCGGCGTCGGGTGTGACACCCTCCGGCCCTTCCTTCTTGCCTTTCTTGCGCTGCTTGCCCGCGGGCGCCTCGGCCGCGGCGCCCTCCTTCGGGGTGAACCCAGGTGTTTCCTTGACCTCGTGTCCCTTGGTGGGCGTGAAACCGGGCGTCTCTTCGACGTCGTGTCCTTCGGTCGGTGTGAAGCCGGCGGTTTCCTCGGTTTCGTGTCCTTCGGTGGGCTCGAAACCCGGCGTCTCTTCGACGTCGTGCCCCTTGGTGGGTGTAAAGCCGGCAGTCTCCTCGGTTTCGTGCCCTTCGGTGGGCTCGAATCCGGGCGTCTCTTCGACGTCGTGCCCCTTGGTAGGTGTAAAGCCGGCAGTCTCCTCGGTTTCGTGCCCTTCGGTGGGCTCGAATCCGGGCGTCTCTTCAACGTCGTGCCCTTCGGTGGGTGTGAAGCCGGCGGTCTCCTCGGTTTCGTTCCCCTCACCGGGCTCGAAGCCCGGCGTTTCCACGGCCTCCCCGTCTTCGCCCTCCTCACCGGGTCGACCTGTTCCTTCGTTTCCTGAGTAGATGTCGCTGCCGAACAGGACACCTGCGTCTTCATCCTCCTCGGTTGGTTCTCCGTCCGCCTCTGCCTCAGGCGTCTCTTCTGTCGAGTCGTCGGCTACTTCGCCTTCTTCTGTCTCGTTATCAAACAGGCCGACATCGTCCGCCTCCTCCGAATCGTTGGCGCTGTCCCCCTCGGCGACCTCGTCTTCGAAGAGAGACTCTCCCTCGTCCTCATTGCCGGTGTCGTCCTCGAGTTCCTCGACGTCGCCCAACAGCCCATCCGCCTCGCCGACATCTTCGCCCTCGAAGAGGGACTCTCCTTCGTCCCCGCTGTCGGTGTCGCCGACGAGCCCATCCGCCTCGCCGACATCTTCGTCCTCGAAGAGGGACTCTCCTTCGTCCCCGCTGCCGGTGTCGCCGACAAGCTCATCCGCCTCGCCGACATCTTCATCCTCGAAGAGCGACTCTCCTTCGTCCCCGCTGTCGGTGTCGCCGACAAGCCCATCCGCCTCGCCGACATCTTCGTCCTCGAAGAGGGACTCTCCCTCGTCCCCGTTGCCGGTGTCGCCGACAAGCTCATCCACTTCGCCGTCATCTTCGTCCTCGAAGAGAGACTCTCCCACATCCCCGTTGCCGGCGTCGCCGACAAGCTCATCCTCTTCGGCATCGTCATCGAAGAGTCCACCGTACTCAGGTTCCTGAGAGTCCCCAGGAGCGTCCGCGCCGCCTCCGGGTCCTGGCGAGTCGCCCTCGGCCTCCAATTCTTCTACCTCGTGTCCCTGACCCGTCAGCAACTCCTCGATCTGCTCCGCCAGCAGGCCGCTGACGTGCGGGCGGGCTACCAGCAGAGACTCCACCGTGCGCTCGTCGAGGGGTTCCCCCTCACCGTCTTCGTCGGGTGACTCGAACTGCACCAGCAGCAAGGAGACGTACCTCTCCATCAGGAAGCGTTTCTCTTCCTGATGGATCCGCGCCTCGAGTTCGCCGATGCGAGCTTCACTCACGCAGGCCGTCCTCGAGCGATTCGGGGAAGCAGAGAGTGGCGTGCACGCCGGGCCACATTCTGCGCGTGGCTCGCCAGTGGGGGATGTTGCCCTTCCCGTGCAGGGTGATCTTGTGCACGCGCTGCACGGTGAGAACGAGCCTCTGCGCCTTGCGGGCCCGGTACCGGGTGGAGGTCACGTTGTTCGTGTTGCCGGCGAACAGGTCTTCGCCCAGGGCTTCACCGACGATGATGCGATCGTAGATGTCCTCGACGATGCTCTTCTGCTGGGCGAACTCGGGTGGCAGGTCCCAGGCGCTGGCGTATCCGGAGAGCTTGCGGTCGGGGCTTCTCAAGGTGCAGTTCAGATACTCCGTCTCGCACAACACCCAGCGGGGGCCAGGCACCGCCTCGGTGTAGAAGTCGCGTTTCTCGAACCAGTTGGGTTTCTTGCGACGCTTGTAGAAGTAGGTGGGATAGGTCAGGCGCAGGTTTTCAAGTGAGGTATCGGTGGGGGCACCCTCCGCAGCGGCGATCTGAGGATAGCGGAAGATCGGCACACAACCGGCGAAGACCTTCTGCAGGCCCGTGATGTCGTTCTTCTCGGCGGCTTCGAGCGACCGGGGCAGCAGCAGCAGGTCCTTGATGAGCCGGTCGAAGGCCTCCTGATGTTCGGCAAAGACCTCGGATTCGAGGCTGAGACCCAGGATCTCCTCATGTTTCTCAAGTGAGATGTAACGCTCCATGAAGATCCAGCGAGCCTGCTCGCCTGGGGGCAGGCCCATCAGTTCGGGTACAGGTCCTTCCGGGAGGTCGGCGCCCTTTGCTTTCCGTTTTTTCTTGCGTTTTTTCTTGCGTTTTTTCTTGCGGCCATCACCGCCCGCACCGGCCCCGGAACGCAGTCCTGCCAACTCGGCCACATGCTCCTTGATGTGGTCGGACAGTTCCTGGGCGAGGTCGGCGTCCTCGATCTGCACTTCCCGATCGTGTTCAAGATCGAGGATAGCCTGTACGAGTTCGTCACGATCCATGGACTGGACGTCAGCGGTCACGGGTTCTGCCGTGGGCATACGGACTGGTTTCGGTTTGCTTTGATCAGCGCTTAAGTTTAATCGGACGGTATGCTTGCGTTTCGGCTCACAATGTAATAGTAAGACGGTGAGAGGGAATCAACCATCGGCACCGGCACGATCCCTCATCGTCTGTATCGGCCCGTTTTGCGTCATCTCCACACCCTCTGCAGGCCGCTGATGTTCGGATCGCCACAGCGTCCCCCGCGTCCACCCCGTCATGAACCGCTCCTGCTGGTAGGCATCGCGGTGGCTGTCGCGGTGGTTCTTACACTCGCCTATGCAGCGGTCAATCTGCTGGCAGAGAGGCTGCAGCAGGCCGGCGGCTGAACGGCCGGAAGACCCACACGTCTACCTGATGTTGTGCCGTCGAGTCCGTCGGCCCCCAAGCCGTTGCTGGATGGCAGGTTAGGCCCAAATATCTTGACAGGGTTCCAGGGCCCCGGTAGCTTGGCTCGGCGATGACGAAACCGGCCAGACACTTGCGCTCCCTTCTGCCCCTTCTGTTGGGTGTTCTCGCCGCCATCGGCGTCACGCAGCTGCGCGCCGTACGCGAGTACGAGGTCGCCAAACCCACCGAAAATATCCGTGCCACTCCCGAGGGTCGTCTGTTGGGCACCCTGCTCGAGGGGGCCACTATCGAGGAAGCCGGCCGCGACGGTCGCTGGGTGAAGTTCACTCTCGAGGCCTGGATCTGGGGTCCCTCCCTCGACGGCTACGAGTCCGAGTCCAGCGTCGCGGCCAGCGATGAAGGGCCGAAGGCGGCGCCGGCCCTGGAAGAGAAGCAGAGGCGGCCAAGAGTTGCCCTGAGCGCCCATCTCGACGAGGTCCGCGAGCTGATAGACAGCGAGTTCGGGCGCTTCTACGGGATGCGGCGGGATCCCGACCTGAACCAGGTGCAGGTTCGTTTCCGCGTGCGCGAGATCGAGCCCGAGGCACTCGAGCGTCGACAGATGCGGGTGCAACACGCTGTGTCCTCGCTGTTGGCGGAGGACGTCGAATTCGAGACTCTGCGGGTCGAGACCAACCGCGCTGACGGCACGGGTGAGGTCGGCATCGAGCTGGCCGTCACGAGCAGAAGCGATATCGACCGCGTCGAGGGTCCGGATCTGACGCTGTGGCGGCAGGTCACCCGCCGGTCGTCCGATGGTGGCAAGACCTGGACCGGCCCGGAGTAGTCGGGTAGGTGCTCGATCTCTCAGCGGTGCGCCATCAGATCGACTCGATGGTTGCCGACCAGGCCGACGGCGGCGCCGCCGCCTTCGACTCACGTGTCGAGGCCGCCGTCAACGAACTGCAACGGTGGAGTGAGGATTGGGCGGCCCTCGGTCGACGCCTCGGACAGAGCCGTACGTCCTGGCTGCTTCCCCGGATCGCCTCAGGCCCCCTGGGCCGGGGTGCGTCGGCGCCACCCCTGCCCGAGCGCCTCAGCGTGGCCGCCACCGACGGCTCCCAGATCTTTCCCGACCGCCACGAGATCTCTCCCTGCTTCCTGCTCAACATCGGGTACGTGCTGCTGCACTACGGGAGCGACGAGCGCCCCCTGCTGAGCAGCCGTCCCAGTCTCTACTGGCGCGACGAGGACCTGTTTCCGCAGTGGGGGGGGCGGCGTACGGCGGTCAATCGCGAGCTGGTCGGCTTCCGACGCTCTCTCCTCGAAATGACCGAACTGGCCGAACTGGCGGCCGCCTCCCAGGCTGCCGGCCACGATACGGTGGCCCTCACCGACGGCAGCCTCGTGTTCTGGGGCCTCGAAGGACGCCCATCCGACTTTCGTCAGGCCAGCCTGGAGGCACTGATCTCGGCCTTCGATCTGCTGGCCAGCCGGGGCGTCCCGGTGGCCGGATACATCAGCCGCCCGGGAAGCCCCGAACTCGTCAACGCCCTGCGCGTGGGATTGTGTCCCGTCGACGGAGGGGCTGACTGCGATCGCTGCCCCGGGGCCGGTCAGGTGCCGCCCTGCGCCCCCGTGGAAGGTGTCTCCGATGCCGTGCTCTACCGCCGCGTACTCGAACGGGGCGAAAGATCACCGGTCTTCGAGAGCACATCACACGTCCTCGAGGACTACGGCACGCATCAGGTCTTCTTCTTCTACGTTCACGCCGGCGACGAGGTCGGACGTGTGGAGGTGCCCCGGTACGTGGCCGAAGACCCGGCGCTGCTCGACAAGGTCCATGCCACCATCATCGATCAGTCTGCCAAGGGCGGGGCCTATCCGGTGGCCCTGGCCGAGGCCCACGAACGCGCCGTGGTCCGCGGTACCGAACGTGAGGGATTCTACCGCCATCTCCAGGAGGTGTTCGTGCGCCACGACATCAAGGCCCGTATATCGCGCAAGAGCCGGCGCAAACGAACGGTGGGTGTGTGAGTTGAAACAGGTCACGGGAACACGAAGTCTCGAGAGCTTCGTCGAAGGCGACGCTCGACCCGTATCCCACCGGTCGGCGTCCTCGGCTGCTGACAAGGTCGCCGGCAACGGCTCCAAGTCAGGGCGTGTCGGGGAGGTCGTCGAGAGCTCCACGACGACGCTCATCGCCGAGGCCTGTCGCCTTCATGGCGCCCCCGACTTCGGCGCCTTCGTCCGCGTCGAGTCAGATGGACGGAACATCATCGGTGTCGTGCACAACGCCCGCACACAATCGAGTGAGCCCAATCGCCGACCCATGGCCTACGGCAAGACCGAGGCCGAGCTGCGCCGCGAGCAGCCGCAGATTTTCGAGCTGCTCAGCACCCAGTTCGAAGTCTTCGTCCTCGGCTACCTTGACGGCGCCAGCATGGTGCATCGGTTCCCGCCCCAACCATCACGGATCCACAGTTTCGTCTTCCCATGTCGAGATGAGGAGGTGCTGACCGTCACCGAAGAGTCGCAGTTTCTGCGCAGTATCCTCGAGGCACCCGGCCTGCCTACCGACGAGCTGCTGCTGGCGATTCTGCGGCGTGCCCTGGATGAGCGGGGGGGCGAGTCCGGTCAGTACCTGCAGTCCATGGGATCCGAGCTCTCACGCCTGCTGCGTGACGACTACGACCGTCTCAGCGCCCTCATACACCGGTTGACGGCTGGGAGCACGGCGTGACTCAACGTCCGGATCGCGGCCGGGTCGGTGTCGTCACTCGCGGGTCTCTCGTCGAGGGGCTCGAGATGAAACTCGACGCACAGCGCAACGTCGAGGATATGAAGGCGGGCAAGTTCGTCGTCATCGAGGGGGACAAGAACGACTTCTTCTCGATGGTCACCGACATGCGCCTGGACGCGACCAACTCCGAAATCCTGCTGCACCCTCCCGATCGATCCGATGAACTGCTGCGTCAGGTTCTGGCCGGTACCGGGACGTACAACATCGTCTCCCTGCGTCCCATGTTGATGATGCCCAAGGATCCCACGTCCCGGGATTACGACGACGGTCCGCGTCCGGTCAAAGCCATTCCCAGCCACTTTTCCGTCGTGCAGGACGCCGAAGAGGAGGACGTATCACGCATCTTCGGCAAAGAGGGGGACCCCGAGGGCAAGTACTTCAGCATCGGCTCCCCCCTCGACATGGACACGGAAGTCTGCATCGACATGATGCGTTTTGCCGAGCGTTCCAACGGTATCTTCGGCAAGACCGGTACGGGCAAGTCTTTCCTGACGCGGCTGGCCCTGTGTGGACTCATCCATTACGACCGCGCCGTCAACCTCATCTTCGACATGCACAACGAGTACGGGTGGAAGGCGATGAAGGAGTCGACGGGCAAGTCCTCCTCCTTCGTAAAGGGGCTCAAGCAGCTGTTCGGCGATCGCGTCGCCATCTTCTCCCTCGATCCCAAGTCGACGCGGGCGAGGGGAATCCAGCCCGACCACGAGGTCTACATCTCCTATGACCAGATCGCCGTGGAGGATATCGCCCCTCTGCAG